>Ga0228630_1000810_pt1 | contig 13016 bp, 14 predicted proteins | sample 37DmetaG_FD_183038 | JGI IMG/M metagenome (GOLD analysis project Ga0228630, IMG submission 183038) | Seawater microbial communities from Monterey Bay, California, United States - 37D | ecosystem: Environmental > Aquatic > Marine > Coastal | place: USA: California | collected 2016-10-25 | reverse complement strand
CAATTGGTTTAGAATTCATTTTTATATCAATATCAAAAACATTACACATTTTTGTTGTTCTACTACTAAATTTTAAATTATTTGCTAAATACATAAGTCCTCCACATTCTGCATACACAGGTAGATCATTTTCAATGGCTGATTTAATAGATTTTTTCATTGATGTATTTTTTGCAAGCTCCGATGCTTGTGTTTCAGGAAACCCTCCTCCTATAAACAAGGCATCAAGAGCTGGAAGTTTCTTAGATTTTACAAGATTGACTTTTTTTATTTTATGTCCATGGTTGATGATTTTTTCTAGATCATCTGGATAATAAAACCCAAAAGCAGAATCAACTGCTACACCAATAGTTAAACTTGTCTTACTTTTTAGAGAAATTTTTTCTACTTTTGATTTTTGTGATTTCTTTGATTTTTTTGGTAATATTTTTTTATAATCTACATAGTCTTTCACTGCTGATATGATTGATCTAGTTACACTACTTTTGTTACTATGCTGAAAGGCCGGAATAAGACCTAGATGTCTTTCATCAATAAGATTATCAATTGGAGGTATAGCTCCAACTACTTTGAAGTTAGTGTATTGCTTTATAGCAGCAAGAAGTTTTTCCTCATGCCTATTTGTTGACACATTATTTAAAAGAACATAATTTAGTTTTACTTTGTTATCAAATTTTTTGTATCCTAGTAATAGAGGCGCAATCCCTCGTGTAATGCCTTTACAATCAATTACTAATAAAACTTCAGATTTTAGTACTTTAGCAAGCTCTGCATTACTATCATGACCATCTGTCGATATTCCATCATATAAGCCTTTTGTGCCCTCGATTATTGCTAAATCTGACCCAATCAGTCTTGATTGATAAGTTGATTTAATTTCATTTTTACCCATAGTATTAAAATCTAAATTGAAACATGGTTTTTTAGAGGCATATGATAGCCATGATGGGTCGATAAAATCTGGTCCTTTTTTGTATGTTTGAACTGAATACCCGAGTTTAGTGGCCAGTCCAGATAGACCTATAGAAACTATTGTTTTTCCTGATGACTTTTTTGTCGAGGATATAAGTAGAGATTGCATATTTTTTGTAGAAGTTTATTTTTTTGTTGGTATAAATTTTAAATTCGTTATTAGCACAAGAATAATAATTAATGCTAACGATGTGCCGCCTATACCAAGACCAAATTCAAATATTGAGGGTGTATAACTATGAATTTGATTATCAAAAAAAGATGAGCTAATAATAGTATGATCAGGAAAGATATTTAAAGGGAATGCTTGGCCCCCGATGATTATAACTGCAACTGCAAAAAATCCTCCGATTATTATCATTATAGATGTAAGAGTTAAAGGAAAGTTTCTATTATCTTTATTAGTTAATTCAAATAGCAAAGGTATTAATAAACCAACACCTACTTGGCCTAACCAAAACATAGTAGTATAGTTTCCACCTTCTAATAAAATAAATGATGTAACAGCAATTTGTTTAGATATATATAAATTAGTAATATGATAAAGTATAAGGAAGTAAATATTTGCTAATAGAAAAATTATCATCAAACGTCTAATGTTAATAACAATTTCATCAGGAATATTTATATTTTGTAATTTAGATATAACTCTTAGAAGTAAATAAAATACGGCAGTTCCATAAAGTAGAGACATAACAATAAATAAGGGAGCTAAAACGGCTGTTGAATACGCCTCTCTTGCAACAAGAAACCCAAATATTGAACCTGTTCCTGTAGTTAATATTATTCTCCAACCAAACGCGAGCTTACCAACATAGGATGAATATTTAGTCACATTAAAATCTAACATGGTCCAAATATATATAGATAAAATAACGAAGAACCCAGAATATAAGAAAATATTCCATGCAAAGATAGATTTAAAGTTATATGTGGTCATCGCTACTATCAACCTATCTGGTCTACCTAAATCGAGTACTAAGATTATTAATCCCGCTATCAAAAAGGCAATAGCAAATAGCGCTGATAAAGGAGCGAGTGGTTTGTATAATTTTTTATTAAATGCAGAGGACATAGAGGCAATATTGAGAACTCCAGAAGCAATGACTATTAGTGTCACAGCAAATATATGTGGAAGTCCCCAAACAATTTGATTGTTCATTCCAGTAACATAATGACCTTCATGTTCCATATAAGCTGATGATGCTATTCCTAATAGTATAAGGAATCCTAAGAATAAAAATATTCCCCAATACATATATCTACATGTTTGTAACTTTTTTAAAGTGTAATCGCTCATATATTAGAATAAAAAACTTTTTGTTGTAGGTTAAGATCATTTCTTAACCTTCTCGGACTATTTGAATCAATAGCTATTCTTACTTTACTTGATTGATCTTTAAGATCTCCAAATGTAATTGCTGCATGGCCTGCCTTGTTGCATGCGTCTTCACATGCCGTTGTATTTGCGCCATGATCAATTCTATTAACACAAAGATTACAACTTTCAACACATCCCTTACCTCTAGGAGCATTAGTATTCTGCTGAGTTAATGTTTCATGAACAAATGAGCGTGCTTTGAAAGGACATGCCATCATACAATACCTACAACCGATACATGTATGCTGATTTACCATAACAATTCCATCAACTCTTTTAAATGATGCTCCGGTTGGACATACATCGCAGCATGGTGGATTTTCACAATGCTGACACATCATTGGCATCGTAGTAATTTTATCAGTTGTTTTATTCTTAACCGTAACTTTTCTAATCCATTGTGAATCAGTTTCAGGTCTTCCAAAACCAGTTAGTCCATTTTCTTCATTGCAGGCATCAACGCAAGCTGTGCATCCTTCTACACACTTGCCAGCATCAATATGTATACCCCAACTTTGTTTGTTAGTGACTTTTTCAGCAAGTGGCTTTTTAGCGTGTGCTTTACTAGTTAACATTGAAGGCACTACAAAAGTTATTGCAAGTGCACTCGCTGATTTAACAAGAAAGTTTCGCCTATTTATCATTTTGAATATGTTTCACTAATTCATTAATATTATTTAAATCTAGTTTACTTGCTGCACTTGAATGTTGAGGAAATCTTGGTTCTGCGGCATGACACGAAAAGCAAGTTATGTTTGTAGCGGTCTTTACATGGCATTCTTGACAGAATTGGCCTTCGGCATTTATTGGGATTGCTTTGCCTTGCTCATCATATGACACATGACAATCAATACAATTAGCAAAGCTATGTTTTTTGGTTCTTACTCCATCTACAACCGTCTCGTCTCTTTGGTGTAATAAAAACATATAATGCTCTTTTCTCATAAGATCAGTCGGCTCAACACATGCTTCTTGTGAATCAGCTTTTGATTTTCCTGGAGTAACATGTGGGTTACCATCATGTGAATGAATGTTTTGAATACTTGCTGACAGAAGAAATATCAAGAATGATATTTTAAAGTGTCTCAACATTTTTCCCCTGATTTAAAAAGCGATTAATCTATTCGCCAAGCCCCATTTTAATATAACCAGTTGGACATACATCTGCACATATATGACAACCTATACATTTATTGTAATCAGTATCTACATATCTACCGAGTGTTGCTTCATCTTTTTTAACTCTGAATACAGCATCTTGTGGACAGTATATTACACAGTTATCACATTCAAAGCACATCCCACAACTCATACATCTTGAGGCTTCTTTAATTGCATCCTCTTCTGTGAGACCAATAATTCTATCTTGCATGTTATCAATTACTTCATCTCCGCTAGGTACATCCTCTCCGCGTTTCAAGCGTTCTTCGTGTTTGAAGTGACCAAGGAATAGCTCAGTAGAGGGAATAATTTCCTGAGAAGAACGGTCTTCGTAATTATGTAATACATTTTTAGCAGTGTCTGAACCACGGAACTGATCTGGATCAATAGGAGCAGTGTATTGTTCAGGCTGTAAATCTGTTTCTCTTAGCTTGTCTAGAAGATTGAAGTGGTGAACATCAACTTTTGGTCTTCTTTTAAAATCATTATTTTCAAAATAACTCTTAATAGTTTGTGAAACTATTGAACCTTGGCCTATAGCGGTAGTAAGTAAATGCGGTCTAATTATATCGCCTGCTACAAAATGCCCTTCTTTTGTTTTATGTCTGTAGTAGTCATCAACTTCAAAGAAACCTCGGTCATTTCCAAGTTCATCAATACCTTCAATATCAGGCGCTTGTCCAATAGCGGCAACTATAAGATCAGCTTCAATCCTTTTTTCTGTGCCTTCAACAGGAACAGGAATATTATTTTCACCAAAAGTACACTCAGCAACAATCATAGCGATTGCTCTGTTGTTTTCATCTTTCTCGATTTTGACTGGCATGACGCCATTTAGTATTGTTACACCTTCATGCATTGCATCATTGACTTCTTGCTCTGCAGCTGTCATTTCTTCTTTGGCAAATAATGATGTCAAGGTGACAACTGCACCTTCTTTAGCAGCTGACTCTGAAACATCTTGGGCAACATAACCATGAACGATGTTCTCTGGTGTGTCCTGATCGTTCATTTTTGAAATGTGGCCAAGACGACGAGCAACAGAAACAACATCTATGGATGTATCTCCGCCACCAACGCAAATTACCTTTTTTGATCCAACTTTAAGTCTTCCATCACAAAATGCCTCAAGAAAATCTACACCTGTAATACAATTTGTCGCATCTCCACCTTCAACTGGTATAGCTTTACCATTCCAGCATCCAATAGTCCAAAGCACTGCATCATGAGATTTTTCTATATCTTCAAGAGGTAAATCTTTGCCTACGCGTTTGCCACTAACTACTTCTATGTCTCCAAGGTCTAAAATTCTTTGGATTTCTTTATCTAATAAATCTCTAGGTGTTCTATATCCTGGTATGCCATAACGCATCATTCCGCCAAGCTCTTTTCTTTCTTCAAATACTGTAGATGCATAGCCCATTTTTCTTAATTGATATGCAGCAGACAAACCTGCTGGTCCGCCTCCAATAATTGCAACACGTTCCTTATTGAGTTTTGGTGCTATATCAAATGAGTATCCTTCTTCAATAGCTTTATCGCCAATAAATTGTTCTACTGCATTTATCCCAACATAATCATCTACTTCATTTCTATTACATCCGCTCTGACACGGAGCAGGGCATACACGTCCCATCTGGGAAGGAAAAGGGTTAGCAGTTGTTGATCTTCTGAATGCATATTCAGACATAGACATGTCTTGTGGTGGCTGCTCTATTCCTTTTATAATTTGCAACCAGCCTCTTATATCCTCGCCTGAAGGGCAACTACCCTGACATGGTGGAGTCTTGTGAACGTATGTAGGACACTTGTGTGATGTGTCTTGTTCAAAGATAGCTTCAGAGAAATCACTGTATTGATGGTCTCCTTCATTATACCTTTTGTAGGTATTCTCCTCTTTCATGAGGTTTATTGTTTTTTCTAATTTAGTCATTTATTTCAACACTTTATATAAGTTTATTATGCTTTTCTAATACTCCAATTTTAAAAGTATAGCACAAGATTTTTAGCTCTAAACCTCTTTTTTATTCATTATTATGGCATTACTTACCAATTGATGGACACTAACAATTTGATCTAATTCAAGATCATAATATTGGAAAACTTTACTAAATTGACTCTTACAAATGGCGCATATGGCAGCCATGTGTGTAACGCCTTTTTCTTCAATTAGCTGTTTTAATGCTTCCATTCTAGGCAGTGCGCCCTTAACTCTTAATTCCATTAAATCATCAGTAAGTAGACCACCTCCACCTCCGCAACAATATGTTTTCTCTTTAATTGTTTCCTCATCCATATCATAGTAATTGTTTACCACTGTAGTAATAATTTTTCTTGGAATAGTAAATTGACCTCCCATTATCCCGCCCATGTTTGATGCTCTAGCAACATTACATGAATCATGATAGGTCAAAGTCATATCATCATTAGCGCTCTTATCGAATTGAAGAACATTCTGATCCATTAAAGAATTAGTAATCTCACATATATGTTGTGGTACTGGATATCTTGGGTCAAGAAAATCAAATGGTCCAGCCAATGTATTTAAGAAACTATATGCAACTCTCCACGCATGCCCACACTCTCCAAATACAATTCTTTTTACATTTAGTTCTAAAGCAGCTTCTCGAATCCTCATAGCTAGCTTTTTCATATTACCGTAGCTGCCGATGAACATTCCAAAGTTTGCTGCTTCACTAGCATGAGAGCTTAATGTCCAACTTATTCCAGCTTGATGAAATACTTTTGCATATCCTATTAAACCGTCAACATGGGGTTCAGCAAAAAAATCTGCAGATGGTGTAACCAAAAGAACTTCTGAATCTTTAACATCTAGTGGGAATTTAACGTCAGCTTCAGTTTCCTCAAGAACATCTTCTTCTAGGCCTTCTAGAGTGTCAGCTAATGCTGGTTCAGGTAACCCAAGATTATTTCCAATCTTATGTACCTTACTAATAATTTCATTACAATATTTTTGACCCACACCAATGGAGTCCATTATTTCTCTTGCAGCCATAGATATTTCTGCTGTATCAATTCCAATAGGGCAGAATACTGCACATCTTCTACATTGAGAACATTGGTGATAATAAGAGTACCAATCCTCTAAAACTTCCTTTGTAAGATCTTTTGCTCCAACGAGTTTAGGGAAATATTTTCCAGGAAGTGTAAAATATCTTCTATAAACACTTCGCATTAAATTTTGTCTACCAACTGGCATATTCTTAGGATCTTTTGTTCCTTGGTAGTAATGACATTTATCAGTACACGCACCACATTGAATACATGAATCTAAATAAACTCTTAGCGAACGATATTTACCTAGTAGATCGCCCATTTTATCGATTGCTTTCTCTTGCCAGTCATCAACAAGCTCACCAGGGTAACCAAGACTTTTTTGAAATTCTTCTTTCGATTTGAATGGAGATAAATGTACAGTGGCGTTATCCTCGAGCTTAGGTATTACAGGAAATGTTCTCACTTCAGGTGTTTTGAAATTACTCTTAGCCATTTATTTACTAGACTCCATTTTCTTTGCCCAACCAGCTACATGTCGTTTGCTTCTTGCGTTATCAACCTGATTTCTTGTGGGGCTAAAAAATAAACCAGGCGCATGCAGTAATTTACTGTATGGAAATATTATCATTAATGCAATGACTAATGATAAATGAATAAGCAAAACTGTGTCACTAGGTAATTCTGAAAAATTAAATGTTAATAGACCGGTAAAAAATAATTTGATTGCTAATATGTCAGATGGGAACCATTTCATCATTAATCCAGAACCGGCGATAGCTATTATTAATACTAATATAAGATAATCAGAGGGAACTGAAATATATCTGACTCTATCCACAAAAACTCTTCTTGCAAATAAACCCAATAAACCTGCTAGCATTAGATATGCAGCATAGTGACCAGCTACTTGCACTAGTTCGAATGATACCCAAAACCAAACAGGGTCAGTAAAATACTTTAAATGTCTAAAGGCAGCAAGTAGGAGTGCTAAATGGAAAATCCAACTAAATAACCAGGTCCACTTCGTCGCTGAAAAAAGGCTTTCAAAAAAAACAACTTCGCGAAATATTCTAATAGCAACCCCTGTCTGTGTCATGGGTGCTGGTGGGGTAGGTATTTTTAGTGGTGCAGGAATTGTAGAGTATTCATATATTCTATATGCCAGCCCAATAAGCAATATTGCTGCAGCGAAGTAGAACAGCGCTGCATACAATATAGTTACAAATGACATTGGTATTCCCTGACCAGTTTTTTCTTATACGCAACCAGTAGGTTTTGGTAGACCAGCAAATTTACATGCTTGTTTACCTGGGCCATATGGGAAAAGTTCGTATAGATATTTACTGTTTCCTTTGTCTTTGCCGAGTTTTTTACCAACAGCTTTGGTAAGAACTCTTACTGCTGGCGCTATTTGATATTCTTCGTAATATTCGCGCAAGAAGTTAATTATTTCCCAGTGATCATCACCAAGTTCAATATCATCTTCCTTTGCCATGATTGTAGCAATATCTTTTTCCCAATCGTTTAGATTAGAGAGATACCCCTCTTCATCTACTTCTACTTGTTTACCATTTACTTCTAATGCCATTTTCTTCTCCTAATTAAAGCCAATTTTGTGTTTTTTCATTATCCGCTACTAATTTAACGAAACCTTTGTAATCTACTATTTCTATACTATTTGTTAAATTCGAATTATCAAGCCCTCTTGCTTCTAAATCAGGGCCGAGAACATAAAACTTTATATTTTCTTGATGGTCTTGTATTATTTTTTCGAATTCAGTTCCCTTTGTACATGCATATACAGCATCTTCTATAAATAGTATGGATGCTCCATCTTCAGCGTAGCGCAGACAAGTTGTTAAGCTATCCTTTTCAAATGGTGATTTATTGATTGTATGTAACATTAGAAATTAAAAAACACCTCTGATTCATTAAATAATTTTTTTAAATCTGATGCAGGTAATATTTCAACATCCACAGATAAATCCTCTTCACTTAAACCTCTTGCATCTAGAGACTCTTTTTCAACATATAATTTTTCTACATCGTACATATCTAATGCACCAAATGTTTTGCTGAAGTTTTTTGTAGCAATACCATCTGTGTTTTGACCCTTTTTAAGCTGGTATACTCCATCATCAATGAATGCTAATGAAACATCTTGTTCGAAAGCGGCTGCTATTAAGACTACTTCTAAAGCCTCATGAGCATAGATTGTTCCATGAGGAGCTTTTCTATTCACATAAATGAACTTTCTTATCTTTCCTGACTCTAATTCTTGTTCTTCCACTCTAGTCACCAAATGTAATCATACGATCCGCTTGTATTCCAGCTTCTATGAGCTGACCTAAACCTGAAATTCTGAATTTATCTGCAATATTGTTTGCGTCTTTTTTGTTTCGTTCCATTTCGCCTTTATCTACCAGTCCACGTCTTTGCGCAGCAGCTACACATAAAACCAAATCTAGGTTATGTTTTTCTGCTAACTCGCTCCACCTGTTCGGGATGTGACGATCATCTTGTGGTGGTGTTGCTAATCTTGTTCCATTATTAACGCCATCATGGTAGAAAAAAACACGATATATCTCATGACCTTCTTCTATTGCGGCTTCAATAAATTTATATGCTGAATCTGAAGCTTGATGCTGATATGGGCCTTCGTTTATTAAAACTCCAAACTTCATATCAAATAAGATTAAAATCTAACGTACGCTGATGAGTTAAGAGTTTTTCTACCACCACGCCAGTTATCAATATGATATTTGGTGAATGGAAGCTCAGTTAGCTCAAAAAATCTCGGCCAACCAATTCTCTCAATCCAATCGTTTATTCTTTCCCAATCTCTAGCATCTTCTTTATATGCAGATAGGATTCTTTTTACAATAGCAGTTGCTTCTGGCCATCTTGGTGGATTATTTGGAATACCAGCAGCTACCAATTTTTGGAAAGAAGGCTTACTTCTTGCATTAGAATGATTTCCACCTACCCATATAGCAAGCTTACTATGTTCTGGATCGTTGATTTGCATTGGTGGACATGGTGGGAAACAAGCTCCGCAACATATACATTTTTTTTCATCAACTTCCAATGAGGGTTTGCCATTAACCATTGCTGGTCTAATAGCTGCTACCGGACACCTTGCTACTACAGATGGTCGTTCACATACGTTTGATACTAAATCATGATTAATTTTGGGAGGCTTGGTATGTTGTATGTTAATTGCAATATCGCCCTGGCCGCCACAATTAATCTGACAACATGAAGTTGTTAAATGAACTCTATTAGGCATCTCATTATTTCTAAATTCGTCGATTAGCTCATCCATCATTGCTTTTACTACTCCTGAAGCATCAGTTCCTGGAATATCACAATGTAACCATCCTTGTGTATGTGAAATCATTGCTACAGAGTTTTTTGTACCACCTACAATAAAACCTTCTTTCTCAATAGCTGCAATTAATGGTTCAACCTTTGCTTTATCTTTCACCATATATTCAATATTACTTCGTATAGTAAATCTTACGTAGCCGTCAGCATATTCATCGCCTAAATCACATAGCGTTCTTAATGTGAATACATCTAGTATTCTTTGTGTACCTGCTCTAACAGTCCAAATTTCTTCGCCACTATTAGCAACATGGACTAATACACCAGGTCTTGGATGTTCATGATATTTCCATTGACCAAAATTCTTACGCATTGTTGGGTGCATATATTGAAAACCATCAGGTGCCCCAGTTTCAATAGGAGCTCTCATTTGTTTTTTTACTTTTTCTTCGCCCATTATGCTGAATCCTTTTTCTGATCGGCTTTTTCATACCATTTTACTGCTTCATCATCCCAGTCGTCTGTTCTCACATATGAACTTTCTCTTGGATTAGCAACCATATTAGGATCAACATCAAAACCTACGCCTTCAAGGAAGTTTACAAGACCAATTCTTTCAATCATCTCACCACATCTTTCGTGCTCAAGTGCATTATCAGCCCAGAAATCTATTGTTTCTTCGCCTATCTCTACAAGTCTTTCCCAATCTTCATCTGTTTCTAGTTTCATAAATGGAACAATAACTGTGCCCATTAAATCACCAATCTTAAGTGTTCTTTTACCGCCAATTAAAATTGTCACACCCTTGTCATCACCTGGATGAAGAGCTTTAGGTACCACATTTAAACAGTGCATACATTTAACACAGTTTTGGTTATCAATTTCTATTGAGTCGTCATCATTTAATGATATTGCGTTAGTAGGACATCTAGTAACGATGTTATCAATTACATATTTGCGTCCTTTCATACCAACGTACTTTTTGAATTCTTCTTGATCAACTTTAATGTCATCTTTCCATGTCCCTATTACAGACATGTCTGCTCTCTCAATAGAGTTCATGCAATCATTTGGACATCCCGATACCTTAAATTTAAATTTATAAGGTAAGGCAGGTCTATGCATATCATCCATAAAGTTATTAACTAGTAACCTATGCGCTTTATGCTCATTCACATTAGACATCTCACATCTTCCAGCACCTACGCATGACATTGCTGTTCTTACACATGGTCCAGCACCGCCAAGGTCCCAACCTTTTTCATTTATTTCATCAAAAAAATGTTGTGTAGATTCTGATGTAGAACCGATAAACATAATGTTACCCGTCTGCCCGTGAAATGTAACAAGACCAGAACCATGTTTTTCCCATGAATCTGCGAGATCGCGAAGAGATTGTGTAGTGTAATAGTTTCCAGCAGGCGGCTGTACTCTTAGTGTGTGAAATTCTTTTGATTTAGGGAAAGCATCTCCGACCTCAGAGAATCTCGGAATGATTCCTCCGCCATAACCATAAACACTAACTGTGCCCCCTTTCCAATACCCTTTACGAGTCTCATATGAATGTTCAAGTTGACCTAAAAGGTCATTTGTCATTTCATTAATTCTTTTCTCTGGATGTGTATCTCTGAGTCTTTTTATACCACTGATGAAGCTAGGCCACGGCCCATTTTCAAGCTCATCAATCATAGGGGTATCGTGTTTTTTCATACTTCCTCCTCAATTGTCCCGAGAAAAACTCCCTTTTCCCCAAGAAAAAAACATGTTTTACAATCTATATTATTTTATCATTGTTTTCTAATATGTCTATTAGAAAGTTAATATTGCACGGTTATATAACAAAAAACAAGTGCTAAAATTATCAATAAAAAAACATTATATACATATATGAAATTTACTTCAAAATCTTATGAATTCAAGCAATGGGCTTCAGAAAAAGAGGATAATATCCCTTCAAATATTAATGATTTGAAGATTGATCTTCATGATATTAACCATATATCTTTGAAGGAAATATCCATCATCAAAGATAAAATTAAGCGATTTAATTGTTGTATATATAAGTCTCACGTAGATCTGCTTACCCAGGCAGATTTACTTAATTTTGCGAAGTCTATTGGAATGAAAACATATGACGACAATAATATACACAGTAACCCTGTGAGTTCAATTATGCCTCTTGAACCTGAGAAAACTGTAAATTATATTCCATATACTAATAAACAGCTTAATTGGCATACAGATGGCTATTATGATGAAAAGCCAATATTTTCATGGCTGTTGCATTGTGAGGAACCCGCTTTTTCTGGAGGAGAAAATTATCTCCTAGACCACGAGCTTGCTATAAGAGAATATATATTAAAACATGACAATTTAGATCAACTTACTAGGCCGGATAGTTTTATTATACCAAGTAATGCTGATGCTGGTAGAAATGAAACAAAAGGTTATATTTGTGATATGAATAATAAGTATAAAAAGTTTCACATGAAGTTTTCGATGAGACAGAAAAATATAGAATTAAATGAGCGATCTAAAACGGCTTTCATAAGAATGAAAAAAATTATCAAAGAAGATTGTAAAAAGTACTGCATAACATATAAACTTTCAAAAAATGAAGGCATTGTAAGTAATAACATACTGCACGGTAGAAACTCATTTGTAGATGGAAAGGTTATGAGAAAACTATATAGAATCAGGTCGTATGAGAGGATTTAATGTTATACCTTAGTGCCTTATTAATAGAGAGAAAAGACGTTGAAACCTTTGATGAATTTTTAGAAGCAGTTAGAGAAAAAGCTGCTAGTGGTGAGCGATTTATAAGATTTGATTTAAAACCTCCTTTTCCAGATACTCCAACCAACTGGGAAGATCGTGTTGAAAGCGTATTCAGTGGATATATAAAAAAATAAAAATGTGGCAAGAAGATACAAAGAAAAAATCAGTAGTTGACCATTCAGAAATGGTAGATTTATCATTTTCAGTTGATTGCAAAGAACTGCCTTATGATCATGCATATGAACTTTCATCAGAAATTATCAAATTGGTGCCTGAGATTAAAAATGATAATAGAAATGCAATACAAACACTTCATGGTCCTATGTCAGGAAATGGCTGGGTTAGAGCAGATGGTGAAAATATATTTTTATCTAAAAGA
>Ga0228630_1000798_pt1 | contig 13110 bp, 7 predicted proteins | sample 37DmetaG_FD_183038 | JGI IMG/M metagenome (GOLD analysis project Ga0228630, IMG submission 183038) | Seawater microbial communities from Monterey Bay, California, United States - 37D | ecosystem: Environmental > Aquatic > Marine > Coastal | place: USA: California | collected 2016-10-25 | reverse complement strand
ATTTGGAAATCAGCCACTTTTAGATGACAATACTGTAAATGGGTCCTTTTATGGTCCACGAGCTACCATGGTTACTCCCTGGAGTACGAATGCAGTTGAAATTACACAAAATATGGGTCTAGGAGTAATCGAGCGTATTGAAGTCTATGAGGAAAAAAGTCGCGTTCAAAATCCCGATCCCATGTTAGTTACTTCATATGACATTCTGGATCAAGAGCTCTTTGAAGTCAATTTATTGCCAGAGGCTATTCAGCAAATTAATGATATAGCCACTTATAACACAGAAGAGGGTCTTGCTTTAAGTGATGAAGAGGTAAGCTATCTTGAAGAACTTTCAGGATACTTAAAAAGATCACTGACAGATTCGGAAGTTTTCGGTTTTTCCCAAGTAAATTCTGAACACTGCCGACATAAAATCTTCAACGGTCAATTTATAATTGATGGTGAAGAGAAAGAAGAAAGCCTCTTTAAGCTAATTAAAAAAACTTCTAAACTTAACCCCAATACAATAGTCTCAGCTTATAAAGACAATGTCGCTTTTATTGAGGGTCCAGAGATTGAACAATTTGCTCCTCAAAAGGGAGATGTTCCAAGCAGTTACAAAAAAGAAACTGTAAACAGTGTGATTTCTTTAAAAGCTGAAACCCATAATTTTCCAACCACTGTAGAACCTTTTAATGGAGCTGCTACTGGTTCTGGAGGTGAGATTAGAGACCGATTGGCAGGGGGCCAAGGCTCTATACCATTAGCAGGTACTGCTGTTTACATGACTCCCTATTCTAGAGTACAGGAAAGTCGTCACAAAAACCCATTCCAAGAGCGTAAATGGCTGTATCAAACCCCCATAGATATTCTCATTAAAGCGTCTAATGGAGCCTCAGATTTTGGTAATAAATTTGGACAACCTTTAATCGTAGGATCTCTATTAACCTTTGAGCACAATGAAAACAACAAAATGTTGGGCTTCGATAAGGTCATCATGCTGGCTGGAGGAATCGGTTATGCAAAGAGAGAACATGCACAAAAAAGAACACCCCAAAATGGAGATAAAATCATCATACTTGGAGGAGATAATTACCGAATAGGTATGGGTGGAGCTGCGGTTTCATCATCTGATACAGGCGTATTTGGAAGTGCTATTGAACTCAATGCCGTTCAACGTTCTAACCCTGAAATGCAAAAACGGGTAGCCAATGCAATTCGAGCTTTGGTAGAAGCGCCAACCAATCCTATAGTTTCCATTCACGATCACGGAGCAGGAGGCCATCTCAATTGTCTCTCTGAACTTGTTGAAGATACTGGAGGAACCATCCATATCGACGCCTTACCCTTAGGTGATCCTACCCTATCAGCAAAAGAGATTATCGGTAATGAATCCCAAGAACGAATGGGGTTGATTTTAGCTCCAAAAGACGCCGCCCTATTAGAAAAAATTGCAAGCCGAGAGCGGGCACCTTTCTACATCGTAGGGGAAGTGACAGAAGATCATCACTTTTGTTTTATTTCTGAAAAAACTGGAGAAAAGCCAGTGGATTTATCGCTTTCAGCGTTGTTTGGAAGTGCACCCAAAACCATAATGGAAGACCAGACCCTTCAAGCTGATTTTTCTATTCTTTCATATAATATTGGACAAATAGAAAACTACATTGAGGCAGTTTTACAATTAGAAGCTGTAGCCTGCAAGGATTGGCTAACCAATAAAGTAGACCGATGTGTAAGCGGTCGAGTAGCACAACAACAAACTGTTGGTGAAATTCAACTTCCTCTTAGCAATTGCGGTGTAATTGCCTTAGACTATACTGGAAACAAAGGAATCGCAACTTCTATTGGACATGCGCCCGTCAGTGGTTTAATAGACTCTGCTAAAGGAAGTATAAATTCTATAGCAGAAGCTTTAACAAATATTGTTTGGGCGCCCCTGGAGGAAGGCTTAAAGAGTGTGTCTTTATCTGCCAATTGGATGTGGCCATGTAATAATGATGGTGAGGATGCGCGTCTTTATAGTGCCGTTCAAGCCTGTTCCGACTTTGCAACAGCTTTGGGTATTAATATTCCTACAGGAAAAGATTCATTGTCAATGAAACAAAAATATCCGGACGGAGAGGTGATTGCCCCGGGTACAGTGATTATTTCTGCCGCGGCCGAATGCTCAACAATTCAAAATATAGTAACCCCAGTAGCTCAACTAGATGGAGGTTCAATTTATTACCTTGACTTTAGCCAAGATGAATTTCACCTAGGAGGAAGCTCTTTTGCTCAAAGCTTAAATGCTATAGGAACAAAAACACCATCAGTCACTGATGCTGTCTATTTTAAAATTGGATTTAATAGCCTTCAAGAGTTTATTAAAAAGGGTATCATTGAGGCAGGACACGATATTGGCTCGGGTGGATTAATTACAAGTTTATTGGAAATGTGTTTCCCTTCCACTTCAATTGGAATGAATCTAGATTTTTCAAGCTTTGAAGAGGATGATTTAGTAAAAATACTTTTTTCAGAAAAACCTGCAGTTGTGCTCCAATCCAAAGAAGATTTAACATCTTTATTTGCTGCTCATGGAATAAAAGTAGACCTATTGGGTAAAGTCAACAGTAGTAAAGTTTTAAAAATTAATGATCTTGAATTGGGCATCTCTAAAATGAGGACCTCATGGATGGCGACTTCAAAGGCATTAGAAAAAAAGCAAACTGCCGTTAATCTGGCAGAAGTTCGTTCAGAGAATGCAGTAAAGCAACCCTTAAAGTTTAAATTTCCGCAAAGTTTTCAGGGCAGGTTGCCTCAACTGAAGTCGAAAAAAATCAAAGCTGCTGTCCTTCGGGAAAAAGGAAGTAATTCAGAAAGAGAAATGGCATATGCAATGGATCTCAGTGGATTTGATGTACGCGATGTTCACATGACAGACCTTATTGAAGGAAGAGAAGATTTGAAAGATATACAGTTTTTAGTAGCCGTCGGTGGATTTTCAAATTCCGATGTACTCGGTTCAGCTAAAGGATGGGCAGGAGCGATCAAGTACAATATACTTGCTAAAGAAGCATTGTCAAATTTTTTCAATAGACCAGATACCCTTTCACTAGGAGTTTGTAATGGATGTCAATTGTTTGTTGAACTTGGATTACTTACCCCAGGGGCTAAACATCAGCCAAAAATGCTTCACAATGATTCGGGTAAATTTGAATGTATATTTACTGCAGTGCGTATTCAAAAAAGTAAATCAATAATGCTCAAAGGTCTAGAGGGGAGTATCCTTGGTATTTGGGCGGCTCACGGTGAGGGTAAATTTGCTTTCCCCGACGCAGAAAGCAAATACGAAATTCCGGCTAAATACCTCTATGCTGACTACCCCTCTAACCCCAATGGATCTGACTTTAATGCTGCCATGCTCAGTTCTCAAGACGGTCGTCATCTTGTAATAATGCCTCATTTGGAACGATCAACTTTTCCTTGGAATTGGGCGCATTACCCTAAGGACAAAAACGATGAAGTATCCCCTTGGATACTCGCCTTTGAAAATGCCTTTTCATGGTTGGATTCTTCTGTTAAGTAAAACTTGCTTATTTACTACAAAATATTTACTATTTTGCAATAAATAGAAGTTTATGACTCCGAGCAGATTATTTGATTTTATAACTTATCAGAAAGAGAACGCCCCATTAGAGAGTTCATTTACTACCAAATACGATGGTAAATGGGAAAGCATTTCTTCTGAGATGTTTTGTGAACAAGCTGAAAGTATCAGTAATGCATTGATTGAATTGGGAATTCAGCCTCAAGACAAGATAGCGATGATCTCATCAAATAATAGAACAGAATGGAGTTTAATCGATGTTGGATTACTTGCTGTTGGTGCTGTAAACGTTCCGATTTACCCAACTATAGCTTCAACCGACTATGAATATATACTTAGTCATTCTGAAAGTCAGTATTGTTTTGTTTCAGATCAGGAAGTATATGACAAAGTAATGGCCATTGAAAAAAATGTAAAATCCCTAAAAAAAATTTACAGCTTTGATAAAATCAAAGGCTGTGCCCATTGGAGTGAGCTTTTGGAGGTTGGTAAAGGTAAGCCACATGACGAAACAGTTCAAATAAGAAAAGATGCTGTCAAACCAGATGATTTAGCTACTATAATTTATACTTCTGGAACTACTGGCGTTCCTAAAGGGGTTATGCTGAGTCACCACAATGTTGTTTCAAATGTACTTTCAAGTTCAAAACGATTACCTCTAACTATAGGTAATGCATCTGCTTTAAGTTTTCTTCCAGTCTGTCATATTTTTGAGCGAGTAATTTTATATATCTATATGTACAATAGCGTTTCTGTTTATTTTGCAGAATCTCTCGAAACTATTGCAGACAACTTGCGAGAAATAAAACCTCAGGTCATGACAGCCGTACCTCGCTTGTTAGAAAAAGTTTATGATAAAATTTATGGAAAAGGGGAAGAATTAAGCGGAATCAAACAAAAGCTCTTTTATTGGGCAGTTGATCTTGGTTTGCAATATGAACCTTATAGACAAAATGGAGCTTGGTATGAGTTTAAACTTAAAATAGCACGTAAACTCATACTCTCTAAGTGGAAAGAAGCACTTGGTGGCAATCTTGAATTGATAGCCTCGGGAAGTGCAGCTTTGCAACCTAGACTAGCAAGAGTATTTACTGCGGCAGGCATGACATTAGTCGAAGGCTACGGACTGACTGAAACCTCTCCTGTAATTTCGGTCAACGACATGAGGAAAAGTCATTTTCGCATTGGTACGGTAGGGAAAGTCATTGACGGTGTAACTGTCAAAATCGCAGAAGATGGTGAAATTCTATGTAAAGGCCCCAACGTCATGGTGGGATACTACAAAGAAGAAGAAAAAACAAAAGAGGTAATGAGTGGCGACTATTTTCACACTGGAGATATTGGTGAAATAGATACTGATGGATTTTTAAAAATAACTGACCGTAAAAAAGAAATGTTTAAAACTTCTGGAGGAAAGTATATCGCTCCTCAGGTAATTGAAAACCAAATGAAACAGTCCCTCTTTATAGAACAAATAATGGTAGTGGGCGCTGGAAGAAAAATGCCCACTGCACTAATACAACCTAATGTTGAGTATGTAATCAACTGGCTAAAAGAGGAGGGGGTAAGTTGTACATCACTTGCATCTGCTGTTAAGGAAACGAAATTGATTGAAGTTTTTCAAAATGAAATTGACACTCATAACCAACACTTTGGCTCTTGGGAACAAATTAAAAAGTTTCAGCTGACCCCAGAAGAGTGGACGATAGACGAGGGACACCTTACCCCTACTATGAAACTTAAAAGAAAAGTTATCAAAGACAAATACGAAGGCTTAATCGAATCCATGTATGCTTAAAAATTAACAAATGACTGTCCCTAAACTTTTTATCTTTTTATTATGCGTGCATAGTATTTTTTAATATATTTGATTTGATGAGACAAAAAACTTTTGACAGCGTCTTACGCTCCACATGGAACTTGGTGAGCAAGATGTATAATAAAGAAGCAAATAAGTTTGATTCAACTATGGCCACGGGTTTTGCCTTATTAAGTATTGATGCGGAGGGTACACCCTCTACTACACTTGGTCCGAAGATGGGTATGGAGCCAACCAGTTTATCCAGACTATTGAATACCATGGAAGAACGGGATTTGATTTATAGAACACAAAATCCAAATGATGGAAGAAGTATCCTTATACACCTTACTCCTTTTGGAAAAGAAAAAAGGGAAGATTCTAAAGCGGTAGTTCTTCATTTCAATCAAATAATTGAAAAGTCATTAAGTACGGAGAAGATTGCTGTTTTTTTTGAAGTCATGAGTTGCATCAAAGAAAATGCGCAGAATTTTGAACATTTTACCCCAATCCTAAAAACAGAATAATTATGGAAACAAAGTCACAAAAAGAAGTAAACGGAGGTTCATTTTTAATTTCTAAAATCGATCCAGATCAGGTATTTACCCCTGAAGATTTTTCTGATGAACAACGCATGATGAAAGAGGCAGTGATTGAATTTATTGAACGAGAAGTTTGGCCTAATAAGGAGCGTTTCGAAAAAAAAGATTATGCCTTTACTGAAAGCTTAATGAAGAAAGCTGGAGAACTTGGGTTTCTTGGTATTCCAGTTCCAGAGAATTACGGAGGCATGGGAATGGGATTTGTGTCTACCATGCTTGTCTGTGATTATATTTCAGGAGCTACTGGATCTCTTTCTACGGCTTTTGGAGCGCATACTGGTATTGGTATATTACCCATATTACTCTATGGAACCGAAGCTCAAAAAAAGGAGTTCCTCCCTAAACTCGCTTCAGGTGAGTGGTTTGGATCTTATTGCTTGACTGAGCCTGGAGCCGGTTCAGATGCCAATTCAGGAAAAACCAAAGCAGTATTATCAGAAGATGCAAGTCATTACGAGATAACAGGCCAGAAAATGTGGATCTCAAATGCTGGCTTTGCCAGTTTATTTATTGTTTTTGCTCGTATTGAAGATGATAAAAATATAACGGGTTTTATAGTCCCTTTAGAAGAAAACAATGGTATTGAATTGGGTGAAGAAGAAAATAAACTGGGAATTCATGCATCATCCACTCGACAAGTCTTTTTTAACAAAACTAAAGTTTCTGTTGAAAATGTATTGGGTGAACGCAATGGAGGATTTAAAATAGCAATGAATGCACTAAATGTTGGAAGAATCAAACTTGGAGTTGCCTGTTTAGACGCCCAAAGAAGGATAACTACTAAATCTATTGAATATGCTAATGAACGCATACAGTTCAATAAGCCTATCGCTTCTTTTGGTGCAATTAAAGAAAAAATCGCCCAAATGGCTAGCTCTTGCTATGTAGCAGAATCAGCATGCTATAGAGCTGCACATGATGTTGAACTACGAATCCAAAACAACCTAGACAAAGGGATGAGTCACCAGGAGGCTGAACTTAAAGGAGTAGAAAATTTTGCCATAGAATGTTCTCTTATTAAAGTTGGAGCGTCAGAAGATATACAAAATTGTGCTGATCAAGGTATTCAAATTTTAGGCGGCATGGGATTCTCTTCTGATACACCAATGGAATCCGCTTGGAGAGATGCTCGAATTGGAAGAATATATGAGGGTACAAATGAAATTAACAGAATGTTATCCATAGGCCTATTACTCAAAAAAGGGATGAAAGGAGAATTAGATCTTATGCCTGCTGTAATGCAAGCAGCAATGCGTTTGGGTTCAGAAAAAGCAAAAGAAATAACAGACGGACCACTAGCACAAGAGCACCAATTAATTGAAAATTTTAAACAACTGTTCCTTATGATTACTGGAAATGCTACACAAAAATACGGAACTAAGCTTGAAGAAGAACAACAGGTGCTTCAAGCCCTGGCAGATGTATTGATAGAAATCTACTTTAGTGAATCTGCTATATTGAGAACCCTTAAAAACTGTAATCGAAGTGGGTTAAGTAGTCAAGAAATTCAGATTTCAATGACAGAAAATTATGTTTTTGAAGCTCAAGGTTTGATCACCAAACGAATCAAAGAAGTCATGCTTCATCTTTCAGGTGAAAATAAAGACGAACGCATTCAATTGCTTGAGGTACTCCAAAAGCATGGAGAATATATTGACCACCCAGACAGTTTTGGACTCAGGACTAAGATTGCGGATCATTTGATTAAGGAAAATAAATACTGTTTCTAAAAGATAAACAGTTCTCTATTCATCCGACAGCCTAAAGTGTCGGTTTTTTTCTACCTTTTACAAAAAAAATGATGAAATATATTTATATACTTTTTATCATCCTGAACTTAAATACTGGCTTTGCCCAAGAAAACCATAAAATATACGATATCATTGATGCCGTTTCCAAAGAAAATATTAAGCAGAATATTGAAAAATTAGTCAGTTTTGGAACACGACATACTTTAAGTGATACCCTATCCAAATCACGGGGAATTGGTGCAGCAAGAAGATGGATAAAATCTGAATTTGAAAAAATTTCTGATACCTGTGACGGATGTCTTGAGGTATTTTATCAAAAAAATTACTTTACCCCTGAAGACGGAGATCGAATTGTAAAACCCGTTTGGATCAATAATGTAGTTGCCATACAAAGAGGAACAACCTATCCGAATCAATTCATTATTATGAGTGGTGACATAGATTCCAGAATTTCTGATCCAATTAATTATATTGACGACTCCCCTGGAGCCAACGACAATGCTTCAGGTATGGCTGGGACCATAGAGGCAGCTAGAGTACTTTCTAAATATGCCTTCGAAAAAAGTATTATTTATGTAGGTCTTTCAGGAGAAGAACAAGGACTATTCGGAGGCAAAGGCTTGGCAAAACATGCACAAAAACAAGGCTGGGAAATCATTGGAATTCTGAACAACGACATGATCGGAAATATAAAAGGGGTGGATGGTGTGATAGACAATCGGAGTTTTAGAATTTTTTCAGAACCAGTGCCTGCCAATGAGTCTGAGATAGCTCGAAAAGGACGTCGTTTTTATGGGGGTGAAGTTGATGGGATTTCAAGGCAACTGGCTCGTTATGTTCATAAAACAGTACGATACTATATGCCTGAAATGAATCCAATGATGATCTACAGATTAGATCGATTTGGAAGAGGAGGTCATCACCGTCCTTTTAATGATGTTGGCTATGCAGGCATCCGTATTATGGAGGCTCATGAAAACTATGTCATGCAGCACCAAGATATCCGAGTTGAAAATGGAATTAACTATGGTGATGTCATTTCGGGTGTTAACTTTGCGTATGCAAAAAAACTGACTGCCGTGAATGCTATCAGTCTGGCTAGTTTAGCTTGGGCCCCACCAGCAGTGAAAAAACTATCTATTGGTGGAATTGTTCAAGCCTCAGTAAAATTAAAATGGGAAAAAGTAAACGATCCAAATGTTAAAGGATATAAGATTTATTGGAGGGATACAACTAGCCCTTTTTGGCAATACGAACGTTTTGTTGGAGACAAAGATTCCCATACTTTAGAGGGAATTGTAATTGATAATTACTTTTTTGGTATTTCAAGCGTTGGTAAAAATGGGTTTGAAAGTCCCGTTGTATTTCCTAATTCTATATTTAGATAGTATAATTTGAATTTGAAAGTGTTTTTAAAAAAGTTTCTCATAACATACATCACTTTTTTGTTTCTTATTTCATGTAGTAAATCAAAAGTTACTATGAATGAAATAGATATCGTTTATGATAATAAACAAATGTTGTTTAAAAAAAATTCTAAACTATATACTGGATTAATTTTTGAACATTATGATAATGATGGCATTAAAATTGAGATTAATGTAATAAATGGATTAAAAGATGGATTTTTTAAACAGTATTATAGAAGTGGAAAAATTCAAGTTGAATCGAATTTTAAAAAAGGGCATTTATTTGGACAGTTTACTTCTTTTCATGAGAACGGAAATGAACAAATCATTGCATTTTATAAAGAAAATCTTAAAACGGGGAGTTTTGAAGAGTTTTTTGACAATAAAAGGCTAAAATTTTGTGGAAGTTATTTTAATGGCATTAAAATTGGACAATTTGAAGAATATTTCAAAAGCGGTGGCAAAGCAATTTATAATTATTAATGTTTTTTTTATTTTTTTAATTCAATCCTGTACTAAAATTATTCCAATTAGTGATTTAGTATTTAAAGATTGCTTAGTATATTCAAATAATCAGCCTTTTACAGGCAAATACAGTCTAAATAAAGAAAATCAATATATTTTAACCAAGGTATTAAGAGGTAGAATGATAAATGAAAAAACATTTATTAATGACTTACTTTTGATGGAAAAAAAATATGATTCTTGTGGTTCTGGATACCAAATTGTTTATGGATTAAAGGGACAAATTTTAAGTGAAGGTCAATTCAAAAATGAAAAAAGAGTAGGTAGTTGGAAATATTTTAAAAATGATAGTATATACTTTGTAAAATTTTAAAAGTAATTATCTATCTGTAATCTTTTATATTGGCCTCTTCTGTTTCTTAGAAAACGACTAAAATCAAAACTTAAATGTAGATCAAATATTCTGGGTGGATATCTATAAGTCGTTGTTAAATCCTGAATAGAAAAAGCATAAGAAACACCAAAGTCAAAATTTTCATAGGTTAGCCCAACACTTAAACCTATATTCAAAAAAGAAAAATCATCAAATAATCCAAATTGTTGATTCACACCTGCGCTAAATTCACCTAGTTGAAATTCTTGAGATGAAAAAAAGTTAATTGATTCAGAGTCTCTTCTTATGGATGCATAAGTATATAAATAGGAGTATCTGGGCAAAAATCTTCTGTCATATGGATTTAAATTGAATTCATATGCAGCTTGCATACCATAAGATATTGGAACAACAAATTCAACATCGGTATCGTATGCCACATTTGGTCTATTCAAATAATCAAAATTAATTCCTATTAAAAAGTCTGTGTTATGGACTAGAAATGAAGCACCAAGATCTGTATAGTTTTTTGAAAAAAAGAATTCTGATAAAGGATCAATTGACTCTTGGTTAATATATCCAGTAATTGAATTTATTTGATCTTCAAAAATTAATTCTGAAGGATTTAAGTTCTTTGAAACAAAACCTACATTAACCGAAGGCAAAAACCATAATTCATTACCAAGTTCAACTTTATATATATAACTTAGATTTAAATCGTTTTTTTTAAATCCATTACTTGGAGCAGTATAGTTATTAAACTGAATTCCTAAACTAAAATCTGATGAGTCAAATGAATAAGACCCATAAAAGAATTTATTATTTTGTGTGATGTTTGGATTAGTTTCAGTAGTGCTATATAATAATCCAGATCTATTCCAGCTATTTAATCCGAAATAACTGGGATTACTTACATGCATTAACTTAGGCTGAGAATTAAATATCATTTCCTGTGCAAACGAAAATTTCATTGACATTAATAAAAACAGGAGGATTATGTTGCCTTTTGATATCATTTTAATAGGGTGAAAATACCACTTCTAATAATAACTTGATCATCATTAGCTCTATTTAAAGGAATACCCCTTATTGAATAGGTGAAAATAGGGCTGAAAGAATCAATTATTGAGCCATCAGATCTTTTTCCATTCCATCCTAAAATAGCCTTGCCATTTCCTGAAGAATCAATTGAATCTGGACATTGGCTTCTATCTATAGAACCATCTTGTGCCTCTTCAGTATATATTAAATTACCATTATAATCATAAACATTAAATACTAAACTCTCAAAACCAGTAAATAAAGGTCTAAAGAAGTCATTTAAGCAGTCATTATTCGGTGAAAAAACATTAGGTAAGTAGATACTGTATCCTCTTCCAATTGTAATTGGATTTGTGACTCTAGTAAAGCATCCTAATTCATTATAAATAGTAAGAGTCGGATAATATGTTCCTGAATTTCCATAGGCATGGGTAACCTGAGTTACTCCACTTGAAGTGCCTGAAACATTTACAACGACAGTTTCTGAATTATCTCCGAAATCCCATTCTAATCTTGAAAATTCACCTTCTGATTCATCAGTAAATATCACATTTTCTCTTGCAGGTATTTCATTTACTTGTTCAAATGAAGCTGATGTGTATGAAAAATAGGGATCTCCTAAGGATAAATTAATCTCTGCCTCTACGCCACAACCTTCATCAGTAGTAATTATAATCTTACCATAATCAAATGGTACGTCAATTAGAATTTGATAAGTGTCTTCATCTAATTTTGTAGTATTTCCATTTAATGCAACTGGTACTCCGTCATCTAGTATATCATCTGTGCCATTAGTATCTATATAAAAGAAGTTAAGTGGAGTTTTAGAATCTGAATTATTTACTGCATCTAATATCAATAAACCAGGTTGACCTTCGCAAAGTTTAGAATCTACATAAGGACCTTCAGTTAAAACTAATGTGTTATCATCATCAACACTGATTACATCTCTAAAATAATTAAATGGCGTATCAATTGAATTAGGACATGTACTTCCGCTTCTAATTGTGTATCTATATAATCCTGCAGGTAAATCATTTAATGTTGTAAATCCATTAAAGTTACCTAAACCTTGATAAGAACCATCTAATGCTCTCCAAGGAGAATTTGTTTGATTATTAGTGTTACTAGTTAATGTAGAAGATACTGGTGTAATGACAGGAGATGTTGCATCAAAAATCTCCCATGATATATTATAAGGTTCTGTACCGCCTGTTACATCAATTGAAATTCGTCCGTTAGTCGCTCCTAATTCACAACTTACTCCTTGTGAAATTTCTCCATTTGCAAGAAGTCCGTCAATAGATAAAACATCAATATTTCCAGTGAAAACAAATTCAATTACCTCAGACTCACAGACACCGTCAGAAATTACTAGCTCATAAGTTCCTCTTCCTGCCTCAAAACTTGTTCGTCCTCTAAAACTAGAACCTGGTTCATTTGGGTCTGAGGGTGTATATGTCCATCTCAGATTGTATATAGCATTATCATTATCATCAATAATCGGGTTTCCTCCAATTATTGATGTTGTATCAAGTTCAAATGCGTAAGCGCTGTCACATATATCAAATTCAAATTCAGTTTCTCCCTCATAAGTTATTGGGACGTAAGTCTCAATGTCAAATGCGTAGTCAAGTGAACAGTCAGGATTAGAAACATCTGTAGCGACTACTACATGTCTCCCCTCAGTTAAACCCCTTATTATAAAGGAATTACCCTGCTTAATAATGCTATTAGCAAACGTTGGAGAAGTAACTGTTGATCCACTTGATGTTCCTGAACTTCCTCCATAAACTAATTCACCGTCTAATTCAATATTGTATGCAAGTGATGTTCCAGATAATCTGAAGGAAAAATCTGATTCAACTACTCCAGAATCACAATCTAGTATTTCCCTATTATAAACTCTCTGGTTAATCATATTAAATGATGATGTTTTAACAACACCTGATCTAGAAAAAATCTGACAACCGGTTGCGTCAGTCACAATTGCACGGTATTTTCCAGGTTGAAGTTGGTCGATTAAATAGAAACCATCTTTATTCATACTCACGTAACCCCCATCTGAAAATTCAATAGTAGTCGGGTTAGATGTTAATGCCG
>Ga0228630_1000775_pt1 | contig 13378 bp, 10 predicted proteins | sample 37DmetaG_FD_183038 | JGI IMG/M metagenome (GOLD analysis project Ga0228630, IMG submission 183038) | Seawater microbial communities from Monterey Bay, California, United States - 37D | ecosystem: Environmental > Aquatic > Marine > Coastal | place: USA: California | collected 2016-10-25 | reverse complement strand
TACTTTCTATTTTTGCTTTTCTTAGTGAGCAATTTAAATTCTCAAGATTTAGAATTATTCGAGAAAGATGTTTTTGTTTTTGAAAATGATACTCTCAATTATAGAATTCTAAAGCCCCTAGATTACGATTCAAGTAAAAAATATCCCCTACATTTAGTTTTACATGGATCAGGTGAAAGAGGGAATGATAATGTTTCTCAACTTATACATGGGGGAAATTTATTTTTAAAAAAAGAAAATAGAGAAGAATATAAATCTTGGGTAATATTCCCTCAATGTTCAAAAAATGACAGATGGCCAAGTATATCAAAAGATCAATGGGATAAAAATTTTGAAAATAAAACTATAAAACCTAATAAAAGTTTAGGGCTTGTTTTAAAGCTTATGGATAAATTCATAGAAAAAAAGCAGATTGATAAACAACGAATTTATGTAAGTGGACTTTCAATGGGCGGCATGGGAACTTTTGAAATGTTATATAGAAGGCCAGACATGTTTGCCGCTGCAACACCTATTTGTGGGAATGGAATTACTCAGTTAGCTAAATCATATGCAACAAAAGTTCCTGTTTGGATTTTTCATGGTTCAGATGATAAAGTAGTTAGTCCAAAACATTCTTTAAATATGGCTAAAGCAATCATAGAAGCAGGTGGAAGCCCCAAAATGACTTTATATGAAAATGTTAGACATGGTAGTTGGAATAATGCATTTGAAGAAAAAGATTTTTTAAAATGGATCCACTCAAAGTCCAAAAATAATAACCTATAATAAAAAAAACTTGTGTTTAATTTATTTACAAAGTTCACTATTCTGTAAATAGAATTTTTAATGTAAAGAGTAAAAGGCTAACATTAATTATTAATCTGATCTAACGCTTCTGAGATATTTTTTGAGGGACGAAGACAAACTTTATTTTCACATACATAAATAAGAGTTTCTTTTTTAAAAAAACGATCTTCTAACAATGGTAATTCACTAGGTTTGTCGCTGATTTGAAAAAGGACATTAGGGAGGTAATTTTGCTGAATTTCTTTATTAATTTTTGTTGCTTCTGGCCCAACAATCACGACCTCTTTAAACGAATAAGCAACTTTAGAAATTAATTGAGCCCATTGACTATAATTACTCCCTTTTCCCTCATTAAAATAAGAAACTATTCCACCAATCATTTTTTCAGCTTTAGTGCCATAGTCTTTATTCCCTAATAGATGACCAAGCGTCCAAAAGTTTTCAGCCATAATCGAATTAGCAGAAGGAATGACATTATCATCAATTGATATAATTTCAGAGAAAAGAACTGGATTTTCAGTATAGGTAAAAAATGGATTTTCAGTTGTTTCAAAGTTTATTATTGCATCTTGAGTTAGCGTATTAGCTTGTTCTAAATAATAGGTGTTTCCTGTATTCTGGTACAGGCCTAATGAAGCTTTTATTACAAAGGCGTAATCTTCCAAATTTGCTTCTATTTTTGATTCATTAGCTTGAAAAGTGTGCATCAACTTGCCTCTAGAGATGAGATTTTCTTCTAAATAAGAAAATATTTTCTTTGCCTGGTTAAGAAATTGCTCATCTCCAAAGGCCTCGAAAGAACTTAATAATCCAAGTATCATTTGCGCATTCCAAGAAGTTATAATTTTCTTATCTATTAGAGGGAATTGCCTTTTCGCTTTTAATGCTGAAAATTTATTATCCCATACCTTTTGCTTTTTGACTAGTTGATCATTAGTGATTGAATATTTTTTCAGAAGAGTATTAAAGTTATCTACTTTTCTCAAATGATAAAAAGAATTTTCAATTGGTTCGTCTAAATCAATTTGGTAATAGTCTAAAATCAAATCTAAGTCACGACCAGCAACTTTTTTAAGTTCCTCAATACTGAACATATAATAGCGCCCCTCTCCTTGATCATTATCAGCATCAATTGCAGAAAAATAAGCACCTTCGTTATTTTCCATTCTGTTTTGGAGAAAAGTAAATGTTTGATATACGGTCGATTTAAAAAGTGGGATCTTAAATTCTTTATATGCATTTGCATAAAGAGTTAAAAGTTGAGCATTATCGTAAAGCATTTTTTCAAAATGAGGAATTTTCCATTCCGGGTCTATAGTGTATCGATAAAAACCACCTTCTAGATGATCAACTATTCCACTATTAGCTATATTTTTTAATGTTTTTTTTAAGTAATCTTCGATTTTTTTATCCTTATTGACATTCTGATATTGTTGAATATAATTTAATTTTACTGGTGTTATAAATTTTTGATTTTGATTCTCACCTCCATTAATTAAATCCCAATTACTTGACCAAAAAGACATTTCATTTTGAAGTATTTCGGGTTGTAATAACTTATCTTGTTTAGTGTATTCAAAACGGTTAACTTCTTGAATCCCTTTTTCTACTCTTTCAGCAAATGTTAAAAGTTGTTTTTTGTCATTTTCATAAAGACTTTGAATTTTACCTAATACCTCAAGCCATTGATTTTTTGTGTGATAAGTGCCTCCATAAACTGGCCTTCCATCCGGTAGGCATATTACATTTAATGGCCAACCTCCACTTCCCGTCATCATTTGGGTGGCGGTCATATAGATATTATCAACTTCAGGATTTTCCTCACGGTCAACTTTAATACTTATAAATTTTTCATTCATATAAGTTGCTACATCGAAATCTTCAAAAGTTTCTTTTTCCATTACATGACACCAATGACAACTGGAGTAACCAATACTAATTAGAAGAAGCTTTTCATTTGGATTTTGATTTTTATAAACTTTTTCATCCCATCGTTGCCAATAAATAGGATTTTTGGCATGTTGAAGAAGATATGCGCTGCTTTCAGTTTTTAAATTATTCTGGTTGATATTTTTAATATTTGAATGATCACATGAAGTTACAATTACCAATACTGAAAAAATAAAAATGCTAACAAAGGAGGTTTTGCAATATTTCAAAAGATATTTTCTCTTTTTGTTTTGAATATCGATTATTATTTAAGCGCTGGCATTTTAAAATACTTACTCTAGAAATTTGATAAGATATATTTCGTGAATTTAGAACTTAATTTTAAAATTTAAAACTTCTTACTAATTTATATATTTAGTTAAAATTATACTTTTTTAAATGTTTCTTCATTAGCGGTATGAAAATGAAGGGAAAATAAGAAAGCACTAACATCATTGGATACCCAAAGGGTAAAATTGGACTGTCTTCCTTTGAATCTAAAACTTGATATGATTTTGAGCCGGAATGATGGTGATCAGAATGCCTGGTTAACTCAAATAAAAGTACTCGTCCAATTAGATGATCAGAGTTCCAGGAATGGAACGGTTTAACCCTTTCATATCTACCATTTTTAAGTGTTTTTCTTCGTAAACCATAATGTGAAAAATAATTTTGGGCTTCCAAAACTGATATACCATAAATAGAAGTTATAAAATAAATTAAAGTTACTTCAGCTCCGTATGTATTGAAAATTAAATAAAATAAGATCAAGGGTAAAATAGTGTAAAGAATCATTGGGTTTAAAAGAGTGTTTTTACCATTTAATTTCAACCTTTGAAACTCTAATTTCCATGCCTTAAAATAACCTCCTATCTGAGATTTTATAGCAAAAAAATAAAATATATCTCCTTCCTTTGCTGAACTTAAATCATCCGGTGTGGCAACATCTCTATGATGGCCCCCATTATGATAAGGAATAAAGTGGTTTTGAACTGCCGTGAGAAGCATTATATGAGCGAAAAAAGTCTTTGTTTTATTTTTCGTCTTATGCCCTAGTTCATGGCCAATATTAATTCCATTTACCCCAAGAATTGTTCCCATCATAAAAATACTTGCGATAAGATCTGATAGCATTACTGAATCTTGAGAAACAGCTTGAAGAAAACTATAAATAATAAATAAATGAAGTGGAACAGATAAATAAAGAACTAGATCATAAAAAAAATCATTATTCGCAAGGTCTTTTTCCACACTCTCAAAGTTATAAGAATTAGGGGGGAAAATATACTCTATGATTGGAACCATGACATAAAGGAAAAACAAACCGAAATATGCTAGGATTCCCGTTGAATGAAAAGTAAATAAACCGAGCAATGGGACTATATAAGCTCCAAAATATTTAAATTTTTTCATTTGCTAATTTATTTTTATAAGATAAAACTACAAAATCCTTACTTAAAAGAATCCTTTGAATTTTACTATTTAATGATATTACAACTTTTTTTACTACTTAGATTAACCTAAATTGTGTTTGTAATGTCTTTATTCATATTTGTGGTTTGTAATAAATCCTAATTAGCTTTCTACTACATTACTAAAATATAAAAGTTTAAAAGGATTACTTTCCATTAAAAGGATGTTAAAACTTAAATTTATTCTGGCTTTATTCTTCCTTTTCTCAAATTGGAACACATTCTCACAAGAAATAACAGGGATTGTCTATTCAGAAAATAAAATTCCTCTATCTGATGTAAATATTAAAATTAGAGGTCAATCAAAAGGGACAAAAAGTGATCAGAATGGTCAGTTTAGTCTTATCTCAAAAAAAGGCGATCTACTCGTTTTTTCATATGTCGGAATGGGAACAAAAAAAATAAGAATTAAAAATTTTAATCCTATAAAAATATTCCTTAGATCTAAAACAAATGTCCTGAAGGAGGTAGAAATAAAAAGTGCAAATAAAAAAAATAAACCAAAAACTATAATATCAAGATTTCGAGAAATCGAAGTAGATAAAGTCGGTTATACAGCATATTCATTTAGTGGAGAAGATATTCGAAGCTATTCCAATATTGGGATAGCCGAGGCACTAGTTGGACGAGTTCCTAACTTTCAAATAACCAGTGAAGGAGTTATCTTAAGATCAAGGGGCTTCAATAATCAACTATATGCACTATGGGAAATTGATGGAATAGTTTTTTCAGGAATACCTCCATACATTAATCCATCAACCATTGAGAACGTATTTGTAGTTCCAAGTGCATCAGCAACAATTGGTTATGGTAAAAGAGCAGGTGGTGGACTTATTGTAGTAAACACTACTCGCTATAAAATTAATTACGAGAATAAAAAACAGTTAAAACAGTTAAACTTTTTCTCAAAAGAGAATAAAAGTAATCTTCCAAATAATGAGGAAGGTTTATATGAAATTGTCAATTCAAGTAATAACGATTTAAATAAGTTGAAATTAGCAGCATATGCCTATCAAAAGCAAGGTAATGCAATCTTCGCCTTACGACTATACAGACTTATTTTATCACTTGACCAACGCAAAACTAAATCATATAGAAATGTCGCAGAATCGATGAAGGAATCAGGTCAATTAATTAATGCATGGGATTTTTATCTTAATTACTTAAATATTAAGGAAGGTGAGATTGATGATATCTCACTAAAAATAATTTATAATGATATGGAACATCTTTATCATGCTTATGAATTAAAAAACAAAATCAGAGAAAACTTTATTACATCAAAAAAACCAATTTCTAATTTTAAAAATCAAGTGAGACTAATTTTTGAATGGACAGTACCAAATGAGACCCTTAGAGTTGAGATAGTGAATCCTGAAGAACAACGTATTAAGTTTCAATTAGGAAGTAGTGAACAAAAAGATCGTTTTATAGAAGAGGTTTTTATCGATGGAAATTTATTAGGGAATTGGAAATTAAATGTAACCACCCTGGGGGATAAGCCTTTGAAAGGAAATTTAAAAGTAACCATTTATAGAGATTGGTTGTCCACTCAAAAAATATTACCTCTAAAGAGATTTTTCTATTTTACAGAAGCGGATCAAGGCTCCTATAAATTATTAGATATTTTCTTTTAATTAATATATGAAGATAGCGTTACTTGTCAGATCCCTTCCTAATTATATTATTGCCATTTACAATAATCTATAAAACATAAATAACAAAAAACCCAAGATAGGTTCCTAAAGCGTTTCCTAAAGTTCCAACTAAAATAGCTGGTAAAATTAATTCTTTACGCTCAAAGGTTTCCGCAAGAGCGATTGCTGAGGCTCCGCCTCCAACATTAGCTTGACTTACAATTGCAATCATTTGCCAGTCACGATAAAATAAACCCCCAATGATTATAATTATAACTCCATGCAAGAAAACGGCAAAACTTGTGAAAAGTAAAAGCATCAATCCAACCTCTTTAAGTTTATACACTGCATTAAATTCGCAATAAGCACCAATTACAGCTAAAAAAAGGTAAACTAAATATAATCCTAAATTATGACTCCCTTTTAAATTAGAAATAAACTTACTCTGAGCTAATCCAATACCAATTGTTGTAAGAATTAGGATTGATGGTATTTGAGAGAAATATTCCCCCAAAATTTCAGAGACATAAAATGAAGTTAGCCCTAAAAAAATGAGCCAGGCTAATGAAAATAAGTCCATATCCTTGTCCAAAAAATCATCTTTACTCTTTTCGGTCTTATTTTTTTCTACTCTACCTTGCCATACACGAGATAATAACATTGGTAAAATCAAAGTGGCTAAAATCCAAAAAGCTGTTACAACATTATCTACAGCAATAGTTCCCGCATATAAAATACCTTTTTTTTGAAATCCGTATTCTAAGGCCACTGCATTAAAGTTCACACTCCCACCTGTGTATGTTCCAGTTAACATTCCAGCAATAATTTTAGCATCTTCACCAAGAATGTTTTCAGGAGATAATATTACCCACGATAAAAGAATTCCAGCTGTGGTTGCTAGAGAACCTATTACAAAAAGACTAATCATTGGTAATCCGGCTCTTTTAATTGAGCTTAGGTTAATATTTAGCAATAGATAAAAAATAGAGATTGGAGCTACATATTTAAAAATAACATGATATAAATCAATACTGTTTGATGCTGATGGTATAAGTTTTAAATTTGCTATTACCGCTGTAAATAGGATTACTAACAAAGCAGCTCCCAATTGTTTTCCCAATTTTGTCTTTCCAGCGTAAATGGATAAAATCACCATAAAACTCAACATTCCAAGAACGTATATTGGATTTGAAATAAATGACATATAATTATTTTATTTCAATTTTTTTGATAGAATTATTCATCAAAACCAATAAATTAGGATCTAAAGATATATTTATAGGCTCATTTTCTAATTTAATTCTATGCTTACTGTAAGCTCCAGATAATTGAATTTTTTCAATTTTTTGTTTATTTTCTTCATAATTAAAGCCTATTTCTATGGGCATTTCAATTAGTATTTTTCCATCTTGAACTTGGTTTATTTCTAAAACAAGTTCAGTTTCACTTTTGTCATAATACCACTCTGCTTCTAGCTTCAAAACTCCAGGTTGATATAACCATTGATTAAAAAAAGTTGTCAAATTTATACCTGAGACCTCTTCCATCACTTTTTTGAAATCAGCTGTAGAAGCATTTAAATCTTTATACTTCAGATAATAACTTTTAATCCCTTTCCAGAAAATTTTAGTGCCTAAGACCCCTCTTAACATATGGAGCACCCAACTTCCTTTTTGATATGTTTGAGAAGAAGTGACATCTTTCATGTTTTTCAAATTATCATGAATAATTGTGTAGTCAGGGTTTTTTTTATGGAAAGAATCCACTCTTTTTTGACTGGATTTAAGCCCCTCAATGAAGGCATCCCGCCCATATTCATGTTCAATAAATAATAATGTAAAATAGGTAGCGAATCCCTCGCTTAACCAGATATCATCCCAATCATTTTCTGTTACAGAATTTCCAAACCATTGGTGAGCAATCTCATGTATAACCACATTTCTCCATCTTTTATTTCTATCGCCTTTAACCGATTTATCACTGTAAAGAATTGCAGAAGCTGCTTCCATTCCACCACTAACACTGTTGGATTGAATATTTGCTAATTTTTCATAAGAATATGGTCCAATATTATTAGAATAGAATTCAAGTGCCTTTTTAGTTGGTTCAGCAAAATCATAAAATCCAGCATCTCTATCTTGCTTAAATACCCATGTTTGAATCGACTTCCCATCAAATTTATCTACGTATTGAATAGCAAATTCAGCAACCCCTAGAACATATAGCCATGTTGCAATTGGTACAGATTGTTTCCAGTGAGTTAGTTTTTTATTATCCTCTAAATGTGTTTCCTCAATTTTTAATCCATTTGAAACTACTTCGTAATGATTATGAGCAGTGACAATAAATTCACATTTAGCTTTATCATAGGGATGGTCAATTGTTGCAAGCCAATGTCTCGTTCGATTTGGCCAATTATCACTAAAAAAGGTTCTGTCACCGTACTTATTATTAGCAATTTTCAATCCTTCAGCTGGAATCCCTTTGTACTGTATTATGATTTTTTTTCTATCATTTTCTATAGAAACTTTGTCCATATATATCCAAAGCTCATCTTCTTCATGTAAAAATTCTAAAGAATTTTCTCCTGACCTTACATTAAGAACAGTCATTCCTTTGTTTTCTGTTTTCTGAGAAGATTTTACTAGATCTAATCTGATCTTTTTAATCCCTGTTTCAAGAAACCTTAGATCTACTAATACATCGCAAATAATCTCATTTGATTTATCAGAGAGTTTAATGTCGAATATATAATTGATGACATCAATTTTAGGATTTTTAGGATATGGATCGTCATTTGCATGAAGAACATGGCTGAAAATAAATAAAAATATAAAGGGGAAGAAAATTGAAAACTTCAGTTTGATAATTCTCATTGATATTTATCTTTTTTAGAGGGTTGGTTTTTATTAAAAAGACTTCCTATCAAAAAAGGAATAGTTCTTTAAACCAATTCTGTTAAAAATTTATTTTATTTCTATACTAGTATTAGAATATATCAGGAAATTGAACCCCTAATACGTAACCTAAGATTAAACCTAGAGCAAACATTATAAGCCCCTTAGAGCTGAAAAACCATCCGAAATTTTCTTCCCATGAATCAGGGATAAAATTACCGTCAGCGTCCTCTGCTTTTCCAGTTCTTGTTAAATAACCTGCGTAAAAATATACACCTGAAACAAGTGCAACAATAAAAATGATAGTTATTAAAAAATTATTCATGTGACTGTTTTAAAACAAGTTACAAAAAAAAAATTCAGTCAAATTTTGAGTTTTTAAAATCATCAACTTAATTTGAGTCTTTCTCTTAAAAATTAGCTTTTAATATTTTGATGTAGGGTACTTAATTTTAGTTTCTTTATTAAAAGATAGATCATCAAATAATTTATAATTCTTGCCGTTTGAGATTTTAATGTCGTATAGTTCTTGTCTATCAAATGCGGCGTGTATTTTAAAGTTTCGTAAGCTGAAATTTTCAAAATTTTCAATTTCAAGTCCATTTGTGAAAAAATCAAATAAAGGATTTTCCCACTCCAGTAAAATATCATTAAGCTCTAGGTTTTTAATTCCTTTAGCATAAAATGCAGGAATTTCATTAGCGAATAATCCTTTTTCAATAGAATATGAGGGTCTTAGATCAAAATTTCCTCCGTATTTATTTGTGAAAATACCTGAAGTCAATTTGACTCTCAAGTCATTTATTTTAACATTTTTTATAGAATTTATATTCTCACCATATATAACAACACCACTTTCTGAGAAAGCATTAATGTTATTGAAACTAATATCACTTATAATTCCAGGGTTGCCTTTTGTTGAGGATTTAATTGCGGAAATATGAATGGGTTCACTCTTACCCCACCAACCATCAGAGTGAAGTCTAGTTTCGATAAATATATTTGAGAAAGATATGTTCCTAATATCACTATCATCTCTTGAAAAAATACCAATTCCTCTATTAGAATCATTGATAATTATATTACTGAAAATAACATTTGATATAGGCTTCTCTCCATAGCCTACTCTGATCCCAGAGGATCTAGACGTTACAATACAATTATCAAATATTATATTTTTTGCCTCTTTTGAATTATTCCCAAAAGTATATTTCTCCATCCCTGATTTAAATCCTGTGACAATCAGAGCGTCATCTCCAGCAATAATATTGGAATTTGACACATTCACATTAGTTGATGAGGTAATATGAATTCCATCACTATTTGGTATTAAAATATTATTATTTATTGTTATTTGAGAAATTTTAACATTATTACTTCCTCCAATTCTTATTGTCCATTTTGGTGCATCTATAAAGCGAATGTTTTGAATTAAAATATTCTCTGAATTGCTTATTGTTAAAATATGTCCTGGCCTTTCATTAAACTTTAATGGGCCATCCTCAAGTTTTAACTCTTCACGAAATTCTTCTTTTTGACGTGTATATCTTCTTTCTTCTTTTGAAGGAGCAAAACGAGTATTTTTTTTCATAAAAGAGGTCCCTCTTCCATCTAAAACTCCCTCGCCTGTTATAGAGATATTTTCAACATCATTTGCAAAAATAAGGCCTATCAGATTTTTTCCTGAATAGTAGTACCCCTCAGGCATAATATCATAATGATTTACATCCTTGCTTCCAATAAGGTAAGAGCCAGTTTCTAAATGAAGGTTTACGTTTGACTTTAAGTGAATGGTCCCAGTTATAAATTTACCTTTTGGAATTATAACCATCCCACCACCAAGGGAACTACATTGTTTAATTGCATTATTGATTGACTCAGTGTTAACAAAAGACTCGCTTGATTTAGCTCCAAAATCTAGAATGTTAAATGTCTGGGAATATGTCCCCTTTAATGCTAATAAAACAAAAACTAAAGAAAATACGATTCTATGCATTTAGGATGCCTTAATGTGATATTTTAGACTTTGAGTCTAGTGATTTATTCAAATTGGTATTTATCTCCCTTAATATCAACGTATTGCTTTAAGTCAGTATAATATATAGTCCCACTTTTTTTATCAAATACGATATCTTTTTCTAAATATTGATATCTATCTACTTGACTTGATATTATAATTGATATACCAATAATTAATGAGCCTATAAAAACTGTAATTAATGTAATATAATCTTTCATTTTTAAATTGATTTTTTATTCTTGTTTACAAGATATTAAAATCACTCTACAATTATCGAAAAGGTTATAAGTCTTATAGTTAGGTTTTTTTTACTAACCAACTAATTTATTCCACAAAAGAGATGCAAAAAGCGAATATCCCTTAAGGGAGTAACTTAATATCTGTGAAATACCTTTATATCTGTTTGTATATAGTTGCATATCCATATAAACGCAATAAAATACTTTTTATTTTATACAATTGATTACAAAGAAGAAAAGATAAGGCAGTCAAAAGATAACTACAGTTTTAGTAACCATCATTAGGAATTGGTTTGTATGACTCTGAATTATCATCCTTTTCACAAGATGAAATTGAAAATAAAACAAGAACTAGCAGGATTAAAAACTTTTTCATTTAATTTAATTTATACTAAAATTACTAATTACATTTAAATCACTTATAAGTAATGAATTTAATATTGTAGATATCTCCATAATTAAATTTAAAAACTTTAATTATGAATTATAAATGAGTAAAAAAGTGATTTTTAATATTTCCTGTTTTTCCTTTTTTTTAAAGCAATACGAATGTTTAAAACTTTTTTTAAAAAAATCTGAGGGTTTTAGCTTTATCAACTGTATTAAAAGTAGTTAAACAATTTTCAAAAAGTCAGAATAATTAGGTCGGTTAAATTTTAATTTAGTTAATAGTTGATTTTAATTTTAAAACCAAAAAAAAGGGGGGATTTACCCCCTTTTTAAATTTAAGAGTTCTAATTTTTACAAGTCCTTTATTTGAACTTTTTATTATAGTATATGACTCTTTATTGTTAAAGGATGTAATTACAAAAAAGTTATAGCTACATCATATTGAAGAGTGCTTTACAAATCTTCTAATTTGTAGTTACCAAAATCAAAAATACTCAACTTTTCCATTGGTATTATAGATGATGTTTTCAATGGATTTTTTTCATGAAATAAGTAAACATTCTCAAGATTTTTCAACTTTAACAGATCTCCAATGAATTCTTCTTGAAATGAAGTATTTACAAGATATAATCGTTTTAAATTAGGAAGTAATGATAATTGGTTTATTAAATTGCCCGTTATTTTTGTATTACTTAATTTAAGAACAGTAAGATTAGAATATGATTTTAAAATTGGAAAAATAGAATCTGTTACCTCACTATTGCTTAAATCAAGGTTTACTATGTTGTCTTTAATTTGATTAAAAATTGATAGGTCTCCATCACTAAAGTCTGGATAATTGATCAAACTGATTGAAAATAAATTCGATCCTTTATTTATTGGTAAGATCAAAATATTTTTTGATTGAATAGTTTTAATTAAATCATTATTTGGAAGAGGCAGATCGGATTCAGGGTAAAATGGCATTTCTGTTGTAAAAAAATAACTTACAAGATTGTCATCAATATTAAATTCATTCAATTTTTGACTGAATGAACTCCCTTGATTTATCCATTGGCTTAGAACATTTATCTCTTCTCTGGAAAATTGTTTTCCTGAAGAAGGAGGCATGTGTTTTTTTTCTTCTTTTGGTAAATGAATTCGAATAAATATTTCGCTAAGCTCAGGATTCTCAAAGTTTAATACATATCCACTTTTCCCCCCTTGTTTCAATGATTCTATATTATGCATCTTCAGTCCACCTTTTGACTTTTTATCATTGTGACATTTAACACATTTATCATCTAAGAGAGGCTGAATTAAACTTGTAAATACTGGTTTTTCGGCAAAATCGTCATAATACCTAATGGCATTTTCTTCTATTGAAGAACTTATCCCAACTAAATTATTAAAGGGTTCTGTTAGGTGATCTTCCCCGTGAGTGATATTGCCACCTAAATGTCCCGTTATAGTTAACAATAAAATATGGCCAAAGGTGAAAAATCTTGTTTTTATTGATTTGAAAACTAAATTTCTTTTTAGATATAAATAAAAAGTAAATGACAAAATAACAGTTAAAATTCCTGCAATTAAATGACCTTGAATAGTTTCCCATAAATAACCTTCTTTTTGATATTGGAAATAGCCAGTTATTATTGAAAAAATACCACTTAAACTGGCCCAAAAGAAAATAAATTGTAAAGCCTCTTTTGACCACTTAAGGTTATTTTTGTTCAGTTCAATTAAAACGCCCAGTACAATAAATCCAATAGGTAAATGAATAATAAGGGGATGAAAACGACCTAATAAAATCAATAAATCATCAATCATATTAATTCATTTTTTTTATTCTTTTCTTTAACATATTCATAATGAATATATTGTTTTCCCATTGATCACTCAGCGGCTTTTCTGTAAATGGAATAGTCGGCATATAGTTTGGTGGTCCAAATTCGGTAGTTATTGTAACTATTTTTTCTTCATTCCATTTTTTCTGAATTACAGCTTCCCAAATATCTAAATGTCT
>Ga0228630_1000752_pt1 | contig 13597 bp, 16 predicted proteins | sample 37DmetaG_FD_183038 | JGI IMG/M metagenome (GOLD analysis project Ga0228630, IMG submission 183038) | Seawater microbial communities from Monterey Bay, California, United States - 37D | ecosystem: Environmental > Aquatic > Marine > Coastal | place: USA: California | collected 2016-10-25 | reverse complement strand
ATAAGAAGAGAATATACTCTCTATGATGAAACATCGATTTGGAAACAAATCGCAATGAAGACAGGATAATAAAATGACATCAGAAGAACTAGAGGCACGGATCGTTAGGTATGGAGATTTAATTCCATGCAAAACTGCGTTTATTGATGCACATACTCCTGGCAGCGATCAAAAAGAGAACTTCACTATAATTGGTGGAGGTGTTTCTGAGAGCCCAGATCAGCATGTACACATAAAAGATACACCAGGGTTTAATATTGGCGCAGCTGGCCAACCGCCAAGATGTAGGAACTCTTTACACAGCCATACCACTGCCGAAGTCTTTTTTGTTTTAAAAGGAAGATGGAGATTTTTTTGGGGGCGTTGGGGTAAGGCTGGTGAAGTAGTTTTAGAAGAGGGTGATATAATTAACATACCGACGGGTATATTTCGCGGTTTTGAAAATATAGGCTTAGATTATGGAATGATAATGGCCGTTTTAGGAGGTGATGACGCAGGTGGTGGCGTAACATGGGCACCTCAAGTTATTCAAGATGCTGCTGAGCACGGTTTGATTTTAGGGGATAATGGAAAACTTTATGATAGTAAAAAGGGTCAAAAATTGCCTAAAGGTATTTCACCAATGCCAATATTATCAGATGAAAAATTAGAAGAAATGCCTGAACCACCTGCTATAGATGTCATTCCAAGGCACGTAGCTCGATACTTAGATTTAATGGGTTTAGCAGGAAAGTCACCAGTAAAAGTAATCGGTGAAGACGCAATATTACCAGATAAACCAGGGTTTGAAATGGACTTCATTACTCGAGGATCATTACAAAATGAGGTATTAACTTTTAAAGATTCAATTGTTCTAATGCCTATGCGTGGACATTGGCTGCTAAAATGGGAAAATCATACAATTACATTAAATCCTGGTGATACATGTATTTTACCTGCTGGATTTGCACACAAACTTGAACCATCAATGGCTGGAGAAGCTAGTATGTACCGTGTAAAATCTAATGATGATCCAGCAGGCCCAACATGGACCAGAAATTAAAATAATAAGAGAGAAGTAAAATGACAAGAATCCTTACATCGCATGTTGGCAGTCTACCTAGATCACAGGAGGTTGTTGATTTTATATTTGCTCGTGAAAATAATGAGGATTATAGTGAATCGTCATTTGATGAAGCAATGACAAAAGCAGTTCATGATACTGTTGGGAAACAAACAGAATCTGGTATTGATATTGTTAGTGACGGTGAAACTTCAAAAATATCATATGCAACTTATGTAAAGGATCGCTATACAGGTTTTTCAGGTGATAGTCCTCGAAATGCCCCAGCTGATCTTAAAATGTTTCCAACATTTTTAGAGCGCCTTGCAAATGAAGGAGGCACGCCTCAATATGCTAGGCCTATGTGTACTGGGCCCGTTTCTTCAAAAGGGCAGGGGGAATTACAAAAAGATATTAGTAATTTAAAGGCTGCAATGTCTGCGCATGGAAGAACAAGAGGTTTTATGAACGCTGCCTCTCCTGGTGTAATTTCTTTATTTTTACAAAATGATTTTTATAAAACACGAGAAGAATATTTATCTGCATTAGCAGATGCGATGAAAACAGAATATGAAACAATCGTAGAATCTGGATTAGATTTGCAATTGGATTGCCCAGATTTAGCTCTTTCTAGGCATATGCTCTTTAATGATTTAACTGACGATGAATTTCTTAAAGTTGCGGCTTCACATGTTGAAGCGTTAAACTATGCGTTAAAAGACGTTCCAGAAGAAAAAGTTAGAATTCATATTTGTTGGGGAAATTACGAAGGGCCTCATTGTTGTGATATTCCCATGGATAAAATGTTTTCTACATTGATGTCTGCAAACGCTGGTTACTTATTATTTGAAACTTCCAACCCAAGACATGCGCATGAATGGACAGTATTCAGAGATAGAAAGTCTGAAATTCCTGACAATAAGGTATTAGTTCCTGGTGTGGTTGATACTACGACCAATTTTATTGAGCACCCAGAACTTGTTGCGCAAAGAATTGAACGATTTACTAATATTGTCGGAAAAGATAGAGTTATTGCAGGCTCAGATTGTGGATTTGGTACTTTTGCAGGCTTTGGAGCTGTAGACCCACAAATTGCTTATGCAAAACTTAGATCTTTATCTGAGGGCGCTGCTTTAGCCTCATGACGCCACTTGTTTTGCTTCCTGGAATGATGTGTGATGAACGCCTTTTTGCTCCTCAAATAAGTGAACTTTCCAAACAAAGAGAAGTGCATTTTGCGCAAATTTCTGGTTATGAAACAATTACAGAATTGGCTACTGATGTCTTAAATAATGCACCTCCAGTTTTTGCATTAGCAGGGCTTTCAATGGGTGGGATAGTAGCAATGGAGGTTTTATCTCAAGCGGCAGATAGAGTTGAACGGTTAGCTTTACTTGACACAAATCCTTTGGCTGAGTTGTCTGATGTAGCAAAGCGGCGAGGCCCACAAATAGATGCAGTTAAAAACGGGCAACTCAAAGAAATAATTCGTGATGAAATGAAGCCGAATTATCTTTTTGATGGGGTTAAAAAAACTGAGACATTAAAGCTCTGTATGGATATGGCACTTGATATTGGACCTGACGCATTTATTCGTCAATCGATTGCACTGCGAGATCGTGTTGATCAAAAAAATACACTTCGAAAATACAAGAGACCAGCTTTAGTACTTTGTGGTAGGCATGATGTTTTATGCCCGCTTGAACGTCACGAATTAATGCATACTCTATTAGAAAATAGTAAATTAGAAATCATTGAAGATGCGGGCCATCTTCCAACATTGGAACAACCTAAAATTACAACTACAGCGCTTGCTAGTTGGCTGGAGGATATATGAAAATATCATTATTAAATTTATTACGATCTGTGGACACTCCAACTGTTTGTAACGCAATAGAGGTTGCTCAAGGCAAGAGAGGCTTCAACGATTTCACGAGGGGAACTATGCTTGCCTCTGATAAAAAAGGTGTCATTGTTGGGTTCGCAGTTACTGCTCAAATAGCGGCAATTGAACCTCCTTCAGAATCAGTTTCAGTGATTAGAGAACGCCGTATGAGCTATTACAGAGCAATGTCAGAAAGTAGTAAACCGTCAATTGCAGTGGTTGAAGATTTGGATTACCCAAATTGTATTGGAGCTTTCTGGGGTGAAGTAAATACAACTATCCATAAAGGTTTTGGTATGTCAGGTGCGCTTACTAATGGCGTAATGAGGGATCTAGGTGATATGGCAAAAGGTTTTCCTGTTGTTGCTGGAAGTATAGGGCCAAGCCATGGGTTTGTTCATGTCCGCAGTGTTAACCAGCCAGTAAATATTTTTGGAATGAATATAAAGTCGGGAGATTTGGTACATGCTGATCGGCATGGTGCAGTCGTAGTACCTACTGATGTTATAGATGACTTAGAAGGCTCTATTATGAAAATGCAGGAAACAGAAAGGTTGGTATTGGACCCAGCACGTAAAAAGGGCTTTGACTTTAATGCATTTGAAGCGGCTTGGAATGATTTTGAGAAAGCCCGAACATAAGAAAATTGATGATACTCGTAAGGATATTTTAGATGGATTTTAAGAATAAAAAAGCAATAGTATTTGGCGGTACATCTGGGATTGGTTTAGCAACTGTTAAGATGCTGGAAATTGCTGGTACAGAAGTTGTTGCTATAGGGCGATCATCTGAGAAAAAATCAGAATTACCAAATGGGGTTAAATTTGTAGCTTGTGATGTGAGAGATGAAGTAGGTGTTAAAACACTTTTAGAAAAGCTTGCTCCCTTTGATATATTGATAAGTTCTGCTACCGGTGGAGAACGAGCTATTGGTCCATTCCTAGAAATGGATATGGATGGCTTTAAAGGATCTTTTGATAAACTTTGGGGGTATGCAAATATTGTACGCCATGGAGCAAAACATGTAACCGATGGGGGTTCAATTACTCTTGTATCGGGTTCTCCAGCCCGAAATTGTAGGCCTGGTCAAATTGCACTTTCTTCAGTTGGAGGCGCAGTGGAGGCGATGGCTCGTGCATTAGCAAAAGAGATTTCTCCCAGGATAAGAATTAATATTGTTTCTCCAGGGACAATTAATACCCCAATGGTTACTCTTATAGGAACTGAGAGAGAAAAGTTGTACGAGAGTATGACAAAAGATAATCTAATACCAAGAGCTGGAACATCAGAAGAAGTGGCTGAAGGACTTATGTACGTGATTAAGAACCAATTTGTAACTGGAACGACCTTAGATGTTGATGGTGGTTGGTTGCTTAGTTGACTTTTAACATATCAAATTTTTTAAAAGTATGAAAATTTATTGATTTACTTTTAAATAACATCTCAATTTGAAAATTAGTTATATTTTTTGATCTCATATTTGCTGGGAGATCAAATTGTGTTGACAACGGATGAAAATTCATAGATCAATTAATTGTTGACTAAATTAGTAGGGTATATTTGGTCAACACGAAACAAATACTATTGAGGTGATATTATGAGTATACATCAAAAATTTAGAGGTGGTGCACCCGTTGGGCAAATGGACGAATTACCGCTTTTGGAAATGTCTGCTATTGTATATTTTCGAATGATGGCAAGTTCGGTAGAAACAAGAGAAGCCCTAAAGAAAGATTTTTTGATAGCTTTAGGTGAAGATCATGGTCTCTATTATTTAAACAAATTTGAAGAATTTTACATGAAGCTGGCAACTCAATCGCGAAGAAAAATAATGCACCATGAACTAAATTGTAAATGTTTTGGAGGTGATGAAAGTGTTGTGGCGAATATGATATCTCTTTCAGCAATGGGTAACATCAAAGATGCTGAACTTATGGCATACAATTTAGTTTCAGGTAATCTTGTAAAAGAGATTGTTAGTTGCTCTGAGGATATTGGTCTTGGACTAAGATTAATGTTAGATCGATTTCCTATACCAGTAATATCATCAACTAATCCAAGAGGTATGACTCATTGAAGTATTTATGGGTCTCTGAAACCTTTTTAGATCAAATGCCCATAATATGTTGTGATCAAATATCATTCTTTACTGGATTGTAGAATAAACTATTTTTAATCTGAAAAGAAAAAATGATCATAATATCTTATATATGTTAAATATAAATTTTTATTATCTTAACACTCAAGTGTTTGATGAAACTATTTAGTGATAGCGTGTGCCAGTTACAGAACTTGATATGCGAGGTACTAGAGCTTTTACAAGTTCGCGCATATCAAGTTCCCCAACAGGCTTTCCATTATCAAGCACTCTATATCTCAAAGAAGTATCACCTCCAGAAGTTGCAATTAGGCTTTCAAGATTATCATTAGCATCTACATCGCCCGCAAATTCACCCGTTGTGAGGTCCTGCATTACGGAACGGATGCGCAAAACGCGCGCGCGATTAATGTCTGAAACAAAATCCTCAATATAAGGATCTGATGGTGCCATTAGAATACTTTGTGGTTCTCCTTGTTGAATAACTGCTCCATCTTTCAAAATTACCAAATGATCTGCGAGTTTTAAGGCCTCGTCTAAATCATGTGTGATGAAAACAATGGTCTTTTTGAGTTCGACTTGTAGCTCTAATAATAAATCTTGCATATCGGTCCGTATCAGAGGATCTAAGGCTGAGAATGCTTCATCCATGAGCATTATATCTGAATTAGAAGTCAATGCTCGGGCAATACCGACACGCTGCTGCATTCCTCCAGAAAGCTGTGAAGGGTAGTGGTTTTCAAAACCTCCAAGGCCTACACGATCAAGCCACTTTTTTGCTTCGGCTTCTTGATCAGTTGTTGTAGCACCTTGAATGTTGAGTGCCATGGCTGCATTTTGTAAAACTGTACGATGGGGTAATAAGGCAAATTTTTGAAATACCATCGACATTTTATTTTGTCGCATGTGACGCAAGTCTAGTGTAGAAAGTTTCATTATATCAACACCATCCACTAAAATCTCGCCATCGGTTGGTTCGATTAGGCGGTTTAAGTGCCGGATTAATGTAGACTTACCGGAGCCAGATAAACCCATCACAACTGTGATTTCCCCAGCCTGCATCTCAACATTTATATCTTTCAAACCAAGAACATGTTGATGTGAAACTAGAAGATTTTCTTTACTCATCCCATCTTTGGCATGTTGAAGAACTGCCTTGTCGTCAGATCCAAAAATTTTATAGAGACCACGAAGACTTACTTTTGGTGTTTGTGTCATTATGTTAGCCTCACATTTCAGTTTTTGTTCTATCGATACGCGACAGAGCTGCTTTTGAAGTACGGTCTAACATTACGGCTAGAAGAACGATGCATACACCTGCCATTAAGCCAACACCAAGCTCTAGATTTCGTATTCCACGTAACACTAGTACACCAAGACCAGGTGCCGTAACCATTGAAGCAATCACTACCATTGCAAGACTCATCATAATAGTTTGATTCAGACCTGCCATTATATTTGGCAATGCTAGCGGTAGTTCAACTTTTCCAAGTTTCTGTGCAGGACTCATACCAAACGCATTTCCTGCTTCTACTACATCTTTATCAACCAAACGTACTCCAAGATCTGTAAGGCGTATAACAGGAACTATTGCATAGAGAATTATTGCAATTCCATAAAGGCGCGACTCACCAATTGGGAATAAAAATATAAGTGGGATTAAGTAAACAAATGTAGGTAAGGTTTGTAGTAAATCTAAAACTGGAATGATCGCTCTTTGTAGGCGATTATATTTCGACATTGCTATGCCAATTGGTACTCCCAGTATGGCTGATATAATCGTACATACAAAAATGACAGCAAAGGTTTGCATTGCAGGTTCAAAATGATCAACGAATGCAAAAAATGAAAGGCAGAAAGCATTAAATAAAACAACTGATAATGAGTAGGTAGCATACCACACAGCAATTAACATTGCCGCCATTATTAGAAACCAAGGTGCTGTCGTAAATAAGTAAAGTGTCCCATCCAGCATCCATGACAGTGGTTGAGTGATTGGATCTAAAACTGTACGCAAAGCAGGGCGAATTGCAAGAAAGCCGTCTTCGAGCCCTTTTATCACATCACGAGTTTGAGCAATTTGGCCACAGGCCTTGTTCAATTCGTCCAAAGAGGGAAATGCGAAAGTGAAACTTGACTCAGGTTCTGCATTGCCAGTTTTGGCCAAGAGTTGGGCCATAGACATTGGGCCTTTTGTTGCATCGGTATCACACCAATTACGTAGTCCAACAATGTTAAAGAGCCAGTCATAAGTGGCCATAGATACTCTCCCCGTACTCAAAAACCCGCGAGCTGTGTGTAGCCCGCGGGATGTCTTAATCTAAATTAGTTAAGGATAGCTGCTAACTTACCTTTAGCATCTTCGCTTAACCAGTCGCCCCATACGTCTTTATATGTAGTCAAAAAGTATACTGCTGCTTCATCGTAAGAAGCATTATTGTCTAGACGCCAAGCTAACACGTCACCCATTTGAGCGTTTGTGAATGCTACGTTTTTCATCAATGCAGCTACTTCAGGCTCACGATCCATAAATGCGCCAGACGCTGCAGTTACAACTTTGGCTGCTGGATACGCTGAGAAACCAGGGTTTGCACAATCTACATCACCATTACACGCATGTGAGTCGGCATTATAAGCTGGGACTTCAACACGTACCATTGGGTATTTTCCTAAAACAGCTGTTGGAGCCCAATAGTATCCGAACCATGGTGCTTTGTCTGCATAAGCGGCAGCAATGGAGGTCTGTAAAGTCTCGCCTGAACCGTGTTGGAAACGTTCAAGGCCACCAGCTTCAGCACCTGCAGCTTTTAAATTATTATTATTAATAATATCACAAGCCCAACCTGACGGACAGTCGTGGAATTTACCACCTACTGCAGCTGGGTTGGCCATAATTCCATCCCAAGTGGTAAGTTCTGGATTGGATTCTGCTAAATAAGCAGGTATCCACCAAGCTTCGACACCACCATCAGAAAGAACATTAGTTAACTCTACCAATTTTCCTTCTGCTAAAAGTGGTTCATAAGATGGTGTAGAATTTGCCCAAACTTCAGTTAGTAGATCTGGTTTGCCAGTTTCAGCTAATGATGTAAGTGCAGGTACTGTTGATGATGGTACAATTTGTACTTCGCAACCGTATCCTTGTGTCATTAAGAAATTAGAAACTGCTGTCACAACAGCTGATGAAGCCCAGTCCATTTCGGTTATAGATACTTCTCCACAATCAGCTGATGCAGATGTCGCACCAAATGAAAGTGCCATAGCGGCGGTTGCCGCAATCATTTTTATTCTCATAATAGTCTCCCTATTTAATCTATAGCCAGATATATGGCTTTTATGACCCACAGCTTTTGGTTCAGTATGCGTTGCAGCGAAGCAAAAAAAAGCAATTCCGACACCTATGGTGGAACTAGTTTAGAGGAACATAACTAAACGATACATGCAAGCCTCAATAGTTTTCAAAATTAATACCATTAGTGAATTTAAAACAGATTTTGTTCATCAATAACGGGCATAGAAAAATAAATATGTATACCGCATAAATACATATATTATTCCGCATAGGTTAATCTATAAAGTGGTGCCCGGGGGCGGATTTGAACCACCGACACGAGGATTTTCAGTCCACTGCTCTACCCCTGAGCTACCCGGGCACGGTTTTAATGACAAAATAGCCATTATGGGTTGAGGCGTTTTAGGATTATGTATCCCTTGGCGCAAGAGGAATTTTCATACTAATGCAAATTACTTCCATTAGATGTAAATTCTGTTGATATGCTGTCTTCTTCATCAGTCTCCATAGCCGGTATAGAGTAGGATTCTGTAAGCCATTTTCCTAAATCTAAATCAGCACACCGTTTTGAGCAAAATGGGCGATACTTTTTATTTTGGATTTTATTGCACATTGGGCAGGACATAAAAAATCTTTCTATTTTTGTGTTCCATCTGTTGTAATTTTTAAACTTGAGAAAATGATATAAACATCTAAGAAAATAAAATGATAACATATATTTTAGAAATTATTCAACTTACACAGATTGAATTTATATATTGTAGTTTTATAGTTTTTTTTGCTGGAATTGTCAGAGGATTTTCTGGATTCGCTTTATCAGCAATAGTTGTTGCAAGCATGGTGGGAATATTACCTTCGGTTCAATTAATTCCAATGGTTTTATTTTTAGAAGCTGTTGCCGGTCTTGTGATGCTCAGAGGGGGTATTCGTGATGCTAATATGCCTATTGTCTGGGTTCTATCAATTGGATCTGTTGTAGGTATTCCAATCGGTTTATTGGCTACTGTTATTCTTCCAGTTGAAACTTCAAGTATAATTGTTCTTGTTTTGATTCTGTTTTTGGCTTCATTACAATTATACAAACCAACACCTGGAATTTTGTCATCAAAACCAGCTCTGTATACTACTGGAATAATAGCAGGAATTGCATCAGGAATAGCAGCCGTTGGTGGAATGGTTATTGCCTTGTATGTACTGGCAAGTGAAGAAAGCGCAAAGTCAACGCGCGGAGCTATTGTGATGTTCTTATTTATAGGATTATTTACATCAATGATCTGGTATTTAATATATGGAATAATGGACGCACGTGCAGCTATACGGGGCGCTATATTTACACCCATTTTGTTAGTCGGGATTTTTATTGGATCTAGTTTGTTTTCACCGGCTTTACAGAAATTTTATAGGCAATTTTGTTTGGTTTTATTAATTCTTATTAGCCTGATAGGTTTATTTAGAACGTTTATTTAATTTTGGAGTAATTCTGATAATGGGATACGTTCCCGTTTGCGCTGTAATTCAAAATTTCCTAACGTTGTCCATCCAACTACTATCGTATCTATTTGTCCTTTTCGAAATGATGAATTTAATGCAGTTTCGATTAATTTACGATCTTTCTTTGGTGAGGGTGCAAAGTCAATAATAACTTGTCCACCAAGTCCACGAAGAGATAATTGGTTAGGCAATTCTTTTGCTACTTCTAAATTAGCTTTTAACCCTGCACTTAATGAAGAATCGTTTCCAGTGTTAACGTCTACTGCAACAAATGCAGATGTAGGTTCAATAATCATCGAAGCGCCAAAGGGTAAATTTGTTTTATTTTGTTTTAATTTTTCAATGTGATCCCAAATTCCCATATTCTCAAAACTATTTTTTTCTTTTATGACTTCGTCTGGGTCTGGATTTACCCAATCACGCCAAGCTCTCATTTCAGCTGATGGTGCAGGCATTATTAAAGCGGGGTCTCCGTCGGTTTGAGACATAATATTATCGGCTAAATCATACATTGAATTAATATCATTTGAGATAGCGTCTGCATCGACATCCATTGCTGAAGATCTAATTATTAATCCGTACTCATTTGAGCGATTCATTGATAATTCATGTACAATTTCTAGTAACCGTTCACGTTCATCATCATCTTTTATTGATCTAGCGATGTTCAAGCCTGGAGCATCTGGAGTAACTATACAGTACCTACTTTTAAAGATTAATTTGTTAACTACAGGTGTTGCCTTGCCAGGCTCGGCATGGGTTGCAACTTGAACAGTCATCTCAGTGCCTTGAGATATTCCTTTTGCATTTCTTAAAAAACCTTTTTGCCCATTTCCTAGATCTAAAATGATCCCATTCTGACCTTTCATTGGAATTGTAGTCTTTCCGCGATAGATCGCTTCAGGTTGGGGTAGGTTATTATCAGCTTCAATAAGAAGGTCATGTATCTGGCCATTTACTAATAGTGCTGCAGCCGGCTTTCCATTCACTTCATCTAAAACTACAATTCTTCCTTTTCTCATAAAGTTACTCCTTCGTAAGAAATAGGATATCCTGCTCCAATTAATAAATTGGCTGTTTCTGTTAAAGGTAGGCCAACTACATTTGAATAACTACCTGATATGAATGGTATGAAAACTGATGCAATACCTTGAATTGCATAGCCACCTGCTTTTCCCTGCCATTCTTGTGAGCGAATATAAGATGAAATTTCAAAATCTGATAAATTTTTCATTTTGACGCTTGTAGTTACGTTTCGAGACCAAATTCGGTCATCTTTTCGTAATGTTACTGCTGTTGTAACTCGGTGACGTCGACCCGATAAAAGCGTTAAAAATTCTACAGCTTCTGCTTCAGATTTAGGTTTGCCTAAAATTCGAATACCTGCTGAAACAATAGTATCTGCAGTTAATACTAGATCTGAATCTTTAACATTTATTGCCTTTGATTTTGTTAATGCCATACGGATAGCATATGGCCTTGGCCTTTCACCCTTTTGGGGTGTTTCATCTATGTCTGCCGGTATGATTTTATCTGCAATTACACCAATTTGTGCTAATAATTCTAAACGTCTTGGCGATGCAGAACCAAGGATTAACTTCATAAGATTATTTGTAACGGAAATTTATACGACCTTTTGAGAGGTCATAAGGTGTCATTTCGACTTGAACCTTGTCACCTGCCAGAACACGAATACGATTTTTTCTCATTTTCCCAGCTGTGTGCGCAATAATTTCATGGCCGTTTTCTAGTTCTACCCGAAAAGTGGCATTGGGCAAAAGCTCTACAACGACACCATCGAATTCGAGAAGTTCTTCTTTAGCCATGTGGTCTCCGTTTGTTGTTACATTAATATGTATATCATCTGATAAGGGGCATATGTGCTAGTTTCTAAAAAATATCAAGTGAAAACACCTAAAAAAGCCTTTTTTGCATAAGTTAGACGTTTAAAAATCACAATAACCATATTATGTATGGGCTATAAAAATTCTTGATATGGGGTTGTAAAAATTTTTCAATCAAAGCAAGATTTAAATTCACGTTGGAGACATTCATGCAAGAACATTTAACCATAGTAGATCACCCTTTAGTTAAGCATAAGTTAAGTCACATGCGTGATGAAAATACTTCAAGCAATCATTTTCGCCAATTGATGCGTGAAACAAGCCAATTGCTTGCATACGAAGTAACAAGAAATTTAAAAATGGAAAACAAAACAATTCGAACCCCAATGCAAGAGATGGAATCTCCAGTAATTGCCGGTAAGAAGCTCGCGTTGGTATCTATTTTAAGAGCTGGGAATGGATTACTTGATGGAGTGCTTGATTTAATCCCATCTGCTCGAGTGGGATTCGTCGGTCTTTATCGTGATGAAGAAACATTAAAACCAGTTAAATATTACTTTAAAGTTCCAAGTAATCTAGAGGAGAGACTTGTAATCGCCGTAGATCCAATGTTGGCAACTGGTAATTCATCTGCTGCTGCAATTGATATGCTAAAAGAAGCAGGAGCAAAAAATATAAGATTTTTATGTTTACTCGCAACGCCTGAAGGTGTTGCACTTATGAAAGATCGTCATCCTGATGTTCCGATAGTGACGGCCAGTTTAGATGAAAAACTAAATGATATAGGGTATATTCTACCAGGTCTTGGGGATGCAGGTGATAGAATGTTCGGTACGAAATAGGTAAAATATTAATCAGCTTGCAATGGGAACCTGGTTTTTATTCTTGTGATCAATTCGTCTCTAACATTCCTGTAAGCATTAAGTTTTTCATCACGAGTTTCACCTAAAGCAGTTGGGTCTGCAATATCCCAAAACTCAACATCTACTGCATTATTCATGGTTGTTTCTCGTGCAATTTGTTCGGCTACAGGTGAGAGTGCTATAATCAGGTCGTAACCATTTAGATCTTCACCTAGTTCTTCCATTTCTACAAATGAACGCGCCTTGTGTTGAATTAATTGAACACCAACTTCATTGCAGACTGAAATTGAGAATCCATCAATTTCTCTGTCTGATGCAACACCTGCAGATTGTACATAAATTTTATTGCCAATATGAATTTTCATAAGGCCTTCTGCCATTGGAGAACGGACAGAATTGTGATTGCAGCAAAATAAAACAGATGAAGGTAAAGACATCATTATCCCCTGTAATGAAGAGCGCAAATTAATGTAAATAAACGTCTTGCCGTCATTTTGTCAGTTTCAACTTTGCCTTCTAATCGTTCTCTGAGTTGCTCAGAACCCTCGTCATGAATCCCTCGACGTCCCATATCGATAGCCTCAATTTTTGAAGGTGGCATTGACGTAACAGCTTTGAAGTAGCTTTCACAAATAGCAAAGTAATCTTTTATAACTTGTTTTAATGGTGATAGTGAGAGGATAAACTGTCCAGCAGGTTCATCATTTTCTGTGGTGACAGTAAATACTAGCCGTCTATCTTGCATTCCTAGTTGCAATTTATATGGTCCCTTAGGAGCTCCCTCGCGTATTAAAATAAACTCATTTTCTTGAAGTAAGTCAAAAATTGCCACACGCCTTTCTTGTGCAATTTCAGGCGTTGGCTCAGGTAACGCGCTATCATCCAATATGATATCAATTAAATATGACATTTAGCTGTCTTTGGCTTTAGAATTTATTTGATTAAGTCTTTCTCTTATAGAAAGCCCATGTGCTTCCAAACTTTCCGAGTCTGCTAGCAATGCAGCTGCAGGCCCTATTGCGGATAATGATGCAGGTGTCATTTTTGAGAGTGTCGTCCTTTTCATAAAATCAAGTACAGAC
>Ga0228630_1000727_pt1 | contig 13873 bp, 9 predicted proteins | sample 37DmetaG_FD_183038 | JGI IMG/M metagenome (GOLD analysis project Ga0228630, IMG submission 183038) | Seawater microbial communities from Monterey Bay, California, United States - 37D | ecosystem: Environmental > Aquatic > Marine > Coastal | place: USA: California | collected 2016-10-25 | reverse complement strand
AGAACTATTTCAAAACCTCAGTAAGAGATACTTTTTTCCCTTTCTTAAAAGCTGCTATAAGAGCATCTGAATACCCTTTACTTTTGGCTTTTAAAAGTGAGTTTTTTACTTTGTTGTAATTAGTTGTAACTCCAAAATAATATTTATAATAAGACCCAACTTTTACTCTTTGAACGTTTTTCAATCCCTTAAAATTGTATGATTTTAATTGGATTTTGTTTTTACTTGAAGCTATTTGAATTTTAAAAACAACCTCTTCATCCAACTTATCTTCGTCTCTAATAGTAGAATCAACTTTGGTATTTTCAATAGAAATCTGATCATTGACAGCTACAGTATTTAGCTTTAATTGATTGTAATATTTCTTGATGGATCTAGCTATTTCTTTAGCCATCTTTTGTTGACCGCTTTTGGAATTTAAAAACTTTCCTTCATTTTTATTTGTTAGAAAACCTAACTCTATCAACACACTTGGCATATAAGTTTGATGTAAGACTACAAAGCCTGCTTGTTTTACTCCTCTATTTTTTCTTTTTAAAGCTTTAGAAAAATTTTGTTGAATATCAGCAGCTAATAAAAAACTCTTATCAAGATTTTCCTCTTGCAATAACGTAAGTCCAAGAACAGACTCCTCTGAATTAGGATCAAATCCTTTATATCTTTCTCTGTAATTATCCTCAAGAGAAATCACAGCATTTTCACGTTTAGCTACATCAAAATTTCTTTTATTAGCATGTAAACCTAGCACAAAAGTACCTGCTCCATAGGCATTTGACGAATGAGAATCACAATGAATAGAGACAAATAAATCAGCTTTGGCTTTGTTAGCAATTTCGCCTCTTTTCCAAAGATTAATTAAAACATCTTTATCTCTAGTCAAGATTACTTTGATATCATTAATTTTTTGGAGTTCATTGCGAATTTCCTTGACAACTTTTAGTGCAATAGTTTTTTCTCGATAACCATTACCTATATTTCCTGGATCATTCCCACCGTGACCTGCGTCAAGTACCACAATAAATTTTTTATCTTGTGAATAAACAAGAGTTGTGGTTAAAAAAAGAAATGAGAAAATAACTACTATGGCTAGGGTTATCTTGGTATCAAATTTGTCTTTATATGTAGGATGTATCAACAAAATTTAACTAATTTTGGCTATTCTAATTTGGTGCTTCAAATATTGAAGCATATTTTTACTCATACACAAAAATAGCATAATAAATATTGCAATCAAATCTGTCTTACATACTTTTAATTTTACTTCTATGTTGTTCTCTGACTAACATAAGATCTCAGGATATAAAGCCAGAAGTTTTACCAATCCCGCTAATAACAAATGACAGTTTAGCAAAAACAACTTTTTTACCAACAACAACTATTAAAAAAGATACACTAATTGTACAAAAACAAGATAGCGTTCAAGTAGATAGTATTCGCCCAAAAGAGGCTATTACAGATTTAATTACTCACATTGCTAAAGATTACACTACTCAAAATGCAAAAAATAAAACAGTTACACTCTACAACGAAGCTCACCTAGTATACACTGACATAGACTTAAAGGCTGGTATTATAGTAATAGACTACATAAAAAACACCCTGTTTGCCAAAGGTATCAAAGATAGTACAGGGTATAATCAAAGGCCTATATTTAAACAAGGTAGTCAAGAATCAGAACAAGATTCTATGATTTACAACTTCAAAACTAAAAAAGCGATCATTTACGGTATAAAAACCAAACAAGAACCTGAAATGTTTGTTTTGGGTGAGAAAGCTAAACGTGTTAATGATTCTACAATCTACATGCGAAAGATAAAATTCACAAGTTCAGACAAAGAAAAACCTGATTATTATATTGGAGTTAAAAAGGCGAAAGTAGTACCAAATAAAAAAATAGTTGCTGGATTAAGTAATCTTGTGATTGCTGATGTTCCTACACCTGTTTTTCTTCCATTTGCTTATTTCCCATTGGGGAAAAACCGAACATCAGGTTTTATTTTTCCAGCGATTCAAACAAGTACGTCCAATAGAGGTATAGGAATACAGAATGGAGGATATTATTTTGCGGTAAATGATTATGTAGATCTTGAATTATTAGGGGATGTATATTCCAATGGAAGTTGGGGTTTTAGAACTAATTCTCAATATTATGTTAGGTATAAATTCTCAGGAGGTTTCAATCTAAGTTTTGAAAAATTAATTAGAAGTACTAGAGGTTTTGATGATTACTCAGAGGCAACCAACTTCAATGTTAGATGGAGTCACAGGCAAGATTCAAAATCTAGTCCAAGTTCTAATTTTAGTGCATCAGTAAATTTAGGGAGTAGCCAATATTATAGACAATCTTTAAATGAGTTTAATAACTCAAATTTTTTAACCAATACCTTTAGTTCTTCCATTTCATATCAAAAAACCTTTACTGGTACACCATTTAATATGAGTGCAAATGCTACTCATTCTCAAAACACAAATACAGGTACTGTTACTATGGCACTTCCTTCACTTCAGGTTTCTATGAGTAGAATTTATCCATTTGCCGGAAAAGGTGGAATCAAAAAGAATCCACTTCAAAAAATGGGATTAACATACAATATGCAGGGTGAATACAGAATCAATACAAATGAAGATGATTTTTTTAAATCAGAAATGTTTAAGACAGCCAAAGCAGGAGTTCAACATAGGGCAGACGCAAGTACAAATATTACCTTACTAAATTACTTCACTTTATCTCCTCAAATTAACTATAGAGAGGTATGGAATTTTAAAAAAATTAACAAAGACTTTGACCCTTCTATACAAAATACAGATGGTTCTTTTGGAACTGTTGTTTCAGATACTATAAGTAGTTTTAGCAACTTTAGAGAGTTCAGTTCTGGCTTGAGTCTTTCTACCAATATTTATGGAACTTTTAATTTTAAAAAGGGACGGTTAAAAGCTATTAGACATACGGTTAGACCGTCAGTTTCCTTTTCTTATAGACCTGATTTTGCCGAAAGATATAATGAAACTGTTCAAAGTAATCTGGAAGGGACAGCATTTGAAACATACTCTCCTTTTGATGGTGGAATAGGGCTTTATGGCGCACCTGGATCTGGTTTAAGTAACACCATCGGACTTTCTCTAAATAATGTCATAGAGGGTAAATTAGCGCCTGAAGATCCCGATAGCGATGAAGAAGACAAAAAAATCACAATTCTAAATAACTTAAATTTTAACTCGTCATATAATATAGCGGCAGATAGTTTACGATGGTCTCCAGTAAAAGCCTCACTTGGTACAAGAATATTTAAAGATAAGCTTGCTCTAAATTTAAATGCCTCACTAGACCCTTATCAAATAAATGAAACAGGACAACGGATAGATAAATTTGTAAAAGGATTGTTTAGGTTAACTAGAGCTAATATGACTGCTAATTACACACTATCTAGTAAAGATTTTGATGGTCAAAATAATGAAAGTAATAATTCTGGAAATGGAAACCAAAACACACCAGATGTACTTGGTAAAAATATTAACCCTACAAATAGTTTTGCATCTAACTCTAATGACTCACAGAATAATAGTAAAGAAGATGAGGTTACAGAACTTTATAAATCTAAAATTCCATGGAGTTTAAACCTTGCTTATTCTGCATCCTACGTTAATAACGGCATAAGAGATATCGGTATACAATCTCATTCGTTGATGTTTAGCGGGAATTTTGATTTAACACCTAAGTGGAAAGTGGGCTTTTCTTCTGGGTACGATATCCAAAGTGGTGGCTTCACTTTTACTAGAATGAATTTCTCTAGAGATCTAGATAGCTGGAAACTTAACTTTAATTGGGTGCCATTTGGAAACAATCAATCCTATGTGTTTTTTATTGGGGTTAAGGGAGTCTTGAGTGATCTTAAATACGAACAAAACAAACCTCCAGACAGAGTACTTTTTTAAAATAATAATATCATGAAAAAAATAATCAAAACTTCAAAAGCTCCAGCTCCAATTGGGCCATACAATCAAGCCGTATTGAGTGGGAACACGTTGTATACTTCTGGTCAAATTGCAATTGACCCATCTTCTGGAGAATTAAAAAATAACAGTATTAAAGAAGAAACTTCTCTAGTAATGGAAAATATGAAAGCTGTCTTGGCTGCTGCTAATATGACTTTTGAAAATGTAGTAAAAACCTCTATTTTTATTTCAGATATGAGAAGTTTTTCAGAAATAAATGAAGTTTATGGAAGCTATTTTAATGAGGAGTCCGCTCCAGCTAGAGAGACTGTTGAAGTTGCAAACCTACCAAAATTTGTAAATGTTGAGATTAGCATGATAGCTGTTAAATAAAAAAAGTTGTCTATGTATAAGACAACTTTTTTTACTTGTAGTATGTACTTATTATATTTATAAGGTTGCTGCATATTCAATTAAATCAACAATCTTAGTTGAATACCCAATCTCATTATCATACCAAGAAACTACTTTTACAAAATTATCATTTAAAGCAATTCCTGCACCAGCGTCAAATACTGAAGTTCGAGTTTCTCCCACAAAATCTTGTGAAACAACTAAGTCTTCAGTATATCCTAAAACACCTTTCATTGGTCCGCTTTCTGAGGCAGCTTTCATAGCTAAACAAATGTCTTCATAAGAAGCTGGTTTCTCTAATTTTACAGTCAAATCTACAACAGAAACATCCATAGTAGGGACTCTAAAAGCCATTCCTGTTAATTTTCCATCCATAGAAGGTATTACTTTCCCTACTGCTTTTGCAGCACCAGTAGATGAAGGTATAATATTGTGGATAGATGAACGACCACCTCTCCAATCTTTCATAGAAGGACCATCAACAGTTTTTTGAGTTGCGGTAGCCGCGTGAACAGTAGTCATTAATCCTTCAACTATACCAAAGTTATCATTTAAAACTTTTGTAATTGGAGCTAAGCAATTTGTAGTACAAGATGCATTAGAAAAAATCTTTTGATCTGCTTTTAACTCTGTATTATTAACACCCATAACATACATTGGAGTATGATCTTTAGATGGAGCAGATAACACTACTTTTTTAGCACCAGCTTCAAGGTGTTTGCCAGCTGTTTCTTCGGTTAAGAAAAAACCTGTAGACTCAATAACATATTCAGCTCCTACTTCATCCCATTTTAAGTTGGCTGGATCTCTTTCAGCAGTAATTCTAATTAAATTACCATTAACTAATAATTTACCTTCTTTAACTTCTACCTCTCCATCAAACTGCCCGTGAACAGAATCATATTTTAACATATAAGCTAAATATTCTACATCTAATAAATCGTTGATTCCAACAATTTGAATATTTGATCTATTGATTGCAGATCTAAATGCTAATCTACCTATTCTACCAAAACCGTTTATTCCTACTTTAATCATTTTTTATTTAATTTATTTTTAAATTATGTTGACATGATATCAGAAACTCTAAGGAGTTCTTTATTAATTTCATGTCCTCCAGTAATTGCCTCTTCTAGGTCTGTAGTTATTACTGTATTATTCTTAAGACCAATCATTAAATTGGTTTTATTTTCTATGATCATTTCTACTGCTTTCACGCCAAGTCTACTGGCTAAAACTCTATCAAAACAAGAAGGTGAACCACCTCTTTGCATGTGTCCTAAAACTGAAACTCTAACATCATATTCCGGCATATTTTCTTCAACATATTCAGCTAATTCAAACACATTTTTTCCTGATTTATCTCCCTCAGCCACTACAACTATACTTGAAGATTTACCAGATTTTCTACTTTTTACTAAAGATTCCAGTAATCTGTCTAATCCTAAATTTTCTTCTGGAATCAAAATTTCTTCTGCTCCAGCTCCAACACCTGCATTCAACGCAATAAATCCAGCATCTCTACCCATTACTTCCACAAAAAATAATCTATTGTGAGAAGATGCTGTATCTCTAATTTTATCTATAGCATCTACTGCAGTATTTAAGGCAGTGTCATAACCAATAGTGTGTGAGGTTCCGAAAATATCATTATCTATAGTTCCAGGTATTCCTATAACTGGAAAGTTATATTCTTTATTAAAAACTACACCTCCTGTAAAAGATCCATCTCCTCCAATAACTACTAGACCATCTATGTTATTATCTTTTAATTGCTGAAACGCTTTCTTTCTTCCATCTGAGGTTCTAAATTCATCAGATCTTGCAGATTTTAGTATGGTACCTCCTTTGTTAATGATATTGTTAATATTTCTTGCAGTTAGCGTAGTAAAATCTCCTTCAATCATTCCTTGATACCCTCTGTACACCCCAATACATTCCTTATCGTAAAAAGCACAAGTCCTTACTACTGAACGGATTGCAGCATTCATACCAGGAGAATCACCACCTGATGTCATTACGGCTATTTTATTAATTTTTCCCATAATTTAAATGTAAAAATACTTATTAAAACTTACTTTGAACAAAAAAAAAACGAAATCGATTTCGGTTATTTTACTAGCAAAGTAGTGTCATTTGTGAGTTAATTTAACTCTAATAAATTTACAGAAATAATATCAAAAATTTAATTATTATTATTTTTGAAATTTAAAAGTACTTTGTGATTAGATATGATTGAATCTTTTTTTTCAATCATTCTATTATTTTTTTTCTTTTTTAATCCGATTTTTTTTAATAAATCAGATAACGAATTAAAATTAACTTGATAAGACAATCCTATCCCTTGTGTATATCCTTCTTCTTGAGCTGAATATTGAATTTCATTCTGCCTATTAAAAATTACACTTCTGAAGTTACCTGATTCGTTTAATAATACCTCAACTTTCACCTCCCCAACAACACTAGATTGTGTTTGAGCCCCAACAGGAACCCCCACTTTACCATTCACAATTATATTTTTACTAATTTGAGTGGTAAGTGAAACATCAAATTGATCATCTGTGATTAGCTCATCTTGAGGGGTTTGTATCCCTCCAGTTGAATAACCTAAATCTAATCTCACAGTATTACTACTTATAATATCTGACAAAATTGAACCTATTGCATTAGATGTTGTTCCAGTTAGTAGTTCACTTCCATTAATATTGCCCCCGTTTGGATTTGCAAATGTTCCTGCAGCAAGAAGTGTTAAAAATTGACGCATTTTTGAATTCACATCATTGTCATTTAACACAAAGTCTAACTCTGAAGCAATTGTTGAATTTGAGTTTTGAATTTCAATATCAAAATCTTGTTTAGAGTTAAATAAACTACCTGAAATATTGGTAATCAAATCAACAGGTATTTTTCTATTTGTATTAAAATTCTCTAACAAGACAGCTGGATTAGCATTGGTTGTATACACAGCTGTTACATTTAAATTGGCCTCGTATGGATTGCCACTCCATGCGATAGTTCCTCCTTTTAAAATAGTAAATGGTTTGTTAACTATTCCTCCATATTTAAAGTTATAAATACCTGTATCTATTGTGTAATCTCCAAACATAGCAAACTTACCATTGGTATTGATTTCTATTCGTAAATCACCTAATCCTCTTCCACTAAGTTCACTCCCATTTACTTCATCTATTACTATTTGAGCTTGTGCATCTTTTGTGACCTCTAGGTCTATATTTAATGACACTCCTTCGATGGCATCTATCGCTAATTTTTCTTGAAGTTCTTCTACTGTTTGCTCAGATTTAAAATGAATTAGCCTATACGTTTCTATCGATGCAATGTCTTTTAATGGAATCACAAAACTTGTATTGGGCATCGTTTTTGCATTTACATCTATGGTAATATTATTTGTTAATCCGGTAATACTGGCATTTCCTTGAATAAAGCCGGTTCCGTAGTATAAGGCCTCATCAGAATTTTCAGTATCTAACACCAACAAGTTTGGTGTTAAAATATCAATATCTAAAGCCCATTGATCAAAATTTTGATGAGTTATAGTACCATCTAAGACTCCTTTAGTCTGATATTTAGTATCTAATAAGTTAATATTATTAAATTCAAAAGATTGGCCATTTAAACCAACAGTTGTATCACCATCAAAATCAAAATCAATATTTAGATAAGGGAATTGTAATCCTGCATCTTTGAGCAATAACTTGCCTTCCATTTCAGGATTCCTAAGAAACCCCCTCAAAGTAAAATTACCTGTAGCATCACCTCTTATTTTTGACAAGACGTCTTCCCCTAAAGGACTAAAAGCATTTAACTCAAACTCTTCAAGATAAACACTAACATCTATTTTTGGTCTTGTTTCTGAGAAATCTAAGGAGCCTTTAGCAAAAATACTTTTTACTTGCTCTCTCTCTAAAGAAAAATTAACATCATATTTTTCATAAGAACTTTCGCCCTCAATATTTAAAGATAAATCACCCTGTTTAAAATTATTAATTTCAAAATCTTTAACCGATAGATTTCCTTTTGGTCCGTAGACACCTTCCTTTTGATAAATAGTTACAGTACCGTCTAACTTTCCCTTTAATTTTAGACTATCTATTGTTGGTAAAAAACTTTTTAAATATACATTAGTAAAATCTATATCAATATTTTTAAATGTTGAATCTCTAACAGTTCCTTTAAAATTAATTTCTTGTTCATTAGATTTTAATCTAAATGGTGAAAACACGTATTCATTTGCATTTAGATCAAAAATCATTTTATTTTCAGAGTTATTATCTGGATTTAAGTCCCATACATTACCCTTATAATTAAATGTAGACTTCTCTATTCCTACAACAGATTTTTTATTGTTGTTTATTGTATAAAAGAAATCTAAATTAAATTTCTCTTTCTCAGAAACACCTCCATTAAAAACTGATTTAAAAAATAATGTATCGTTAATTGTTTTATTAAAAAGCAATACTTTAGATAGAGAGTATGCAGGTGTTTTTATACTTTTAGCACTTAGAGAAGTGTCATATAGACTTCGCTTATTATCTGTATTTAAAGACAACGAATCTATGATGGTTTCAAAGGCTGTGATTTTTGGCGAGTTAATTTTTACTTTTAATTGATTATTATCTGATTTAATACTACCAATAATCTTAGTACCTGGAGCTACTGATATTTCTGGATAAAAAACATTTACAATTTTATTATATATTTTAAAATCAAACTTCAGAAATTGATTTAATGAAACTTTATATGGAGTATAATTGGAGTACATACTTCCCAAAGCATTTTGTGCAAGAGGTAGCATTTCTTCAAACTTAAAATCACCTATCAACTCACCTTTAATAATATCTTCAGAGTCAATTCTTATTTGTCTAACTCCGTCACTAAGGGTAGAAAAAATTAAAAATTGTTTAAACGGATACAATTCTTTTTCATTGGTATATTCAATATTTTTAAAATTTGCTATACCTATAACATTGTCTAATTTATTACCTGTTAAATCTAAATCAATTACTCCGCTTAACTCAGAAATACTATCTCTAGAATAAAGATTTAATGCTCTTAGGTTAGCGTAATTTATAGTTGTTTTAAAATCAAATTTATTGATCTCCTCAGATAAATCTGCTAATCCTTCAAAAGTTCCGTTTAAATTATCATCAACAAACCCAAGCTTCCCGTTAAACAAATTATTTTGATAAAGACCATTGACGGTTATATTTTGATAATTATACTTATTAAACTCTATTTGAGAAATAGTTCCTTTAAGTTGAGTATTAATATTTTCTAGTCTAAATCCTTTTCCATCTACCAGTCCCTCAAATGAAAAATCACCAAAAGCATCATCATCAAATAAATTCCCTAAATCAAATTTATCTAACAACACTTCTCCATTATATACTGCATTATCTAAACTATCAAAATTATTTAATTCTAAATCAGTAACTACCTTACCAATTTCAGAGTTAATATCTAAAGTTGCTTCTATTGAGCTAGGTGTAATTTTTGTAAAACCTGACAATGAAAATTCTCCAAATTTCATTAATTCTGTTGGTAAAGTCTTACCTAATAGGTTTGGAAATATTTTTTTTAATTTAAAATAATCTGCAGAAGCATTTTCCAGATTAGCAGACAAAAAAAACTCCTCTTGTTTTACTGAATTAATTAAATTTATATCACCTACAATTTGAATGCCTTTATCTGATCTTAAATTTAAATTTCGCAAAGAAAAATTATTGAGAGAACCCATAAGACTAGTTTCAAATCTTAAAATATCATTTCCGTCAAATTCCTTATATATTTTTTTTAAATCTGAAGTAGATACATAACTATTCTTAAAATTGGCATTAATATCCACCAATTCAATAAATTTACTCAAGTTTTCCCTTTCATAGTTAAAATCTATATTAGCATTCAAAGTAGAGGTATTTGTTTGAAGAATTGTATTATAAAACTGCATTTGAGATTTTGTATACTTAAAATCTGTAGTCAAATTAGTAATTTCTAAACCATGATTTTCTATGAAATACAATCCTCTTATTTTCAAGAGAACATTTGGTCCTACTATGGAAAAATCCTGAAGGCTACCTCCTCCATGATAAGCTGCAAAATCTAATGGAATAGTTTTATTTTCATTAATTTGTTTGTAATTAATATCCTCAAAATAAATATTTGAAGAACTTATTTTAAAAGGTTTTGATAATGGGTCTTTTGGATTATCATCTTCAAATTTATCAACAAATACAGTTAAATTATCAATTTCTTCATCTCTGTAATTCTTAACATTTACATATACTCCTTTGAGTGAAGTACTTTTTAATTGAATGTTATTTTCTAAAATTCTTTTAATATCTAACAATGAAGACCTCAATCTTTCTACATAGATTAATGTGTCTTGATGATGATCCTTTATTTCTATACCTTTCAGAGAAACAGATCCAAGTAAAGAAAGATCTACTTTACTAATCTTTAAATTTGTTCCAAAATCTTCATTTAAGTTGTCTGTGACTTGTCTAGCTAGTTTTGTTTGAACCGCAGGAATTGAAAAAGTAATGATAAGAAATACCAAGAATAAGACTAGGTACTTTAACCATTTGAGCAATATTTTAAGATTCTTTTTGATTTGCTTTAAATTATAAATGTTGGCTTTTGATAGTAACGCAAAAATAGAGCCTTTCTATACAAAGAACGATAAAATTAATAAACTAATAAATTTCTCATTTAAAAAGAATTAGACAATTTTATAATAGTTAATTTTGTGATGATTATTTATGACTTCACAAAATACATATATTTTAGGAATTGAATCGTCTTGCGATGACACTAGCGCTGCCGTAATTTGTAATGGCAGAGTCCTTAGTAATATAGTAGCCAATCAAGAAATACATGCAAAATATGGAGGTGTAGTTCCAGAACTAGCTTCCAGAGCACATCAACAACATATTGTTCCGGTAGTTCAACAAGCCATTGAGCAAGCCGGCATTACTAAAGAAGACTTACATGCTATTTCTTTCACTAGAGGCCCGGGGTTGATGGGATCTTTACTAGTAGGAACTTCATTTGCCAAATCGTTGGCTCTAGGTTTAGACATCCCTTTGATAGATGTAAATCATATGCAAGCTCACATTTTAGCTCACTTTATTAAAGAAGAAAACACAGAGATGCCTCCTTTTCCTTTTGTTTGTCTGACTGTTAGTGGAGGTCATACTCAAATTGTTAAAGTAACTGATTATTTTACATTTGAGGTATTAGGAGAAACAATTGATGATGCTGTAGGGGAAGCTTTTGACAAATCTGCTAAAATTTTAGGATTACCCTATCCAGGTGGCCCATTAGTTGATAAGTATGCTCAACTAGGAAATCCTAAAAAGTTTTCATTTACCAAACCAAAAGTAGGTGATCTAAACTTTAGCTTTAGTGGTCTAAAAACAGGAATTCTTTATTTTATTCAAAGGAATTTAAAAGAAAATCCAAAATTTATTGAAGAAAACCTACATGACATTTGTGCATCAATTCAACACACCATTGTAGAAATTTTAATGGAAAAACTAAAAAACACCGTTAAAAAAACAGGTATTAAACATATTGCTATTGCTGGTGGGGTTTCTGCAAATTCTGAAATTAGGAAAAGACTACAGCTGGCTCAAAAACACTGGGGATGGACTACTTATATTCCGAAATTCGAGTACACAACAGACAACGCTGCTATGATAGCAATCACTGGATACTTAAAATATAAAAGCAAACTTTATGCAGATATTTCTGTAAAAGCTCAAGCTAGACTAACTGTATCAGAATAATATAATTAACTATTCTACTTATATCTTCTAACCAAATAATTCGTTTAAAACTTTAGCCAAACGCAAGCCTCCTTTTTTTAGTTGAGTTTTTACTGTTGAAAAATGATCATACATATATCTGTAGCTTAAATTTTGGTCAATTTTTGCAGAGTCATAAACCATCATCGCTAGTTCCCTAGATTCATTAACCCAATCTATAACGGTTCCTTTTTGAATAGCTTCTTTTTGGTTTTTTGAAAAATAATCTAAATTATCAGACAGCTCAGTGTAAGTCATATTATATGAATCAATCATTTTTGTATCCCAAACAGAATGTAAGTTTGTTTTCCCTCTAAACCATTTAACTTTTATAGTATTTCCTCCTCTATCTTCTGCCCTTCCTGTATGTAAAGGTTGGTGTAAATCCCCTAATAAATGAACTAATAGTTTTAAGTGAAATATTTTCTCCTCATCGCTAGCGTTAGGGTTTAAGATTATCTGCTGACATATTTTAATTCCTTGAACTAGGTCTCCTTTTGGGTTTTTTACTGATGATTCATAGGTTTCTCCGACTTTAAAATTTACATAATGCCAGGAACTGTATTTTCTAAACGAATTGTCCGATTTAATTTCATCTGCATAGGTGGATATGGTAGCTAAACCCTCTCCTTTTAATAATTTCTCTATATTTCTTTTCGCTTTTTTTGTTAGATGGTTATAGGCTATTTCTCCAACAACTCTGTGACCCGTTTGCCCCCAGAATGGTTTGTAATTTGTCGCAAAAGATACTACTCCTAAAAACAGAAAAAAAACTAATAATTTACCTCTTAACATAATGTTATGTTTTATCATATAGCTAAGGTAAAAAAATTGTGGAGGCAAAATTTAAAAACAAACATATTAATATTAAAAAAGCGCCGTAAAGGCGCTTTTAAAATTTGGGGGACATTAATTTAATACCTTTTAATATTTCTAGATGTAAAATTTCTTACGTGCTCTACTTCACCTCTATTTTCATAATAAGATTTCCAAGCTTTAGTCATTTTTTTCATCTCTCGCCTAGTTAAAATTAAATCACTCCAATTCTTAGCAGTAATAGCAACCCAGTGAGTAGCATTTTTATATCCACCTATCTCATAACTTCCAAAACCTACTTCCCCTTTTATCACTGAAGACATTTGACTGATAATTTTATCATGTGCAGCTTTAAAAGCTTCAGGATCACTAGCTTTAAAATCATAAATTTGAACATAATTGTACTCTTTATTATCTCCTTCCCAACTCATCACATTACCAGATGAACTATGTGTCCATTTTTCCACATGATTATTTAACTTTTGAATAAAAACTCCCCATTTATCCTCATTGGATAAGGAGTCTTTTCTTCCCCAATTAGCAGGATCTCCATAAAAAATAATTCTGTGTGTGGAATTCTCATTACCAATATTAAAAGATTCTATATCTATACCTCCTGATTTAAAATCAGCATTTCCCCACATCGCGTCAGTTAGTGCTAGAATTGCACTTTCTGTTCCTCTTTTTGCTTCAAATTGATACTCTGTAAACGCATTCTGAGAGAAAGAAAACGTACTAACAAATAACATTAAGTAAACTAATTTTTTCATATATTTAAGTTTTAATTAGTTGTAAAACTACTAATATTAATTGCTATTTGAAACTAATTATAGTAATTTTTTTAAAAAACACAAACTTTTTTTTAAAACAGACTCACAAAAAAC
>Ga0228630_1000704_pt1 | contig 14044 bp, 13 predicted proteins | sample 37DmetaG_FD_183038 | JGI IMG/M metagenome (GOLD analysis project Ga0228630, IMG submission 183038) | Seawater microbial communities from Monterey Bay, California, United States - 37D | ecosystem: Environmental > Aquatic > Marine > Coastal | place: USA: California | collected 2016-10-25 | reverse complement strand
CTTGAGTTCATATTTATTTATTATTTTTTCAAGAGAGACCATATTAGGAGGCTTAACCAAAAACTCATTCACATCAATATTCATTGGTAAATCATATTTTAATGCAACAAGTTTTTTTGCAAGCTCGACAGTTTCTAATGATGCCTCTAAGTTTTCTTTTAATTTCCCTTTTAACTCATGGGTATTTTTAAAAATACCATCTAGATTTTTATACTTTGTTAGTAGTGACACTGCAGTTTTAGGTCCTACTTTTGGAACACCCGGAATATTATCTGATGTATCTCCGACAAGACATAAATAATCAAATATTTGCTTTGGTTCAACCCCAAATTTGCCAATAACACCCTCGATATCTAAAACTTTTGTATCAAAGTTATTCATAAGTACTACATCTTTTGTCACAAGTTGAGCTAAGTCTTTATCACCAGAAGATATTATTGTTTGAGTTTTGCTTAATTTTATTTGAGTAACAGCTGAAGCAATGACATCATCTGCTTCGACACCATCTTCCTGAATAACTTTCAAGCCATATGCTTTAACAAGATCGATTATGGGTCCTGTTTGCTCAGATAGTTCTGCAGGCATAGCATTTCTATTAGCCTTGTATAAGTCGTAAATTGAATGTCTAAAGTTTTTACCTTTTGCATCAAATACCATCAATAAGTATTTTGGATCATATTCACTAATGATACGATTTAACATATTAGCAAAACCATGAATAGCCCCAGAATGAAGGCCTGTAGATGTTTTTAGATTAGGTAATGCAAAGAATGCTCTGTATAAATATGAAGAACCATCAATAATAATAAAATTATCTTTATTTTTTACTTGGAAAACCATTTGAATTTAGATATCGTTTGTTCATTAAAAGTTATATATCATAATTACATGTCTGTATACACAAATCTAAACACTAAAGACGTTTCCCTGTTATTAACTAAATATAATATTGGTTTATTAAAGTCTTTTAAAGGAGTATCAGATGGGATTACTAATACTAACTATTTTTTAAATACATCTAAAGGAAAATACATAATCACGATTTTTGAGGATATTAATGAGATTAAAGTTAAAAAGTATCTAAAATTAATGAATTTCTTCTCTACTAACAGCCTATGTTGTCCTGAAATAATGATCACAAAATCAGGAGATATATTATCAATTGTCAAATCCAAGCCGTGCTCAATAATGGAAAAGTTATCTGGCAAAACTGTAAACTATACAAATAATTCTTTGTGTAAATCAATCGGAAACATAATTGGAAACTTTCATATTACTGGTAGTAAATATAACTATAAAATATCAAATAGTAGGGATATAAAGTGGGTAGAAAAAAATATAGCAAAAATTAAAAATCATGTTAGCAAAGAGCAGCTAAATATACTTAAACATTCGAGTAAAATATTCACAAAGATATTTAAAATGAAACTTCCACATGGAATGATTCATTCAGATTTATTTAGAGATAATGTTCTCTCCAGAGGTGATAAAGTTACCGGCATAATTGACTACTATTATTCATTCAATGGTCCGTTGGTATATGAGCTAGCCGTAATTATAAATGATTGGTGCATTAATAAAGACGGATCAATTAATATAAGAAAATATAATAGTTTTTTAGATAGCTATAATTCAGTGAGGAAATTAACAGCTGAAGAAAAGAAACAGATAAATAATGCAATGATAGCTTCGGGTCTTAGATTCTATTTATCAAGATTAGTTGATATGATTTTTCCGAAAGTTGGAGAGATAACACATATAAAAGATCCCTCTGTATTTGAAAAAATTATTAAAAAAAGAATTAATTCAGCATGAATTTTTTTGATAGAGTTACTAAGTTAACAGAATATATAACAATACAATTCTTTTATATTATGTTTATAACGGTGATTATAAATATAGTTCTTCGTTATTTATTCAATATAAATTTTATATTTCTTCAAGAGTTAGTTATGTACATGCATGCTTTCATTTTTCTCTTTGGTATATCCTTATGTCTTAAAGAAGATACTCATGTTCGTATAGACATATTTTCAAGTAAATTAGAGATAGGATATCGTAACTTAATTGAGCAGATAGGCTTGATCATATTCATAGTGCCTTTTTGCTTATTTGTCATATATGAGAGTTCGTCTATGATTATAAGATCATGGGTAATGCTAGAAAGTTCAAGTGAACCTGGAGGCTTGCCCATTGTGTTTATACTAAAAACATCAATATATATATTCTCTTTTTTAATACTTCTCCAAGCAGTTAATAAAATTTTCAATAAGAGATAAAAATGGATATGGTAATAATTTTTTTAATTGTTACATTCTTATTCCTTTTAAGTGGTTTTCCAGTAGCTTTTATTCTATCAGGTGTATCTTTATTATTTGCTTTCATAGGAATAATATTTAATTTTTTTGATTATTCATTCTTAATGGCATTTCCAGCTAGATTATTTGGTGTAATGGGTAATCAGAATCTTCTTGCTGTCCCACTATTTATTTTCATGGGCTTGATTTTGGAAAAAACAAAAATTGCGGAAAATTTAATTCATGATATGAATATCCTATTTAATAATTCGAATAGTGGATTAGCTGTATCAGTGGTCGTTGTAGGTGCTCTTATGGCAGCTAGCACAGGAATAGTAGGCGCAAGCGTTGTAACGCTAGGTTTACTTACATATCCAGTGCTTACTAAAAATGGATATTCACCAAGTATTGCCTCAGGCACAATATGTGCATCTGGAACTTTAGGACAAATTATTCCACCATCACTAGTATTAATATTACTTGCAGATGTATTATCATCTTCATATCAACAAGCTCAATTGAATATCGGTATATTCAACCCAGAGAGTATCACTATTGCGGATTTATTTTTAGGAGCAATTTTGCCTGGTTTAATCCTACCTGTTCTTTACATTATTTATTTAAAATCCTTAAGAATAAAAAATGAAGATACAGCATTAATACATAAAAAGTTAAATATATTTTCTGTTATATACCCACTAGGTTTGATGCTTATAGTACTTGGATCAATAATTTTTGGCATTGCTACTCCATCAGAAGCAGCTGGTATTGGAGCACTTGGAGCAATTCTCTTAGCTAATGCTAAAAATAATCTATCAAAATTCGTTTTGGACAAGTGTGTATTTGAATCGATAAAGTTAACAAGTATGGTCTTCATGATATTAATTGGGGCTATCTTATTTTCTTTAGTATTTAGAGGTTTAGAAGGAGAAGAGTTCATACATAAGTTTTTAGTAGAAATGCCTGATGATAAATTTATAACCCTTATTATTGTATTACTAATAATGTTTTTTTTGGGATTCGTTCTAGATTTTATTGAAATAATATTTATAGTAATTCCATTAATTGGACCTGCTCTTTTCACACTTGGCTTTGATCCTTTATGGATTGGAATATTAATAGCACTTGTCCTTCAAACATCATTTATTACTCCTCCATTTGGTTTTTCACTATTTTACCTTCGCGGCGTACTACCTAAAAATGTACAGACTATAGAAATATATAAAGGTATTGTCCCATTTTTAATGATACAAATTTTTTTAGTAATTATAGTGTTTATGTTTCCTAATCTAGCTACAGCTTTACCGGAAATGCTACTCAAATGAACTTAGATAGCCATCCTCAGAAATAAGAGTCCAAGGCCTGACTCGTTTCAAAAAGTTTGTATATGAGTCATAAACTTTTTTAGATAGTTGATTTTTTTGGCTAAGATCAACTAGAACTTCATTGCTAATTTTATTTAATTTTATAAGAACTTCTTTAGGGAATTTTTTTATTTTTACTTGTTCTTGCTTAAAGTACTCAAGGGCTTGGTAGTTTTTAGACATGTAGTCTGAAATCATATCTATATTTGCAGCCTTACATGCAATATCTATAATTGATTTATGTTGATCTGAGAGTTTGTTATAAGCTTGCCTATTAATAATACATTCAAGTGTAGGTCCGGGCTCATGCCAACCGGGATAGTAATAATACTGAGCAGCCTTATGTAAACCAAAGGCTCTATCATTGTAGGGGCCAACCCATTCAGTGGCATCAATTACTCCTGTTTGAAGAGATGTGAATATTTCAGACCCTGCAAGTGTAAATGGGGTTCCGCCTGCTCTTGCAAGCACTTCACCACCTAAACCGGGTATCCGCATTTTTAAACCATTAAGATCTTCTGTTGAATTAATTTCTTTATTGAACCAACCTCCCATTTGAACACCAGTGTTACCTGCAGGCCTTGGTACTAAGTCAAAATCTTCATAAACTTTTTCCCATAACTTTAGTCCACCCCCATAGTATAACCATGAGTTCATTTCTTGTGCAGTCATACCAAATGGAACAGACGAAAAAAACTGTGCTGCTTCAGTTTTACCTTTCCAATAATAGGCCCCTGAATGTCCCATTTCGGCTCCACCAGATGAAACGAAGTCAAATACGCCTAAAGGTGGGACAAGTTCTCCGGCACCAAATACTTTGACTGTTAAACTGCCACCTGATAATTTATTAATGTATTTTGCAAGGGTTTCTGCTCCTGCCCCAAGCCCCGGAAAGTTTTTAGGCCAAGATGTGACCATTTTCCATTTTATTTTGTCACTTGCTTTAGATTTTTTAGAATGTAGACCAGTTACGACCGCCCCAGCAGCTGCCAGGCCTATAGTTTTGAAAAATTTTCTTCTGTTGTTTTTCATCTTATAAAAATTCTAAATGAGCGTATGTTAGTACTAACCATTTAGAGCCATAATCTTCAAAATTAATATATAGTTTTAAATTATCATCTTCTCCTTCATAGCTTAACACAACTCCATTTCCAAACTTTTGATGCTTTACCCTTTGGCCTACTTTTAAGCCAGCATTATTGTTTGTAGAACTTTTAAATGATGATATTTTCTTACTTTTTTTATATTGATAATTATCTGATTTAACACTGTCTAATAATTCAGAGGGTATTTCATTAATAAATCTTGAAGGCATTAAGTAGTTATATGATCCATGAAGGTATCTTGCGTTTGCATGTGTAATATACAATAATTTCATAGCTCGTGTGATGGCTACATAGCAAAGTCTTCTCTCTTCCTCTAAAAAATCATTGCCGCTTTTTCTATTTTCATTGGGGAATATACCTTCTTCAAGGCCAGTTAGAAACACAACAGGGAATTCCAAACCTTTTGCAGAATGGATAGTCATTAATTGAACGGGATCTTCATCAAGTTTTGATTGGTAATCACCAGCTTCTAGGGCTGCATTATCTAGAAACTCATCTACAACACTTTCACTATCAATATTATTTCTGATAAAGTTTTCTGCTGTGACAAAAAGTTCTTCAATATTTTCTTGTTTAGATATTGATTCTTCACCTTTCTGCTCCGAAAAATATGTTTTTAATTTAGAATCTTTATATATTCTTATTAATATTTCATCTAATGACAAGTCATTAATATCCGAAGCAATGTCTTCAATTATTTTAATATAGCTAGACAGTGATGTTTTCACTCGTGTAGTAATATCTTTAGATTCTTTGCCTTGAATGAGTTTAATTGTCTTCCAAAGTGATAAATTATTTTCTTTAGCAATGCTCCTTATAATATCTATTGTTTTTTGACCGATACCTCTTGGTGGATTATTTATGGTTCGCTCAAATGCTGCATCATCATCTGGATTAACAGTAATCCTAAGGTATGCAATCATATCTTTTATTTCTGCTCTTTCAAAAAAACGAAATCCGCCATAAATAATGTAGGGTATACCGCGCCCATTAAGTTCTTCTTCAAGCCTTCTTGATAAGAAGTTATTTCTGTATAGAATTGCAATTTCTGATTTTTTATAGCCATCGCGTACAAGCATTTTAATTTTATCGATAATAAATGAGGATTCTTCATCATTATTATAAGCTTCAAAGATTTTAACTTGCTCCCCTCTGCTTGTATTTGTCCAAAGTTCTTTACCAAGTCTGTTTTTATTATGTGTAATTAAACTATTAGCAACTTTTAGTATCTTATCTGTGGAACGATAGTTTTGCTCTAATTTAAAGATTTCTACGTTAACAAACTGGTCTGTAAAGTTTTTAATATTTTTACTTAATGCTCCTCTCCATCCATAAATTGATTGGTCATCATCACCTACAGCATACATAGAACCAGTATTATTATTTAATATTTTTAAAAGCTTAAACTGTAACAAGTTTGTATCTTGAAACTCATCAACCATTATATGTTTGAATCTTTTGACATAATAAGAAAGAATGTTTTCATGTCCATGTAAAAGTTCATATGTTTTTAGTATAAGATCTGCGAAATCTACAGAAAGGGTTTGCTTTAAGATTAATTCATACTCTTTATATACAAGTATATAAACTTCATCATCTTTCTCATTAATTTGGTTACTTCTAAGCCCACTATCTTTTTTCCTATTAATAAATGATTGGATTGTTTTTGCATCATATAGCTTTTCATCAAGGTTATTTGTCTTGATTATTCTTTTCACGAGTCGCAGTTGATCCTGAGAATCTAATATAGTAAACCTTTCTGAGAGCTCTGCTTCTTTCCAATGTATTTTTAGTATTCTTCTACAAATTCCATGAAACGTTCCAAACCATAGTCCTTGAGATGAGATTCTGAGAAGAGATTCTAACCTTTCTTTCATTTCTCTTGAGGCTTTATTGGTAAATGTTAATGCGAGTATGTCTGATGGCCTGACATTAAAATCTTTTATAAGTTTCGCGACTCTGTAAGTAAGAACTCTTGTTTTACCACTACCAGCACCTGCGAGCACAAGCTTATTACCCTCATCACAATTAACCGCAGTGAATTGTTGCTTATTTAACGAATCATTAAAATCTATTCCATTCATTTAGGTTTAAAGATATACATTAGAGATGCCAATAGTATCAGAACTTCGCTTTTATAAATATCAAGTGCACCTAAAGGAGCAATAAATGTAATTACTAGTAGAATAATTGAAAAATAATAATGATTTCTAATTTTATTTGAGTGTAGTCTTTTTTCAATAATTTTTAATTGTTCAAAGTTTTTCGTCAAATCAGAGGAATTTCCACTGTAATGATTTGATATTCTTCTGAAAAATGAGGGAATCTCAGGAAGAATTTCCATATAGTCATCTAAATTATTGAATATTTTTTTTGCAATAACTTTTGGTCCCTTTTGTTCTTTCATCCACTTCTCAAGTATTGGTCTAGATGTTTTCCATAAATCTAGTTCAGGATTAAATTCTCTTCCTAGCCCTTCGGTATAAAGAAGTGTTTTTTGCATAAGAATTAATTGAGGCTGTACTTCAAGTTTAAATCTTCTTGCTGTATCAAACAGACTGACAATGATATCACTTAAAGATATATCTTTGATTGGCTTATCAAGCATACATTCACAGTTTTCTCTTATTGCACTTTCTAGTGACGGTATATTTGTATCTTTTGGCACCCATTCGCACTCAACATGGAGTCTTGCAACACTTGCATAATCACGCTTAAAGAATGCTATGAAGTTTTCTGCTAAATATTTTTTATCAAATTCACTTAAAGAGCCCATGATTCCAAAATCTACAAGTACAAATCTAAAAGTATCATTATGCTTTTGAATAAATATATTTCCCGGATGCATATCAGCATGGAAAAAATTATGCTCAAAAACTTGTACAAAGAAAAGTTCCACAGACTTCTCTGCAATCGCTTTGAATGATATGCCTTGTTCCGCTAATGTATCCTTGTTAGCAATTGGGATACCATAGATACGCTCCATGACCATTACTTGACTAGTCAAATAAGTACAATGGACAGTAGGAATATATATAAAGTCAGTACTGGTAAAGTTTTTCTTAATTTGCTTAGCGCTAGCCGCTTCTTTAATAAGGTTTAGCTCGTCGTAAATTACCATTTCATAGTCATTCACAATATCTATTAGATGCATTCTTTTAAAATCATTAGACAATCCATCAAGATATGATGCTATTTTTTTCATAAGTGAAATATCTTGTACTATTTTCTTTTTGATATCTGGTCTAACAACTTTGACAATTACATCTTCACCACTTTTGAGTTTTGCGGGATGCACTTGTGCAATAGATGCTGAGGCCATTGGTTTAGTTTCAAATGAAGAAAAAATATCTTTCGTACTTTGACCCAGCTCTCTTTCAATAATTTTTTTTGCAGTTTCTCCATCAAATGGAGTTACATTATCTTGAAGCTTTGCAAGTTCATTTGCTATGTCATCATTTAATAAGTCTTTTCTTGTTGAAATCATTTGACCTAGTTTTACAAAAATAGGACCAAGGTCTTCACAAATTAGACGAATATTTTGGGGCAAATTAATTGATTTTTTAAAAGTTAAAAGATTCCAAGGTAATAACAAAAAAAGATATTTTTTATAGCCTATTTTATTTGATCTCATTAATGACTTATCAATGTCATATTTAAAGAATAAATAAATAATCTTTAGTGCTCTTGAAATATTCTTCATTTTATTTTATTTAAAAGTTTATCGGTTCGACTCTTAATTTCATCTACATCATCAATATACTTATTTATATCTTCTGTGGTTGGTACTAGGCTAACATCATATTTTAGAAAATCAGAAAATGCATTTTTATTTCTCTCAGATGATTTATCCATTTTATCTTTGATTGGATCAAGAATAGAAAATAATGATGAAGATGCTTTTTGTCCTATTATTTCCATAATAATACCTCGGAGAATGTCAGTCTCTTTGAAAAGGTTATTTAAAGAATTAGCTGTTTCTACATCACCGCTAATATTAATTTTAGAGGAATAGAGGTCATTTCCTCCCACCGCACTATAGAAGATGAATGACGATAGTGTTCCTGATATTTCCACATCTTGTTGTATTTCATCTGTAGATAATTCCATATTATTATCTTGAAATTTAATGAATGAATTAAGCTTAATATCATCTACGCATATTTTTACAACTTTATTATGAAGCTTATCTTTAAAATAATTACTGTATATATTTTTTAATGAATCACTTTGAAGGAGAGCATTTATTTTCTCTATTAGAGTATCTTTCATGTTTTTCTTCCTATGTGAATAGATGCAACATCTTCTGGTAAATTAATTATTTCAGTGTTAGAAAAACCAGTTTCATCTAGCATATCTTTAATTTGATCCGGTGAATAGTAAGTTTGTATTGACTCTCCAAGATATCTATAGCTTGATTCGTCTTCTGCAATAACTTTACCTATTTTAGGAATAACATTTAATGTATAAAACTTAAACAGTTTAGAATAAAATTCATTTCTAGGCTTCTTAAAATCCATTATGAGAAATAAACCACCCGGTTCTAACAGATTAATTATATTTTGAAGTGCTTTTTTGTGATTAGTAAAATTTCTAAAACCAAAAGTTGCTGTTATTAGGTCAAATTGTTTGTTACTAGGTTTATATTCTTCTATGCCTTTGATTTGATAATCAATTTCTATGATGCCTTTATTTATAAACTTCTGTTTACATATCTCAATCATTTCTGCATTAGGATCTAGACATGTCATATTTAGTGAAGGTTTTTGCTTAATTAACTCAAGGGCGATGTCGCCTGTACCGCATGCTATGTCAAGTACCTTTTTTTTAGACTTAATATCACATAGTCTTACGAATTGCTTTTTCCAAAACCGGTGAAGACCGAAAGACATAATATCATTCATTACATCATATTTATTTGAGACTGATGTAAATACATTATTAACTTCTGAAGGTTTATCTGATTCATCTATATCTTTGTAACCAAACTTTATTTTAGCCATAACTAACTTCTCTTTCTTTCTGCCTTGAATACTTTTTTAATTTTTTTAAGCTTATCAACTAACTTCTTTATCTGGTTAGTGTTCTTTGCAGAAATAACAAATACCATAGTATTATGGCCTGTATCATGACTATCTGCATAATTAACACTTTCTATATTATGATTACTCTGTGCAACCAGGGCTGATATCTCTGCTAAGACACCTCTCTGATTTTCTACTTCTATCATAATAGAGGCACTGAAATTATTATCAACACTTTCACTCCATTGTAAATCTATAGTTTCATCATTGGGTTTAGTATGTTTAATGCTTTTACAATTATTTCTATGAACAACGATTCCTTTCCCTTGGCTTGGATAGCCTACAATCATATCTCCAGGTATTGGATGGCAACATTTCGCATATGACATTACTAAACCTTCTGACCCTTCTATGTCATAGGTGGTACTACTCTCTGTTTTCTTAAATGATGGTGCCATTCTAAGAGCAATAAGCTTTGGTATTTTATTGCCAAGACCTATCTCTTTAAATAATTGATCTATTGTTTTATATTTATACTCTAACAAAATAAATTTCAATGTCTTTTGTGGAACATCATCTAGAGAAACTTGGAGCTCTTCTAAACATCCCTTAAGAAGTTTCTCGCCTAACCTGATAGCGTCGCTTTCATGTATGCTTCTTAGATAATTCCTAATAGATGTTCTTGCTTTTACTGATATCACAAAGTTTAACCATGCTGGATCAGGATTTGAAATATCAGATTTCTTGATAATAATTCTTTGTCCGTTTTTTAATATTGTGCTAGGCGGCTTTAATTCTCCATCTACCAATCCCTCTGAATATTTATTTCCTAAATCTGTATGAATATTGTATGCATAATCAATCAGAGTAGATTTCTTTGGCAATTCTATTATTTGACCTTTTGATGAGAAAACATAAACTTTCCCGGGATTAAGGTCTTCTTTAATACTTCCTAAAAGCTCTCTTGGGTTACCTGCCTGTTTCTGAATATCAAGAAGATTATTAAGCCACTGCTGTTCTCGTGATAGCTTATTTATTGAGGATTTCGTTTTGTAAAACCAGTGTGCTGCAATACCAGATTGAGCAAGTTTATCCATATCATAGGTTCTTATTTGAAATTCCATAGGTAAATTATGTGGACCAAGAACAGCGGTATGAAGTGACTGATAACCATTTGATTTTGGAATTGCAATATAATCTTTAAATCTTCCAGGAATAGGTGTATACAAATTATGAATACATCCTAATGCTCGATAACATAGGTCAACAGATTCGGTCATGATTCTCACGCCGAAGATATCATGAATTTGTGAAAATTTTAATTCCTTTGCTTTCATCTTCTTATAAATCCCATAAGCATGTTTTTCTCTTGCTTTCGTTTGTCCTTTTATGGATTCTGTATTAAGTTTTTTTGTAACTTCGGTTTGAATTTTATTCATCAAGAGTTTTCTATTGCCTCTAGCCTTATCAATGCTTGCGCATAGTATAGCGTGTCGCAGAGGATAGTATGTTTGAAATGATAAATTTTCTAATTCAGTTGACAGACTGTGTATACCTAACCTTAATGCAAGTGGTGCATATATTTCTAATGTCTCTCTCGCTATTCTTTTTGCTTTAGGTTTCTTAAGAACATTTATTGTTGTTAAATTATGTCTTCTGTCAGCTAGCTTTATTAATAGAACTCTTATATCGTTACTCATTGCTAAAATCATTTTTCGTAAATTAGCAGCATCAGCTTCTTCTTTTGAATTGAAATTAATTTTATCTAATTTGCTTACACCATCAACAAGTTCAGTAACTTTTTTACCAAATTTTTCCTCTAGTTTTTCCAGACTGGTAGAAGTATCTTCTATTACATCATGCAGTATTGCGGCCATTATAGTCTCATGGTCAAGTTCATAATCTGCAAGATAAGCAGCGGCATCTAAAGGATGAGTAATATAATTTTCACCAGATTGCCTCTTTTGGCCATGATGGGCTTCCTTTGCTAATTCGAAGGCTTTTTCAATTTTTTTTATCTGATAGGAATTAAGATATTTTTGAAGTTTCTTTTTAAAACTAACAAATACAATATCTTCAATATTCTTTGTAATACCAACAGCCATATATCTAGAATAAGATTTTTAAAGTGGTTTGTCTTCTGTATTTTCAGGCGATTGTTCTGATGATTCTTCTGGTGCAACTTCAACATTATCATTTGTATCAGTTACATCACTATTATCATCTTTAGCTATCTGTTGAGATTCTGCAGCAATATCTGCTATAGCTTCCTCTTCAGCTATTGCATCTGAGAGTTGATCTTCGATTTGTTGTTTTCTTCTGGTCTCAAAATAGGTCATATCTATAAGGCCTTCAGCAATTTCTTTCAACGCTACAACACTAGGTTTGCCCTCGTAATCAATTTTAGGCTCAGAACCATCCAGAATATCCTTGGCTCTTTGACTTGCTAGAGAGCAAATGTCATAAGCATTATCTATTCTTTTTAAACAGTCCTCTATAGTCACTCTTGCCATGCCGTTTGAGTATATCAGAATATTAGTACCTATCAACATTCAAAATAACATATTTAACTTTTGAACATGCTTATGGTTTTTAGTTTTTATGAGTAAAATAAGAGCTTTTAATGAAGATAACGCTTTATTAAATTCATCATTAATAATTGTGAAATCAGAAAACTTGCTGAAGTTGAGCTCGTGTGCTGCCTCTGAAATTCTTTGACGTATGACTTCTTCTTTGTCTAGACCTCTTTTGACCAATCTCTTTTCAAGCTCTCCTATATTTGGAGGTAAAATATATACTGATATGGCATTTGGCAATGATTTTTTAATAGATAGCATTCCTTTATAATCAATTTCAAGTATTGCATCTTTTCCTAAATTAAGTATTTCTTCAATAGATTCATAGGTTGTACCGTAGTAATTGTTATAAACTGCTTGTTTTTCTATAAAGTGTCCTAGCTTTATTTTATTAACAAAACTACCTGTGCTCATGAAATTATAATCTTTTCCATTTTCTTCACCCTCTCTCATTTCTCGCGTAGTGTAAGATATAGTCTGTTCTAAAAATGGATAGGCATGGCATAATTCTTTTACTAAACTCGTTTTACCACAACCCGATGGTGCACTTATAATGAAAATATTCGACATATATCCTGTTAAATTAGAAATTCATAGTTTATCATAAGTTTCATAGGAGAGGTATATGGGTGATCCATGGAAGTCAATAACACCTAAAGGTGTCCAAGCGTTCGTAAATGCTACAATAGCTACACTAGTTGTGTGGTTAACTGTGGAAAATCATTTAGCAATAATTGTTAATTATTTGTCAGGTATTCTATCATCACAAACTGCTGGACTATCAGTCTACTTTTTAGTTCTAGCCCTCGCACTCTACAAGCTTCTCTATAAAAGAAGTACTTATGATGTTAATGAAAAACGTGCTACAAAATATGCTATTTTAACAATGTTACTTGTTTGGGTTACATGGGAAGGGTATCTTCAATTTATAATACCAATACTAGGAATGATTGGAATCTTTCCATCACTTGCAAACTCATTGATTGTTGGAACTGTAGCATTTACAGTTTTCATAACAATGTACTATGGACTTCATGGAAAATATTTTACAACACTCATGCTTGAACATATGCCCTGGGTAATATCTCCAGACAAATTTTTGCCTTTTTTCTGGTTATGGATAAACGCAATAGTTGCTGGATTACTCAATGCCTTCGAAGTGAATGCTTTTTGGTACTTCGTAAATTTATTTTTCATCTTCCTTCTACCATCATTATTTATAGGAACAAAAGTCCAAGAAAAACATGGTTTGCGTGTTCAGAAAAAAGATGATTATTTTGATGATTAAGTTTACTTGCGATATTTCTCAGGAATAATTTCAATACCTAATTTTTGACCAGCCTTAACAAGAAATGCAATGGCAAGAAGGCCTCCAGGAAGAGCAAAAACGCCTGCCAACCCAAGACCTTTTAGTAAATCTGAAAATTGTTTATTAGCATTATCAAGTTCTTCTTTTGTAATATCCTCATTATTTAAAATATATTTTTGATATACCTTCAGCATTTCATTTGATTCTTTTGTTTCATTAGCAAGAATTTCTTGTATTTTGCTTAATGCTGATTTGATGTTTTTATTCCCCTCTACGATTGAGGAATACAGTTTGTTAAAAATATTGATATCCATTTTTGTGTAAATAGTAAAAATTTAGTTCTATTGTACAATGTAGTATGGTTAAGT
>Ga0228630_1000703_pt1 | contig 14050 bp, 7 predicted proteins | sample 37DmetaG_FD_183038 | JGI IMG/M metagenome (GOLD analysis project Ga0228630, IMG submission 183038) | Seawater microbial communities from Monterey Bay, California, United States - 37D | ecosystem: Environmental > Aquatic > Marine > Coastal | place: USA: California | collected 2016-10-25 | reverse complement strand
AGAAATTGATTCTTTAAAAATTGAAGATAAGTCTAGGTTGATTTCTTTAGGAGCAAAAATTGGAATTCCCAATTTAGCATCCTTAAATGGTGAAATTGTTTTACCAATTCTTGATAATCATTTTGCCCCTTACATTGATTATGGCGCTTACAATTTAGACATTGAAGAGACCGAATCAGATTTAAATTATACTGAATACGGTATAAACTTTTATTTTTCCAACATTGGAAAGGGTTTGTATGCAGGTGCTGGTATAGCAAAATTAGACAGTGAGTTTACTTTTAACAATTTAATTTTCGAAGAAAATGGTGTATCACAAATTGGTTCAGCAAAAACCAATTTAGATATAAACACATTAAATTTAAAATTAGGTTTCAAAACTGGAGGCTCAATATATTTTAGAATTGAGATTGGCTACGGTATGGGCTCAATACCAGAAAGTATTGACTTCATTGAAACCTCAAATGGAATAACAGAATCTTTTTCTGAGGATGTACCTGCTATTCCAGGTTTAAGTTCGGGAGGGTTATTAATTTCTAATTTTGGCTTTGGATTATCATTCTAATTTTTGAATTAATTTAAAGCATCGGCATATCCTCTTCATTAAGTTTAAGGAGTAATTTGTATATTATCATAAATTAATCCAATCTAAATTGAAAAAAATCATTACAATTTTTGTGTTTTTTAGTTTAAATCTAACTTATGCTCAATGGGATTTTAAATTAAATCAAAGCGAAAAAAAAATAAGTGCTATTGGGGTATTTAAATTTAACGTTCCAAAATACGATACAATATCCCTAACTCTATCCAAATCAAGAAAACTTGGAACAGATTTAGCAATAGAGGGAGATTTTTTCAATACCGCAGACACTTACTTTGTATTATTTGAAATTGATGAGAGAAAAATCAAAATTATAAGTTCCATAAAAGAAAAAGGTAAATTAAGATTATTAAAACTTAAAGACTTAAAAAGCAGACAGGAATTTGAAACTCTTGACTTTTTGAAAGTTTTAAAAAGAGGTTCAGAGTGTGTTTTGACTATAAGCTCTGGCTTTAAGGTAATTCAAGGTTTTAATAAGTTAATTGGAAGCGAGGATTCTATAAATAGAGTCTTGAGAGGGAACTATCCTTAATCTATTTTTAGTTTAAAAATGTTTATTGATTTACAATCTAACATTAAAACAAAACACTTTTTAGAATACAAAAAGCAGATAAGGGTATGGTCTTAAATTTAGAATTAATTGATACTCATCTTATCAATTAAATTAGCGGCACATCATCTTCATTAAGTTCAGGTATTTTTCATTTTTTGAATTAAATTCATCTTTATAAAAAAAAGAATACCCATTTAATGCTATTGCTATTTTTATTTCAATAATTGGTTCTTTTTGGGTAATTCCTAATAGAACTTTATATCCCTTAGGTATTTATTGTAATCGCTGAGGTTCATCTATTCCAGGATGGTAGGAGAATCTTCCTTTGATGTTTACCCCCATTTTTAAGAACAACAATCTTTTTTTAAAGTAAAGCAATTCTTTAGAAATAGGATACTATCACTACATTTGATAAAATAAGATTATGGAGCAACTATTAGCAAATTATGGGATTGAGATTGTCGTTGGTATGATAGTGTCAGTGTTAATCGTAATTGCCGCTAGAATCGCATATTTTAGTTATTCTAAAAAAAACAATGAAAATGGATAAGGGCTTACTTATCGGAATAATTGTTTCCGCGGGAGCATTAATTTTATTTTTAATTAAGGACGAAATGGAAAGACTTTTTTAAATGTGAAATTAGAGCGTTTAAAAATCACTTGGGGTCAAATAACATTTAAGAATATTGTAGCCTAACTATGGATACGGTCAAAACAAATCTCTATCAAGACTACCTTCAGTTTTTAGCTACTGAATTCAAAGTAGAATACAGTTCTTATACTGAATATCACAACTGGAGTATAAACTTCAGTAGCGAGTTTTGGGAGACGATTTCTAAATACTTTAAAATTGAATTTGACCAGCCTTATTCTAAAGTTCAAAATGAAAATAATCATCCTTGGAAAACAGAATGGTTTTTAGATTCTAAGCTCAATTACGCTAAACACATTTTTAGGAATTACAACGCCGAGCAACCCGCTATTATTTGCCAAAGTGAGATGACTCCATTAAATAAAATCAGCTGGCAAGATCTTTTAGATCAGACGTTAAGGCTTCAAGAAAAACTTGTCGATTTAGGCGTGCAACAAGGCGATGTAGTTGCAGCTTACGTACCGAATACACCAGCCACTGTTGCAGCATTTTTAGCGTGTAATTCCCTTGGTGCAATTTGGAGTTCCTGCTCACCTGATTTTGGAATAGAAGCTGTATGTGACCGGTTTATTCAGCTAGCCCCTAAAATACTTTTTAGTTATTCCAGCTATACCCATAATGGTAAAGAGTATAATACTTCAAAAAAAGTAGAACAGCTAAAGAAAATTTTAGGGGAAGCATGTGATACCATCAGCCTTGAAGAATATGATGATTTTGAGAATAATACCAGAAGTCTAGAGGAACTTTCGTTTACTCCGGTTGATTTTTCAGCTCCAATTTGGATACTTTTTTCTTCAGGAACGACAGGGAAACCCAAAGCCATTGTTCATAAAACAGGGGCTATACTATTAGAACATTTAAAAGCGCTTGGTCTGCATCAAAATGTTTGCCCTGGCGATCGCTATTTTTGGTACTCTACTACAGGCTGGATGATGTGGAACTATGCCCTGAGCAGTTTGCTCTGTGGGGCAAGCCTCTGCATCTACAATGGAGCAGTTAATTATCCAAATCAAAATGTTTTGTGGGATTTTGCTGCTAGGGCAGGAATCAATCATTTTGGTCATGGAGCCTCTTATTACCAGGCCCTTTTTAAAAACACTTTATTTAGTGTCAAAAGCTCTGAGCTTGTATTGAAAACCCTTGGTTCTACCGGCTCACCTCTAGATGCTACCACAACAGCTAAACTTCAAAACACGTTTCCAAAAACACAGATAATTTCTTTAAGCGGTGGGACAGATGTCTGTACTGCTTTTGTTGGAGGGCATCCAGAATTAGATGTCAAACCCGGAGAAATACAATGTAAAATGTTGGGCGCACCAGTCTCGATATACAATGAGAATGCCAATAAAGTTATTGATACCCCAGGGGAGCTTGTACTAGAAGGATCTTTTATTGCACTCCCTAAAGCATTGTGGGGAGATGATGACTTTTCCCAATACAAAAAGAGTTATTATTCGATGTATAAAAATGTCTGGAATCACGGTGATTGGGCAACCGAGACCAAATCAGGAGGTTTTATAATTCACGGAAGGTCCGATGCTACCCTTAACCGGTCTGGAGTTCGAATTGGAACAGCGGAATTTTATGCTCTTTTTGACAAGAGAGAAGATATTGATGACAGTTTAATCATCCACCTTTCAAAGCAAGGAGAGGACGCTCTGTACCTATTTTTAAAAGCAAATAGTAAAATTGATTTCAACGAATTAAAAAGGGATATTCGCAAAAACTGTTCACCCCGACATGTTCCAGATTATATTTATCTAGTTCCAGACATTCCTTACACGATCAGTGGTAAAAAGGTCGAAATCCCAATAAAAAAACTACTCAGTGGAATCTCTTTAGATAAAGCCTTAAGCAAAGAAAGCCTAAGAAATCCTGAGGGATTAGAGTGGTTTAAAGAATTTGTATTAAATGGTAATTCTTCTTTCACTAGCTGAAATCTCTTGAATTTAAGAGTTTTGCTTCCAACAGAGATCACAATTTTTAATTTAATAGCCAAGAGGTTATTTTACGATAAGAGCTTTTATTGAATCGGCTTGTGTAAGTTACACCCAAAACGAATCATCGTATGCTTCAGCTCTATCTAATTGGAGGGCTGTATATGCTGCTTGGCTTTCCAAACTTTACACATACAGGATTTTACAGACCATTAATGCCACAATTTTTACAGGCACATGCTTTGTTAATTTATTTAAGTGCCTAAGTTGAAATTATTTTAGGTCTTGGCGGTTTATTTTCTTTAACACGAAATTACGCCTTATGGGGCATCATGCTTCTGGTCACATTATTTTTAATAATTCATGTAAAAATGCTTTTATCTGGAAACCGTCTAGGGGTTTCACTCTGGTTGCATATATTACTTCAACTTTTGTTGATATATTTAGGCATATTATAATCTTCAAGTTTAAGGTTATTTGAAGCAGGTTTTTGAGGTTCCAATGATGCGGTCCAATTCATCAATTTAGAAAGCAGGCTTTGAATTAGAAAAGGCTTACAGGGTTAAGCTTAGTGAAGTCCTAAAGATTGTACATTATTGTCTTTGGCAAGCACTTTACTGTAGTATAAATGGATTTGTTTTCTTACAATAAGATTGCGTTATTGGAGACATTAAACATCAATAAAAAACTAAAAAAAGCAAGATTGATTAATTTTGTTTAACTTTATTAAAAAAAAAAAGACAGCTATGCTTGAAAGAAAGCCTTTAAACTTTATTGATCAAACAACGCGAAAAATCAGCTTTGATAGATATTCAAGACTTAAAACCTTACTTTGGTTTTACAAAACTTTGCTGTATTAGTCTTGATTTACAAATTAATTAAAGCTTAAACGTTATTTAAATTGTAATAAAAAATGCTGATCAGGTTATATTGGTCATAACCACTAATTTTATTGGCGATTGTAAGCGCAACAGCTAACAAACTTCTTTTTTAGCTTTTACTCCTGAACTTAGGTCAGTCATCAGTAAAAGAATCTTCAAAACAAAGTTAAAAAGTGTTTTATCTAAAGCCTTTTCATGACTTGATGAAATATTAAAAAGATGACTTGTTGGAAATCATAACACTTAAACAAAAGGCGTTTTTAAGTATTTTTTTACATTTTTTTAACAATAAATTATGTATTTGAAATAAAGTTCTATATACTTGTTGTTCGATATTTTTGTAAAATGTCATTAATCATTATTATTTAAACTAAACTAAACATGAAAAAAAGGTTAATTAAACAAATTCTAGTTGCTTTTACAGTATTATTTGCAACAGGAATCTATGCTCAAAGTGTCACAGGGAATGTGACGAGCGACGACGGACCTCTACCAGGTGCTACGGTACTTGTTCAGGGTTCAAATGAATTCGCTACAACAGATTTTGATGGTAACTTTTCAATTGAAGCAAATCAAGGTGATATTCTTATTGTATCCTTTGTCGGTTACCAAACACAGGAAGTATCTGTTGATGGAGATAATTTAACAATTTCTATGGTACTTGGAAATTTACTTGAAGAGGTTATCGTAACGACTGGTTACGGAACTCAATCCAAGCGAGACATTACAGGTGCAGTATCAACAATAGAAGCAGATGATCTAACTGCTGTGCCCGCAACCACTTTCTCTCAGCAAATGCAAGGTAGAGCATCTGGTGTAAGCATTGTTAGTGACGCTACTCCAGGAGGTGAGGCTACGGTACGTATTCGTGGTTTTGGTACAATTGGTAACAATAATCCACTCTACGTTATTGATGGTGTTCCATCAACTAGACAAGGAAATCTAAATCCTCAGGATATAGAATCTTTACAAATATTAAAAGACGCATCTGCTGCATCCATTTATGGATCTAGAGCTGCAAATGGTGTAATTATTATTACTACCAAAAAAGGTAAAGTTGGTGCAGGAAAAATTTCATACAGTTCTTATTATGGGTGGCAAAATCCAGAAAAAGACGTTGAAGCATTAGATGCACGAGGTCTTGGTGAATACCTTTACTTAGCTGACTACTATGCTGGTAAAACTCCATCTCACGGTCAGTATTCCTTTAGTGGATCACCTGAAAGCCCACAAATTGGTATACCTAATTACGTATTTCCAAGTGGCGCCTCATCTGTTGATGAAAGTTTATATTCTTTAACTCCAGACAATATATACGCAATTACAAAAGCGGCTGATACCGACTGGTGGGAATTAATGAAAAATTCAGGTGCTCCAATTACTCAGCATTCGATAGATGCTAGCGGCGCTAATGAAAATTCACAATATGCTTTCAATGCAACTTTTTTCAGCCAGGATGCAATATTGAAGTATCAAGGCTATAAAAGGGCTTCTATCCGTATTAACTCTTCCACTAAAACTTTTGATGGAAAACTTACTGTTGGTGAAAACTTTACCGTTTCACTTGACAACAGAAAAGGAGGTTATGGAAATGACAGTGAACAAAATGCAGTCTCTGGTGCATACAAACACCATCCATTATTACCTAACTACGATATCGCAGGAAACTTTGCTGGGTCTCGTGGTCTAAACTTAGGTAATAACTATAACCCTTATGCATCTCAATCAAGAAATCAAGATGACAGAACCCGAAGAGCTAGAATTTTTGGTAATGTTTTTGCAGAATTACAGATTGCAGAGGATTTCAAATTTAAGACCAGTTTTGGTGCAGATCTTGGAACATCTCAAACTCTTGATATAGGAAGACCTCAACCAGAATATGTTGAGGGGAACTTTATAAACAGTTCAAGAAGCGCAAGCTCTTGGGGCTATGAGTGGGTTTTTACAAATACACTTTCTTGGTCAAAAGAATTTGGTGCGCACGATATCAGTGCATACGCTGGTGTTGAAGCAATCGAAAGATATACTCAATACTTTGGAGCTTCTAGGCAACGTTTTCCTTTTGAGACAACATCAATTATAAGTTATCTCGATCTTGGTAATCAAGGAACTGCTGGTAACTATGGTAACATAAGCGGTGACTTCTCATTATGGTCACAGTTTGCGCAGGCTAATTACCAGTATAACGAGAAATATTTGGCACAGGTAACTGTTCGTAATGATGCTTCGTCTAGATTTAGACAGGCAACAAACAGTGCATTTTTCCCTGCTTTTAGTTTAGGTTGGAGAATTTCTGAGGAAGACTTTATGTCTGGACTTAGTTTTCTTGATGACTTGAAAATTCGTTATGGTTGGGGTCAAACAGGTAACCAAGAAATTGGAGATTACAATGCATACACACAATTTAGATCTTCAGCATACAACTCTGGATATCCAATTGATGGTAGTGCAAGTAGCCCAACCCTAGGTTATGACGCTTCACAATTTGGAAATCCAAATGCAAAATGGGAGGCGACTACTTCTAATAATATTGGTTTAGATGCTTTATTATTTGATCAAAAACTTTTCATTGAGTTTGATCTCTGGGATAGAACAACTACTGATTTACTTTTAACAGTACCTGTAATATATTCAGCTGGAGATGCTGGAGCACCGGCATTTAATATTGGTGAGATGTATAACAGCGGTTTTGATTTTGCTTTTGATGTAAATGAAGACTTTGGAGACCTTAATGTTTCTATAGGAGGTAATGTTTCTGCCTATGTTAATGAAATCAGAAAATTAGATGAGTTTGATACTCCAATTTTTGGATCTAACAGAAGGGTGCCTGCACTTAACATTACAGAAGTTGGAAGTCCAATTTCATCTTTATATGGTTTCCAAGTAGAGGGAATATTCCAGTCTCAAGCTGAAGCAGACGCATGGGCACCATATGGAACTACAGGATATAATGCTCCTGGTAAATTTAAATATGCCGATATTAATAATGACGGTGAAATTAACGATGATGATAGAACAATTATCGGAAATCCTCACCCTGATTTTGTATTTGGTGTTAATTTAAACTTAACATATAAAAACCTTAGTTTGAATGTGTTTGGTAATGGTGTAGTTGGTAATGATGTTTATAACTATGTCCGCTATTTTGCAGATTTCAACACATTCCAGGGTAATAGATCCGTTAGAGCATTAACTGAGGCTTGGCAACCTTCTAATCCATCAGCTCCTAGAGCTCAGTGGACGGCTGCTAACCCAGATGCTACATCCCCAATTATGGATGCAAATGATCAGATTAGTAGTAGAACATCTAGCTACTTAATTGAAGACGGTTCTTATTTCAGGCTAAGAAATGTACAACTTACTTATACTTTCGGAGATACAATTAATAATGCACTTGGTATAAGTGGAGGAAATATCTATTTCCAAGGTCAAAATTTATTGACTATTACTGATTATTCTGGACTCAACCCAGAAATTCAAACTGGAAACGATATACAATTGGGTTATGATGGAGGATTTATGCCTGTATCAAGAACACTACTTGTTGGATTGAACGTAAATCTATTTTAACAATTAAATTTTATTAAAAATGAGAAATTTAAAAACGATGTTATTCACTTTGCTTGCAGTATTTGCATTAACCATTGCTTGCGAAGAAGAATTTTTAATTAAAGAGCCGCAAGCGTCTCTTTCAGGCCCCGCACTAGCTAATGCGGATGGTGTAGAAGGAAAACTAGTCTCAGCATACAGAACCCTAGCAGGTTACGGTATGAGTGGTGGAGGAACCTGGTATTATTCAACATGGTCATGGATTTTTGGTTCAATTTCTTCGGATAATGCACTAAAAGGAACTGATGCTGGTGACCAGCCAGAACATTCATTTATTGAAAGTTATGACTTTAACACCTTTAATGTCCATAACCGTGACAAGTGGAGATCTGGTTATTGGGGAATTGGTAGAGCTAATGATGTAATCAATAGTGTTTCTGAGGCAGAGGATATCTCTGCATCACGAGCAGCAGAAATTGTTGGTGAAGCTAAATTTATAAGAGGGTGGCAACATTTTGAAATGCAAAAAATGTATAGAACACCTAAGTATGTAAGTGATGCTGATTTTGATATATCTGATTTGGAATCTACAAAAGTTCCAAATTCAGGGAAAATCTGGTCTCAAATTGAGCAAGATTTTTCAGATGCAGCTTCTGCCCTTCCTGCAACACAAGGCCAGGTTGGTAGAGCAACAAGCTGGGCAGCAAAAGCTTATTTAGCTAAAGCAAAAATTTATCAAGGAGATTGGGCTGGTGCTGAGTCAATTTTAATGGATATCATTAACAACGGACCATACGCTTTAGTAGATAAATTTGAGGACAACTTTCTTGTTGCAACACGTAACAATAGTGAGTCAATTTTCGAAATTCAATACGCAGTTTCAAGTGCAAATGATGAATCTGGAAACAAAGAGATTGGATTAGCACATCCATATATTGCTCCTTGGGGTTGTTGTGGTTTCTTACAGGCACCACAAGATTTGGTTGACTTTTTCCAAACAGATGCTAACGGTTTGCCACTTTTAGATGAGTCTTGGAAATCAAATCACATCACTAATCCAACTGGAGCTAATATTGGTGAGCCAATAGGTAACCCTAGTGTTGATCCTAGACTTGATCACACTGTAGGTCGTCCAGGTATTCTTTACAAAAGACACCACATTATGCAAGTTGATTATATTCGTGATTTAACTTATGCTGGACCTTATTTTTCTAAAAAACACGTTTCAGAGCCAGAAGGTTTTGGTATTAGTGGTTGGGGAAATATTTCAGCAAACAACTTTAGAATTATGCGTTTAGGTCACGTAATCTTGTGGGCTGCAGAAGCTAAAGTTGAACTAGGTAAGTTAGAAGAAGCAAGAGCTTTAGTAAATAGACTAAGAGCCCGAGCGGCTAATACTGACAATTTCCATAAAGAGGCAATTCAAGGTGCTACTCGTCCTGAGTACACGCTTACTGATAACTATGCTGCAAATTATAATATTGGTGAATATACCGCAGCTTGGTCAGATCAAGCAGTAGCCAGAAAAGCAGTTCGTTATGAAACACGTTTGGAAACTGCAATGGAAGGTAATCGATTCTTTGACCTCCAAAGATGGGGTGTACAAAGTCAAGTTCTTAACGACTATCTTTCAAGAGAATCCAGGTATAGAGTTTATTTACAAGGGAAGCAATTTACAGCTCCTAAAAATCAATTCTATCCTATTCCAACATATGCAATTGATAGATCGTTTAAAGAAGGTCAGCCAACTTTAACTCAAGATCCTAATTACTAGGAATTAATTCTTGTACAAGTAAAAGCCGCAGAGTATATTTACTCTGCGGTTTTTTTTTATCTATTCATGAAATATTATATCAAATCTTTTTCGTTTTTATCTATTGTAGTGCTTCTATATGGTTGTTCTACCTCAAACAGTAAACTTTTTAATCGGCTATTACCCAGTCAAACCAACATAAACTTTAACAATAGAATTACAGAAACAGATGATTTTAATATTTTAACTAACGAATATATATTTAATGGTGGAGGAGTTGCTGTTGCGGACTTTAATAATGACTCCCTACCAGATCTTTTTTTTACTGGAAATATGGTTTCCAATCGAATTTATATCAACAAAGGAGACCTTAAATTTGAAGATTTAACCGAGCCCTCAAATTTATTTTCAAAAGGATTTTGGTCTACTGGTGTAACCGTTGCAGATGTAAATGGAGACAGTCTCCCGGACATATACGTTTGTGGAGCAATGTATGAAGAGAACAGAGCAAATAAACTATACATTCATCAAGGTTTAGATGAAAGCGGAAATCCTTTTTTTAAGGAAGAAGCTGAAGCTTATGGAGTTGCAGATAAAGGAAATAGTATGGCAGCTGCCTTTATCGATTTTGATAGAGATGGAGACCTCGACCTTTATGTGCTCAACAATGAACAAAACGAAACCATACCAACTAATTATAGAAAAAAAATTATAGACGGTACCGCTCCTAGTAACGATAAACTCTATGAGAACCTTGGTAATGGATCGTTCCAAGACATTACCCTCAAAGCAGGTATTTCCATTGAAGGTTTTGGACTTAGTGTTACTCCTTTAGATGTTAACAAAGATCAATGGGTAGATTTATTTATTACAAATGATTATTTGACCAATGACCTTCTCTATATTAATCAAAAAGATGGAACGTTTAAAAATCAAATAGAAAATACTCTATTGCATCAGAGTAAATTTTCTATGGGATCTGATGCCGCAGATTTTAATAACGACGGTTATACGGACATCGTATCTCTTGACATGCTTGGAGAGACACACCAACGAAAGAAAACAACTATCGCGAAAAGCTCGTTTTTCCAAAACACTTTAAATAAAAAATGGGGCTATCAAAATCAGCATATGCGAAATATGCTCTTTAAAAACAACGGAGGAAATTATCCCTTCTCAGAAATAGGCCAATATGCAGGAATTTATCAAACAGATTGGAGCTGGGCACCATTATTTTTTGATGCTAATTATGATGGGAATAAAGATCTATTGATAACAAACGGTTTTCCAAGGGACATAACAGATATGGATTTTGCAAATTATAAGCTGAATGCAGGACCATTTACTCCAATTTCAATAATGTTAGACTCTATACCAATAGTAAAAATTCCCAACTATGCTTTTTCTAATACTGGAAATTTAAAATTTGAGGATACTACAGAGGATTGGGGCTTAAAAATTGCCTCCTTTTCAAATGGAGCAGTGGTTAGTGATTTGGATTTAGATGGAGATCTGGATTATGTGGTCAATAACATTAATGATTCGGCTTTTGTGTTTGAAAACACTCTTTTAGAGCAAGAAATCACACCAAATTATATACAATTAGAACTAAGAGGATCTTCCCAAAATATTTTTGCATTAGGTGCTAAAGTCACCCTTAGAATTTCTGAAGATTCACTTCAGTATCAAGAGCAACAAATTTCACGAGGGTATATGTCTTCTGTAGATCCTATTATGTATTTTGGATTAGGGAGCAAAGATGAGGTTATTTCAATTGAAGTATTGTGGCCTAATGGGGAGCTGTCCGTTATTAATAACCCTGAAGTTAATAAAAGACACATCCTAAGACAAAGCGATGCCATCAAAGCTGAAACATTAGATTTTCCTTTTATAGAAACCAATCTAAAGTTAGCGCACCAAGAAGTTTCCTCAGTATATGGGATAGAATACTACCATGAGGAAAAGAATGTTCAAGATTTTTTTAATCAACGATTATTACCAAACAAAGTCTCTCAAAATGGCCCTCCTATTGCTGTTGGAGATTTAAATGGAGATCATAGAGAGGACTTTATTGTAGGCAGTGCGGCAGATTATTCCCCTACAGTATTTATTCAAACATCAGAAAATTCATTTACTCACAAGCCTTTGTTTAAACTTAAGCAAGACATGACATTTGAAGAAGAAAGCCTAAGTTTATTTGATTTTGATCTCGATGGAGATTTAGATTTATACATGGTCTCTGGTGGTAATCAGTTTGAAGAAAATTCAAATTTTTACAGGGATCGTATTTTAATTAATGATGGAAAAGGTAACTTTAAAGTCAAGCAAGAAGCGCTACCTCTTTTAATGTCAAATGGCTCAGTTGTTCGAGCAAATGATTTTGATCAAGACGGTGACATTGATCTTTTTGTTGGTGGGAGAAATGCTCCAAAATCCTACCCTCTTGCTGCCCCCAGTTTTTTATTAGTCAATAACGATGGCTTTTTTGAAATTGCGGATGAGTCTGTTTTTCCTGCTATAAATGACATTGGAATGGTTAGAGATGCAAGCTGGGGAGATTTTAATCAAGACGGTAAAGACGACCTTGTTATTGTGGGAGATTATACAGGCATACAGGTTTTTTTAAACCAAAAAGAAGGGTTTAGGTCTCTTGAAAATCAGGTTTTAAAAGATGCTACAGGACTTTGGAGAACAACGCTATTAGTAGATTTTGACGAGGATGGCGATCTGGATATACTCTTGGGGAATCTCGGCAAAAACAATATGTTCAACATGACCCCTTTAACCCCTTTACTAATTTCAACAACAGATATTGATGGTAATGGTAGTGTAGACCCACTTATGTTTTGTAGTCAATTGAATTCAAAAGGGGAATGGGACATGTATCCAACACAGTTTTGGGACAACCTTGGCCAACAGAGTCCAGTTTATCGTAAAGAGTTTAATTCGTACACATCTTTTTCTAACGCTAATTTGGCCTATTACAGGGACAATAAAATTGTCAGCGAGGAATCTTTGCTAAAAGCTAAATACGATGCATCTATGTGGGCTGAAAACCTTGGGGAGGGTGCTTTTAAACTAAATGAACTGCCTGAATTATTACAACTGGGTCCCATCAATGATTTTCTAGTTGCTGAATTTGATGGTAAGCCAGCAATCTACGCAGTAGGAAATGATTTTGGAGGACCACCATTTGAGGGTAATTTTGATGCTTTTCAGGGAGGCATTATGACTTTTGGGAAAGAAATCAAAGTCTATTCTCCCCAAGAATCCGGCTTTTTTGCATTTGGTGATGCAAGGGACTTGGAACTACTCCATTTAAACGGTATACAACTCATCTTGGTTTCACAGAACGCAGGAAAGCTTCTTGCGTTTGAGCAAAAGTAGATTTTCTTCAACGTTTCGCTTTGAAATGCCTATTATTGTTGAAAAAAGAATTTTTATTGTAAATTTATTTAAGGGTGCTAGGTCACCACATTCGATGTCTAATTTTTTTCTCTTTAATGCCACAGCTTCTTATGAGCCAAGGCCAACTTTTAATGCGAAAAGCCTATTTCGACAATGGCCAACTCCAAATGGAAGGCATGCTTGTTTCGGGTAAAAAGCATGGTGAATGGAAGCATTATTTTGAGTCAGGAATCATACGTATTATCAGTAGGTATGACCTTGGAGTGTTGGACGGAAAATCCTATTGGTTTCATTCCAATGGGAATATTGGTTGGGAAGAAAATTACACCAAAGGGATTCCCCAAGGAAAGTTTTTGTATTATGACAAAAGAGGACAATTGAGAATTGAAAGAGTATTTGAAAAGGGGAAAGAGGAGAGTTATAGCTTTGACGGAAAAGAATTGAAGAAAAATTAAATTGCTTAGAGCAATTCATATGATAACATTAGTCTGGCTTTTTTTAGTCTGTGCTCAACTTCAGGGCCAATCATATATTATTGAACAAAACAACCTTTTGACGAGGCCATCTATTCACCAGAAACCTTCTTGGGTTATTAAATGGATCTTGAAATACAAGACATGACCAGATAGTTGCTTATTTAGCCTATTTGGCAAAAACTTCAAATAAGGCCCAAATCTCCTATTATGGTGAAACACGCGAAGAGAAAACAGCGAATT
>Ga0228630_1000683_pt1 | contig 14227 bp, 12 predicted proteins | sample 37DmetaG_FD_183038 | JGI IMG/M metagenome (GOLD analysis project Ga0228630, IMG submission 183038) | Seawater microbial communities from Monterey Bay, California, United States - 37D | ecosystem: Environmental > Aquatic > Marine > Coastal | place: USA: California | collected 2016-10-25 | reverse complement strand
GCAACAACACTGTCCACAGTTGACGGAGGCACATACTAAATGACTACTATTATTACTAAGAATGGCTCAGGTGCGCCCACAGCAGGGCAGTTAAGTGAAGGCGAACTCGCAGTAGACTTGACTAACAAAGAACTCTACACCAAGTCTGGATCAACTGTTATAAAGATTGGTTCTCAAGGCGGCTCATCAGGAACCTTTACAGACCTGACTGCAACCTCAAGCTTTACGTCACCCGGCATCAACGACAACGCTACGTCCACGGCTATCACGATTGATGCTAGCGAGAACGTGGGCATTGGTCAAGACGCTCCCTCAGCCCCTTTAACGGTTGATGGCCCATCTAATGACACCTACGTTGCGCGGTTTGGAAACTTTGCAGGCGGCGGTGGGTCTATCCAAGGCCGTACAGACATAGGCTTAGACTTCTGGGCAACTGAGAACGGTACACATCCTGCGGCTGCTGTTGGCGTTGAGCAGGTAAGTACTGACCAATATAGAGGTGGGTTGTTGTTCAGCACTCGTGGAACTAATTCAGACGTTGCGCCGGTTGAGCGTATGCGTATCGACGCCTCAGGGCAAGTAGGTATTGGCACGGACAATCCTTCTGCGTCCCTACACGTTGCAGAAACGGCATCAGGGCTGACCGCACGATTCAGTAACGAGTCAAACCAAACTTTAGACATCGGGACTGTCGCGGGGTCAGGTGCAGCGGGTTCTGTGTATTTAGACAACGCTAACTCAGGCAACATGCAGTTTCGCATTGGCGGCTCCGAGCGTATGCGAATCGACTCCTCAGGAAACGTGGGCATTGGCGAGTCGAATCCGTCCACTACACTCGACGTTTCTACCAACGCTGGAAATGGTGATGCTGGGCAGCTAGTAAAGGTTACTAACACCAACGCATCTAGCGGCACCGCCAAGACTCTAACCATAGGGACTGACAACTACTTTGCTTCAAACCCCGGCATGACTATTGTTGCCGAAAGCGGTCTTAGCTTTGGGGTAGGTGACGGCTCTGACTTAGCTGCCCAGCGTGATTTAGTTATCACCTCCTCAGGTGACTTTCTAGTAGGCAGCGGTTCAAGGACTTACACGGTTGGTTCTGGAACATACGAGATAGACGCCGCAGGAGGTCTAAACCTTTCTAGCGGTAGAGACAACGGCGCAGACATGACTTTCGAGGTGTCTAACACTGAGCGTATGCGTATCAACGCCTCAGGAAGCGTGGGCATTGGCACGGACAATCCCAGACGGCTGCTTGAAGTGGCCGACACGGGCGCAGCTATCATCTCCCTACAATCTACTAACAGCGACAACTGCCAGATATTCTTTGGTGATGCAGCTAGTGAGACTGCGGGTAAGGTGGTATACAGGCACAGCACTAACTCAATGGCATTCGAGGTAAACTCAGCCGAGAAGATGCGTATCGACTCCTCAGGTAACTTGCTGGTTGGCAGAACCACGCAGGTAGTCGGTGGAAAAATTAGCGTTGATTATCAAAATGGTGTAGACGCGGGTATCGCACTTAAGGACACCCAGACCACGGGAACTGGTGTTCCAATGCAAGTTGTAAACGGCGCAGGCTCGGTTGTAGGCAGCATTACGCAAGACCAATCTAATACGTCATTTAATACATCATCAGACGAACGACTTAAAGAAAACATTGTTGATGCGCCATCAGGAAACATTGACGGTATTTGTGTACGTTCCTTTGATTGGAAAGCATCAGGCGCACATCAAACTTACGGGATGATTGCTCAAGAGTTGGTTGGGGTAGCTCCAGAAGCTGTTACCAAAGAAACCGCAGGTAACGATATGTGGTCTATTGATTACAGCAAGCTAGTCCCAATGATGATTAAAGAAATCCAAGACTTAAAAGCCGAAGTAGCAGCACTCAAAGGAGCATAAAGAATGACAACAATTACATGGACAGTTTCATCCCTAGACTACGAAGTATCTAAAGATGGTCTAGACAACGTAGCTACTGTAGCCCACTGGCGCTGCACAGGTGAAGACGCAGACGGTAACGTAGGTTCAGCTTACGGCACTAAGTCTCTTCCAGATCCTTCTGCGGATAACTTTATGCCTTGGGGTAGCATTACTGAGGAAACTGTGCTGGGCTGGCTCGTAGCTGAGATGGCTACAAATAAGATGGATGACACGCCCTCTGAGCAGGAGTCTGTAGAAGCCGTTGTAAACGCCCAGATTGCTGAGAAGGCTAACCCCACTTGTGGAACAGGCGCTCCTTGGGCAGTTGCTCCCGAGACTCGTGACTAATGAAAACCTTAGTAGCCCTAGCACTCGTGTTACTCTGTGGATGCTCAGGCACACTACGAGAGAAATCTACGATCTGTCTGGGCTTCTGTTCGCACACTGAAGTTGAAACTGAGACTCACACAAAGGACATTAAGAAATGAAGGCATTAACTTTCCTATTAGCTTTAGTTGCTTTTACTGCGTCTGCTGCTGAACTTTACTTAGAGGATGGTACGGTAATTGATTTGCCTGTAGGCTCCAAGGTGTACGTAGATGACGAGACTGTGTGGTCGTTTACTAGGTTTGATGAAGGCGGCTTTGACATTCGACCTTTGACGCCTCTGATAGAAGTAACAGAAGTTTGTCAAGACTCAGGGTTTACCTTTGGTGGAGACTCTGTTGTCTGCGAGGAAGAAGTAGTTGTAGAAGAAGAAGAAACAGAAGAGTGTGACTCTTTAACCTTTGGCGGCTCTGGTGGTTGCTAGTCGTGGAAGTCAGTGAGTTCAGAATAGAGCGTATGGAGAAGGCTTTAGACAAAGTGTGTGAAGCCGTTAGTCAGATTGCTGTAGTTGATGAAAGGTTACTATCGTTACTCAACAGAATGGAGCGTTTTGAGAAGCGCCTCGACGAGCAAGAAGATAAAGTTATTGAGTTGTCAGAAGATGTCATTCTTAACTCAAAGCTAATAAAGACCAGCGAAAGATTCTTCTGGATAGGTGTCAGTGCTGTGGCATCGTTTGTTGTTTACATGGTGCGCTAATGTTGGAACTATTGATTGGCCCAGTTACTTCATTGCTTGATAAGTTCATCCCAGACTCAGATGAAAGGAATAGGCTTGCCCATGAAATATCTACAATGGCTGAAAGACACGCTCAAGAGTTGGCTAAAGCCCAGATTGCAGTTAACAAAGAAGAAGCTAAAAGTACTTCTCTCTTTGTGTCTGGCTGGCGTCCAGCGGTTGGGTGGGTGTGTGTTAGCGGAATGGCATTTAATTTTATCTGCGTCCCTCTTGGGAATTTTACCCTTACTCTATCTGGTGTGGATGTTTTTTTGCCGTCCTTGGATTTGAGTCAGATGATGCCAGTGCTTATGGGTATGTTGGGCTTAGGGGCCATGCGCTCTTTTGAGAAAGCCAAAGGCTGTGCGAGGGATAAATAATGGCTGTAGGTAGAGATGTAGTAGGCGCTGACGGCCTAACTAACGCAGAGCGATATGCGAAGAGGCAGGCTGATAAGAAGGCTAGGCAGGCGGCTTTTAGGGCGCAGCAGGACGCCAACAAAGCTGCGGCTGCACCTTCTGTGTCAAGCCCTAGTAGTATGTTTGGTGGCCTCTTAGGTACAGTAAAGCAAGCAACAACACCAACACCTACGGAAACTTTAGGCTTTGGACACTCACAACCAGAGCCTATAAAGACCCCACCACCGTCTGCTCCGTTTTCTACTTCTGCTCCTGAGCCTGAAGAAGACAACGGCACGTACACAATGATCTTGCATCAAGAGACTGGCGATAACGCTGTTAGTCTTTTTGGTGCTACTGGTGAAGATACTCAGGCACTTAGTTGGTCACCTACTCAGGTAACACGTTCGGATTTACAAGAGGCGTATAACGATAGTACTAACCTTCAGAATGTCTTTGGATCTTTTGACAGGTACATGGATTACATTGAAGAGTCCTCTGACATGATTGAGGCTCAAGACTGGTTTTCTCAGGAAGGCATAGACCAGACTACAGCAGCGCAAGAGCAACAAGAAGAAGACGACTTAGCTTTTGGGCCAGGACAACAGACGCCAGCAGACGACACACAGCAATCTGATGCTAACGCTCGACAGGGCGCTTATGCTTCTTGGATGAACAGCGCAGAAAACCAAGCGTTAATGAACAAGTACGGAATTCCTACTGAAGAGTTTACTAACGAGAAAGGCGATAGGTTTCGTTGGACGGGTACAGGCTTTGCGCGTACCTACAAGATGGACAGGACAGACTTTGGTGATTACGTTTTAGCCGCTGGAGCTGCTACGTTGATGTTAGCAGCTCCACAACTTGCTGCTCAATTAGTTGCAACTACAGGAATGTCGGCTGCGTCGGCAGGGGCAATAGCTAGTGCAAGTTTAAGTCTTGCAAGCCAAGCAGCTACTACTGGCGATGTAGATTTAGATACTGTTATTCAAGATACTCTTAGTGGTGCTGCTGGTGGTCTATTTGGAAATGCTAATGAAGTAACGTCTATTGGTGCTGGAGACATAGCTAACGCTATAAGAGACGCTATTAACGATGTGTCTGACGGAGAGTTTGGTAGCGACTACGGTGATATTGTTTGGCAAGACGTAGATGTTACTGATGTACTTGGCGACCTTCAAATACAAATACCGAACTATGAAGTGACTGAAGAAACAGAAGCCGCCGCTGCCGCTGCTGCTGAAGAAGCCGCTGCCGCTGCTGCTGAAGAAGCCGCTGCCGCTGCTGCTGAAGAAGCTACTGCTGCTGAAGAATCTGCTGCTGCTGAAGAATCCGCCGCTGATTCTGGAGAAGACGGCGGTGGTTTAACTTTTGGGGGAGCTGCCACTACTAAAGATAGCGGAGGCGCTGACGGAGAAGTTGCAGAAGAAGAAGGTAGATATGTCTATGAGGGCAATGGTGTTTTTAGAGACACACAATCTGGAACAAACGATAGGTGGTTTATTCCGAATGTTGGAGACTTAGAAGTAGGCAGTACTGTAGGTGATGATTACTTAGAAAATAACAACGCCACAGTATATGAAGACGAACTAGACGACGAAGAAATTGATGTATTTATAGACACTACAGACGAAGGCGAAGATGACTTTACATTTGGCGGCTCGACTACTAAGGATACCACAGAAGAAACTACAGAAGAAGTTGTAGAAGAAGAAGACCCTGCTGAAACTGCTAAAGACATAGCGGAGCAACTACTTAAGGACAGCACTGCTGATGATTCTGAAGGCGGTTTAACGTTTGGCGGTGCAGCCACTAAAGATGACGGTGGTGATGAAGTCGAAGAAGAAATCGAAGAAGAAGTCGAAGAAGACGGTGGTGAAGACCCCGGCGATGTTGGCTTTACCTTTGGCGGAGGCTCATCTACTAAGGACACTAAAGACGGCACAGGCTCTAGCGCCAGCGAAGGTGTCGGCGACGACGATGATGACGATGACGACGATGGTGGTAAAGACGGTACAGGCTTTACTGACACTGAAGGCAAAGATGGTGACGGCTCTAGCGACACTGAAGGCCCCGGAGAAGAACCCGGAGATGAGGGACTTACGTTTGGTGGTGGTTCGTCTACTAAGGATACTAAGGACGACACAGGCTCTAGCGATACCGAAGGCGATGGTGACGGCGATGGTGACGGCGACGGTGACGGCGACGGTGACGGCGAAGAAGAGGCCATGTCTCTTTTTGAATTAACTAAAGACGCAGGAACTCCTTTAGGGTTAGGAAGAGGAATATCTGGTGTTGAGCAGTATGGTATTTCTTATCAGCCTCCTACAGTACAGGCCATAATACAGTCACCACAAACAGATTACATGGCTTCGCTAGACAAGATTATTAACGATAGTATGTTTAAAGGACTAATATGACATATTTAGAATTGGTGAATAACGTCCTGAGAAGGATACGAGAAGAAGAAGTTACTAGCGTAAACTCTACTACCTATAGCAAGATGATAGGTGACTTTATTAATGACGCTAAGAAACTTGTAGAAACTTCATGGGACTGGTCGGCCTTACGTACCACACTAACTATTACAACTTCGGCAGACATATTTAACTATGTGCTTACAGGCAGTCAGAACCGTGTTAAAGCATTGGATGTCATTAACGATACTTCTAACTTTTTTATGGAGTACCGTACTTCTAAATGGTTTGACAATCAGTACCTCAATCAAACTCCCGCGAGTGGAGCGCCACAGTTCTACACGTACAATGGTGTTGACTCCCAAGGTGATTCACAAATAGACATATACCCAAAGCCTGACGGTGTTTACACTCTCAGGTTTAACTGTGTGTTACGCAATGAAGACTTGGCTGCTGACACAGATCCTATGTTAATACCTGCAATGCCAGTCATACATTTAGCAGTAGCCCTAGCAGCCCGTGAGAGAGGCGAGACAGGCGGTACATCAACACCTGAGTACTTTGCTATGTCTGACAAGTATCTGTCTGACGCTATCGCTCTGGACGCACAGAAGCACCCTTACGAAACTGATTGGTATTCATAATAGGAGCTAGTGTATGGCCCAGCCACTACAAAGTATTAATCTAGTTGCTCCTGCGTTTAAGGGTATCAACACTGAGGATTCGCCTCTAGCGCAAGACCCATCGTTTGCAGACGTTGCAGATAACGCTGTCATTGATAAGCGCGGTCGAATTGCTGCGCGTGAAGGTTTGGACACACTAACAACAAACAAAACGGCGCTTGGTACAGACTACATACATTCTATACATGAGTTTTTTGATGACTCTGGTAACGAAAAGGTATTTAGTTTTGGAAACGATAAGATACTTTCTGGCACAGCCACGCTGGTAGACGAAACTCCGGGAGGCTATACCGTTGCAGAGAATGACTGGCGTTCTGTTAACTTTAACAACGCAGCGTACTTTTTCCAGAGAGGACAAGAGCCGCTTATCTACACACACGCTGGTGGTGTCCAGACTTTTGCTTCTTACACAGGCAGCGCAACACCTACGTACCTCTGGTGCAACGAAGCGTTAGCAGCTTACGGCAGATTGTGGATAACTGACAGCAACATAGACTCACAAGTTATATACTGGTCTGACTTGCTTATTGGTACAGACTTTGCTGGTGGATCGTCAGGATCTATAGATATTTCTAAGGCTTGGCCTGATGGTTCAGACAGGATTATAGGCGTAACTGCTCACAACAATCTTTTAATTATTTTTGGTAGGCATAGCATTGTTGTATATCAAGGTGCTGATTCGCCAGCTACTATGTCAATTGCCGATACAGTTCCGGGTGTTGGTTGTGTGTGTCGCAACTCTATTCAGCACATCGGCACTGACGTTCTATTCCTAGATGACACAGGGCTTAGAAGCTTTGGCAGAACCATACAAGAAAAGTCAATGCCCATTAGCGATCTTAGCGGCAACATCAAGACAGAGTTTATTGAGACTATTGCTAATCGACAGGGACATGTCTCGACTATCTACTCACCAGACAATACGTTTTACCTTGTGTCGTTCCCCTCTAATAACCTTACGTACTGTTTTGATCTTAAAGGCACTACAGAAAACGGATCGTATAGAGTCACACGCTGGCCCAGTTCAGCTTTCTTTTCTTTTGAGGTATTAAGAAGCGGTCAGTTTTTGGTAGGGAACACTTACGGCTTGAGCGAATATTCAGGCTACTCAGACAACGGAGCTTCTTATCGTTTTAGATACTACAGCCCCGGCTTAACCTTTGGTGATCCTTCTAAGCTTAAGATTTTAAAGAAGCTAAGACCAACTATTGTAGGCGCTAACTCAGCTACAGTTTTTGTTAACTGGGCTTACGACTTTGATACTTCGTACAGAACTCAAGAGTATACAGTAGGCAACCAGACTCCAGCGTTCTACGGAGTTAGCGAGTTTACAGTTGGTGAGTTTACTGGTGGAACTTTAGTGTCACGCCGCGCTATCAACACAACAGGTGACGGCAGCGTAGTCACTATTGGTCTTGAGTCAGACATCAACGGTTTTGCATTATCACTACAAGAAATCAACGTACTAGCATTAATAGGTAAAACACTATGAGCAACTATACCCCGACGACAGACTTTGCCGCTAAGGACTCATTGCCTTCTGGAGACAGTGGCAAGATTATTCGCGGTACAGAGTTCAGTACAGAGTTTACTAACATAGCAACCGCAGTAGCGTCTAAGGCCAATACAGACAGCCCTACGTTTACTGGGACTGTAACGATACCTGCCCTTACGTTTACGGGTACGTTATCGACAGGAACAATTGACGGAGGTAATTACTAATGAGTTTACAATCATTTCTTACGGGCCTTGGAAGCAGTCTCGGTACTGCTGCTGGCAATATTGGTCAAAACATTGCTAGTAATGCAGGCAATTATGCGTTAGGCGGTGCTGGTTTATTGGCTATTAAAGAGGCTTATGACAAGCTTGGTGACATTGGAAGCGAGGCACAACAAAGTGCTCTAGGTATTGCAGAGCAGGGGCTTGGTCAAAGTCAGTTTCAGCCTTTCAGCGTAACGTCTGCAACAGGCGGTCAGTTTGGTTACGACCCTACAACTGGCGCTGCAACAATGGCAGGTTCTCCACAAGAGCAAGCCATACAGAGCATGTTGATGGGACAAGCGCAGTCAACTTTAGGCGCTACACCGTATGGTCAGGCTGGAGGCAGAGCAGCAGCACAGCAAGCTTACGGTCTTGGCAATCAGTTTATGCAGTCTTCTCAGACACAGCCAGCAGACATCAATCAACTTAGAGGCCAGTTTGCAAACCAAGTTAGTGGACAACTCGGACAGCAACCCAGTGCTGCTATAGGACAACTTGGGCAGCAAGCACTAGGCTTAGGCTCTCAAGGATTGGCAACACAGGCTCCGTCAGACGTAGAAGCGCTTAGACAGCAGTATGGACAGTTGGCAAGTCAAGCGGCGGGTGACGTTCTAGGATCTACGGCAGGCCGCGAATCTGATGTATACGAGCGCATCCGGGCTACGCAGCGTCCAGAAGAGCAGCGTCAACGTTTGCAGCTAGAAGAGCGCCTTGCAAATCAAGGGCGTTTAGGCGTACGTACCAATATGTTTGGCGGTACTCCTGAGCAAGCAGCGTTGTCTCAGGCGCAGGAAGAAGCACAAAACAGGGCATCTCTGGCGGCTATACAGCAGGCGCAATCAGAGCAGCAGCAAGCGTTAGGAACTGCTCAAGCACTCGGCGGTATGTTTGGACAGCAAGCAGGATTGTCTAGCAATCTTCAAGGTCAGGCGCAGTCTAGGGCAGCGCAGTTGTCACAGCTAGGCTTGAGTGCAAATCAAGTACAGTCTCAGTTGCAGTCTGAAGGTCTTGGCCGCGCAACTACATCAGCTTCTCAGGCGGGACAGTTAGCACAGCTTGCAGGTGGCTTACAGGCGCAACAGGCTGGCCTTGGTGCTCAAATGGCTGGGCTAGGTTCTCAGTTGTCTGCACAAGACTTAGCAATGTTAAGTGGACAGCAGCAGCTAGGGCTAGGAGCCTTGGGTGGCTCTTACATACCACAATCACAACTACTAGCAGCTATGCAGGGCAGTGAGCTTTACCCACAGCTACAGCAGCGCGGTCAGCTTTACGGCGCAGGTCTGTTTGGCGAAGGCGCTATGGGTGGTGTTGAGGCGTTGTTGGGCGCTAGTTTGGGTCAAGCTGATCTTATGGGAGTTTTAGGTACTGGCTTGTTAAGCGGCGCTTTAAGTTAAGGAGAAATAGTAATGGCTAGATTTGGACAAGGATTTATAAACGCGCTAACACGACCAAGCTACGCTCAGGGTTTGTTTGAAACAGCTTCAGCACTTGGGTCTGCTCCTAGACGGGCTGCTGAGGAACGTGAGCGTAAAGGTATGTTGCAGGGTCTTCAGGAGGCTTTGATCAGCAACGATCCTGCTGTAATGGAAGCGGCAGCAGCAAACATTTTTCAAACAAACCCTGAGATGGGTGTTAAATTAATAGAGAAAGCGCAGGGCTTAAGGACTACAGCACAAGAAGGCAGAACAAGCAGAGGTCTTCAGGGTGGCTTGACAGGAATAACTCAAGCGTCTTCAATGTTGAACGCCGCAAGAGCAGCTAAAGACCCAGCAAAAACCCAGGAAGCTGCTCAAATGTTACGAGAAGCTAAACGCTCTGTAGTAGGCTTAGGAGGCACAGCGGAAGATATTAGAGAGGCTGAAAAAGTTGCGATAACCGATGCTAAAGGTTTTACGTTGCCTGCGGGATCAGCGCGTTACGAACCAGATCCAACAAGCCCAACAGGATACAAAAAAGTTGGAGAAGCGCCTTTTAAAGACGAAGGCAAAGACTTAGTGTTTGAATTGGTCAAGGGTGGAAAATACACTCCTGAGTCGATACAAGATGCCGTGATAAGTGACGGAAGTATAGATTATAGCCAGTTAGTTCCTGTTTCTAACGAGGATACACCAGCTAGAGGCGCTGTAAGTTCTGCTGTAGAAAAAAGATACGGCAAGTTATCAGAAGAATCTACAAAAGCGTCTGTAGCTTTATCTAGAAACAGGGCTTTACAGCAGACTCTTCTAACCAGTCCCGCAAAAAGCACAGGTATCGTTAGTGATTTAAGGACATCTGCGCTAAATTTAGCTGGCTTAAGAGATGCTGAAGAAGAAACTAAAACTCAGTTTTTGCGTACAAGAAACACAGACATAATTAACTCTTTACCTCCCGGTGTTGCTTCTGATACTGATGTTAGGATCTTTTCTCAGGGCTTTCCTTCAGAAAACGCAAGTACAGAAGAAATAACTGCCTACTTACAAGCTGAAGAGCGAATACTTGCTGCCGCTAGTGACATGGCTCTCGTCGCTGATAGATATTTACAAAAACAAATAGATAGTGGTTTAGACGCGACTATGGTGGGTTTTGAGGATAAAAAACAACAGTACGGCGTTATAATGAAAAAAGCTTTGAGCGATATGGCCGCACAAATAGCAAAAGAAAACGCTGTTGGAGCAGACGCTACTGCTATTGAAATAAGGGTAATTTCAGAGGTTGCAGAAATTTTAGGGTTTGTTCCTAAATTCTACCGCTAAGGGTAATAACATGGCTAAAAGTGTATTCACAGGTAAAGAAATATCAGAAAATAATCCTTACGCCTCTTTAGGCTCTGGGGTTGGTTTTTCTAATCCGTATGCTGTAGACGCAATGGGGCCGCTGGAGAGGCAAGAGCAGTACACAGCAGAGTACCTTCAGTCTTACGTAGAAAAAGTAGATACTGACGAAGTTACTGCTGATGACTTGTTTATGACTGCTCGTGCATTTGTTGACGGTCTGTGGCTTAACAAAGGTGAAGAAATATCTAGCTACATTTCAGCCGCTGTTGTTAAAGTTCTAGAACCAGAAGCTTTTAGAGATGTTTCTGTGTCTGAGCTAAGGAAGCAGATTTTAACTGATGAAGAAGCTAAATCTTCGGTTTTTGCTGAAGAAAGTCCTATACTGTCTACTACAGCTAATATTGCCGGTAATGTTTTATCGCCCGCCTCAATAAAAGCAGGGCAATTACTCTCTCAGGCTAATAGGCTTAGACAGGGAGCGCAGGCGGCTCAAACGCAAGCTCAAGTAGCTTCTCAATTAGGCAGCGGAGTTGCTAAAGTTTCTGATGAAAGTGCTTTACTAGCGGCACAGCTAGGCAGACAGCAAAGTGGCGCAACAGCCCAGCTTCTTTCTAAAGCTCCTATTCCTGTGGCAGCTTCAGGAGTGGCCGCTGGGGAGGGTTACGTAATAGGCTATGAGGGAATGACAGACCAAGAAAAAGCCGACAACGCTTTACTGACTGCTGGTATTTCTGCAACAGTGCCTTTTGCTTTCGCGGGAATCAAGAAAGGCTACGATTTTTTTACGGAGTCTAAAATTGCTCAACAGTTAGGAGAAGGTAAAGACTTTGTAAATTTAATGTTTACAGATCACGGTCTTTCAGGCGTTTACAGGTCTGTTGTCTCTAAAGCTTACGGAGGAAAAACGCTATCTGAACAGCAAGCTAGAAACGTGGCTGGAAGAGCAATAACAACAGAGTCTGCTAAAATAGACGGGGCTAAAGCTGTACAAGAGGCAGGACGTAAAACAAAGACAGCAAAAGAAACCATAAAAAAAGACACGGTAGAATCTATAGAAGCCACAGAAACAAAAATTCAAGATAAAATTAACGAGCTAAATAAGTTATCCAAAAACGCTAAAGGGCAGGCTAAAGTAGATTATGCCAAGCAAATAGAAGAGTTAGAAGCAGCTCAACAAAGTCCTGGAGCTTTACGAGCTATTGCTGTAAAAGAAGCTGACGAAGCTACAAACTCAGCTAACGCATTTTTTCGTGGAAAGGCTCTACGTGAATCAGCACCTCCAGGAGCAACTGCTGATGAAATCAACGAACTAGGGGCAATGGATCCGCAAAGTGCTAATGCTTTTTTAGATACTCTTTGGTCACGCCGAGGATTTAAGGTTGCTAACGGTAAAACTTATACCGTTGTTGCTGACGACGCTGTAAAATTTATAGATGACATAGCCGATGATTATTCTGAATTGGCTTTAGTAGGCGCTGAGAGAGGGGGGATAATACCATCTATCAAAACTTTTATCCAATCTCAGATAGCAGCAAAAGCGCCTAATGGTGTTATTTCAGGAGAAGACTTAATTCAATTAAGAAGCACTATAGGAAGAGCTATTAACGGATTAAGTGATAATCAAACTTCTACTCGAAAGTTTGCAGCAGAAGTTCAAACTTATTTTGATGATCTCCTTGAAACAGGATTAAACAAAGCAGAAAAAGAAACGCTGGATGCCGATAAAGTTGCTTGGAGCATCAGAAGTGTAGTAGATGAAGCTATCGCAAAATCTTCTGGTGGAAACGCTAGGCTTGGGGCATTTGATGCTTCTAATTATTTAGATGCTTTAAAAAGTCACAGTAATCGGTTTGTTGCTAGGGGTCAAGGAAGACTTCAAGAAGAAGCTCAGAGCTTGGCTACTTCAACTCAAAGAAACAAAGATAATATAATTGAGTTAGCAAACAAAGAAGCTGATCTAATTAGAAAGCAAGTGATACAGGATAAAAGTAAGCTAAAAATTGCCCTACAAAAACAAAAGGATAAAATTGCAGCGGACACTAAAGCTCAAATTGAAAACTTAAAGAAACAACAAAAATCCCAAAAAATAGGTTCCACAGCAAGACAAGATTTAGATATAAAAATTGCGGAAACAAAAGAGAGTCTTACTATTCAGATGGCTGACATTGATGGGAAGGCTGCTAGGGCTGGACAGGAGCTTAACGCACTGAAGGAAATGATGCCTAGTTCTTTTCAGCCTAGCGTTTTTGAATCTCTGTTTAACTCTGCCTTAGTAGGGCAAACTATGGGTCTGTTTATTCCTAGTGTTCGGGATCAGATAGGATCTACTCTGGTTACTGGTTCTTTAGGGGCTAATATTCTAGCGCGTGAGGTTACTCAACGTCTTTTAGCAAGGCAAACAGTAGGGCAATCGGCCTTAAGAAAAGGAGTGACTGCCATAGGGGATGTTGCAGAAAAAGTAGGGGCGACCACTACTATGACAACTGGCGGTCAAGCAGGCTTTGCAGGACAATTAGCAGTTCCTCAAGGAGTAATGTTTTCTTCAGAAAGAAAAGAAGCGATACGTAAGATGCCAATTTCAGGCAAGGCGGCTCTGTACAGAAACTTAGAAGCAAAGGAAGGTGCTTTAGATAGACTAAAAGCTGAAGATCCTAAACTGTTTAAAGAATTAGAAAAGTCATATAACGCTAGGAGATAAAAAAGGGGAGCCGAAGCTCCCCAGTAGTGAACGTTAAAGTTCGCAGTTGTTACCAGTACAAGCCAGTTGCTGTGATCCTTCGGTCATGTCGCTGGCTTCTTCTATGTCCCAACTAAAGTCTTTCGGAAAGTCTTTGCATAACTTGTTATACGTTGACTTGTCGATAGCTTCATAGGGTGCTTGCTGGTACGTGTGGTCACTGTACGGTAAGAAACTGATACCACTGATCTTATCGAACTTATTATATAACCATTGTCCTACCTCTAAGAACTCGTCGTCGCGGTAGTAACAGGTCATTGACGGCTTGTGCTCACACCAGTAGTCCTGATAGATTTCCCACAACTCTAGCTGTTCCATAGCGCCCATGTCTGACGCCAACACAGCGCAGTCAGGAGCCTCCATAGGAAAGCTGAACACCTTAGTGTTGGGTGACATAACATCATTCTCTACAGGTACACCAGCAGCCTCTAGCACAGCACACAAC
>Ga0228630_1000662_pt1 | contig 14453 bp, 9 predicted proteins | sample 37DmetaG_FD_183038 | JGI IMG/M metagenome (GOLD analysis project Ga0228630, IMG submission 183038) | Seawater microbial communities from Monterey Bay, California, United States - 37D | ecosystem: Environmental > Aquatic > Marine > Coastal | place: USA: California | collected 2016-10-25 | reverse complement strand
TTGTTCTTTCTGTCAAACTTTATTTAATAAAAAGTGAAAAAAAAAAGTAGAGCGATGAAGAAGAGGCTTAGAGTGCGCGCTTGGTTATCCCTCTGTTATCCCTCTGTTATCCCTTGGTTATCCCTTGGTTATCCCTCTGTTATCCCTGCGTAATCGCTGGCCTGTCAAAACGTAAAAACACCCGCACAATGACAAACACACCCGACGACGACACCCGGCGCTCACTCACTGACTACCTATCGACTCCCAGCGCTCGACCTAGTGCTCGCTCATTGTCTACCCCGGCACCCCCTCGCGTTCCTCGATGATAGTAGGCGCGCCCAGCTGACAAAAAGAAGTCGCTGAGTCTTTGAACAGTGTTCGCTTGGTCAGCTGTTCGACCGACCACGGGGAATCGCGGCGAACTGCTGCGTTATATAAGGGGTGTCAGATATTTTTACCAAAAATAGAACAGGGCCCCTAGCGTTAACTAAGAGCCCTGCCTAATGGAACAACGAATGCAAAAGAAGCATTAAGACCAACCGTCAGTCATCTGAAAGTGGACCGAAGTCGATCTCGAAGCAATTAATACCAGAACCAAAGCTTTCGTCAATGGTATTCTTTGCGACACTAACGAGTCCTTTAGCGGCAAAGTGGTTATCAAAGATGATCTTACAGCTGTGCTTAGAGTCAGCCACCAGGATCACATAGTTTTCAAAGTGTTCTCCGAGAACAGCAGTTACGCTTTCTAAATCTTTGGCCATGGTTACTTAGAGTTAACTTAGAGTCTAACTATAGACTAACTTTAGTGTAATATTCAATATTGTTATTATCACTCATTACTGACTTTAGTTAACCTATAGTTACTATAGGGGGACATTTCTACCCTTGTCAATACAGTATTTCCCCCATCCATATAAAATCATCGGTTTTTTGTTCTTACATTAGTTAATATCGCTTATTGTTTTACCTATAGCCCTACATTATAGGCGGTATGAATTACCAAGTGAGAATATTGGCGCCCCCGCGGCGGATCTTAAAGTAAGCCTCGGCGTGTTTCTGTAGCTCTTTTCGTATATCGTCGTCTTTTCGCTCTAGGATGCGTTCTGACGCGTCTTGGGCCATTTGCTGACTCCAGTAACCAACAGCCATCGAAAGCGCGTCTAAGCGGTCGTCATGGGTCACAGCGCCGCGATCTCGTGTTATGCGTGTTAACTGGTAGATCAACTGGTATTTTAGAGCGTGGTCTTTAGGATACACCTGGCTAGTCTCGTAGTCGTTCTGGATGACCTTAGGATCAACCACCAGCTTATGCCCAGTCATCACTGGCTCTAGTGTATCGATTATACGTTTTTCTTTCTGTGTGCTGTGCCTCACCTCTTCGATTGTGCAGGCGTGGACTTTGCGCAACACAGGTTTAAGCAATTCGACAAACATGCCGTCACCAAAGTTAGACTCAACGACGATCTCGTTGACCTTGTGTTCTTTGGCGGTCATAGAGAGAAACTTAAGGGTTTCCTCTGAGTATCCTCCCTGGACTCCTCCAGCCGCTGTGACATAAAGATAACCGTTTAGCATCTTGACTACCGCGTAGCCTGTCTCGTCTTTGCCTCGTCCTGACGGGTCGATAGACATAACGGTCCCTGTGTATTCTATGTGTTTACCCAGGGTCTTCATAGGCCGGTAGAACCTATCGCCAGTCATGCCGACATTAGGGATCGATCCGTCCCACTCTAGGTCCGGGTCTTTGGCCCACACTAGGCGCTCTGGGGCAAGCTCAGTGTCCAACGACATCACAATCAGATCCGAGATCTTGAGTGGATACTTTTCGACGTCACTGAGGTTAGAATCGAGCATAAACTGTAAGGCGTAACCAGCAGAACCATAGGATACTTTACGTTCTGCAAGATCCACATCAGAGAACCGGAGTGGCTCTGTTGACTTTCCTTTATTATCAATATTAATACAACACTCAGCGATGTGACCATCGTATCGCTTCATGTTCTGGTCTGGGGTAACATACTGCGCAGGCCAGACGCGGGTCTGGTAGCCACGCTCGGTTAGCTGTCGGTATATCGTGTCTTCGCACTGTGGTGTTCCTAGGAAGATCACCTTGGCGTCATCGAGGGGCTTAATGATCGCATCGAACTCTTTGACTTGTTCTCCGAGCTTGTCTCGCATCATTTGGGTCGCTGAGTTATTCGGGACCTCGACGTCATCGGCTACGATAATGTCAGCACGAGACCCAGTTAGTTGAGATGTGATACCCAGGGACTTAACGGACGGGGCGTGTGACGCTGGGGCTGGCCCGACGTCAAACGAGATCTTGGAGAACCGTTGTTTGTCTTGGGGTATAAGATGCTTAAGGAGTGGCATCTCATGGATAAGCCTAAGAGTAAAAGTTGAGAAGTCGTCTGCTCTAGTCTTTGAAGCAGAGACAACAAGTATGTTCTTTGAGGGATCGAGGAGCAACTGGTGGACAACATAAGCAGAGCAAATCCAGCTTTTACCGACGCCGCGAAAGCCTTGGATAACTGCTCGTTTATCTCCGTGCTGCATGTAATCCGCGATTTCATATTGTATTCGGGTTGGTTCAGGTAGGTTAAGTTGTTTCCACACTAGGTAGAGGAAGTTCCTGAAGTCTTTGAGTTGCCTTAGGTCAGCCATTTCGTGATCTGTTCTGGCTTTTCTTTTGGAGCCGTAGGTTAGACGCAGCGTTGTTCTGGGGGTTTCGGTCTTTGTGATCGACGTCGCGTCCTTTGATTTTGCTGAGTCCCAGCTTGCGAGCCATGAGTCTCCGGGCGGCATTGCGTCCGGCTCGGCGTTTCTTTTGGTTCGGCTTAGCGTGGTAGTTAGCGTATTCGCTCTTGTAGTTTCTACTCATTGGACGCCATGTTTACAATTCGGTCTACGTTATCGTCGTGGAACGGCAAGGCGTTGACTAGTTCGTGGAGTGGTGAGCTTTCGGTGACCACGGCGGACACGTTGTTGTCCTTGAGGAACTGTCTGACCGTCGATAGGTCAGCCGTGGATGCCTCTCCTGATTTGACCCTGAGTAAAAACTCTTCGATCAGTAGGTCCTGGAGTTCATATAGTTTATCTGAGCGGTCCATGTTACTTTAGTTCCTTTCTTATTTTTATTATTAAATATGTAAGCGTGGTGACCCCGACGCAAATAGCGATCGAGGTGTTAACACTTTCAAGGGTGATGGCCCCGAGGAGCCCTGTTACGCCAACTAGTGACGGTGCATACGTTGAGTTCATTATTGTGTTCTGGCTGCTCGTGCTTTTTGGATCGCTTCAGCCTCGCGCATGCGGAGCTCTGGGTTTTCTTTGAGCATCTTTGATTTCGCTACGCCCCTGTAGGCCCTGATCATACGTCGCACTGCGGCAACTCTAGGGCTGTCGCTTCCTGTTTCGTCTTTGAGATCTGCCTCTGGTAACGCCGCATACTCTTTACTGTTGAACATGGTTTCTAGGCGTTGTCGCAGTGTCTTACCCCGGATCGTTGAGGTCCCGACGAGCTCTAAGAGCCTATCGTAAGACTGTTGGCCAGTCTCTGGGTTATAATATTCTTTCATATCTAACTCTTCAACACCAGGCCGCAGGAACCGCGATGGTTGTCTGAAGCCAGACCTAAGGTTAGAAAGCTCATATTCAACTACGTTCTTTGGGTCTTCTTTAATATATAATGGATTAATAACACCAGCGACACCTCCGCTACTCGGGACCGTCATGACTTCACCGAGCATATTACGCCTCGGAGGCAGGTTGCCCCCAGCGGGTGTCCGTTTGATCATACGGTCAACAATACCCCGTGCTTCACGTAGTGGTCTGTCTTCTTCGTAGTTAAGTGACTGGTTGATCACGTTAGGCACAAAGCCTCCGGCGATGCTACCGAGGAACTTCTCTGCGTCGCGCACTGGGTCTTTGAACTTCAAGAAATCAAAGAGGTTATCAAGCCCCTGGACATAAGACTTAGACGTGATGTTGTTCGAGAACGCAAGGGCCGCAACGCTAAAGACTTTCTCAAGGTCCCCGTCGTCGAGCTCATTGTATGTCTGTGCTTCAGTGATGTCAGCGACAACGCCGAGGATCGTAGCGATCGGGTCGAGTCTGTTGTAACTTACCCACTTGTCTCCGATTTTAATCGAATACTGTTGGTTGTTCATCTCCCAGGACTCGCGTTGCTCTTTGTTCTTAGGGCCATAGCCTGTGATGAGCCCTTGGCCTTTACCGCTCTGTAAGAAATACAACAAGGCAGCCGTGGTGGTCACTGAGGTAGCAAGCCGTCCTCGTGTCTCGGCGCGCACTGAAGCGTCAGGGCTCCTAAGCTTGGCCCTAAAGTCTTTACTTAGGACCTGTAGAGATCCAAAGGGAGACCGAGAGATACCGTAGGTCAACAGGTTCGTCGGTGTGCGCACAAACGGAATCACAAACTTAAGCGTTGGGTGTTTCTGCGTTAACATAGACAACATGTTTGACACGCTGTTCTGTGAGTCCTGCGTGTGCGTGTTGATCTTAGCCATTTGCTCAGCCTTAGCAGTTAGTGCTCCACGGTCTTTGTAGCTGAGCTCTGTGCCGTCAGGTAAAACAAACGGTTGCTGGGAGGCCTTAGCGACTTCCTTTTCGATAAAGTTCTGTCGTTCTTCAAACTTTAGATCCATCTCGTCAGCTTTGAGCTCTGCGTCGCGCCTAATGCCTGCCTCATTGAAGATCCTTCCGGTATCAGTGGTGTATCCTTGGACTCTATCTGCAACATACTTAGATAGGTTTTTACCTCTGAGTCCTTTCTGGATTGCTTCGGCTGCTAGTTCTTGTTGGACATAAGCCCGGTAGTTGAACGCCTTGAAAAACTCATCGCCAGCCACAAGTCCCCGCGAAGGTAGTCTTACCACTTCACCTAAGAAGTTAAAGGTTCTTGATATAGCATTATCACCCCCTGGAGGAGAATAACTAATAGCTTTACGCGAGGCAGCTCTGTCGTCGAAGAGCTTCGCCTCAGGTATCGAGATAGCCTCTCCGTTCTTCAGTGCCTTAGCTGACAACTTGAAAGCATCGGCGACGGCTTGCATACTAAACGAATACTGTAAGGTAGCTCGGGTGAGCGCAAAGTTACCTGACAACGCGCTTCCTACCGTTCTCTCTACGGTCCCTACGGCATAAGTTACCGCAGAGCCAATCAAGTTAACTAGTTGTGTAGTAGGACCTGAGAGCAGTGCGTTCATCCAGTATTCTTGCACCATGTCCATCATGTTGCTGCCTAGTCCGCCCTTGGCGATCTTGTTGAGACCATACTCTATGTCGTCACCGGACTTAGCGTTGACCACGAGGTCCAAGAGTTTCTCGTCGCTCATACTGCCCAGGCGATGATCGCGGAACTTAGCGATGTCCTGTGGCGTCAGTTTGTCAGGCAGTGGGTCGATCTTCTTGCCTTTGATCTGTTTATACATGTATTTACGCTGGAGCATCGCTAACGAGGCAGTGCGTCCAAACTGTGCAAACAGGTTCTGTGAGGCATTAGTAAGATTAAGGTGGAAGAGCATCTCAGTGAACTTCTCATCGTAAGCGTCGGTTCCTTTGGTTAACCCTCGTGTCTCAATAGCAAGGTCCTGGGCTTTGCGTGCTAATGTATTATTTAAATATTTAATAGCCATCTGGTCCTTGTTGAACTGCTCGGCGTATTGATCTCCGCGTGCCTTTAGTTTTTTATACTCAGCCTCAATAGAGTTCTTGTTACCACCCAGTGCATCTGACAGATCCATTGACTCTTGGAGAATATCTTTCTCAGTAGTCTTTTTGAGCGTTCCCTTTTCGATAGCCTCAAGCGTCTGGTTAGTAGCCAAGGACCGAACAAGAGGCAATAAGTCACTTTCAGACGCCACGAGCCTTATGTTACTCATGAGTGCTTGTTTACCACCTACCGAGATTTTTTGCGCTAACGACCTGTTAAGCTTTGTTGCTTTCGCTTCGGCTGCTGCGTCGATCTTCTGTTTACCACGCACTGGCGTATTCTCAAAGCCAAGCGATTTATCTGAGTCAGCATCGAGCTTAAAGTCAAACTCTTGTTGCTCTACGCCGTCAAAGCCACTGGGTGCATCAGGCTCTTCTTCGATTCTATCGGCTTCAATCTCAGCCTCCTCGTCTCCTTTGACTTTGCTACCTGGGCGCTTTACCTTAGATGTGTCTACTTCGTTTGCACCGAACAGTTCGTCTTGTGTTAAGTCAGCTTTTCCAATTGCCTCCCCTGTAGCTTCCTCAGGGTCCATCCCCTCAGCCACTAGCTTCCCTCTATTTTTTATTAATTTAACCCCCTTAATGAACGGCAGTAACAGCGGCATAGCCCCGATCTCAAGGAACATCCCTTCCAAGACGTTCTTGAATCGCCCTTCGATTTCCGTCTCGTCCCCGGTAGCCTTAAGATACTCGGTGACCGGATTCTGGAACATCTCATACTGATACAGGAAGTTACTCAATCGTTCTTCTTGCCCGTTGAACGCCAGGAAGTCTGCGCCTACACCAGCCGCGTAGTTCTTAGCGAACGATGCCTTCTTGGATGTCTTATTGATCGCTGCCATTTGTTTCGCAGGGATCTGGTTACCACGTTTCAGCAGTTGTTTTGCTACGTCACTTCCAAACAGCTTCCGAGCTTTAACCACCTGCCCTGCTTTACCTAGCGCACCTGCAACAGGCACGAACCCAGTGATAAACTGAGTGATACCTTCTACTACTCCCCCTGCCATTGTCGTAGAACGTCCAAGCCCCCGCTGGTCGTAGTCTGGGAGAAAATCATCTCCGGTAGCATAGTCTAAGAAATTGTAGACCCCTTGCACTGCGCCTTCGACGCCGCGAAACGGGGCAGCGAGGACATCGAGGAACATGTTGTCTTCTTCTTCTTCTTCGTTTGGAGGCATTAAGCTGTCTTCTGGTGCCATAAGTGTGTTGCGTTGTGTTTAATATTATTTAATTTATTGGAGGTAGAAGCCCTTTGCCTTTTAACTCACCGTCGTCTGACGGGGGCTGGTCAGCCGCTAAAGGTTCTGAATCTCTAGGCTCAACCGCTTCAACAAACTCCACGCCGTTCTTCTTAAGAAGACTGTCATAGCGTGCCATCTGTTTATTCGTTAAGTCTTTACCATAAGGTATATCATAGCGGAATTCGGGCTTTGTCTTGAAGGCTCCCCCAGTATCATGCACAACAGCCCTTACGTTACGTAGGGTCTTTGTGGCTCCGGTCTTCGGGTCTTCATAAGGAAGCTCAGGTATAATATACGATTTATTATAAAAAGAAGGACTCCCTGCTAATGTAATGTATTCAGAGGTTCCGTTAGCATAGTCTTGGACAGTCCGAACTAGCGCCTTTCCATCAGGCCCTGGACGTGACGACGGGTATCCGCCTTCCATCTTATCGCCTCCTTTTTGCGGTGAGTAGATCGTAATGTTACCTTTAGTTCCTGTTACTTTAGTTTCTACTGCAGGATCAGGCTTTATAGGTTCATCGAGATTCAACTCTAGTTGTTCTTCCTGCTCTTGCTTAAGTTCAGCCGTTGTTCGGATAGGTGGGCGCGCTTTAGGTGTAACCGCTGGTGTAACCTTAGGCTTAACCTCGGGCTTAACCGCTGGTGTGACCTTAGGCTTAACCTCTGGCTCTTTAGCTTTCTTAGGTTTCTTGTTTAGTATGTAATCGCTGAGCCTCTCCTGGGACCCTTTAATTCTCTCAGGCTCTAACCCTAGAATTCCCGCTAGTTCAACTATCTGCTCATCAGTGGCGCCTTTTAGCATCGCTTTTGCTTTGTATTCTAATACGGCAGGTTGATATGGCCCTGGCGCTCCTAGCCCCGAAAACTCAAACCTAAAAAATTCTTTAGGATCACGTAAAGCGACCCCTTCCAAGAGATACCCTGGCTCTCCTTCCCCGTTGCTCACTGCTTTTATAACTTCATCGTAAGTGTACCCTTGGAATAAACGCCGTGCTCTCAATACGTTGTCAGTGATTTTCGTGCGCTCTTTTGCAAATCGCTGCCCAACAGCATCGTTAGGATTAAACCTTTTACGTTGTAATTCTTTAGTTTTAGCCAGGTTTCTTCGTATAGCAGGAACAGCTTCAGTGTATATCTCTGATATATCGTCTATAATCACCTGCATATCTTCAGGTGAATTCGGATTGTATTTAATAGTATGCTCTACTGCATCGTAGAGCTCCGGCATTTTAAAAGCTGTCTTTTCATAGGTCCTAAAAGCATTAAAGGGAGCTATGGATACAGCCTGTTCTTCAAAAGCTGTTCCTATAAGTCTCTTAAACGAAAAAGTATTATCACCAGCAACGCTGATCATTTCGCTTGATTTAGCTATAGAATCTTTGGTTTTCACTGTCCTCGCTTCGCGCTCTTCTTCTTGCTTTGTGACTCGCGCTGTTTCTTCTTCTTGCTCTTTCTGTTCAGCGGCCTTATCCTCTTTTTCTTTTTCAAGAGCACCTATCAATTCCAATTTAGATTCTTCAATAAGCCCCGACATAAGGGAGGTCATGTATTTAGTAAGTATAGCATTCCTCTTATTTTTAATATTATCGTTTTCACCGATACTAAATGATTCAGGGGCGTCAGGTAGTGTTAACTCTTCACCTGGCTTTAGACGCGCTATCTTGTCAATAGCATATGATCGTTTATCTTTGTATAACTGGAGGTATTTGTTTTCAATTGTGCGGAGATTTTTTCCTAGTCCCAAGACTTCAAAGGGCACGTCTCTATATGAATCAAGCTCGTCCTCAGAGCCTTCAGCAATATCCAGCGCATCTCTAACCTCTATACTACTGAATCTGTCTGTTTTTAATTCGTTAATGACTGATTTCACTAAGGTAGATCTAAGGTCTCCTTTGATTTCTTGTATGGAAACCCCAGACTTACCACTGTCTGCTTCTGACTCCATTTCATCGATGTCGTCGTTTAGCTCTTTGAACCCGTTGACATACGCCCTGCCTAACCCTTTTATCCTTTCTGCTTCTTCAAATTCCCCTAAGTTTAAAGATTTTATGTATGCCTCTTCTTTCTCAAGAATATCAAGGACATAAGGCTCTTCGCTACTGTAATTGTCGTCGTCTGCAGCCTTAGCGAAGCGCTTCTTCATGCTCATCTCATAATCGTTAGCTCTAGATAAAGCCTCTGCTTTCTCTTTGTTCCGCACCTTAAGCGCCATCTCTTTGAGATCGTCTATTTTCGTAGTGTAGAAGCTTTCGCCTAAGGGGTTACCAGACGCTGAGTCGATCGCTTGGTTACCAATGGTTACCCCGGCGTCTCTCATGTCCTCAAGAAACGCAATGCCGTCGTTTAGTTCCTTGGTGCTGCTGTCGAAGTTAAGGATACCGAGGGCCGAATCGATGACCTTTATCTGTTCTGAGCGGGACAAACTGCTACTAAAATTGTCCCATTGACTCTTAAGTCTCACTAGGTCTGTTCCGTCCTGTGGTTTATACGTCCGGGCCAATGAGCTCGCTAAGTTCGGCATGAGCACTTCTTGTTTATGCTCTTCGGCCATAGCTGAAGGTAACGTCTGTTTTAATTTATTAATATTAACAGAGGCTTCTTGTAAGAACCCGGTCCGCATGATTCCCTTATCTTCGCTATTGAGTCCTGAAGACTTCAGATAATCCTGTGTGATCTCATTGATCGCTTTACTGATCTGACTGTAACTAGGCTTGTCTCCGTTTTCTCTAAGAAACTTAGTCTTGAACTCTTCGATACGCTCAGTGAGCACACTGTTAAACTCCACGTTCTTCTCTGCGCCCAACAACATCTTGGCGCGGTAGGTTGCCACAGGGTTAAGCTCGTAGTCGTCCCTGAAGGCCTTAGAGAGGTTCACTTCGGCTTCTGGGCGTGCCAACAGTTTCTCTTTTTCTTTAGGGTCCATGCTCGCGATTTGCTGCTGGACATCTAAGATTTGTCTTTCGTTCTCTGCGATCTGGGCGTCACCGTATTTCGCGATGATCGGGTTGACTTTACCTAAGGCATCGGCAAGGCGTCCTAGCGTCGTCTGTTCGGCCTTGGGTGTCCGCTGGACCGCCACAGAATACTGTCCTGCCTGAAGTTCACGCGAGGTGACACTAGGTAACGATAAGTTAAAATCGACCTGCTGACGGCGTTGTTGTTGGAGAAGTTCTTGTGGTGTCATCTAATTGATCCGGTTGTTTCTGTTATTCCTGGCGCCTGCTTTCCGATTGTAAGCTCGCGGTTCTTTGCCTTTGAGTAAGATTCGAGGCTTCCAAGTGCCGACGTCAAGGCTGTCCCTAAGAAGTCTGGTTGGTCAATCGGTCTATTAATATTAATAAAATTCTGTTGAGTCTGGAGTCCCAAGTCTCGGGCTTTAAGTTCATACGACTGGTCAGCTATGGCTTGGCGTTGTTCAAAGGCAAAACTATGCTCAGCTACTTGTCTCTCTAGGTCTCTCATCTCAGCCAGGTAGCTCGCAGACTCAGTGCTGATACCTGCGGCCCCTGCGGCCACTTGTTTTCTCGCCATGGCCTCCATGCTTGCTCTGTTCGCCTGTTGGACCTCTTGGGCTACCCTGAGTGCATCAGCGGCTTGCTGTTGGCGTGTCGCCGAGATCTGCGCCATGTATCGTGCGTTCTCAGCGATCGACGCTCGTTTCTGCGCTTCGGCTTGCATACGGGCTTGTTGGGCCTGAGCGCCGAAACTCAGCATACCCTGGGCTATCGGACCGAGTATAGAAGCTGTCCCTACGGACTTCGCTAATAGCGACGTAGCGGCCACGTTGCCTCCAAGTAGCGCTTTTCCTGCTGCGCCGAATGCTAATGGTAAACACATAGTAGTTTATTTAGTTGTAATAATAAATTCGTAAAAAGCCTGAGACGAGATCTCTACTTCGCGTAGAAACTTAGCGCCACAGAACTTAAGCCAACGTATGGCCATCTTGTTGTCTTTGAGCACCACATTAGAGGTGACCCCAAAGGGCTTAGAGATATACTGCACCCAGTCACGCGATGCTCTTATGAAGTGCCTACGGTGCTTAGTGACATCTGGGGTGCCAAGCATCCAGATATACCCACCGTCTTTAGTAGGCCCTGAGCCGAACATAGCGAACGGCTTCTTGTCTCCATCGAGCGCCGCGTAAGTTGACCTGTCGGTCGTTAAGGCTAACATTAAGGCTTTCTTTGGCGTGCTGCCGAGGAGCGTGCACTCTAGGGCATCGTGGGGCCTCAGGTTATCTTTGAGCTCATGGACGTGGTGTATCGTCGCCTGGACGATCGAACAGTCTCCGTAAGTCCTACTAGGCTCCATATCGACTTGACCGTGTGTGAACAAAGGTTTCGAACTCAGCGGACTGGAGGTTACTAGGCTTAGCCCCATCGTTTTCTAAGACTATCTCTACGTTTTCACTAGAGGTGAACACAGGGGCCCTAAAGAATCCGTCTTTGAGCTCAGTGCGTAAAATCTGTAAAGAACCCCCTGACGACGTGAACGACTCAGGGAACTCGTTGGTATACGTGTTTCGCTTGTCTGGTGTCACCTTGATCTTATAGTCTGAAGTTTGCGTATGGTAAAGCGATAGGTTCTTAATGAACTGCTTGGCCGAAGCGTTAGGTGTCCGCGCTTGTCCTGCCTGGGCCTTAAAGATCTGCTCAGAGAACGTGTAGGCACTGGTGAACTCATAGCCTACCCACACAGACGTATTGTTAGGCCAAACTCCTGTAGCGTTTAGCGTTAAGTAAGTAAACGCACTACTACCAATTCCCGAAGTCTGAACAGTCACCGGGATCTTAACACCTCTGTCATTGTAGACTGCAATACTAGAAGTCGCTAAGTATGGCGTAGGGTTGTTTGCGATTCCCGAGATTCCCGAGATGCTTTCTCTAAGGGGCAGTGTAGTCCCTGCAGTATACGTTGGGAAAACAATCTGATCATTAAAGACTAACGCAGGAACCCGCATGTCTAAGTGCGTAACGTTGTCCTCGGGTGTCGTTGCAATCGATACGGATCTTCCAGTAGATGACCCAGAAACCGTATAAGTAGCGATCCCTTCGTCTTCCCCGTCAAAGTTTAAAGGAATATTTAAAATAAATGTCTGAGTATTAGCTGTGTCAGTGGCGACAATATACAAGGTCGAGTCGATGAACTCAAAGCCCCTAATGTTTACATCAAAGTCCCACTTGAACCACGAGCTTAAAACCTTCTTGTTCTCGCTAAAGAAGTAACGATACATGTAAAGTGTCTGGTCTTCGTCTTTGGACAAGATCCCTAGTAGGTTCTCTGAGAGCGACCCAGAGAAATACGTAATGTCCTTAGGGATATACCGAGGGATCTGCTCAGTGATCTCGTTGGACTCATAGACGTCTGTGGTCTTGTTGAGTGAAAACTCTCTGATGCCAGTGTTGTTCCCTAAGTCAAATGGATAATAAATATATGAACCGACAGACACCGGGTCGGTCTCATTGTTATATTCAAAGTTCGTAATAGGCTTCACTGAGACCGTGCGTGGTGTCAGTAGGTCTTCTCCTTTGAGAACAAACTGTCCGTTATTTGAGAACAGTATGAGGTTCTCTTGGGACGTAGCGGCTGCGGTGATGTCCGTGACTCGATTAGACTCAACAATGACGTCAATAGGGTCCGAGTCGAGAAGAGTTGTGACGGTGGTTCGTCCAAAGTTATACTCGAAGATCCCTTGGTCGTTCTCTCGTCCTAGTCCGGCTTCAGAAAGGATTACGTTACTGCCACAGACAAACCCTAAGCGATTCTTAAAGAACACACTGTTCTGGATTTGCTTATCGGCGAAGGATGCAAAGGGATTACTTATCTCATCACCTACACTGCGTGGTGCAGTCTTAAGGTGTTCCAACTTAAATTCATTCAACCCGGTGTTAGTGATGAACAAAGGTAAGCTTGTAGACTCAAAATTAAGGAGTGTATTAGGGGCTACGGTCTCAACCCACGAGCCTGGTCCGATTTCTTCGTTCTCATCATCCGTTTTAAACTCGACGTAGTAGTCGTCAGCAGACAAGTCACCATCCCCACGCACCTTGACTCGGAAGCCGTTCTTAGCAAACAAAGGTAGATCAGTGATTGCGCCTACTTCCTTGTAGACGACGCCTAGTGCTCCTCCTCCAAGTCCGTCCTTGGCTTTTATCTTGAAGTCGCTCTTATCAACACCACGCGTCAACACAATCAAGTTTCCCTCACGTTCTAAGGTGAAGTCTGTGTTTGTCCCTGCGGTGATGCCGGAGAACAAATCTTCAAAACCGAAATTATCACCCAGAACAACTGCATGGGCTCCACCTCCGTGGTTATAGTCTTCAATACCTAAAGAAGTCCCGTTTGCTTTTGATGCTCCCTTTGCTATTATCTCTGTTATCCTTGAAGTATCTCCATGTAGCGAGTGTTCTCCGTTCTCAGAGTATATCTTTATATTCTTGTTGTTATTGTATTTAGTGGTCGTTCCTCCTAAGCCTGGGGACCTCTCTAGGGTCACTGGGATAGTAACTGTAGCCCCTACGTCTCTTTGGTATATTGAACCAGGTTTCTTAAATATAAGTTTACGCCCTACGTGTTCAATAGCAGCAGCAGTAATAGTCCCAGCTGCGTTTGAGTCTACAATAACACTGGTATCTTCTCCTGACAGGGTGGACACATCATAAGATGTCCCACTGACCGTGTGTGTTGCGGGGTAAGTCGTAACTTTATATGCATCCCCATCTACATACCCTGTTTTCCCATCAGTAATAGTCACAGCACTTGCTGAACTTAATTCATACTTGTATTGGAATCCCCGTGTGTAAGTTAAAGACACTTGAGCTTCTGCGGGAGTGTTGTCACTATAACTCACCCCAAGTGCGTATTCCTTTTCGTAGTCTCCTTGCTTAACAAAGATTAGCGCCTCTTTGTCTAACGACGAAGAGCGTGTAGATTGATCTACTGCAACTGTGGAACTTCTGTTAATGAGAAACGTCCCGTCAGCTACAGTGGTGGCTCTTAGCGTATCTCTCGCAGACGTTGAGCTATCCGCTACATCAAGGTAAGTGCCAGCAGTCGTGTATCCTCCTGTGGCCCCATTGATAGACGCCTCGTCCCCACTGAGCACATTGTAAGCGTGGAACTTAGTGCCATCGTGGATCATTACGTATCGCTCAGTTTCACTCCGGTTAACAAAGTGAATAAAGCTGTCCGCTGAGATCGCAGAGTTCGTCGAGAACAACTTCTTAACAAACCTAGTGCCGTTGCGTTTTGTTAATCCATCAACAACACTGCTCATGAAGTTAACCTGTTCGTCGCATTGTCCCGAGAACCGTGTGGCATCGGGCTGCTGGCTAACCCCTTGGATAAGGTTTGGTAATGATGTATTAATTAATGGCATTAGAGAATGTCGTAGTTTCGGTTGACCCCGAGGCAAGACGCAACGTCATAGTTATCAAAGATAGTCCTGTCGGCTCCTTGGCCATCGGCTTCTTCGAGGTTATAGCGTGCTTTGAG
>Ga0228630_1000659_pt1 | contig 14488 bp, 6 predicted proteins | sample 37DmetaG_FD_183038 | JGI IMG/M metagenome (GOLD analysis project Ga0228630, IMG submission 183038) | Seawater microbial communities from Monterey Bay, California, United States - 37D | ecosystem: Environmental > Aquatic > Marine > Coastal | place: USA: California | collected 2016-10-25 | reverse complement strand
GTCTCCAAGATAGAAATAATAATGGAGAGGCGGATGCTTACCTCACCGAGTGTGACGGCTGGAATGTCTCGGGCAACTACCACGCCTATGCTTACGGCCCAGCTCGCGACGGAAATGGCAACCTCTGGGTGTCCCTCAACCTGGGCATGGGAAAGCTAGCAAACAATCACATCGGCTGGCGTGGTTGGGCTGGAACGATTGGCAAGGACGGCTCCTTCCAGCCCAAAGCCTTAGGGATGCGTTCGCCTTCTGGGATGGGAGCAAATTTGAAAGGGGACTTATTCTTCTCGGATCAACAAGGGACCTGGATTCCCGCCACTCCAATTTACCATCTCAGGCCCGGCGTCTTTTATGGAAATCAGGAATCGCTCGCCAGCCTCAAGTCGCCAGAAGCTCCCTTTGAAATGAAGGTGATTCCGAAGCCTAATCAAGATTATGGAGAAGCGCTCACTAGCTCAGAGAGATTTGTCCCACCCGCAGTTTGGCTGCCCTACAATAAGATGGGGCGGTCTGCGACTGATGTGCAAGTTATCGACCAAGACGGAAAGTTTGGTCCCTTCGACGGACAATTACTGATCGGTGAGTTTACCAACTCCGCGGTGAATCGTGTCTTTTTGGAGGAAGTGGATGGACAGTATCAAGGGGCTTGCTTCCCGTTCTTAAATCACTTCCCCGCAGCAGTCTTGCGCCTTCAATTTGCACCTGATGGCTCGCTGTTTGTTGGAATGAGCAACCGTGGTTGGTCGTCTCTAGGGAATCGGAGTTATGGACTACAGCGGATTACCTTTAATCAAAAAACACCATTTGTAATCAAGGAGATGAAAGCCCAGCCCGACGGCTTCGAATTGGTTTTTACCGAGCCACTCCATCCCGATTCATTGACCCCCGAGTCACTTAAGGTGAGTAGTTTTACTTACCAATATTCCTCTCGTTACGGTGGTGACGAGATCAATCCTGCTCGGCATAAAATCAGTGGGATTAAAACTTCCATGGGCGGAAGATCAGTCCGCTTTAAGGTCGAAAATCTAAGAACCAATTATGTCTTTGAGCTAACCACCCAAGGGTTGAGGTCAAAGTTAGGTCAAAGGCTAAAGCACCCTCAAGCTTGGTATACTCTCAACCGGATCCCGAGCGACTAGCATCGCGAATTCATTCTAGCCAATTCACTCCGATATTCGCACCTAGACGAATCGAACCCCGCCATTTACCCAAAGGACCTCATGAACTTTTCCCGTGCCCTCCCTCTACTGGCCGCTACCGCTCTGGTGGCCTCTCTTGCTTTCATCAATCACCCGGGAATGGCTGAAGAAGTAGCCAAGGAGGACCCCTCGAAGGAATTCACCTTTATCCAAATGTGCGACACTCAACTCGGCATGGGCGGCTACGAGCACGATGTGCAAACCTTCGAACTCGCGGTCAAGCAGATCAATAAAATGGCTCCCGATTTCGTCCTCATCTGCGGTGATCTCGTCGGCAAGGCCAACGAAAAATCCTTTGCTGACTTCAACCGGATCAAAGGTGGCTTCAAAATCCCCTGCCACTGTGCCGCTGGAAATCACGACGTTGGAAACAAACCCACCGCTGAATCTCTCAAGAACTATCGCAAAACGATTGGGAAGGATTACTTCACCCTCGAACACAAGAGATACACCTTTGTGGTGGCGAACACGCAACTTTGGAAGGCTCCTCTCAAAGGTGAGTCCGAAAAACACGACGCCTGGTTCAAGGCCGCATTAAAATCAGCCAAGAAAAAAGGTAGCCCGGTCGTTGTCGTGACGCACTACCCGCTCTTTGTCAAAGAGCCCGATGAGAAGGAAAACTACTACAACATCGAGCCCGCCAAGCGGAAGGAGTTGCTCAATCTTTTTAAAACCAACGGAGTGGTCGCGATGCTCGCCGGCCACACCCACAAGCTCGTCGTCAATGACTACGAAGGTATCCAGATGGTGAATGGTGAGACGACCAGCAAGAACTTCGACAAACGCCCCCTCGGCTTCCGGAAATGGACGGCCAAAGAAGAAGGAAAGCTGAGCCACGAGTATGTCAAACTCGCGGGAGAAATTCCCAAGAAGTAGCTGGGCCAGACTTAAACAAGCAAGCCATTCAATGGTCCGGTGCTATCGGCAAACTGCTTCATGCCAGTTCCCATCAACTTGGCTTGCGATAGCCATAGATTCGCCAAAGGAGTATTTTCAGGACAATTGAGGACGCGGCCTGTCTTGATCCTGCCATTGGCTGAGCCAGCCACGATAATTGGAAGCTCATTCATGGTGTGATCTTTCCCATCACCTAATCCTGATCCCAACGTAACCATGGAATGGTCTAAAAGCGTCCCAGCTCCCTCGCTGATCGCGTCCATTTGCTCTAATATCTCAGCGAAGAGCTCCATATAAAATCGGTCCACTTGAACCAAAAACTTTTTCACCCCTTCGTTGTCCTGCCCGTGTGTGAGCCCATGATGGGACTTGGTGAATTGTAGTTCATGGAAGTGTTGGGGAGATCCCCATCTTTCGGGAGCAAGCATGAAGGTCGCTACGTGGGTCAGGTCACCCTGGAAAGCCACCACCAGCAACTTCCCCATCAACTTGATATACTCTCCACGCGTCATCGGGCCTTCGCCGGGCTCTAGGACATCCGCTCTCTTCCGCTTGCGGTAATACTCGTTTAGCTTCTCGATCTGCATTTCGATTTCCCGCACGGAATCGAAGTATTCATCCAGCTTGCCTTTATCATGATAGGACAGATTCTTTTTAAAGTTAGAGGCATCTTCCAAAATTAGATCGGTGATGTCTTTATTCGAATTACTCGTCTTAAAAAGTCGTTGATAGACCTTGCTTGGGTCTTTCATCGCGGTCGCAACATGCTCTGGACCATACCAAGAAATATTGTCGAGGTAGATCGACTCCTTAAGGTCCTTGAAACTATTACAATTCAACTCCAATGACCGGATCGGGGTCCGATGGCTCACCTTGTCTGCGATAAGATGATCCAGTGTCCGGTCCATCGGATAGGGCGATTTGAGTTTGCCATTTGGATCAGCCGAAGAGAGGTAGCAGGAACTGCATTGATTGTGAACATCGACACCTCTTACATTCACCCTCGATAGTCCGGTGATCAGGGAAACTTTACTCCCCACATTTTTAAGTGGGCTAAGAGTGGGCATTGACAGAAAGTCAGAGCTGCCTTGCTCCGGAAAGAAATGATCCCTCACAAAGCCCATCGGTGAATAAAACGAGGCGAACCGCAATGGCGGCTCCTTATCCTTCTTCGTTTTTGGATCGGCGGCATACATCTCCAACCAAGGAAGAGCCATCGCGCTGCCGCTGGCTCCAAGAAGAAATTTTCGTCGACCGATTGATTTCATGGCTTCGTAATTTGAGTGATAATAGGATGGACTGCAATATTTTTGATGACGTCTCGCATTTGGTAGCCGCCTGAACGACTTGTATCGGCAATTTCACCTGTCGCAATGCGATCCGCCAAGGTGAGCTCACGCCCCAGGGCATATGACAAGAGGTGCCCAATGAAGGCCTTCGCGAAAAGATCCTCCTCAGCCAGGATGGCATCCTTGAATCCCACGACGTCCGTGAACTCGTGTTTCCCAAACAGCTTCCCACTCGCATCTACTTTCAATCCGGTCCGGTAATGATCCCGCCAGCGGCCCAGCAAGTCATAGTTTTCTAAGGCAAAGCCAAAGGGATCAATCTTTACGTGACAGCTCGCGCACTGAGCATCACTGCTGTGTTGATTAAGTTTCTGTCGAACAGTCAGGCCCTCCTTTTGAAGCGTTTTGTCATCCGCCCGCAGATCAGGGATGTCATCGGGTGGTGGCTCAGGAGGATCATTAAAAATGACGGATGAAACCCAAGAGCCGCGTGTGATCGGGAGTGATCGAAATGGACTGGAGGTCATTACCATCACCGCTCCTGTCGTCATGACACCTCCATTCCTTCTGTCCGTAACGGGTCTTCGCGTGTATTCGATATCACGTAGATTTACGTTGATCGAATAAGTGGCAGCCCTGCCCTGATACCATTCGCTCAGTAAATGGCTCCGGTAGGTAAAGTCCGAATCAATCAGGTCAGAGATCGGTCTGTTCTCGATAAAGACCGTCTCGAAATTCAAGAGCGGCTCCAGCATCATATGCATTCCCCGCTTATAGGAAATCTTATCGTCTCCTCCAAAGTAGTAGTCACGATGCGACTTAAAGTCCGGAGAGGCCGAAACTAGATTATTCAATTTCAACCACTGGGGGGCAAAACTATCACAGAAGTTCTTTACGCGCCGGTGATTAAGCATGCGATCCACTTGTTCACTCAAGACCTCGGCGTTTTGAAGTTCTCCGTTAGCGGCCAGCTCAAGTAATTCCTCGTCCGGGATGGAGCTCCACAAAAACATCGAAAGACGGGTCGCTAAATTGAATGAAGCCTGATTGGGTGACACCTAATCTCGCTCGTTATGAACAAAGATAAATCGCGGAGAAGCTAAAGCCGCTGAGACCACATCCTTCATGCTGCGGGTGAAATCTCCGCTCTTTTCATACTGCTTGTCAAAATATCTTGAATAGAGCTTCCCTGTCTTTTCATCGGCAGGTGAATGAAAGGCCTTCAAGAGGAATTTCTCGATCCGCTCATGTGCAATCCTCTCAACTGGTTGTTCAACCTTTGGCTTGGCCTCATCAGGCAAACTCCAGCTACCCATCAGCTCATCCCCGGCGATTCCTTTCGCGCCGGAGGCAATACTCTGAATCTGAAGTCCATTCAATCCGGATCGGTAAAGGCGGACATCATTCAAATCACCATGAAAAGGCTCATTGCCATGGGCTCCAACCAACATCGGACCAGCACTTTGGGTGCTAAGCTTCCCAGCCATCGGCTTGCTCCCAACCTCCTTGCCATCCAAGTAGAGACGAATCTTTTTACCATCGATCGTTCCCGCAACATGATGCCACTCCCCATCGCTAAGTATTTTGGGATCCACTGCAGCTCCAAATTCCTCATACTTTCCCGCAATCCCCGCACCCATCCAGAGCCCCCAGGTTTTCCCAGTCCGGCCAATCGCCAGTAATTGGCGTCGCCATGAATCCTCCCGCCGGACGATAGTCTGCCATTGATCAGACAAATTTGTGGGGCGGATCCAAGCGCTGACCGTCAGCCCGGTACTGCCGGCCGCGACTGATCGATCCACTGAAATCGAAGCCCTTCGAGCTTTCGCTTTTGGGCTCAAGGGGTCGTCAAACAAGTCATACCAAACCCCACAATTCTCATCGAAATTTTCGGCATGAACGATGGACCGGCTCAGCTCCAAAAACGACTCCATGAGAACTGGAGACAAACTCAAATGATCCCCACGATTATTGAAGCCATTCTCCGCCGGAGGATCCTTGGGAAAGGCCATGACTCCAAGCAGGCGATCTTCCAGCAACTGCTGGAGCCCCATAATCCGATTCCCCACTCTGACAACCTTGGGCATTTTCCCCGACTCGGGCCTGAAGTAATTACTGTGATTCCGGATGATGCGATCGTTGATGGAATAGACCCATGACTCGAGATCGAAGAGGTCCCGAACCGCGTTTCCATATTCAAAGCGATTCATGCGCCGCAGCCTCATCGGAACCAACGGCTGATCGTGTTTCGTAGAATTGGCAAATGCTTTTTTCAGTTCTGATATCAAAAGGTCTCGTTGATTCTGAGTGGGCTGAAGCTCTTCTTCCGGAGGCATTTCGTTTTTGTCGAGGACCTCGATCATTTCTTCAATCAACTCGGGATCCTCCTCAAGGTCCGCCCATGTTGCATACTTGGTGAGATCGACTTTCCCCTTGGTCTTTTCTCGACCGTGACACTCGTAGCAATGCTTTTCAAAGATCTGTTGCACCCCCTTTTTGAAATCGCGTATCTCCGCAGAAGGTTTTTCAGCGTGAGCGAACGACGAGGCAACGAAAGCTGCCGCAAACGCAAGCCTTGCTAAAAAACCTCGAGCTAGTTTCACCGTAGAAGAATAGGGACGCCTCTTCCCCGGGTCGAGGCAGAAAGATCGGGCGAAAAAGAAATCACGATACGGATTAGCCACTTTTCTTCTTCATGGCGTATGGTAACGAAAACTTGCTACTTGGGCGGGTGAGGAATTCATCCAGCACGGGCGAGTAAGTCTCCACTTGGATCCGGTCCTCGCCCGGACGGAAAGTCAAGATGCGCAAGAAACCGCTCCCCGCCTTAATTCGTGGGAGATCAAAATACCAATAATCAGATTGGATCTGATGAACAAGGTTTTCGTGCCGTCCCTCGCTGGTCAATTGGCTCTCTCCGGCATGTCCCGAAAGCACCAGAAAGATATTGGCGTGACGGCTGACGAACTTTTCCCAGATTACTTGTCCCGAGTTGCCTTTGATCGGATATCCATCGGATTCTGAAAGCCGCCCTTTCTTCGTGAGATACCCATGGGTGAGCACAATAATCCGGTGGCCGGGATGCCTTTCCGCCACTTGGTTTGCCCAAGCTATCGCTTCGTCCCTCGGTTTGAATTCAAGGGTAATCACCAAAAAGTCCATCCCGCTTGCTTGGAAAAAAAGGTAATAGTTCTCAGTTTTCCCGGCCTCCCGAAAGTGCCTCTCTTTCTCAGGAGCGAAGTGCGCGTCATACAAAGGGTTCTTCGTGAAACGTGAAGGTGGAAAATAACGACTGAACTGGCTTGCTCGAGATTGGCTCGTCTTGCGCAGCTGAGGTAAGTACCCCATATCATGATTTCCAGAACAGAGAACGTAAGGAATATGAGACTCGATCGTCTTGAAAGCGGCGTCCGCGATCTTCCATTCATCGTCGTGCTCGGTCTGAGTGATATCTCCCACATGTGTGACCAAGGTGATGTTTCTTGCCTCGTGATTTTTTTTAATCCATTCGGTCTGCCCAAAAAAGCAGGCTCTCTGATCGCCGATCTCTGGCCAATGTTTTTGAGTCTCCCGGTGCCGGGTATCGGCATAACCCTGAGTGTCCGGCAAGACGATCAGTGTGAAGTTATCTGCTGGTTTGACAGTATCATTGGTGATTGGAGGAGGCAGCGTTTTTATCTCATCGGCAAAAATCGAAGCCGTCCACAACAAAGGCCAGACAAGCCGGATCGGTTGTCGAATTAAGCACTTCATGAGGTCCCAAAGAAAATTTTCTCTAACGTAACTCTGCTTTGACCCGGAAGAAACGCCTGCTATCAACTACCGCAGGTGTCGCCAAGCGCACGGTGCGGGTAACCGTTCCGTCGCCATTGGAAGTCACGACTAACTCGACGAGCTCGGCCGGGTCATTGCTCCAGTTTTGAAGGTCGATGGTTGTCTCAACCAATGTCCGCACATCATCAGCGACTTCCTTCACGGTGTAGGTGAAAGAATCATAAAGGATGCCATCAATAAGCATGCGGCTAGCACTGGCAGATCCCGATTGAGTCGCATCATTATCACTGGTTCCAAGCGCATGTTCCAGAAGAGCAGTCAATCCATCACCGTCGAGATCATCCGTTGGATTACCCGCAAGAAGAGTGCCATCCGAACTTCCAGGTGTTCCTCCAGGAGTGACACTCGCTCTCCAATGAGTAGGCTCAGAGGGGTCGAGATTCTGACCTGGCGCCCTAAGAGTTATACTATAGCCAAGCGTGTCAGCTGCTACAGGCCAAGGCGACTTATCGTTATAAGAGAATTCCTTGATCGTGCCATTCGAGGCGTCCTCAAGTTTCAACTTCTCCCCTGCATTACTCAAGCTCGTAGAGTTTGCAAAGACTCCCGCGACTGGGAGTCCTTCACCATAAGCGAGTTCAAATGCGGCGAGATCACGCACAACGAGAACCCGCCCGCCTGGTGCCAAGCTAGTGACCGAGCTTCCAGTAAAATCAAAATCGATGCCATTGGTAAACTTCACGCCTGCAAGATCCAGAGTTACGGAGTCACTCACGTTCATCAATTCGATATACTCGGCAAGTCCATCAGGCTCGGGATGATACATGATTTCAGAAATGATGAGATGCTCTTGTTGCTCGGTAGGATTTCCAACATAGGAAGTAAAATTGTTCTCCATACCATGTTGGTCAATAAGCGTAAGCGTTTCTCCAAGGTTCGAGAGGTGCCCTTTATAGGGGCTCACCACAAAATTTCCCTGCCCTCCGGTAGGTCCAGTCGTGCGAGCGCGAAAAGACTTAGCATTCGGGCTTAGGTAGAGGGTCCAGCCCGCAGGAATGACCGTGCCAGCAGGTATCTCAAATTCAACTCCACCTTTTACCTTCCAGTTTGAGACATCGACCGCAATCCCATTGTTGTTCACAAGCTCGATATACTCTTCATCCTGATTGGTCGAAACGGGGTTAAATTCGATTGTGCCAAACTCGATTAGAGGCTCAATACTCCCGTTAGAATCAGCGATACCACCATGCAATTCCGGCATGAAGATTAGGTCGCTACTCCCCAAAGACCGATTCATGCCATGGATCGCAAGGACATTGGTCCCAGGTCTGAGTGCACCAAGGGATGCGCTAACATTCCAGGTATCATACTCTAAGGGGTCAGCTTCATAGCCAGCAGTAGCAATCGAGTTCCAAGCAGGATTAGACGGAGCTTTTTCTGATGCGATCTTGGTGCCGTTGAGGTAAACGACAAAACCATCATCATACTTCATTCGCAACTCCATCGCCTGATAGATAGAGGGGTCAGCAACCTCGAATTCAGAACGCATGTAGACCGAGGAATGAGTGCCCCGCATCGTTGCTTCAGTATCGGTGCCAATGAGCGGATCATATTTTGTGCTAGAATCAAATCCTACGCCAGTAGTTCCCCCAAGCCAGTTGGTGTCGTTAAAATCAAATTCCATCCAGGAGTTATCGACGGAGTCGTCGTTTGGAACGAGGTGAGTCAGAGGTGCTCCCGCTGATAACAGAGGAGTGTATGCAAGACTCAGCTGACCCGTCTGCGCATCAGGGATGGAATTTTGGGCGTAAATAAATGCCCTTCGCGGCGCCAAAAATTCGTCGCGCAAACGCTGGACCCCTTCAGCCATAGTTTCGACATCAGGATTATTAGTCGTGTATGGAACGGCGGGAGCAGAACCCCCGTCCGCATTGTGTAGCCAAGAACCCCACTTTTCAAAATCGAGCTGGGCATCTGAAGGCGCGATATCTTCGGGATCGATTAAAGCTGAGAGCTCATTGAGTCTGCGCTCGTAATAGCGCTCTTCCATGGGTGTATCAGCTGACTGTAAATAGAGATCATGTAAGCTTCGAACCCGACGGTAGAACATGGCTCTCGTCGATCGACGGCTATAGAGCTGAGAAAGAAGGCGCACGGAACCGCCTGTCTCGATATAGCCATTGGTCTCCATAAGGTTACTGAAGTAGTTGAATTGCGATCTCCAATAGCGCCCTTGAGAGAGGTCGAGGTCCCAGGGGAGGAGTGCCCACTCGTCGGTCTTCCCGGTATCACGGTAGATGTACCAATTCTTCCGGTGCATGTCGATATTCCGGATAACGGCCGCGGCAGCCATCATATTGACGCACATCGGTATGTTGACGTTGTCGAAGGTGAAATTGTCCAGCGAGGCGCCACTCTGAGCGAGGCCATTGATCAAGTCCTGTAGGTCGGAATTATTCTCGTCGCGCCGGTTCTTCTTTTCGAAGCCAGAATTGGCACTTCCTGTAAGGGTGTTGTTGTAAGCCTTATACAACGCACCATCCTCATTGAGCCCCGCACGCTTCAAATAAATGTTGTCGGCGTCTTCAACAAAGTCTGCCGTACTAAAAAATTCGGCATTCTGCTGCACACGGACCGTGTATGCGAAGTGCGCATGCACGCCGGCATTACGCATGATTTCATAGCCCATAACATGGCGAACCTTTGACTTGTCGGCCCAGTTGGTAATGAGGTCAATATCCTTCGTTCGAGGAGCATCTTCGCTCCACCTGAAGCGCTGGCTCTTGTTAAAATCAATATTGTAACTCTTCTTGGGGAATCCTCCAGTCGACTGACCATGACGATTGAAAAAGACATTATCATAAAGCTCGCCTAAGTAAAAAATCGCACCACGCGTTCCACCCGTTCCAGTGGCTCGTGCTGGATTTTGGACAAACCATTCTACGACGCTCAGCTTAGTTTCAATAGAGGGATCCACCGCAACCGTTCCGACATATTGGTGGGAGTCGACAGGATCCTTGAAGGCGGGTATTTTTGTTTCTAGCCCCAACTCGTCACTTGCCTCAAATCTCCAACGGATCATCTCTCCCGAGTCGAAGTCGCCACCAGGGATGGAAGCGGTAAAGATGCCATCATTGGCCAAAGCGTCAGAGCCAGTGCCCTCATCATTCATAAGAAGGGTCTTTTCGCCACCAAACATGACACGATAGAACATCGTGACCGAAGCAACAGGAGACGAGACGGCTTCCATCTTGGCCGTGACAATGAGGTCTTGGCCAGCGGTGGGTCTCTCGGGCTTATCCGTAATATTAACAAAGAGAGGACCAGCGGCCTGGCCACTGGAATTGGGGAGCCCCGGAGTTGGCGAATTAAAAAAACCTTCACGTTGCGCTCCAGAAGTATCAACAACAGCGGCCGTAAGCTCGGGATAAATAAGAAAATCAGAGCTATTTGCCGACCGGTTTAGGCCGTGTATCGCAAGGATGTTTACTCCTTCCACCACTTGCGTTGCGCCCGCCGTGGCATCAACCACAATTGGGTCAGCTGCCGCGACAGAGTCGGATCGCGATCCCGTAGCATTGGAATTCCAAGCCAGATTGCCAGGCTTATTGTAGCTCCCTGATTCCACTCCATTGATGTAGGCAACAAATCCATCGTCACAATTCACGCTGAGAGAGAGAGATTGTATCTGGTTATTGTTTGGGTCGTAAGTGAATGGAATACGGATGTAACAACTCGCGTTGATTGACTGCATCGCCGGCTTGAGGGTTGAATTGCCAAGGTTCGTGTCGCCCACCAAGTCGAGGAGAACCCCCGAGTCGAATCCAACTCCCGTCGTAGTTGAAGTCCAGGCCGAATCATTGAAGGAGTCCGAAAGAGCCTGCCAGGTATCACCTAGTGAGCCATCTGATGGCACGAAATACTTGGCCGGCAAGGTGCCACTGATCAACTGCTGCTGTGTCACAGATCCAAAACTATCTTTTCCATAAGACTGGTCCTCAAATTGCAAAGGGTAAGTCGAACCAAAATCGGTTAGGACGGTGACGGCATCTGGTGCAACCAAGGCAAGGTAACCACTTTTCAAAGGGAGTTTAAAACTAGTGTGCAACTCTGCCTCTGGATTTGAACGATCCTTATCAGAAGCAAAGATGACAAGATAACCTCCAGCCGGGATAGTGACTGCGGGAATTCGCCACTTATCGAGGTTGCTCGCCTTATCAGTGAGGAAGTAGCCGTCGAGATCGACCTCGCTTCCATCTGGATTGTGAATTTCGATCCAGTCCGAAAAATCGCCGTCTTCATCGGCCAAGACCGTATCGTTAGCGGCCATAAATTCGGAAATAACCGGTGTCGCATTGAGAAAAATAGAGCCGCCCGCAAGGGTCAGGACGGTAGTGAGTAGAAATGTATTCGGATTCATAGCTGAGTGCGCATCGCCGTAATATCGACGATATGAGTAAGAAATATAGATGTGTGTGTGCCCGCCTTCAACCGAGCAGGATCGATTTTATCCCGAGTAGCCTAAGGCGTCTAGCTTGGAAACCCCACAATTTTCTGAAGCTTAGCCCAGTAGATCCTTGATCACGTGGCCATGCACATCGGTGAGGCGGAAGTCGCGGCCCTGACTGCGGAAGGTGAGGCGTTTATGGTCGATTCCCAGCTGGTGAAGAATAGTAGCATGGAGGTCGTGGACGTGAACTTTGTTCTCGGTGGCGTGATAGCCAAAGTCATCGGTCGCACCGTAGGTGAGGCCAGGTTTCATTCCACCGCCGGCCATCCACATCGTAAAGCCGTGCGGGTGATGGTCACGCCCCCAGGTTTTACCCATCACTTGCGCCACCGGTGTCCGGCCGAATTCACCGCCCCAGATGACGAGAGTATCATCGAGTAAACCACGTTGCTTAAGATCAGCAATGAGTGCGGCAATCGGTTGGTCGGCCGCGCCACATTGACGTCGGTGTTCGCGATCCATATCGGTATGCGAATCCCAACCACGGTCGTAGAGTTGCACAAAGCGAACACCACGCTCGACAAGGCGACGCGCCATCAGGCAGTTCCGAGCGAAAGATGGCTTCACGCGATCAGCGCCATATTGCTCAAGGGTTTTCTCTGACTCCTCCCTCAGATCGGCAAGTTGCGGCACGCTGGCCTGCATGCGGAAGGCCAATTCATACGAAGCAATGCGAGTCGCGATCTCGGGATCACCCAGAGTTTGGTGTTGGCGGCGATTCATCCACTGCAGCAGATCAAGTTCATTTCGCCTCCCCTTGGTCGAGACGCCCTTTGGATTATCAAGATGGAGCACTGGAGCACCACTATTCCGGAAAGGCACACCGGCGTGCCGAGATTCGAGAAATCCATTCCCCCAAAAACTCTGCAAAAGCGGTTGGCCATCGCTCACTCCGGAAGTCAGCACCGTATAAGCAGGAAGATCATCATTAACCGAACCAAGCCCATAAGACATCCAGGATCCAAGAGTCGGCCGATCACCCAACAAGGTTCCGCAGTTCATGAAATTCACCCCCGGATCGTGCACATTAGTGTCAGTGTGCATCGAACGAATCACCGTCAATTCATCGGCGATCGTTGCAAGATGAGGCATCAGTTCTGAGATGATCGTGCCTGATTCCCCGCGGGGACGGAATGAATAGGGCGAACCCTTTAGGTTCGGTGTTCCGCGAATCAGCGCAAACTGCTGATGGTTCTTCAGCAACTCCTTTGGAATCGCTTTGCCATCGAGTTCGTTAAGCTTCGGCTTGGGATCAAAAAGATCGATGTGCGAAGGCCCACCCGCCATGAAGAGAAAAATGACACGCTTTGCTTTTGGAGCATGATGGAAATTTGGCAAGCTCCCCTGCCCTGCATGAAGCTTGTCATTCAGCAAGGACGCAAGCGCTACCGAACCAATCCCACCCGCCGACCGCCCCAGAAAAGTGCGGCGGGTAAGATCTGCTGAGGAGCATGGATGGTTCATGGACGTGTAATAGTCTCGTCGAGATTCAAAAGGACGGTAGATAAACTCTGCCACTTCGCGAGATCAGATGGCGCGGAATGACTCTCTAAAAAACTCAGGAACTTCTCCCGCTCGTCAGCACTAGGAAGCCGGCCAAGGCAAAGTCGAAACGCGAGATCGAGGCGCCCCTTGGAATCGAGGGCCTCCCCGAGAAGTCGTTTTGCAAGACCCTCTGCGGACTCGACAAAGACCGGCGCATTCAAAGTCACGAGCGCCTGGGTCGGTAAGTTTGCCGAGTTGCGTCTAGATACGCAGACCGCACGGGCCGGGGCATCAAGGAGTTCCATCGTAGGATGCAGAGCCATTCGTCTCCAATAGGTGTAGAGGCTCTTGCGATAACGATTATCGCCCTTGCTTGCGACCCACTTACCGGGCAGGTCCCGATCTTCCCAATAACTGTCTGGCTGGGGTGGAAAAACACTCGGGCCAACGGCGAACGGCTTCAGTAAGCTACCGATCGCAAGCGCCTGATCCCGGATCTGCTCCGCCGGCAGGCGAACCCGGGGCATGCGGGAGAGGAGTCGATTTTTTGGATCTCTTTCCCTGAGCTGCGAACTCATTTTCGCCCCTTGCCGATACACCGCCGAGGTCACAATCAGGCGGTTGAGGTATTTCATGTCCCAACCGCTATCCACAAATTCAGTCGCTAACCAATCAAGCAATTCGGGATGAGTGGCCGGTGCCCCTTGCGACCCAAAGTCGTCCGAAGTGCTCACCAGACCTTGGCCAAAATAGCTCTGCCAAAAGCGATTCACAACAACCCGCGCCACCAGTGGATTCTTTCCATCGACGAGCCAACGCGCGAATTCGAGTCGATCACCAGGTTGCCTCTCACCTTCGGGCACCAGGACTTTAGGCGCGGCAGGTGACACTTTATCTCCCGGGCTGAGGAAACTTCCACGTTGGTGAATGAATGTTTGCCGGGGCGACGTGCGCTCTTTCATCACGGGAACAGCCGGAATTTCTTTCGAACCTGCAGATTGCTTATCGTCGATTTTATGTAAAGCCGACCGGAGCTTTCGAGTTTCCTCGCTCTCTGGAATCAGCTCGAGTGCGCGGTCGTAGAGCCGAACCTCACTAAGCGAACCTCCGAAGCGATGCGCATTGGGCTTGGATGAGTTTTTATACCCAGCCCCGATCGCGAGAGGGCGATTTGAAACGGCAATCGATCGAGGCGGCGCACCGAGCACGCGAGCCTCGACATCCTCAATTCCATCGACGAAGAGGCGCACTGATTCCCCGGCTTTGAAGACAAGGGCGACATCGTGATCATGATCATCATTGACCGCGCGACTACCATGGACGGCGACACCTTG
>Ga0228630_1000651_pt1 | contig 14538 bp, 20 predicted proteins | sample 37DmetaG_FD_183038 | JGI IMG/M metagenome (GOLD analysis project Ga0228630, IMG submission 183038) | Seawater microbial communities from Monterey Bay, California, United States - 37D | ecosystem: Environmental > Aquatic > Marine > Coastal | place: USA: California | collected 2016-10-25 | reverse complement strand
TCTAAACAATCAAACTGTCCGAAGAAAATTCCCAATAAATACAAGCCAACAAAATTTAGTTTTGATTTTTGATTTTTATGAACTGGAAGCTCTAAAAGAGTTAGTTATGATAACTGAATCAAAAAGAAAAGATTTTATTTCATGCTCTGAAATTGATTACGAAATAAGTTTAAACTAAGAATAAATCCCTCAACTGAATTAAGATTATACGGTAATTATTTCTTCCATTCGGTGAATAAATCTATTATATTTTATTATTTACTTTTAGTAAATCTCTAATTTCGGTTAAGAGAATTATTTGCTTTGGAGTTTCAACTGAAGTTTCTGTTATATCCTCAGACTTCTTTTTTAAAGAATTAAAAACCTTCACCACAATAAATATTGTAAATCCAACAACAATAAAATCTATTAAAGTATTGAGAAAAAAGCCGTAGTCAATAGATACTTCACTTAGTTTTTTTGAAGGATTTCTGAGTATAATCTTTTTTTGTTGAAAATTTACACCCTCAGAAAGTAGTGATAAAGGTGGTAATAAAATATTCTTAACTAATGCGTCAACGACAGAATTAAATGAAGCCCCTATCACAATACCCACTGCCATTTCAATCATATTACCCCTCAAAGCAAATTCTTTAAATTCTTTTATAATTTTCATTTTAATTGATTTCTGGTTTATAAGGATCAAATATAAAACTCTATAATTGTCTTAATTGTAAATTATCTCCCCTTCAGGAATTCTCTTATCTAAATTTAATGTGTTTCTTACTCCATTTGCACTAATGACAACAATGTTTGCTTGTGAATCAAAATTTTCAGTTAGAAGGCTGTTTTGTATACTAATTGTTTTAATTTCACTTACATTACAAGCCTCTAATTCACAGAAAATTACGCTGTCCTCTGATAGATTAGCTGTTTCAAGTTTCTGCTCAATAAATTGTATATCAATTGGTTTTTCATTAATTAATATTGAGAGTTTAGAGTGTATATATTTTTCTATATAATGTTCTTTATTCTCAATTGGAGAATTCTTTTGAAAATCAGATCTTAAACCTTGATACTCATAAAGAGATTCCTCTAGGTCATTTACAAAAAGTTTAATTCTAATAAATAGTTCCTCGTTTTCTGGATTGTGTTTTACGGATGTATAGCTCATGTAAAATTCGTGAGCTTTGAGATCATGAGAAGAAATAATAATTAAAAATAGAATTAATAAAGTCTTAAAATTCATTATTTAGATGCGTTTATAAGCCATACTTATCGATGAGATAGATAAGGCCTGCTATAGAAGCAGTACCTAATTCAAGCTCGCGTGGATGAACGCTTGAAAATACATCATTTGGGGAGTGATGTAAATCGAACATGCGTTGTGAATCTGGAATAAATCCAATTGTAGGGGTTCCTAATGTTTTGTGTAGAGGATTTATATCTACACCTCCCCCTCCTTTTTTGATAAAATTTATTGTGTTCTCATCAAAATAAGGCAACCATGATCTAAATTTTTCGATGGTAGTATCATCAGCAGTAACTCCAAACCCTCGCGGTGTAAATGCACCAGCATCACTTTCTAGGGCAATTAGGTGGTCCTCCATATTTTTCTTAGCTAACTCTGCATATTTTAGTCCTCCTCGAGTCCCATTTTCTTCGTTCATGAACATGACTGCTCTTATTGTATGTCGTGGAATAATCCCTAGTTTTTGAAACAGGCGAAGTACCTGAATTGACTGCATGCATCCAGAACCGTCATCATGTGCCCCATGTCCTACGTCCCAAGAATCTATATGACCACCAATCGTAATAATTTTATCTGGGAACTCTTTCCCGGTGAGTTCACCGATTACATTATGAGATGGAGCGTCCTTTAGAGTCCTACAATTCATTTTCATAAATAGCTCAGTATTTGGGTTTTTCCTTAATGCGCTAGTCAGGCGATCTGCAGATTTAACCCCCAATGCAGCGGCTGGTATTTTAGTTATTCCATCTTTGTACTTGGTACCTCCAGTGTGAGGGACATCATCAAATGCTGTTCCAACAGATCTTATTACAACCCCAATAGCTCCATATTTTGCTGCCATTGATGGCCCTTCAGCACGTTGATCAACTGCCCCACCATAAGCAGAACCTGTTGTGATTAGACGTTGATCAGTGGGACGATTAAAAAAAACAATTTTCCCTTCAATATTCTCACGTCCTAATATTTCTAAATCTTCAAGCCTTTGAACTTCTACAATCTTAGCTCTGATTCCATCTTTAGGTGTTGGAACTGACATTCCTAGAGCTAGTACAGATAAATCTTCTTTTGGATCTATTATCCTTGCAACTTCTTTATCTCCACGCTTCCAATTAGGAACAAACAAGTCTTGTTTGTATACTTTATCAAAACCATAATTATTCATAACCTTTTCGGTCCAATTCACAGCTTTAGCAGCACCCTCTGACCCACTTAATCGGTGACCTATTTTATTACTAAGATGATCAAGTAATGCATAGGTTTCTCTAGTTGTTAATGCCTCATCAAAAAATTGTTTTATAATTTTTGTGTCTTCTAAGTTTAATTCTGAGTGCTCATTACTTTTTTGTTTACAACTAACTAAGAATAAGAAATTTAAAATTAGGACAGTGGAAATACTGAAGACAAAGTTTTTCATATTTAATAGATTTAATTTTTAATACTTCTAAGATATAGCTTTTAGCTATTTATGTCGGATTTGGCTACTTTTTATATACTTCTTTAATTAGACTATTAATTAAATATATATTTAATTCATCATAATGCTCTTCATTAGAATCATCTATTAATAAATTTTCACTTAAGCCAAATAATTCTCCAATCGTATCAAATTGTTCTAAAACATAATGAGAATGTATTCCGCTTTTAACTTTTAAATCTATTTGATTTTTAAACTTCTCAAGTTTATGAAAGGTTTCACTGTCCATAATTTTTATTATTAAGTTCTAAAGAATAAGCCGTGAAGTTACAAACCCTTTAGGCAATACTAAAAAATAATACTCTAAAGAATTTTAAACCCTTTTTTCATAATTATTTTATTTGTAGAGATATTCCATAGCCTAACCAATCCTCTTAAGATATGATACTCTCCAAATCGTTAATTAAAATAAAAGGCGAGGTGTTTTTTGAATATATTCTTTATAGCCTTTGAGATGGCCCCATTTTTTATTTCCACTTTCTTCCAAGAGGTTCACTCCACTAACATATACTAAAAGAACATAGGTGAAAATTGGTGAAATTAATGTAACGTATTGTAAGTTGGAAAGTGATGAAAAAGAGATGATTGAAATACCCGTCCAAATTGAAATTTCTCCTAAATAATTGGGATGTCTTGAGTAGGCCCAGAGCCCTGTGGTGATAAAATTATTTTTGTTTTTTGGATTTTTCCTGAATTTTGTCTTTTGAATATCAGCAACCACCTCTATAAAAAAACCAACTATAAAAAATGTTAATCCTAAAAAAAACAAATTATTTATAACGACACCACTATTACTTGAAATTCCAGTTAACGCACAAAGTGAACAAATAGAAACCCATGTTGCCTGTATTGTCCAAGTCATAAAAAATTTAGTTGCAGACGGTTTAATGCTTCCAAACCTCTTATCCTCTCCATCCTTTTGGATTCTTAAAAATAAAAACATCCCTAATCTTATTGCCCAGACAAAAATCAAAAATGATAGGACAAGATTACCAATATTAAAACCATAAGTTATATAATTATTAATGTATATATAACTAACTATTAATATGTAATTGATACTTCCCGAAATATCATAAAATTTTTCAGTTTGATAAAAATATGCAGGGAAAAATAAAGCCCATTGTAATAAAAAGGAAATTATTACAGCATTGGTTATTAATTCATTTTGAATAAATAAAGTTAAAGAATAGGTAATTGAAAAAACTATTAATGAAATGAGCGCGTAACGAAAAGAATCTTTCATATTATAAAGAAACAAAATCTAAGAGAATTATAAGCTCCTGAAATAAAGATGAAGATTATAAATATAGTTTAATAAAAAACCCTCCACTTGGGAGGGTTTAAAATACTTAGTGTAAAAAATTATCTTTCTGAAAGAAGCAATCTTAAAACCTGGCTTCTTTTTATAGTTCTTAAATTGGTGATTTTCTTCATAGTTGCTTTCATACTTTTACCCATTGGATTTGTTTGATCCATCATGTCATAAATGTCTGACATATTGTTAAAAAATCTTGCAACAACATAATCAGAACCTTCAAGATTATTATTCCTTGGTGTTATGACTTTATGAAGCCCCCAACCTTTTAAATACTTGTTAGATTTTTGCATTGGTAAAAAAGTTTTTAATTCCATCTGCTCATAATCATAAAAATCAGTAGGGTCAACCATCATCCAGTCTAATACAGCGAATTTTGCTGGCTCTTGGTCAGCCGATGGGACAAATCCACCCTTGTAAGAAACAGTTACTAGTCCTGATTTAACAACCCTATCTCCCCATTTTTTTCTAACCATAGCTAGTTCACTTTCAGAAAAATTATTCCCGTTTCCACCACCCATATTTGCAGATTTGTCAGGGTCTTGTAAGTGAGCATAAACAAAAGTTGTATGATTTTCCCTGTAGCCTGGATTTTCTAATCTCCACATATCCCAGCCAATTTTATTCCCATTATCAATAGCTGCTTTATGTCCTTTTGAAAAATATTCTTTTTCACTATTAATATGGGCTTGTGCATCTTCGTTTTTTACTGTAACATAATGAAGATTGACGTACATTCTTTGTTGAGCATAGGAGAAACTAATGCATAAAAAGAGTAATAAAATTATTATTTTTTTCATTTTAATTGATTTATGATTAATAAGCTGCTAATATAGAAAACTCTACAATATTTCTACTATGTGTTTTTCTTACGGAACTTGATGAAGGGAGTATGAATGATATAAAAAGTGAGGATTTTAATTAAATTTTACCCAAATTTCCCAAGAGACCAACCTATTACAGCTCCTTGTAAAGCACCAACAATTGAAGAAAAGAATATATCAGTAAGAACAAATTGAACTGAAACAATGTTAGTTATTCCCATAAACTGAAAGCCAAAGAAAGCAAAAGTTAAAGCCCCAAACCATATTCCTGTAATAGCCCCATTTTTAAAATCATTTACTCCCATTTTATCAAAGCTAATTATCCATAAAATAATTAGTGATACACCACTAATCATCATAAAAATAGGATCTGGAGTCTCATTTACTACGCCAGGGAAAAGCTCACTAAATTCAGCTTGCTTTGGTCCGTAAAATAGTATTCCTGGTAAAATACTTGCAACTGCAGCTGCTACAAATGCTGAAATAAACGCTATAAAATATTTTTTCATTTAAACTATATTTATATTTAACAACTACAATATACCAAGAGTATCTGAATTCAATAAAGAGTGTATAACTATTAATTTAAAAAAATTCACTTTGGGTGTATTTATATTAGTATTCAAGCATTTTTTTTAACCCCATTTTTTTTATCTCCTTCCGTTTTAATAAAATGATATTATCATCTTTCAAGGAGTAAAATGTATAATTAATTTTAAATTTAGGAGGTGTTCTTTCTGAATATTCAGATGCTTTTTCCGCGGGATAAAATTTGGCAATTGGTTTTAATAAATATTTAAAACCATTATTTTCGAGTAATATTCTAAACCAATTATTACCATGTGTAATCCAAGATTCCTTATTATCTAAAAGTAAAATTTCATTTTTAGGATAAGTAAAAAGATTAGGCCCAACCTGTAAACGCATATAATCATCAAATGCGTCATACTTGACCTTAATTTTTTTTCCGTTGACAATTGTTGATATGAACTCATTATGATAAAATTTTGACCCAGTAATATTTAACATCCAGCTTTTATCACTTTTATCAAATTTAACCAGATTATTTACTTCTTCTACATTGGCGCTTCCATAATTACCACTCGAAGGTTGTTGGCTTTGAATAAAAAATGGTAAAAGAATGGTAACAATTAAGATTCTCATTTCTTTTGATTTATGGTTTACAGATTTAAATTTAAAATTTTTATAAGGATTTGCTGGTCATTTAGACAATATATAATACGATCATCAAGTAATGCAAAACTGAGCCTGTTAAAACAAATAGATGCCAGATAGAGTGAAAATACTTAATCTTATCAAGAGTATAAAAAATAATTCCAATAGTGTAGGATAGCCCGCCAATGATCAATAATAATTCTGCCTCAGAATCTAGTAGTTCAAACAGTAAGTTAATCTCAACAACAATTAACCAACCCATCGCTAAGTATAGTAAAAGAGAAATGATTTTAAATCTCCCTGTAAAAAAAAGTTTTTTCAGTGTTCCTACTATTGATAAGGTAAGCACTACAATAAAAATATTAATCCCCGAATACTCATATAGTGTTATTAAACATACAGGTGCATAAGAGCCTAAAATGAGATAATAGATGCTTATATGATCAAGAATCTGAAGCCTCTTTTTAAGCCTAGGATTAATAACAAAATGATAAACTGATGAAGATGAATAGACAGAGAATAAGCCAAAAGAAAATAATATAATAGATAGTGTACTTAGACTAGTAAATTTATTGTCAAAATAGAATAGTAAAGGGGTTCCTAAAACTGTAAGAATGACACCTATGAAATGCGTTAAACTATTCCAAAACTCTTCGTTTTTGTAATCTTTTACACTAATAAATTGCAACATTCAAGTGTATAATAATTATGCTAAAAAAATTAGAAGTACTAAACTTAATCAGGAGAATATACCGATGATTTAGTCATTGCTCGTATTATGCTCCAATATGCTTGAAATTAAGGTTATTTCATTAGCAGGAACCCCTGCACGTTCAGCATGTTCTTTTATTATGTCCTCAGATTCTGCATTATAGACACAAAAAACATTATTCCCAGCAATATAGCTATGCTCCTGTTCAATTTTTTTTTCTTCTTTCCTCATAGCAATTAGTACCGATTCAGAACCTTGTCCAATTTCATCTAATTTATCACTGGGAATTTGAGATGCACCTTCAATTTCTCTTTTAATTAAGTACTTGTTCATTTAAATTAATTTATGATTAATAAGCTACTAATCTACAAAAAAACCCCCTCGATTAAAGGGGGCATCCAGATAGCATAGTTTTACTTTCTAGAATTCACCAAATGCAGCTAGAACTTGGATAGTGAAGTTTGATTTAATTTCAACTCCACCATTTGTTGTGCCCCATTCCATCATATCTTTCGCTAACTTATCCTCAAATTGTTGTTTTTGATCTATTAGATCACTGAAACCATTTGAGCCTATTACCACCCAATGAGTAGCGCCATTAGGCGAACCTATATCATAAGTTCCAAAACCAACTGGTCTGTCGCCCAATATTTTTGAAGCCTTACTAATAAATTTGTCATGTGCTTTTTGAAATGTAATGGGATCGTTTGGTTTAATATCATAAATTTGGATAAAAGGAAAATCTTTCGGAACACCTCCAACAAAGCTTAAAAATCTTCCTGCATAAGCTGGTCCCCACTCTTCAACAAAATTATTTAATTTTTCTAGAAATAAATCTTGCTGAAATTCCTTAAGATCTGATCTTCCAATTTTACCAACTTCACCAAATGCAACAACTCGATGAGTCCACATATTGTCTCCGTAAGAAATTCTTTCAACTTGAACGCCACCTGATTTATATACTGCATCTTTATTATGTTCTGATAAAAGGTTCCCAATAGCTTCCTCTGTTCCTGCTTTGGCGTTAAAATGCCATAGTCTAAATGTATTCTGTGAATAAGATATACTTATTGATAAAATACATACTAAATAAAAAAGTTTTTTCATTTTAATTGATTTATGATTAATAAGACGCTAATATAAGAAACCTTAGAATATCTCTACTCCGTGTTTTTCTTCCTGAACTTAATGGAGATGATATGCCTGTGGTTAAAAATAAAATGTATCTAGCTAAGAGCGTTTGAATTATGTCCCCTCTTTGCCAATAAACACCTAAGGACAATCACGCATTAATAAATCCCTAAAACGCTGTTTGGATGGGATATTTGGGGTGCAGTGTGTTGTTTCCTAAATGCTGAGGTTAGGGGTTATATACTAGTAATTAAATCCACCTTCTTACTTGTAAACAGTATGATTTATATTTATCTGAAAATAATTTAAGCATAGCTTTTTCTTCTGGTATAATTTGAAATTGATTCATATATATTACAAATAGAGGTGTAACTATCAAACCGAAAAAGGAACCCAGATAAATAGAAAACCAAAATATTATGTTTAATAAAGAAAAATAAATTGGATTTCGAGAAAATCGAAAAAACCCTGATTGAACTAAGCTTGTTGCATTATCAGGATTTGATGGACTAATAGTAGTTTTATGTTTTTTGAACTCAAGTTTAATATATAAAATACAGATAATATAAATAATCATAAACAATATAGATATATAGTCTTGATAAACAAATGAAAAATGTCCCAACAAATTTCTAAGAAAAAATATTATTAATAAAAAAAATGAAACAATTAAGAGAGGTGGAATTTTTGTTTTTAAATATTGGAACATAACAATAGTTGTAATAAATTAAAAATACTTGAACTTAATGAAGAGGATATACCGATAATATAAAAAACCCCTAGAATTAACTAAGGGTTAATAGTAATTATTTATTAGAGTATTTTTTTCAAAACAATTAAATTCCCATTTAAATCAAACAGTACAGATGTTTTGACTATTCAGGCATTACTACCGTATTTATTACATGAATCACACCATTAGAGCCCATAACATCTGTCGCAGAAATTTCACTGTAGTTTCCTTTAGAATCTTTAAGCCAAATTTTTCCGTCTTTTTTCATAACAGTAATTACTTGTCCGTTAAGAGCTGTTAATTCAACTGAGCCATTACCTTTTTCTAAAGCAGCAACAACATCAGATGCATCTAATTTCCCGGAGATTACGTGATATGTTAAAATGTTAGACAAAACTTTTTGGTTTTTTTCCTCTAATAAAGAATTTAAGGTTTTTGAATCAATTTTAGCAAATGCATCGTTTGTTGGAGCAAAAACCGTAAAAGGGCCATCTCCTTGGAGGGCTCCTACCAAATCAGCCGCCTTTAAGGCAGTTACTAATGTTGAAAAGTTTTTGTTGCTAATAGCAACATCCACAATTGTTCCTTGAGCAATTAAATTCTTTGTAAATACTACAGTAAAGATTATCGATAAAATAAATATTGTCTTTTTCATAATTATAGTTTAAACAATTATACCGCTTATATTTGTATGTACAAATATTGTAGATACAAATTAAATAAAATTGTTAAATTTGTTTTTTGAATTTTAAATGAAGGTGAGTTATGTTTGGTCTGAATGATATTCAATATTTGTATGAGTTCCTTTTTTGGTTAATTACCTTTTTAATTTTAAGATTAATATGGCACAGGCCCAAAGTTCGACTGGGCTATGCTTATGTAGTAGCTGGATTTAACCTTTTTGCAATTATTATGTACACTTTGTCTTCTTTATCAGGAGAGATGGACCCTTTAACATCTTTTTCATTTGCATTTTTACACGTTATGGTGTCAACAGTAATGTTGACTTTAGTTTACAAGGAAACTAGATTAGACAATAAAGATGAAACTAGTTTTTTTGATTAAATAACCGCTTTGTAATGCATTAAATAAATAATAAACTCTTCAACATTTTATATCGTATTTTTCTTCCTTAAATTAATAAGGAAGACACACGTACGATAAAAACCCAACAACTACCCAAATAGTTAACTTTTTTATCCCCTAAAGCTAATTAGAATCTTTTATGAATAGGGTTATCTACATTTACCTATTGTATAGGTTTCTATTCCCCAAGAACTGGCTATGCATTTATTAGAATACGTTTTATTATTACATCCACAAACAGGAACAAATTCTCTTGTACAAGCTATTTCTTTTATATTTTCTTTTTCCTTACACTGAATTGAATAACTATTTATATCATCCTTAAGACAAGAAATCAACATAAAAAACAATAAAACAAGAAATAGTTTTGTCATTGTGTTGATTTTAGAAAAGTTTAATATACCTAAAATCTATATTATCTCTACTCCGTGTTTTTCTTCCTTAACTTAATGAAGAGGATATTTCGATAGTATAAAAAAAACGTCATTAAAGTTAATTAGTGACATTAGAATTACTAGAAATTGTCGCAATATGATTACACGTTTGAAAATGTGTCACAAGTGTTAGAAGCAGTTACTTCTACTTCGTGCACAGTACATCTGTTTTCAGCGTGATTAACACAATTAACACAAGAATTACTTAAAGATAAATTTTCCATAACTATATTTATTTAGTTCAAAAGTAATAAATATTTTTTTGTAAATCCCTGAAATACAGTAGTTTGTATTTAGATTAATTAAAAACAACTCATAAAGAAAAGTCCGATGATTGATTAAAATAAAAAAATAAAAGTGCTCGCTAGTACATTTTGAATGAAATAACGGTATTAGCTAAATAGAAAGATTCTGTTCCAAGAAGATTATGATAAAGAAAAAACTTTACTTACACCAGTAATCTTAAATAAGTAGAGTTCTTTAACTTAGGATAATGAAATTATAAATCTTCTTTTATAAGCATTTCAGAAAAGAAGGGCAATATGTTGTTATAAAAACGCTCATTAAGCTTATCATTATGGCCTCCCTCATAAATTTCAAGAGAGTTTTTAACTTTTATCCTTGTTAATAAATCTGAGAAATATTGACTTCCAGTAGTCCAGGAATCAGTTTTCCCTCCATCTAAAGCTATCGCTCGCAATAGATTTAGATTTGAAATGTATTGGTCTGCCATATATGACGGAATATTTGCAGACCACTTTGCTTTAGCATTTTCACTAATTAATATGGAGTCCCCTTCAAGATCATAAGGAAGGTCTGAATAAAACGGTGGGTTATTTGGATTGGATGAAGTGGCTGCTGAGAAAGCATGAAGGAGTTTTACCCACCAACTCGCTTGTAACATCGCTTCCCAACTATCTATAGACATCGCTTCATTTATAGCATTTTCATCCCAATAACTTGGGCTTAATGTCAAACAGCAAGAACAATGACCATATACAGATGAAAAAATATCCGGGTGTTTCATGGCTATCTTAAGTGCACCATAGCCTCCCATTGAATGTCCAGCAATACCACGACTTTCGGATTTAGGAATGGATCTGTAATTTGCATCAATATATTCTGGAAGCTCGTATACAATAAAATCTTCCCAATTTCCGGTTGTGTACGAATTGGTATAAAAACTCCCTCCAAATCTGTTTGACCCATCAGGCATAACAATAATCATTGGCTCTACAGAGCCTGACTCAATCAATTTATTTATTGTATTCACTGCCTCTTTGTCTCCCCAATCCGTCTTCCCTGTTGTGTTTTTCCATACAGAATATCCATGTAACCAATACACTACAGGGAATCTTTTTTTAGACTGTTTTTCGTAGCCTGGTGGTAAATAAATGCCTAAACTTACATCTAACGACTCTTCCGCTAAATTTTGTTCAAGAGAATTAGCATGAATGTTTAAATGCATCACTTTGCCATTCTGACTAAAAACGGTTAAAAAGGACATTAATTGAACTATTATGAAACCAATAAATAATTTTTTATCCATATAATAAAATTAAAAAAATCTCTACTTCATTTTAATAAAATTATCAATATCAGGTTAAAAAGGCATAAAAAGCGGATTTATAAAAAACTCAAAAAATGGCAAAAATGAGTCTAAATTGGCCAAAAATGACCAAAAAAGGCTCAAAATGAGTCAAAAATGATCAATAAACGTGAAAAATTGAATTTTTATAAGGAGGCTTTTCTCAATATCCCCGCCTTTCCCCAAAACCTAAACAAAAGTAGGTAATGCAACAGGCGTTAAAGTCAACATAATCAATGGTTTAAAGGTATTGTAACTGGAAAGATAAAGAAGTTAGTTACACCCCTCTCCATATTCAACTTCTTTCGCTTTGAAGTCTTCTCCATATTTAACTACTTTGAGTTTGTAGTCTTCACCGTAATCCACAGCTTTCCATTTTCCAATCTTGTCTTCTCCATACTTCACATATTTGATTTTCAAGTCCTCACCGTAATCAACAAATTTGACCTTGTAATCTTCCCCGTATTCAACAAACTTTATTTTACCAAAAACATTACAAGCCTTTTGGCTAATGCCAAAAAATGGTATAAGTAGCACGATAAGATATAGTTTTTTCATCGTATTTATTGTGGATATAACAATATACCTAAAATCTACAATATCTCTACTCCGTGTTTTTCTTCCTGTACTGTAATAAAAAACCCTCCGCTTGGGAGGGTTATAATATTATCTATTCAACGTGAAGTACAAGTTCTAGTGTTGTTGCGTTATACATTTTCCTTGCATCGTCTGTAATTTCCATTATTTTCTGAGATACAAAATCTTGTGGAAAATCTAAATTTTTACCTTCAAAGCCAATATTCCAAGCAGAGTGTGTGCTAATTTTTAATGCATTATCACTTCTCCCAATAATTTTTGTGAAGCCCCAATATCTATGATTTCCTTTCATTACATTTTCTGAAAAGATTTTTTGATAAAATTCTGTTTCATATTTTTCATAATCATCTTTAAGCTGTTGCATTGGTGTTAATTGCATCTTATCACCTAGCTTAAGACTACCCCCAGTAAAAGGTGTAGCAGCAAGACCCTGATGCATATATGCTCTTCTTTCTTTTTCAACATTCTTAGATAATATTTTTTCAACTTTTGATGAAGACATTTTACCTTTCATTTTCTTCTTTATTAATGACATTATTTTCATCATTCCCTTTTCATCATATCTTGCAAACTCTTTGTCCAACTGCTCTTTTGATTCATATGTTTCAAGAATCATAAAATGTGGAATCCTGCTTTTATCAATTTTATCTTCATACCCAGCTGGGTCGACTCTCCATATAGACCAGCTATTTTTGTATCCCTTTTTTACACCTTCCTTATGATATTCGCTCCATAATTTTTCAATTTCAAGATAAGCGTCCTCCATTCCATCATTTAGTGTTATGAAGGAACTTGTTGCGTATTGTGGGAACGCAATCGAAAAATTTAAACACATAATAAATAGTAATATTTTTTTCATTTTAATTGATTTACGATTAATAAGCTACTAATATAAGAAACCTTACAATATCTCTACTCCGTATTTTTCTTCCTGAACTGTAATAAAAAACCCTCCACTTGGGAGGGTCTTAAATTTGATTATTTCATATTTTTTATTTCTTTTAATGAACTTCTTGCAGAATTAGAATATGGAAAAACGTTTAATACCATCTCATAATATTTTTTTGCTTCATCATAATTCTTTTCAAGCATATAAAACTCTGCCATTGAGTCTAAAGAATTATAACCCTCTGGATATAATTCTAAATACTTTTTAAAGCTCACTTCAGATTTTTCTTTGTCACCATTTTGATAGTATAAGTATCCAAGATAATTAATAACTGCTGCGTTATTAGGTTCTCCCCACGCTTCTTTAACCTCTTCAAGATAACCAATTCTTTCAGTTAAAATTGGATTTGAGGTCGCTCTGTGAAATTGAATAAATCCTCCTCTTGGTTCAGATTCATACATTTTTTCCCATATTTCATTTTTTTCTTTTGTTGAACCCCAAATGCCTCTATTTCCATTTTCACTTTTAATGTCTAATAATGTTACAAACCTTTTAGAATTTTGATTTTTATTTTTTGAATAAGTTTTTGCTAACTGGTAGTGTAATTCTTGTTGTTCGGAATTTGGAAGTGATAATGTAGATAGCATTACATGAGCTGCAAAAGAGGTTGAATCAATCTTTACAGCTTTTTCAAAAAAAACATACGCCTTTTCTCTTTCAATATTTAAAAAGTGATTTACTCCACTCCCAATCATTTCATCATGTAGTTCATTTCCATTTGACCACTGAATATAATTATTTGAGTCTTCAACAGCTTCTTTAGTTTTTGAAATCTCATTACAACTAAATGCTAAAGTTGCGACTGTTATAATTAAATAAATTTTTCTCATTTTAGTTAGTTTACGATTAATAATACCATTAATATAAGGAGAATGGATGTAAAAGAAAAACCCTCCACTTGGGAGGGCTTTAACTTATTTATTCATGTTAGTGAATTTTATCAGTCCATGAATTTCCCGTTATTATCTAACCACATTACTCTTTCCCAAATTACTGTTTTATACCATCCTTCAGGTAACGTTTTACTTATAGCATCAAAATCAACGCTATCCATTGAAGGGTACTGCATTCCTCCGTTACCAAACAAGTCTTCCAAAGAATTAAACCCATCTATAGAGATGACATTCCAATTGTATCCATTACCAGTTGGATTTATTCTTACAGCAGGAGCCCAAATTTCTTGATTCACCTTTCCATTATTCATATTTTTCTTTATAAAGGGTCCCCATTCCTTCATTTGTGTATCCCACCATTGATTTGGATTAGGTGATGAGGCAACATTGTG
>Ga0228630_1000646_pt1 | contig 14591 bp, 9 predicted proteins | sample 37DmetaG_FD_183038 | JGI IMG/M metagenome (GOLD analysis project Ga0228630, IMG submission 183038) | Seawater microbial communities from Monterey Bay, California, United States - 37D | ecosystem: Environmental > Aquatic > Marine > Coastal | place: USA: California | collected 2016-10-25 | reverse complement strand
AATGCTATTAATGCACCACTTACATACCACGGCCAAGGCTGAAGAATCAAATCCATCTTGTTAATTATTATTACAACAGAAGATTAGTTGAGTATTTAGAGCGTCGTAGGACAGACGTAATCTGAGACGTTTAGCCCCGCCTCTTTAATGGCCTTAAACCCGCCTGCTACATCTACCATATTATGATAACCACGGGCCTTCAATATCGAAGCAGCTATTACTGAACGATAGCCGCCTGCGCAATGAATATAGAATGTTTCTTCTTGCGGGACCGACGCCATGTGGTCGTTTATGCTGTCCAATTCCACATGAATCGCATCAATAATATGCTCACTCAAAAATTCTCCAGATTTACGAACATCCACTACTGTTGCATCCGAAATATCTTTGAGTTCTTTAGCTGTAACCTGGGGAAGCGTATCTATTTTTTTTCCTGAGCTTTTCCAGGCGTCAAATCCGCCGTCAAGGAACCCTATACAGTTATCATAACCAACGCGAGAAAGACGAGTCAATACTTCTTCTTCCATACCTGGATCGGCAACGACTAGAATTTCTTGTTTAATATCTGGAATTAAGGCACCAACCCACATTGCAAAACTGCCCTTAATACCGATAAATATCGATTGTGGAATGAAACCGTGAATGAAGGTATCTTGATGACGCGTATCTAGAATTAAAGCATCCGTCTCATTCGCAGCTGCATCAAAGGCCTCTACAGAGAGTGGACGTAAGCCACGTTCCATGACCTTATCTAAACTTTCATAACCCGTCTTATTCATGCGAACATTCTCTGGGAAGTAGGCCGGTGGAGGCAACAAGCCATCCGTTACCTCTTTTATAAATTCTTCTTTAGTCATGTTCGCACGGAGCGCATAATTAGTGGCTTTTTGCTCACCTATGGTCCCCACGGTTTCTTTTGACATGTTTTTTCCACACGAAGAACCTGCACCGTGTCCGGGATATACGATAACATCGTCAGCTAACACCATAATCTTATTACGCAATGAATCAAATAATATACCTGCTAAATCTTCTTGCGTAATACTCGCGGCTTTCTGCGCTAGATCTGGACGACCAACATCTCCTAAGAACAAAGTATCTCCCGAGAAGATCGCATAATCTTTACCACTTTCGTCTTTTAACAAATAGGTGGTGCTTTCCATGGTATGGCCTGGTGTATGCATGACATGAATCGTTACGTCACCCACTTTTAATACCTCACCATCCTCAGCAATATGGCAATCAAACTGCGTATTCGCAGTAGGACCATAAACGATTTTGGCACCGGTCTTAGCCGCTAAATCAAGATGACCTGAAACGAAATCCGCATGAAAATGCGTCTCTAAAATGTATTTGATAGTTACACCATCCTTTTCAGCACGATCCAGATAGGGACCTACTTCACGTAATGGATCGATGATAACTGCTTCTCCATTAGAGGCAATGTAATAGGCTCCTTGCGCCAAACATCCAGTATAAATCTGCTCTACAGTCATGATATGATTTTATTCTTTGCTTTTAAAGTTGCTTTCCTATGATATATACGGCCATCAAAAGAACGAAAAAGCCGAAGCCTTTTTTTAATTTTTTACCGTCAATGAAATTATTTAAATAGATCCCGACAAAGATACCAAATACTGCAATGGCAGTGACGGTAAGTAACAGTGTCCAGTCTAATTGGTCCCCATAACGCTGAACATCACCAATAAAACCGATCAAGCTCTTCGCTGCAATAATGAATAGGGAGGTCCCTACGGCTTTCTTCATGGGTAATTTCGCGAAAAGAACCAGTGCTGGTATAATCAAAAATCCACCTCCAGCACCAACAATACCGGTTAATACACCAACTACAGTACCTTCTAAAATAATTGCGGGCAGATTTAACTGTGGCAATGTATTTTCCTCCTCTTCTGCCTTACTCTTGTTACGAATCATACTCACTGAAGCCGCGAGCATTACCAGAGCAAAGAAAACCATGATGGCAATGTCTTTTGTCAAGACATATTTACCTAGGTTAATTATTTCGTTAGGAATCGCAGGAACAAGATAGGCGCGGGTAGCATAAACAGCGATAAATGCCGGAATGGTAAAAACCACGGCGGTTTTATAATTTACATTACCTAAAAATGCGTTTCGAACACCCCCTACCAACGCTGTAGAGCCGACGATAAATAAAGAATAGGCAGTACTCATTTCTGCACCAATACCAAAAAGGTATACCAGCACAGGAACCGTTAATATCGACCCACCACCACCGATTAGGCCGAGTGAGATCCCAATAAAAATGGATGCGATGTATCCGGTGATTTCCATAATTGAGTTTTAAGATACCTCAAAGTTCGGGCTTGAAAAACTCATCAGTGTGACACTACGCACACTAGAACAATAAGCGCTCCATTTCTTGCTGAAGCGTTGTAGCTGCAATACCCGCCGCTTGTGCAAAATCCAGTCCATTGCTTTGATAAATGATACCGCGCGTACTATTTACTAAAACTCCGTAATCTTTATTCGTAGCCTGCTTGAGGACTTCTTCGAGCGAACCGCCCTGTGCGCCTACACCAGGTACTAAAAAGAAGTGATCAGGTGCTATGGCACGCAAGCGCGCTAAATGTTCCGTTTTCGTTGCGCCCAAAACAAACATTAGCTGATCTGCAGTAGCCCATTCTTGTGCTTTTTTTACGACACTTTCGAAAAGTGCTTCACCTTCCGCGCTCTCAAGAAACTGGAAATCGAATGCCCCTTTGTTTGAGGTAAGCCCTAATAGTATCACCCATTTGTTTGGGAAATCAAGAAAAGGGGTCACACTATCTTCGCCCATGTAAGGGGCTACAGTAACACTGTCGAAATTCATGTTTTCGAAAAACGCCTTTGCGTACATTTTCGATGTATTCCCTATATCACCGCGCTTGGCATCTGCAATGGTAAAAATTTCAGGATACTTCTCATCTAAATACTGAATGGTTTTCTCTAGACTCTGCCAACCTTTGACACCCATGGATTCATAAAAGGCAATATTTGGTTTATAAGCAACCGTAGAAACTGCCGTCGCATCGATGATGGCCTTGTTAAAGGCAAAAACGGGATCATCCTCTTTCAAAAGGTGCTGTGGGATTTTTTCTAAATCCGTATCCAATCCTACGCAAAGCACACTGCGCTTTGCTTTAATCTGCTCAAGTAAGGCTGCTTTATTCATCTTGCTTTAATAATCGTCCGACCCTTCCTTCATTTTCTCGGCATTCTCAGCCATATGAAGCTCGTCAATAAACTTCTGGATATCCCCGTTGACCACATCGTTCAAATTGTAACTGGTTAAACCAATTCTATGATCAGTGACTCGTCCTTGAGGATAATTGTATGTTCTAATCTTTGCCGAACGATCACCGGTGCTGACCATAGTTTTGCGTTGGGCGGCTTGTTCTTCTTGCTTCTTTTTGAATTCCATATCAAACATACGAGAACGCAATACTTTCAATGCTTGCTCATAGTTCTTATGCTGGCTCCGACCGTCTTGACATTCTACGACAATTCCAGTGGGAAGGTGCGTCAAACGCACAGCACTCTCAGTTTTATTTACGTGCTGTCCCCCCGCTCCTTGTGAACGATAAGTGTCTTTTTTTACATCCTTCATATCGAGGTCAACATCCACTTCTTCAGCCTCGGGCAACACGACCACCGAAGCAGCAGAGGTGTGAACCCGACCCTGACTCTCAGTTGCAGGTACGCGTTGAACGCGGTGTACACCGCTCTCATATTTCAGAATACCATAAACCGATTCACCATTCACCTCAAAAGAAACTTCTTTAAAGCCTCCAGAGGATCCTTCATTCATGGTAAGAACTTCTACCTTCCAACCTCTACCCTCACAATAACGCTGGTACATTCTAAATAAATCGCCTGCGAAAATGGCTCCTTCATCGCCCCCGGCGCCTTGACGAATCTCAACCAAAGCATTTTTATCATCCTCCGGATCTTTGGGTAAGAGTAGTAACTTAACTTCTTCCTCTAAAGCTTCAAAAGTAGGTTCCAATTCATCCAATTCCATTTTCGCCATCTCACGAAAATCGGCATCTTTCTCCTCTTTTAATACGCCTTTAGCTTCCTCTATTCGGCTGGATAACTCTAAGTATTGCAATCTAACCTCAACCAGTGGCTTCAGGTTTTTATACTCTCTATTGAGCTGGACATAGCGTTTGCTATCAGATATGACGTCAGGCTGAATAATGAGATCATTCACCTCATTATAGCGTTGAAAAATCACATTAAGCTTGTCGATCATCGCCATTACTTCTCGTACTTAAAGGTCCCAAACTCACTACTAATAGTCAATTCTTTAGCTGCACTCTCTTCAACCCTTCCCACAATCTTTGCGGGTACTCCAAAACTTTCACTAATTGCGATAATTGCATCTGCGATAGAAGGCTCTACGTACAACTCCATACGGTGTCCCATATTAAATACTTGGTACATTTCTTCCCAACTCGTGCCACTCTCCTCTTGAATCATTTTAAACAGCGGCGGTATCGGGAAGAGCGCGTCTTTAATAACGTGTCCTTTTTCCAAGAAATGTAAAATCTTAGTTTGTGCACCGCCCGAACAATGTACCATACCGTCAATTTTATCGCGGTACTGCTCCAGGACTTGCTTAATAATAGGGGCATACGTTCGCGTAGGACTTAAGACCAGTTTTCCTGCGTCTAAACTCGTCTGAGTTGCCTCCGTGAGCGTCTTTGTACCCGAATACACCAGCGACTCTGGAACTGCGGGATCAAAGCTTTCAGGATACTTCGCTGCCAATGCTTTACCGAACACATCGTGTCTAGCGCTTGTCAATCCATTAGACCCCATCCCGCCGTTGTATTCAGATTCATATGTGGATTGACCAAATGATGCCATACCCACGATCACATTGCCTGCTTTAATATTTGCATTATCTATTACATCAGTGCGTTTCATTCTTGCGACTACGGTACTATCAACTATAATCGTGCGCACTAAATCTCCGACATCAGCCGTTTCTCCACCAGTACTGATAATATCTATACCGTGTTTTCTGTATTCTTCTAGAAGCGATTCAGTACCACCTATGATTGCACTTAGTACCTCACCAGTAATCAAACCTTTATTACGACCGATCGTAGAACTAAGCATAATATTCTCTGTAGCACCCACACAAAGTAAATCATCGATATTCATGATTAATGCGTCTTGAGCGATACCCTTCCATACACTTAGATCACCAGTCTCTTTCCAGTACATGTAAGCAAGAGAACTTTTAGTACCTGCACCATCCGCATGCATAACTAGACAATAGTCGTCATCACCAGTCAAATAATCCGGAACAATTTTACAAAAGGCCTTTGGGAATAAGCCTTTATCAATGTTTTTGATTGCGTTATGGACGTCTTCTTTCTGGGCACTCACGCCTCGTCCTGTATAGCGGTCTGATGTATTATTCATGCTGCAAAAATAACGAGAAAGCGCGCACGGGGGACCCGTGCGCGCTTTTCATTTTAATAGTTTATGCTACTTAATCTGAACCCAAGATCCAACGATTAAATCTTTATCACTCTTAAACCCGTTTAGGGTACGAATGTCCTTGACACTTGCGCCAGCTTTTTTAGCAATGCCTCGCATAGTATCTCCGCGCTCAACCTGGTAATGATTTTGATCAAAGGCTGAATAATCACCGTTAGGTGTCACTTTGATGACCATACCTGGCATAGGACGTGCGCCGCGTAATCCTCCATTCAGCTTTTTGAGCTGTACAACGTTCATACCATTGTCCATAGCAATTTTCCCTAATGAACGGTCTTTAGGCCCGAGCGTCATGGTTTGACCAATAGGGTTCTCATTCTTCTTCGTTTGAGCTACTCCGCCGTCAGAAGATGCACCATCTGCTACAGTTGTTGAAGGAACGTAATCATCACTTAATACCTTGAAATCCGTACGACGATTGATTTGATTAGCTACCTCCTGATCCTCTTTATTGAGTCGCTTAATGAACGTCTCCGTTAAATTGTCCCCGGCTTTGAATTTGTCTGCACCATACCCCTTGTAATCTGTTGAGATAATAAATGGCTCTTTCTCACCCATTCCAACTGCCGTTAGGCGCTCAGCAGGAATTCCTTTTTGTATCAGGTAATCCACACAGCTCTGCGCACGCGCCTGAGATAAAACATCATTTTTAGCATCTGTATCACGATAATCCGTGTGCGAACGAAGACCAATAGTGATTGTAGGGTTGCGCTGTAATATGCTGAATACGGTATCTAGAGCTACTTTACTTTCATCACGCAGTTCAGATTGCGCTAAGTCGAAGAATACGTTTGGTAGTACAATAGGTACTTCAATCGGATCCATTTCAAGGCGGAGACTGTACGACTTAACATAAGCACGCTCCTCTTTTACCTGTGCATAATCATTCAAGGCCAATCCTTTGGTTGTGATGTCGCCCACAGCATTTAGGAAACGCTTGCGACTCATATTCAACTTATAAGATTTGTCTTCCTCCATCTGTCCACGAGGAATAGCAAATTGACCATTTGCATTTGTGGTTACAGTGAACGATTGACCTTCTTTATTACTCACTTCAATGGTTACATCGCTTACGGGCTTACCATTTTTACTACTAACAACAGTACCAGTAGCCTCAAAGAATTTCTCCCATTCAGTCACATACCATATGTCATGCTCACCACGTGTGCCCTTGCGATTACTTACAACAAAACCTTTTTTGGTATTATCGCCTGGTACAAAACGCAATGAAATATCATCTGCTTCAGAATTGATTGGCGAAAGCATATTCTCCACATCGCCGACGGGTGCGCCGTTTTCATCTAGCTTTACACGGAAACAATCGAATCCACCCATTCCAACGTGACCGTTCGAAGAGAAATACAAGTACCCATCACCATGCGCAAACGGGTAAAGCTCGTCTCCACGTGTGTTAATGTTTAAATTTGTTGGTGAGGCCCACTCACGCTTTCTGCGATCGTAAGTCGTCATGTAAATATCTTTACCTCCTTTTCCACCAGCGACTTCACCGGCAAAATACAATACCTGATCGTCCGGACTAAGCGCAGGGTGTCCCACTGAAGCGCCGCTATCGAGCGCTATAACTACAGGCTCAGGATTTGCCCAATCTTGACCAATTTTCTTGGTAGTGTAGATGGCACAGCCCATCTTCATGTTTTTCACTTGCATACACTTCGTGAAATACATCTCTTTACCTCTAGAATCAAAAGTCACGACACCTTCATGGTCTTTGGTATTAATGACATCGCTCATCGGATCTAATTCGCCCCAAACAATTTCGTCATTAGCGTTCGCCTCTTTACCCTTCTTCTTTTTCTTATTCTTTTTGCGCTCTCCCTCGATGACAAAAATATCCGAGAAACGCTGACCCATCCAACCGTCTTCTTTACGACCAGTTGCATCATCACGCATAGACGATATCATAAGTGTTAAATCTTCCTTACCGCGCTTTCCTGCAAAAGCTATTGAGTAATCCGATTTTTTCGAGTTCAAATCTTTTGCGTTATCTAATGCGAATAGTGATCCAGAAACTATCCATTGCGCGGCCTTTTGACAGCTTTGAATACCCCGGTCGGCACGAGCATCGCTAGGTACTAACTTTTTATAGGCTTCATACGCAATGATTGCGTCTTCATATTCTCCTTGACATTGCAACATCTCAGCGTAACCTAGGTCCGCCTGAGCACCATAACCCAGTTTTGAAGCACGCTGGTAATAACTCGCTGCCCTTTTACATTGACCGGTGAACCGATATCCTTCAGCCATGTTATAGGAAATACGCTGTTTTTGTTCGCGTGTTTTTTCTTTAGAATACGCCTTAGCATAAATTTCGATAGCAACAGAATACTCCTTTGATTCGAAATATTCGTCTGCTTTTACAGTAAGCTTATGAGGCTTTACATCAACCTCTTCAACAGTGGCGTCTTGAGCGAAAGCTATGATGGGCAAGAAAGCGAGGACAACGGTCCAAGTTCGTAAAATGCGTTTTTGCATGCGAGTCTGGTCTCTTGTGTTTAAGCACCCACAATATAGATAAAATAAAAAAAGAAACCCCGCGCGGGCGGGGTTTCTATCTATCTAAATTTGAAAAGCAAAAATTATCTAGTGAAGAGCATTTCGCGGAACTTCGGTAACGGCCATTGCTCATCGTCAATCATAAGCTCCAATTTATCGCTTTCGTAACGAATAACATCAAAGTAAGATTTCACATTATCGTAGTATAAGATGGCTTTTTCACGCACATCCTCTTGCGCATTTGCATCCTTACGAGCCTGAATCATAGCATCCTTCGAAGCTAAGATTTTAGAGATACGAGCAGAAATATCTTTAATCATTTCTAACTGCTCTTTTGCCACGGTTTCGAACGTCGCATCATCCATGATATCCTTCAAACGTTGAACGTTATCAATCAAGGTATTCTGGTATTTGATCGCCGTAGGTACAATATGATTCCCTGCTAAATCTCCAAGCACACGGCTTTCAATTTGGATTTTCATAAAGTACGATTCCAATAAGATTTCGTGGCGCGCCTCGGCTTCACGTTTAGACATGACGTTGAGATTTTCAAACATCTGAAGCGTTGCATCGCTTACGTAAGCATCGAGCGCACGCGGCGTTGATGGCTCATTACTCAAACCACGCTTAGCTGCCTCTTCTTTCCAAGCATCGCCATATCCGTCTCCTTCGAAACGAATGGCTTTAGACTCTTTAATGTATTGTTTAAGCACACTAAAGATTGCCTCATCTTTTTTCAATCCTTTTTTCGCTATGAGTGCATCTACATCTGCCTTGAAATCAATCAATTGCTCCGCCATAGCACTGTTCAAAACCGTCATAGGCTGGGCGCAGTTACTTGCAGAACCGGCAGCTCGTAATTCGAACTTGTTCCCTGTAAAGGCAAACGGCGAGGTACGGTTACGGTCTGTGTTGTCTAAAAGTATCTCTGGTATTTTACCAACCACATTTAGCTTGAGATCGGTTTTTTCTTGAGGTGTCATTTTACCACCACCGATGTTCTCCAATTGATCCAACACCTTGCTCAGCTGATCGCCAATAAATACAGAAATAATTGCCGGTGGCGCTTCATTGGCACCTAAGCGGTGCTCATTACCAGCCGAGCCTATAGAAGCACGAATTAAATCTGCATGCTTATAAACCGCTTTGATACTGTTTACAAAAAAGGTGAGGAACATCAAATTACTCATTGGTGTTTTACCTGGCGCCAAAAGATTTACACCGGTATTGGTGGCCAATGACCAGTTATTATGCTTACCAGAACCATTAATATTCGCAAATGGCTTCTCGTGCACAAGCGCACGGAAATTGTGGCGTCGTGCCACTTTTTCCATAAGGTCCATGAATAACGAATTATGATCAACCGCAACATTCGCCTCTTCAAATACAGGGGCAAATTCGTACTGCGCAGGAGCAACCTCGTTGTGACGCGTTTTAACTGGAATGCCCAATTTACGGCTTTCGTATTCCAATTCTTTCATGAATTCGATTGCGCGTTCCGGAATAGAACCAAAGTAATGATCATCCAACTGCTGTCCTTTAGCAGGTGCATGCCCCACAAGCGCACGACCAGCCAAAGTTAAATCTGGACGAGCATGGAAATAAGCCTCATCAACTAAGAAGTATTCTTGCTCCCAGCCTAATGTTGCATTAACCTTATTGACATTTTTATCAAAGTACTTGCACACATCTGTCGCTGCTGCATCCACTGCTTGCAAAGCACGTAGTAATGGTGTTTTGTAATCTAATGCTTCCCCCGTATACGAAACGAATACTGTTGGAATACATAATGTTGTGCCAAAGACAAAAGCGGGTGAAGTTGGATCCCAAGCCGTGTAACCACGCGCTTCGAAGGTATTGCGAATACCACCGTTCGGGAAAGAAGATGCATCAGGCTCTTGCTGCACAAGCATGCCGCCTGAAAACTTCTCCATAGCCTCACCATTTCCAGTGGGCTCGAAAAAAGAGTCGTGCTTTTCCGCTGTTGCCCCAGTTAAAGGTTGAAACCAATGCGTGTAATGAGTCGCACCTAAACTCAATGCCCAGGCTTTCATACCAGAAGCGACCTGATCTGCAATATTCCTTGAAATCTTTGTACCGTTTTCAATAGAGTCGTTTACTGCTTTAAACGCTTCAGAGGTCATGTATTGACGCATCGCTTTTCGATTAAAAACGTGCGAACCGAAGTATTCTGAAACGCGTGTTCCAGGTGCTTCAAAGTGCTGAGGCTTGCGCCCTATTGTTTCTTCTAGTGCTAGAAATCTTACCGTTGGCATGTGGCTAATTTTTAATTTAACGCAAAGATACCCCTATTTTTTGTGGGGTGCAATGAAAAATTATTAACCAATGTTGATATCAACCCCTTAAACAAACAGGTAGATCATAAAAACAATGTAGGAAACAAGCAACAAAGCCCCTTCGACTCGATCTAGCCGGTCAGATTTCAGTACACCCATTAAAGGAATGAGCAAAAGAGTGAAAAGTAAACTAATAGGAAAGTCAACATAAAGCAATGCCTGATCGGAAAGTGCTATGGGTTGAATTAATGCAGTAAATCCTAAAACGCTGAGAATATTAAAGATATTCGACCCAATTACATTGCCGATTGCTATGTCCGCTTCACCCTTTCGCGCAGCCATTACACTCGCAGCTAGCTCAGGAACACTGGTGCCAAAGGCGACAAGGCTCACTGCGACCAGTCGTTCACTCCAACCCCATTGTGCTGCCAACGTTGCGATTCCAGAAACAAAAATTTGTGCACCAAATTTCAATCCGACTGCACCGATAATAAGCAACAACAAACCCTGCCATATAGGCATGGCGGGAACGTCAATATCCTCACCTAAAGTTGTAGATGCCCGCTCTATTCTTGCACTGCGTATTTTCAAAACATTATAAACAACCAGTGTCGCTACTAGAATCATTCCCTGTAAAACGTTTATTCCTCCAGATAGCAAAAATCCACCAAGCAAGACATTCGCGCCGATCAGAAACAACCAATCCTTACGATAAGTTAAGCGAAGTGCTTCCATTTTATAGAGCAACGCCGTCAGTCCTAATATAAGCCCAACATTCGCGATATTGGATCCTAAGACATTCCCTAAAGCTATAGCACTTTTCCCTTTCATTGCAGCGATTATACTCACAATCAGTTCCGGAGCGCTAGTAGCGAAGGCAACAAGTGTTAAACCGATTATGACTTTTGAAACGCGCAATTTAAGCGCAATAGCGACTGAGCCACGAACTAAAAATTCGCCACCCAATAACAATAAACCGAAACCCGCTAATAGAAAGAGCGCCGTCACAGCTTGGTACCTCTTTTAATAGTATCCGTAACTTCTTTGAATGCATCACGACCTTCCTCAACTGTTTTTTTAACGTCAGTCAAAGCATTCTCCTCCGCATTGTCTAAAATCTCTCTCTTGATGTCGTTAGTTGCGTTTTTCACCTGCTTAATAACCTTTGCAGCCGACCGTGCCATGCCCGGTATCTGCTTCGGGCCAAACAAAAGCAAAAAGACCAATGCTACAATGATGAATTCACCGCCACTAATATTAAAGAGTAAAAAAACGTGTTGCATTACGCGAATTTACAATAAAAAACCCCCGGCGCGCTCGCGCGCCGGGGGTTTTGAAAATTTTGCTTTTCGTTTGCTTAGCTCTCCTTGTCAGAAGCATCGAACATCACCGGAGTAGCGATAAACAATGAACTGTAAGTTCCCACTAACACACCGAGCAGAAGCGCAAACATGAAACCACGAATTACTTCTCCACCAAACAAGAAGATAACGAGAAGTACAAAGAAAGTCGTCAACGAAGTGTTGAACGTACGACTCAAAGTCTGGTTCAATGATTTATTTACACTAACACTGTTTTGCTTACCACGAGACCCCATGTTTTCACGGATACGGTCAAACACTACCACAGTATCGTTTAATGAATAACCAATAACAGTTAGAATGGCAGCAATGAAAGCTTGATCCACTTCCAACTGGAATGGTAAGAGCCCATCCGCGAGGGAGAAGACACCCATAACAAAAAGCACATCGTGTAACAGTGCAACTACTGCACCGAGCGAGAATTGCCATTTGCGGAATCGAATGAGGATGTACAAGAAGACAACAATCAACGAGAAAATAATGCTATAAACTGCACCTGATTTTATATCGTCGGCAATAGTTGGCCCAACAACACGTGAACCGACTAAACCTATGGCATCTTCCGTTTCGTCTGTAAAGAACGACTCCAACGGTAGTTCTTCTGCGAAGAAATCTGCAACGCCAGCATAGAGCTTAGTCTGAATGTCCTCATCAATTGTAGGACCCGTTTCGCCAATGCGGTAGCTCGTAGTAATGATTACCTGGTTCGCATCCCCTAAGGTTTTTACCACCGGAGTGTACGTGTTACCCTCTTCATCTACAAAAGCATTGCTCAATGATTCGGCAACATCACTAACCTCTACAGGCTGGTCAAAACGTACCTGGAATGAACGTCCACCAACAAAATCAACGCCAAGGTTCAAGCCTTTTGTGAAGAGCGAGAACAATCCAATTGCGATTACTACCGTAGAAACACCATATGCAACTTTACGCTTCTTCAAGAAGTCAAAGCTCAGATTAGTATACCAATTCTTTGTGGTTTTGGTAGAGAACTTGATGTCTTTCTTACCGTCCAATCTTCTCTCAAATACGATTCTTGAGATGAACAATGCCGTAAATAACGAAGTCAAAATACCAATCATCAGAGTCGTCGCGAAACCGCGGATAGGACCGGTACCGAACGCAAATAAAATTATACCTGTTAAGAAGGTCGTAACGTTTGCATCGATAATCGCGCTGTTCGAATTTTTATATCCGTCAACAATTGCTGCACGCAGTCCTTTTCCTAAACGCATTTCTTCACGAATACGCTCGAAAATAAGAACGTTTGCATCTACAGCCATACCGATGGTCAATACGATACCCGCCATACCTGGAAGTGTCAATACTGCTCGCAAACTCGCGAGTATACCAAAGATCAAGAACATGTTGATCAAGAGTGCCATATTGGCCACAAGACCTGCGCCACTGTAATAGAAGTACATGTAAAGCAATACTAGGGCAAGTGCAATAGCAAACGAATTAATCGATGCAGAGATGGCCTCCTTACCTAAAGAAGGACCTACTACATCGGACTGAATAATACGTGCGGGGGCATCTAATTTACCTGCACGAAGAATATTCGCTAAATCCGCACTTTCCTCAGCGCTGAAATTCCCTGTTATCTGAGTACGACCACCTGCAATTTCATTCTGAACTTGCGGATAAGAATACACATAATTATCTAATACGACCGCCACAGAACGCTTCGGCGTTTGTGCAGCTGCCTCCGCAGTTAGTCGTTGCCATTTCTGAGCTCCCGTGCCGTTCATCGCCATGGTTACAATGTTGCGGTTGTATTCGTCTAAATCTGGACGCGCATCTACGATCACACCACCGTCCAATTCAGGAGTGTTCTCGCGGTTGCCTTTAATCGCTAAAAGGGTTATGATATCGGAGTTAGGCTCTGGCTTGCTGCTCCAAAGGAACTTCGCATTGCGCAACTCTTGATTCATCATTTGAACAATCTCTGGACGTGCTAAAAACGCGTTGACCTTTGCCGTATCACGAATGAGTGAATATCCGACGCGCGGTCCTTGCATTGCCATTCCCGTTTCACTCACCATTGGGCGGAAAACTTCAAACAATGGGTTATTGGTAGAAAGCACATCTGAAGAATCTGTTGTGGCAGAATCAACAGGGACTTCAGCATCTTCAATTGCGAGATCACTAAAATCTGGAACTTCGTCTACAATTTCTGTAGTCACTTTTTCGCCTTCAACAATGTCGCGTAATTTATCGTTAGCAGAAACCAAGAAAGGAAGCACCTCTGCACCTTCGTACATGTTCCAAAACTGGAGTTCTGCGGTGGATTGTAGAAGTTTTTGAACACGAGCAGGATCCTTAACACCTGGCAATTCAACCAAGATACGTCCCGTACCCTCTAGGCGCTGTATGTTCGGCTGTACCACACCAAACTGGTCGATACGCGCACGCAACACCGTGAATACGTTAGCAATCGCTGCTTCAACATCGCGACGAATTTCCGCCTGTACAGCATCATTTACTGCATTAAAACCAACTTTATCCGTCATTTCCGGCGTACCGAAAAGCGAAGGATCACTTAATAACAACCCACCACCGGTTTCGGTGCTGATTTTATCAAATTCCGCAAAGAACGTGTTTAAATAGTTGTTTTGACCTTGGCTTTGTGCTTCGTCAGTATTCGCAATGGCCTGAGTGAAACGAGGATCCTGGGCGTTTGCCACTAAACCTTTCAATACGTCTTTCACACTCACTTCGAGGATGACATTCATCCCCCCTTTGAGGTCAAGACCCAGGTTCATTTCCTTTTTCTTCACTTCGCCGTAGGTAAACCCAAGTACTGGGTAGACCTCTTGCGACATCATACTGTCGAGATAAGCCGACTTAACATTTGCATCTCCTGCGGCGAATGACTCTGCAT
>Ga0228630_1000598_pt1 | contig 15057 bp, 10 predicted proteins | sample 37DmetaG_FD_183038 | JGI IMG/M metagenome (GOLD analysis project Ga0228630, IMG submission 183038) | Seawater microbial communities from Monterey Bay, California, United States - 37D | ecosystem: Environmental > Aquatic > Marine > Coastal | place: USA: California | collected 2016-10-25 | reverse complement strand
TCAGCTCAAATCGATCATTACTCGATACCGGACCATTCTGCTTCCAGCGAGGGTCACCGAGGACTTCAACCAATCGCTGAACTGCTTGTTGGGTCGCTTTGGAAACTGAAAATTCAGTGAGTCTACATGTCTGAATCGAACGCTGTAAGAACCGCAAATAGCGGAGCAGATATCCCGTCGTTACGACCGAAAGGCCATTACCAGCTAGGGCATTATTAGCGTCATTCCACTCGGGCTTTTGGGCGTTCATCCAGATCCCACCATCTGGAATCAATTGACCGAGCTTAGCCATTGCGGGGATGAGTAATTTTTCGATCAACCCTACTCGAATGATCTCGCCACCTTCGTCACAAAGGAGCAATCCATCTCCTCCAATCTCCTCTTTCCTGGCCAAAAGTTGATCATGACGCTCCTCATCAAACTCTACCGTATCGCGAGGATCTGCGAGGGTCTTCTCCCAACTCGCGAGTCGATACGGCACATCTGCAAAAACGAAATGAGACTCACTCCACGCATCAAGAAATTCGGGATCAATCTTTGCTTTGAGCTCCAAAAATTTTAGAAGGTAGATGATCTGATGATCGCCCCAGTAACCGATAGAAACCCAAGGATCTTCTGGATCAGGAACTTCCCAATCAACTCCCGATGAAGTCACGCGGTAGGGATTAAAACCATCCACCGTGGAAGCGTTAAGAAATCTGGAAATAAAACCGTCGAGAAAAACCGGGTAACTCCATGCGAGTGCCTCCCAGTTTTGGAAAATATCGCGCCAATTTCCTTCGTAATGGTGGACTGGTCGCCCCTCTTCATCGTGAAGCCGAATGTTAAACTTATTCCAAGGGCGGCTTGGATCACCATGCCGCCTGCCCAAAATAAGAGGCAAGTATTCCGTCGTGAGGCGGATCAAATCTGAATCCCCCTGGCGGCGGGCTTCTGCCATGATCCAGTCGCGCTCGAATGATTCAGGCAGACTCGAAAACCAGTCCTCAAATCGTTCAGCTAGTTCCCGATTATTCTGAATTACAAAGTGCTTGAACTGGGCCGCGGAAAGAACCGATCCATTTTCAGGAAGCCCCCCACGTAACAAGTTACAAAGAGTATTATGGTAGTGGTAATGAGAAGTATCGAGATCAGCGGATTCCTGAAACCCATCCACCGATTCTACAAGTTCACGCAGCCTCTTCCGTCCTTCCTCCAAGTCTTCTTCAACGGCTGTGAGCAAAGTAAGTTCGTCACGGAGTGACCCGACCAAGCTTCCGACCTCACGATGAGTTTGTTCAATCTCCGCGACCATCATCCACTCTTTGGACTCCCCAGCCGGCACGGACAAATCTGCCCCCAATAAAAAAGCTCCGCGCTTTCCTCGTGATTTAGTTTTATTCCCATCGGAAGATTCACCCCTTAAAAACTGCTCGGCATCACGGCGGGACAAAAAGGGTTCAGCCTCTGAAAAACCGGTGGTCCAAACGGTTGTAGCCTTCAGGCTTTCCAGAGGGATTGGAGCATCAACGATTCCAGAAGCCAATCGATGAATCATCAAACGACCTTCGCAGCAGACCTCGCTCATTTTGTAGGCATCAGCAAGACAACTTAAATCTAGATGCAAGCGCTGGCTCACTCCAGGCACCTGTAAATCCTGAAGACCATCCACGATCCTAAAATTCTTCGTCTCACTTCCTTCATTCGTGATTTTGACTTTCCTCACAAAACCAAACTTGCCAGAGAGCTGCCAGTGATAGCTGAAACGAAGCTCTAAGTTTTCATTCCACTCTTCAAAAATTAATTCTTCGCCCAGAAAACTCTTCAAGAGACGCCTACGAATCGGCGTGGTGTGAATAGAAGTAGGCCAGAAAGGATGCCAGATTTCGCCTCCGCATTCGATCGCTGTGAATGGGCCTGTTTCGTTCCAATTACCGAGAATTTTATCGACCGTCAGATAAGGAAAAAGCGCTTTCTCCGGGTTCTCCCGGCCGGCGCTCAAGGAACCATTACTACTGCAAAAAAACCACTGATTCGTCACCGTTGCGATACTGAGAAAGAAAGGATCAAATTCCTCGAGATGGTCAATCACCGCAAAATCCCGTCCGTCACGAATTTCCCATTCATTAACCTGATCAAATTCGATGGTTCTGCTCATTTCTTTCGATTCAGGGGTAAAAGTCAAAGGTGTCATTGGTCATTCTTTTACTTCGTTATCTCAATAACACCCACCTCTTTGACGATGGACTAAATTGATGTAACTTTATGCAATCTATTTTAAAAAAAACACCAAACAAGGGAAAATTTTTATTTTGCAACTTTATGCAACATCTTCCAGAAAGAAACCTTCCTGGAGCACCTGCGGCCCAGAGGCGGCCGCCCCCCTAAAGACCAGTCAGGGACGTTTGGTCATTTTCTTAACTTTTCAAACTCATCCCGATTAACGCTCAACACGCTTCCATTTGGTCACCATTGAGACCGTCCACTGGAACTTGCGCGCAGTCTCTCGAATCAAAAAAGGTTCATCGGCCACTTCAATCAATTCGAAGTCATTCCCGAGTTCTTTCTTAAGCCAGTCAAGAGTGCGCCCTTCAGGCCAATTTTCCTTCTGTGTGAATTCCTCTAGCCAGGTACAAGGAGTCGCCAAAACTAACTCACCACCATTTCGCACCAAGCTAGCGAGCTTTGATAAAAATCGGCGGGGCTCGGGAAGACGGCAAACAAGATTCGCAGCATGCACACGATCAAAATTCCCCAGCTCATCCCGCAAATTCATCGCGTCGCCCACTTCAAAAGTGATTCCGCCTCCATCCGTCCCACCGGGCCGCGAAACATTCACTGTCGTGACTTCCCCTGCCTCCTCTAATCTTTGGCATGAAAGCGTTTGTCCCGCCCCGATCTTCTCGGCCGCTGTAATAAATGCTCTCGAAAAATCGATCCCGATCACCTCACTACTGGTCCTGCCGAGCTCAAACGAAGACCTTCCCACGGCGCAACCCACGTCTAAAGAACGACCGACACTACCTTTGGAGAAATACCCCACCGTCCGAACCGGGAAATCCAACGCCGCGGCCGGACCATGCTCCCAAGGTAAAATCTCCTTAGGCTTTCCATAATGAAAAAGGAGATACTCCCCAACATATCGATCTGTCTCATAAACATCTGCCATTGCGAAACAATCAAACCCCTAGAATAAAAATGTCCAGACTAGAGACCAAGCAAACGGAAATGACAAAAGCATCCGATTGCTTTTAGGATTCTATGAAATTGACGTGATCTCACTAACATATATTGCGCTCCTGCTTTATTCTTAACGACCAACCCCTTGGTCACTGATCCCTTCTCTTCTCATACAGGTTCTACTTCCTCTAGAAATCGCCACTCCCAAATAAAACTTTGTCTTAAGATGAGTTGGGGGTTTCCACTGCCGCAATCCTGCGGTAAAGCCTCCTTATCATGCTCAAAGCCGGAATTGTCGGAATGCCCAATGTTGGTAAATCCACCCTCTTTAATGCCCTCACTCGGACCCGCAACGCCGAGGCCGCAAATTACCCTTTCTGCACCATCGACCCAAACGTAGGCATGGTTACTGTCCCTGACTCACGTCTCGACACGCTGTCAGAAATGTCAAAATCGACCAAAGTTATCCCCACCGCTATCGAGTTCGTCGATATCGCCGGACTCGTCGAAGGAGCCTCGGAGGGAGCCGGTCTCGGAAACAAATTCCTCGCTAACATCCGAGAAGTCGATGCCATTGTTCAAGTCGTCAGATGCTTCGAGAATGATGACATTATTCACGAACTCGGCACTGTAGACCCCACCCGCGACATCGAAATTATAAACTCCGAGCTCATCTTGGCCGATATTGCTGCACTTGAGAAACGGAAACAGTCGCGAGAAAAAAAAGCCAAGTCGGGTGACAAGGAATCCAAGGCTGAAGTCGAGCTCATTTCCAAACTTCTGCCCCACCTTGATTCCGGTAAACCTTCGCTCACCGCTGAGCTCAATAAGGATGAGAAAAAACTAATGAGAGAGTTTTTTCTCCTCTCATCCAAACCGACTATTTTCGCCTGCAATGTGAACGAAGATGAACTTTCTGGCGCGATTGAAAACCCTGATTCACACCCCCTCGTCTCAAAGGTAAAAGCTTATGCTGCCGAATCCCACGACGCAGAGATCATTGTCATCTCCGCTCGTATCGAAGAAGAATTGGTTGAACTCAGTCCAGAAGAGGCTACAGAATTTCTCGGTGATATGGGAGTGAGTGACTCAGGGGTATCCGACCTCATCCGAGCAGTTTACCAACTCCTCGGTCTTCGAACTTACATTACGACCGGGGTCCAGGAGACGCGGGCATGGACCATAACTGCAGGAGACAAGGCTCCAGCCGCTGCTGGAGTCATCCACGGAGATTTTGAGCGCGGATTTATCGCGGCTGAGGTCGTTCACTATGATGACTTTGTCGCACTTGGCGGCAAGGCCGCTGCACGTGATGCTGGAAAGCTGCGCATCGAAGGAAAGGAATATGTCGTTGCTGACGGTGACGTCATTGAATTCCGCTTTAATGTTTAAGGCAAAGACCTCACTCGGATATCAAGGTCTTATTTTTCCTGAGGTGATCACCAACAAGGAGCCGCCAGTCCCTCACAATTTGATCCGGGGGTATCCCGATGTCTTGACGTAGCTGCTGTTCCATCGCAGTCCGTTGTAAAGGCAATAACTTCGGCTCTTCCAAAAGCCGAACGATTCCCGGTAACTGGAGGGCAGGTGACATCAGGCTACTTATCTCAAGATACTCCAAGACTAAATTTGCAGGGTCCTCTGAATTGAGATCATCGATCACCACTTCGACGGCGATATCATGTTCATCGTTAGGAAGATCTAACAAGATCTCAGCAAAAGAGTCCCTCCTCTCTTGGTAATCTGGGATGTTCTTCAACGTCGAAATAAAACTAGCAATCCTCGCCTGTCCTTTTTCACCGCGCCCACTTCCCCCCGATAAAACCTGATTCCTGGTGGAAACTTCGATCTGTCCCGACCTATTTGAATCCCTTCCCTCATCACTCTCTGACACCTCGGCATTCCGGCAAGAGACCACAACAAAGAGCCCTACGATGACATGGCCTAATCTTTTAAAGGTTTTCATTTTAAAAAAGAAGACTCTGCCTTTGCAGAGTCTTCATGATCACTATTTACGACGAGGTTCCTGTTCTACTCATCAGAATCGCCATCATCACCGTCCCCGTTGTCGTCATCGTCTCCGTTGTCACCATCGTCTCCGTTGTCACCATCGTCTCCGTTGTCACCATCGTCTCCGTTATCGCCATCGTCTCCGTTATCGCCATCGTCTCCGTTATCGCCATCGTCTCCGTTGTCGTCGTCTGGGGTAGTTTCCGGGATTACTGCACCTACAATGTGAAGAACACCATTAGAAGCGCTCAGATCCGCCTCAAGGAGAGGCGAGCCATTAAAAGTGGCCCCTTCGTCAGAAATATCAACGGCGAGGCGACCACCAATCGTCCGGACGACTGAACCGTCGGACAAATCAGCAGAAGTGATCTTTCCATAGGCGACGTGACGAAGCAATACACCGCGAAGGGCCCGCTTATCGTCTAGCAAAGCTGCAAGGGCATCTGCCGGGATCGCAGCAAAGGCATCGTTGTTCGGGGCAAAGAAGGTCCATCTCCAATAACGCGATTTTTGATCAAAAAAGCGCGTGTATCCTGCGGTATCGAGAGCAACTTTAAAGGTTGCGAGATCATCCCGGGACTCAATTACACCAACCAAAGTTTCGACGATTTCGGGGACTAAGACTTCGTCAATCACATGTACCACTCCATTCGCAGCGATGATGTCAGCGGCGACCACAGACGCAGGCCCAACCGATACTCCACCCTCCTCGACCACCACATCTAGATCAGTCCGCCCAACAGTCCGAACTGTACCAGTCTCGAGGTCAGTGCTTTGGACTGAGCCACGGACAATATGGTTCTTCAAAACAAATCGTAGTAACTCCCGGTCATTTTGAACCGCTTCAAGAAGTTCGGAAGGAAGTTTCGCAAATGCCTCGTTAGTAGGGGCAAAAACAGTTAATTCGAGGCGGTGACTGTCGAGAGCTCGGTCAAGCCCAGCCGACTCCACTAAGCTAGCGAGGGTCGAAAGGTCCTCATTTCCAGCAGCAAGCTCCAAAATCGTTTTTGGTGCCATGAACTCGGGATCAAGAACGGTGTCGATCCCGTGTATAATCCCGTTGGTGGCTCTCAGATTTGCTTTCACAACCTTAGAATCGTTGACCTTTATGGCCGATGAAAACCACCAGAACGAGCGATATCGAGTCGTCTTTACCGCAAGGGTCCCCTCATTCAATGCCGTGAGGGAACGGCTTCCGAGTCGGTAGGAAGAAATGCGTTTCCCGGGCACAACATGATAGGTGAGGAGGTTGGTCAGCGAAGCCTTGTCAGCAAGAAGCGCAGAAAGGCTCTCCGCCGGGATTTTTTCAAAAGCGGCATTAGTCGGAGCAAAAATAGTTGCTTGATCAATCTCGGCGAGAGCATCGCCTAGACCTGCTTCGGTAACGGCTGTTACCAAAGTCGAATAATTTTCGAGTCCAGCGAGCCGCTCAACAAGATTTTGCGTCCGGGAAGGACTCTTGCGGCCTCTGGACTGTGCCTCGACCGTCTGAGGAATGGCCAAACCGAGCCCTAAGGTTAGGCAGGCGATACCCGGTAGGTTTTGAAGTAATTTCATAATTTTTAATTTTTTCACCCCTAAAATAGGGGCGGTTTATTAAGATGCATCACTTCCCAAGGGGTGCAAACTGTTTTTGACAAATGCATTACCTCCTTGGAGTTGGTCAAAAAAAATCGAATCTTCAGACCCCGAAGCCTGAGCCCGAAAGCCCGTCAGAATGCACTCTCCGGTTTACCTAATAAAATTTCCTCCTTTAAAATCCAAAGAGCACCCGTAGCGTCTCCCCAATGACGAAAACAATCACACGAATGTTTCTGCCTATAGTTCTCTGCAGCACTCTCCTCGCGCAACTTACAGACCCGCCAGTTCCGCCAAACTCTCCAATAATACCACCACCAACACTTTACGACTCAGTGGTCAAAATCGAGGTCGCCACCCAGGTTCCTGATTACCGGACCCCTTGGAATAGCGGGCGCTTTAGTGGAGGGACCGGCACTGGATTCATCATCGGGCCTAATCAAATTCTAACTAATGCTCACGTCGTTTCCGATAACCGACGTCTTCTTGTGACACGACGAGGCTCCTCGCGCAAACACGTCGCCCGGGTGCGCCACATAGCGCATGATTGCGATCTAGCCCTTATCGAACTCCAAGATTTTGAACCATTTGAAAGACTTCCGTATCTAGATATCGGGGGAATGCCCACGCTAGAAAGCCGCGTCAGTGCTATCGGTTACCCGGTTGGCGGCGAACGGCTCTCAGTCACCCAAGGGGTGGTCTCACGGATCGACTTTAGCAACTACAGTCACTCGCGTGCGGACTCCCATCTCGTCATTCAAATCGATGCTGCGATCAATCCAGGAAACTCGGGCGGCCCTGTTGTTCAGGACGGTAAGGTTGTCGGAGTCGCTTTTCAGGGAAATACCCAAGCTGACAATGTGGGGTATATCATTCCTACCCCAGTCGTGAAGAGATTCCTCAGGGACATTTCGGACGGTAGCTACGATCACTACATGGACCTTGGGATCTCACCATTCCCTTTGTTCAATCCTGCAATGCGCCAAGCCTATCAACTTCCCGCTGACGGCAGAGGTGTCCTCGTGGCAAATGTTGTCCCGGGTGGACCGGCCGACGGCGTCCTTGAGCGCGGCGATGTTCTGCTTAGTATTGACGATAATCCTATCGACAGTGCCGGTAATATCCGCATCGCTGGGGAATTCGTAGATATGAACGAAATCGTGGAACGGAAATTTGCGGGTGACAAGGTCACACTTGCCTTAATCCGGAAAGGTGAAACTTTTACGAAAGAACTTACTCTTAAAGCATTTCCCTATTCGCGTATCTACTCGATCCAATACGAAGAAATCCCTCGCTATTCCTTTTTTGCAGGTCTGGTTTTCCAGCCCCTAGATCTTAACCTCTTTGCCTCCTTTAAGTTCAATGATCGCCGCCTCCGCCAGATCTTTGCTGACTATGTCTCGCGCGGACTCTTTAAGAAAATGGAAGACGTTGTTGTCCTGACTCGAGTTGAAAACGATCGTCTCACCACAAGAATGGCCGGCTTCACTGGGATGGTCGTGTCCAAAGTAAACGGAAAGGAAATCAAGACCTTGCGGCAGTTGCATGAAATTCTGAATGCCCCAAAGCCACCAGAATACCACACCATTGAATTCAACGGCGGCAATCGACCTCTGGTCGTGCCAAGCTCAGAGGTGCTCGCTGCCCAAAAGCGGATCATGGCTCAAGTCGGCATCACCAAAGCCTCCCAACTGGATTAAACGATCCAACCAAGCTCCAACGAATGCAATCCATGAAAAAACTTCTCTTCATTCTTCTTTTTCTCAAGCCACTTCAGGCAACTCCGGAAGATTCGCTTGTCCGGATCAATTCAACCATCCAGACATACAGCACTTCTCAGCCTTGGGAGAAGACACCACCACGTTCACGCCGCGGGCTCGGAGTCCTTCTTCCCGGTAATCGTATCCTCACCACCGCAGCAATGGCGGCAGACTCGATTTATATCGAGCTTCAATCAGCGGATAGCACCAAGACCGTCCCCGCCAGGGTTACAGCTATTGATTATGAGGTGAATCTAGCCCTTCTTAGCCCCGACTCAGAGCTCGGTTTTCTTGCTGAGCTTAAGCCCACCACGATCGCACCACCCGCAAAACCAGATGACGAGGTCGAACTCCTCCAACTCGAAACAAATGGCGAACCACTTTCTACAATCGGAAAAATTCGTTCAATGGAATTACTCAGCACCTTTGTAAGCGGGCGCTACTTTCTTGGCTACGTCGTGAAAGCGTCGATGCAGACTTCTGGCAATTCGTTCACCCTACCCGCCTTCCAAAGTCAAAAGCTCATCGGGATCCTCACGAGCTACGATTCGAAGGACCAGATCTGTGACGTTATCTCCGTCGATATTATCTCAGCATTTCTCAAAGATGCCGAGAACGGTAGTTACAAAGGCTTCCCTAGTCTCGGGATCGCCACCACGACCACGGAGGACCCACACTTTCGCGGATGGCTAAAGCTGCCAGAGAACAAGGGTGGACTGTATGTCACCCGAGTTTTACCAAAAGGATCTGCCGCCAAGGCCGGCATGAAAAAAGGAGACGTGATCCTCAATGTAAGCGGCTTTGCCATAGATCGCAGGGGATACTTTGAGCATCCAGATTACGGAAAACTCTTCTGGCCGCACCTCGTGCGTGGAGGCCCGGTCATGGGTTCCAAAATATCAATCGAAGTTCTGCGGAACGGTAAAGAGGAGACTATCGAAGCAATTCTCCAAAAGCCGCCGCCACCTTTGGTCCCGGGGTATCTTTACGATGAAGCCCCCCCTTTTCTAATTAAAGGAGGACTGGTATTTCAAGAACTGTCGAGACCCTACCTTGAGGCCTTTGGTAAAGATTGGGCGACTCGCGCTCCTCTCAACCTGCTAGACGTATTAAGTAGCCCCGAAGACTACGAACAGGACCGGCGGCGCGTTGTTGTCCTCACCCGCGTTGTCGCAACGGAAGCCACAATTGGTTATGACCGCCTCGCCAGCCAGATTATCAAATCAGTAAATGGAAAGACTATAAAAGGACTTCCAGAGCTAGCGAAGACCCTTGCAGATACTCCAGAAAACGGGATTCACACAATCGAGACAGACAAGGAACCCTACCAAATCTTTCTTGATCAATCCCTCTCGGACCGCGTCGATCAAGATTTTATCACACGAGGCCTACCGACTCTTAAAAGACTCTATAAGACAGAGTGAATCTATCCCTACCTTTTTACTGGGTTGGAATCTTGAGAATCTGATTGATCCGTAAATCGTCAGATTCAGACCCACTAGCTTCTTTGATGGCGGCTATTGATACTTTGTAACGGCGAGAAATGCCACTGAGCGTATCGCCGCGAACAACTTTATAAGTAACAAATTTAGCAGGAGCTGCTGGCTCTATTTCATCGGGCGTTGATTCGGGATCGGCCACTGGATCACCAGTCGCCTCTTCTGTCTCCAGTATGATTTCATCGTCGACAACAATCACTGCGCGAGGTGGGGCCACAATTTCGGGCTTTTGATTGTCAGGTTCAACGACGAGCTCGGGTGTTTCAAGTTCCCCGATTGCTGCACCCACCTCTGCCGAGACTTCCTCGACAGGGGCCGGTGCTGGGTCGTCAAGAGAATCCACAAGGGCAGGCTCAGGATTAGATTGCGACGTAGCTACAGGTCGTGGTTCCAGTTCTCCCGAAGAGACTTCCCCCGGGGAGACATCAACATCAACATCAACATCACTGAAAGAATCGGCTGGATCCGGCTCGGAAATCGCTTCGACCGGCTGGATTAGGGGGGTCGGCAATCGCGATGGTGGAGTTCGAGGTGTCCCACTCTCTAGAATTGGCTCAGAGATTGTTGAGCTAACCGCATCTCCGCCCGACGCCACATTCGGGCTAACGGGCTCTTCGGTTCTTGCTCCAGCCGGCAGGACCATAATGAGCTGATGAATCGCTTTACCGGTGGTATCAGTGAAGACTTGGCTTTTACTTCTCTCCATCCCTTTACGCAAGCGGTCGATCTCGTGTTGACAGAGAGGCCCAGCCTCCATTCCCCAAATCGCCTCCGCTCTCAAATATTTATCCGTGTTAAGTGTCTTCGTTATCGCGCGGTATTGATTTTCCCCTTTGCTAACCCTCCCCTCAATCTCCACAAAATAATCCCCAGAGGGAAGTTGCTCCTGAACGAACATCAGCCCAGCCTTGCTCATCCAAGGGCCAAACTCAATATCACGCGCCAACTCCTCGGTGGTAAGCTTTTCCTGATTTTTGCCTTGCGGTGCTTTTGAGTCCTCGCAAGAGGTCAGGTGTGCCATGAGAGCAATGACAATGGAATATTTGGCAGCAGAGGGAATTTTCATGGAGACAAGATTAGGAATTAAGATCAACCAAGAACGGTCTTTTTCTAAGTGTCGAGATATCATCGATCAGAGCAATTGAGAAGCATCGATTCCTTTTAACATAAAAAGGCCCGCCAAATTTAAAGAAACAGGTCGAAAACAAAAGTTCTACGATTCGATTCCAAGCTCTTCCTTGAAATCACGGCGTAACTTGCGCTCTCCAATACTCAGCAGCATTCGTGCGTTAAGATCGGGCACGTCCTTCTCAAAACCCTTGGAGTAATTGAATAAGTGCCTCGGAAAGTATTCTGAAAATCCTTCGCGCTCATCATTGGCAAGCCTTCCCCAAATCGCAAAATTTAGCGTCCGCGCAAGTTTTTGCTTCATTTTGAGAGTCAACTTCCTGCCATGACAGGCCCGCTGCACTTGTTTGTGAGTCAATTGTTCGGGTGAGGCCACGACGAGATCATGATTTGAGAGCCCCCAGCTCTCAAGAAGCAACAACAATGGCTGAGGCCCTAAATCCCGTTCTTCAGTCATTTCGAAATTTAAGCATTCACGAGACGAAGGTCGCCGAGGCGGCGAACCAGTTCGCGGGTTTCGCGTTGCCACTGCCGAATAGTGGAACGGGAGGCTTCGAGTGATTCAGAAACCGAGGATTCCAACTCATTCAAGTTTTTCTTGAGTTTAGTCAAAAGCTCATCGACGCGGGCCATGGCATGTTCACAGATCGTCCCATCTTTTGCATGAAGCTCGGCGAGCTTTGCCTCAACCTTCCGTTGAGCCTCCCTCATTTCGGCACCGATAATTTTACTTTCGGGGACGCGACGAAGGTTGCTCACGAGACCCAATCTATGGAGAAGCATAATGGACCATTTTGTGGGGTCAAAGTTCCATGCCTTCACGCCATTACGGAAGTCGTGCTGGAATTCGTGGTGGTAGTTATGATACCCCTCACCATAGGTCACTAGAGCCATAATCCAGCTATCACGGGCGCTGCAACGAACTGAATAGGGCTGGTTCCCGATGGTATGACAGAGCGAGTTGATGAAGAAAGTCGATTGCTGAACCAAAACAACGCGGAGTGCGCCTACAACAAGAAAGCCGCCAAGAGCACCAATCATTCCGCCCATGACGAAATAACCCGCGACTGCCGGTAAAATTAATCCAGCAGTAAAAGCAATAGCGACGTAGTGACGATCTTGGAAGCGAACCAAGGAGTCCTTTTGGAGGTCTTTTACATTGTCGATTGGTTGGGGCGCGTTGAGCTTGAAAAGGATCCACCCGATGTGAGCCCAGAAAAATCCCTTGGAGATATCGTAAGGGTCCTCTTCATGATCTGTATGCTTATGGTGGCGCCGATGGTCCGAAGCCCAGTGCACTACGGAGTTCTCGAAAGCGCAGGCGCCGAATACTAAAGTAAAAAGACGCACCGGCCAAGTCGCCTTGAAAGATAAGTGTGAAAAAAGACGATGATAGCCCAAGGTGATACTTAGACCGGTGGCAATCATGTAAAAGCCGAACATGGTCCACATGATCCAGTTCAAATCATGCTTAATTAGGAAAATAGGAGCAGCGATGATCCCCAAGGCAGTAATAATGAAAAGAAATGAGGAATTTACCCAGTTGACTCGATAAAAAGGAAATCGATGATTCATAGCTAATGTGTGTTTTTGAAGCTTACCTATCGGTTTGTGAGGACTTTTCACTACAGCACCACAACAGTGGAACTTTATCAGTTAAATAACCGAAAGGCGAGGGCCAATTTTAGATCGGCCGGAAAACTGATTTTGCTAGTCAAATCTTTCAATGATTTAAATTGTCTCAAAAACTTCCAATGCTGTTCTCGACTTATTTTTGTCAGATCTTGAAAGAACTTCCGTATTAGTAGCCCTAGACAATGCCTATGAAAGAAGATCGTAATCACCTCACCGCTTCTCGCGTTTTAACTTTCCTAACGTTTGTGTTCTCCGCGATTCAAGCTAACGCCGCTAAGCCCCCAGAGGGTTTTGAAAAAATCGATCAAGAGATCGTAATCACAACCTTGGAGGCTAAAATGATGTATGACAAACCCAGTTTTAGCGTCAAACCAAACGCAAAAATCAAATTAGTTCTTAAAAATCTCGATAGCCTTCCACACAACCTCATCATTTGCACGCCAGGAAGGAAAAAGGGAGGCGATAAAGGAAAAGAGGTCGTCGATGCCGTCCTGAAATTAGGAGACAAGGGCGTTGAACAAAACTGGGAACCCAAGGGTCATCCTCGAATTTTAAAAAGTTCTGGAATGGTCCAACCAAAAGAGGCTACTACAATTTTCTTCAAGGCCCCTAGCAAAGAGGGCAACTATCCTTACATCTGCACATTCCCAGGGCACTATCAGCTGATGAACGGGATGATGAAAGTCAGTAAACTAAGCGATCCCAGCCGGAAACTGCCTCCAATCCGAGATCTTCTTTCTTACACGCATCTTGGCAGCTTTAAGACTCTCACCGACCTTCGTAAGACCAAGGCAGTGAATGTAGAGGAAGAGAAGAAGGGGCTCATATCTCTTCAACACGCCGCACTCAAAAAAAATAGTCGCGATAATTATGGGATCGTCTGGGAGGGTTGGCTCAACGTTCCGCGCGACGGAAAATACACTTTCACCTACGACACCGACGATGGCGGCTCCATAACCATCGGCGGAAAAGAAATTATCACTCGAAACTACGTCGGTCCTGCCGGCAAGCCATCTAAAGGATCGATCAAGCTCAAAAAGGGGCGTGTTGATATCAAGGTTGAATATTTTGAGCTCTCCGGTGAGGAACATGTTTCTCTCTCTTGGGAGGGGCCTAAAATGAAAAGGCAATACCTTTCCGATGCCAAGACCAGCGGAGGTGGCAACCGCGGTGGCGGCGGAAATAGCATCCCGATAGTCGCTCCAGCAGGAGAAGCAATTATTTACCGTAACTTCATCGCCGGCACCGACCCTCGAGGCATTGGCGCGGGATACTCCGAGGAGGTCAATCTAGCCTTTAGCGCTGATTCTATGAGCCTGGACATGATTTGGAAAGGTGACTTCATTGATGGCGGACGCCACTGGATCAACCGTGGCCAAGGCTTTCAACCACCAGCAGGCGACCAGGTAATCACCCTCAATCGCGGTATTCCATTTGCGATTCTTGAGAGTCAGACCTCTAAATGGCCAAACAAGGCTGACGAGAACATGGAACCGCGCTTCAAAGGCTATAGTCTCAACAAGCAACAGCAGCCCACCTTCAAGTATCACTTTGGCCCAATTGCGGCACTCGATTACCCTGCCCCGAAAGATGATGGATCCGGCTTCACTCGGACGATCACGATTAACGTCCCCTCTCCTGGCTCTTCAGGCGAGCAACTCTACTTCCGGGTGCTAAGTGGTGGAAGTGTCCAAAGCGGAAGTGAAAGAACCTTCAGCTTTGAAGACAACCTCATCGTAAGCGTGCCAAATTCCGAGCTCCCTCCATTCACCCGCGAAAACGAACTCCTTATTCCAATTCCGCTCACGCCAGGAAAGCACACCGTAACCATCGATTACACTTGGAAGTAATTAGGCATCCCAAACTTAGAAAATTTGACACCATGAAAAACTTCATTCTCTCAGCCGCTCTCATCTCTTCTGCTCTAGCAGACCCGCGCCAACCTGAATTCTACCTTCGTGAAGAAATCCCAATGCCGGAAGGCGAGGTTCTCGAGCTTGGCGGAATCGCCATTATGCCTGGCAAAAAGGTCGCAGTTTCCTCCCGACGCGGTGATATTTGGGTGTGCGAAGGCGCCTATGGAAAAGATCTCTCAAAGGTCACATGGACTCTCTACGCGCGAGGCCTGCATGAGCCTCTCGGAATGTTCTACCGAGACGGATCACTTTTTGTCACCCAGCGCCCCGAAATTACAAAACTCACAGATACGGACGGTGACGGTAGAGCGGACAATTTCGAGACCGTAACTCACCACTGGGGAATCGATGGTGACTACCACGAGTATAATT
>Ga0228630_1000563_pt1 | contig 15498 bp, 26 predicted proteins | sample 37DmetaG_FD_183038 | JGI IMG/M metagenome (GOLD analysis project Ga0228630, IMG submission 183038) | Seawater microbial communities from Monterey Bay, California, United States - 37D | ecosystem: Environmental > Aquatic > Marine > Coastal | place: USA: California | collected 2016-10-25 | reverse complement strand
CTTTAACTTATACAATCCAAAACGGTCAATCATCCACAGCAGCGCCAAGAAACAATCAAGCAGAATGGAAGTTTACACGAGGCTCAAGCAGTAGTGCTACATCTGCTGCAGCGACTGGAACATATGTCGAGGTTTTTAATTCCAACGCTCAAGCCTATCGGTTTTTCCAAAATGGGAGCGGTGGATATGGCGACATGCAAAACATTACCGTCCACAGAAATAAGATATTTGTATCAAAAGGGTCGAGCACAGCTTTCGACAACAACCTGAGCGCGATGGCATCTGCGACATATAAAGGCCAAGGAGAGATTGTTTCGATAAATTGTCCAGTTCGTTACACTGACGGGCTTGGAGGCTCTAATATCACCCTAGAGAAGCAGCTTGGCGTAATTTATGAGGGACATATAACTGCTGCCGGTGTTATAAGTCGGTCTGGCTATTGGGAGCTAAACGTAAGTGTCAGAGGGGCTGATGGTGGTGGAGTGATGGGCTTGATCAGCAGCGGCATGTCGTCGACTAATAATTATAACACAAACTCTAATACTCGAAATGGGTTATGCCGAGTTGATTTAGCAAACGCTCCAACCCCTGCTCCGAGTTCTTATGCAAATGATCTCTACATCTCTCACTACTGGCAACCTCAAGGACAAACTTGGATCACTGTGTCGAAAAAAGACACCTACTACAGAGCAAAGCCGACAGCTTTAACTCAAACTCAGTTTGAAAATAACTATCCCAGTTTAACTATTCCATATCCAAACGGCTATTCTCAAAGCGACATAACCGTACTGCTTGATCTTGAAGGTACCGGAGGCAGAACTGGCTATGGTTTTTCATTTATAGGTGATGATTACGGCAGAGACGAACGTGAAAACTTTATGTATGCAGTCATTTCTGAACCTATTTTAAACGCCACTAAAAACTCTACTGGTGTCGCAGTAACGCCTCCCTCTTTTTATGGCGCTGACGGGATTTACCCTGCAGACAGGGTTACAGATGGGACGACGTCAACGTACCACGCCGACCAAGCGACTGACACTGACCTCATGGGACAAAGCAGCTTCTACACCAGCCATTTTTTCAATGATTATTCACCTAATGCAAACACAAGCGCGGACGCTACTGTCACTTGGGACGGCGACAGTTATTACCTCCCCCCAAACCCTGTTGTCTTGTTTGGTGCAATCTCGACTACCTCGGGTGGCTCATCAGCAATCAATGGCAAGGTTTCAGAGTGCTTACCCCTTAAGGGTAGAGTGTACTTGGTGGCAGAAAGTTAGACTATGACTATTACAACAAGAGTTTATAGCGACACAGGGAAAATAACCGTCGATACGGTTGGCTTCAATCAGTACGTCGTTGAAAGTGGAACGCTTACATCCGCAACCAGAGACGTTTTTAACGGTCAGACAATGGCGACTGGATGGTGGGACAACAACGCCTACGGTGGTCCATTAAGATGGTGGCCCGACCCTTATGAGACCGGATTAAACAGAAACTCGTCAACTCCTGGCGGAGATAGCACAGGCACAAACGCAATAAACACTTGGGATATTTTTAGACATACTAGGGAGCACCCTGTTTCTACGTTTGAAGAACCAGTGCAACAAACAAGCCGGACTAGAATGGGCATTTGGAGGACCGATGGCAGCATAGGTGGTCTTGTCGGTCAGAAAACTTATTTTTTAGCTGCGAACGGCACTGTGTCCTTGGGCGGCGGCGTGACTGGTCAAAGTAATAACTGCCAGTTTCATAATAAATCTGATAATTCTCTTTTGAGGTTTTTACCAAGAGGGATGTTAAATTATATTTATTCTGACGCATATATCGACAAGACAGATATTCCCATATCCACAACAAATGTAAACGTTAAGCCTCCAAACTTTTTCAGGCAAAGGACTGAAAGATATCACTCAACCAGAACCCACAGCAGCACCCTTTCTCTCTACGATGGAACTTATCCGAATAGGACTTTAACAAGTAGAAATCAGAGCAACGCTGCGGCCTACACTGGTTACAAAATTGTCGTGAGTAAAAACAATTCTACAGGTCACAAAGTACACTCGATCAGACGAGACAGTGACAACGTAAACATCACCAGCTCTTTTACTGGGACTGTTATGTGGAACGAAACGCTTGGTACAATTACAAACAACGTAGCGAACGCGGGGTCTAGGGCGTTCAAGCAAATGTTTTTAAATGGCACCTGCATTTATCACGCTTTCACAAACAACGCGGCTGCGACTAATGGTTCCGACGATCTCCCAGATTGGAACAATGCGACTTGGAGCTTTGGATCTGAAAACCCAACGTCTACAAAAATACACACAGGTAACGCATGTTCAGCCGGTGGATTGCATTATATTCAATACGGCGGAAGGTTTTACACTCCGACGATAAAAATGGGTTTAGGAAGCGGGTCACACTGCGGCAACACAGATCAAGGTTACAGCACGTCGATCACGTCTAACGACAGCACCCCTGTTACTTATGCTCAAATGATGGGGGACGTGTTCCCTGCAGTTAGTTTAAACAGCTGCATGATTGGAGACAGCCTTTACTCATACACTGGCGACGAGATGTATCCCGACAGCGATATGAGAATATTTTTCAAGGTCAATAGCGGTGAGCATGTCACTTTAGGCGCTGGGCAATACCAAAGCTCGGCTGGTGACAGTGGTCACGGTGCAAATAATAAAAACGGGACAAACCAGTTTTGCTACGGCGTTCACTCGACGCAAACCTCAGTGGATTATTTTGTTTCCGGTCGTTGCACTCAAGAAAGCTTAAGAGAAGACGACTTTGCTCTTGAAGTATTTAATGACGACGCTGATCTTTTATTTACAACTAGAAGCGACGATAAAATTGCAGTTCTTGACGGTGTAAACACGACCGAGGGAAATTGGCAAACCTCGACCTCTAGCTCGGTTTTTACCGGGGTATCTTCCGCTTCCTATATCCATATGCCGTTCCACAAGGCTTTAACCCGAGTTTATAACACAAGCGATTGGCCGTCCGGTGCGGTCGTAAATATACAGTGTCAGCCTTGGATCTACAGAAGCGGGACCAGTATTTACATCCAGTGGTTTCCGCAAAGAAAACGGACAGGCGGTGGTGGGCAAATCACTGTCGGCGTCGGGGCAAATAACCTTGACGATATTGCAAACAAATCAATCATTGTAATGCACGGACAATTGCCTGCGTAAATTAGGCAAAAAAAGCTTTTGATTTGCCAACCTTTAAATCGTGCTGGTTCAAATGCCAGTCGGAGAATTAAGCATGACTGAAACAATCGCCTTGATCATACAATGGGCTGTCGCGCCTGTCGCAGCGTTTGTTTGGGCTTTGCATGCCAAGACGGGTCGGCACGACACCGAGCTCGCAGTCCTTAAAGCTAGAGCAGACGCTGAAAAACTTGCGCACGATCGAGAGATGAAAGACGTAAAGGACGCACTGAAAAACATAAGCTTCAAACTTGACAATATAGAGCTCGCACTCCGAGACAGATGATCTGCAAAATTGCGTTTGTTTTAGTTGGCGTTCTATCAGGCGGCGACCTTTACAACGTGTGCATTTATCGCTGCCCGCCCAGCTCAAACTTCTATTATCACTACCCACCAAGGCTGCGCATACCCTACGGCGCTCCTTGCCCGGCATATCTTAAGGTTGGCAAAAACACATGATAGATCCAGCAACAGCAATCACAGCAGCGTCTTTTGCGTTTAATGCGATTAAGAAGGGCTGTCAGATTGGGCGTGATTTGGAAGGCATGGCGGGCGATCTCGGGCGCTGGTCAAAAGCAATTTCCGACTTTGACTTCGCAGCTAAGAGGGTCGAAAATCCAAAGTGGTATCAAAGCTTTGGCAATGTTGAGCAGCAAGCAATGGAATTGTTTGTCCAAAAAAAGCAGCGCGAAAATATGCGCGACGATCTGCGCAAGATGATCAGCGAAACGCTCGGCCCCAGTGCATGGCAAGAGCTTATTCGCATGGAAAATGAAATTCGTCAGAAGCAAAAGGATGCGCAGTATAAGCGGATCGAGCGCAAAGAGACGATTATTGCTTGGGCAGCGGGTCTGCTGCTTTTTTTACTTTGCGTGGCCGCTTTGTTTGGCTTTGTTTGGATAGCAGTCAGGCGCGATGGCTGACGGGGTTTCTGGCGTTGGTTCTGCGCCATTTAACGTTGCCTCTGACATTCATCAGCAGGCGCAAACGCGAGCTCGCATTGAGGCGCACCTGGTAGAGCAGCGTGTGGAAAAAGAACATCGAGCCAATCACACGCATTTAGAAGCGCTGAGAGAGCAAAAGCTAGATTTGGGCAAGGCTTACGACAGGTATGGCGCAAAAACTACAGCCGATCGTCCAACTGGCACAAACATCAACATCGAGGTTTAAACATGACACCAGAAAGATTAGACGCTTGGCGCATCGTGCCGCGCCTGCTCATTTTGAGCTATATGGTTGTTTTTTATCAGACTTGCAGCTGGTTTATGAGCTTAGAGCTGCCCAATAATGCGCAAGCTGGATTTGTCAGCGTTATTGTTGGTGCCGGGGCAGCTTGGTTTGGGCTATATGTAAACGGTGGCAAAAAATGATGCAGTTTATTGCACCTATCGCAAACCTCGCTGGCACTTGGCTCAATGGCAAAGTCGAGCAAAAGGCTGCTGAAACGAAAGTCAAAGTCGCGCGCGCAGAGGCAGAGGCTGCAATAATGGTCAGCTCGTCAACAAGCGCTGCTGAATGGGAAAAGATCCAAGCGCAAAACCAAAACAACTCATGGGCTGATGAACTTTACGCAGTGATTTTCGCGCTGCCATTGGTGCTTGCGTTTGCGGGAGACTGGGGTCGCACAATGGTTGAAAACGGGTTTTCAGCGCTCGATGCCTGCCCGGATTGGTATAAGGCAGCTCTCGGCATAATTTTGAGCGCCACTTTTGCCAGCCGTCAGGCCACCAAGTTTTTTATGAAAGGCAAATGATATGAAAAAGAACTTCGACAAATGCTTGCAGATGCTGCTAGTTCATGAAGGCGGGTTTCAAGCAGATAAGTTTGATCCTGGCAACGATGGCGACGGATACGGCAATCAAGGCTCAACAAACCTCGGCGTTACAGCCAAAGTCTATGCGGCCTATACTGGTCAGCCTGCGCCGATCGAGGTCATGAAAGCGCTAACGTTTGACGACATCGCGCCGATCTATAAACAGAACTATTGGGATCGCGCTCGCTGTAGTGACTTAGCCTCTGGCTTGGACTGGAGCGTTTTTGACTGGCAGGTGAACTCTGGCAATCGATCTAGCAAAGCACTGCAAAAAATTGTTGGCGCAAAGCCAGATGGCGCGATCGGGCCTAAAACTTTGCAAGCTGTTGGCAACTATGAAACTCGCGAGCTGATCGAAAAAATGCACTCAAGTCGGCAAGTTTTCTACAGTTCGTTAAAGACGTTTGCAAGGTATGGAAACGGCTGGACGCGGCGCAACAATGAAACGTTAGAGGCGGCGCTGCATATGTTAGAGTAAAGGCCAGCAAAAGCTGGCCCTCTCTTAGTTTTTGTAATCGCGAAGCACTTCGTTGACTGCCCCAAAACGCAAGCCAACTTCTTGAGAGATTTCCTGACTGGTTAAGCCCAAATCACTCAAGCGCCTGATTAAGATCGTGCGAGGGTGAAGCTTTCTACCCGTTACAATATGGGCGTCTGGTTTGTTGCTTTTTAGGTTTTCACTATTCCCGTCACGCGCGCGCGTTTTTTGAGCATCAATTTTTGCCATTTTTAACATCCGCGCACCAAGCTCAGCTTCTTGATCAGGCGTTGTAATTTGACGCATGTCAATCTTGCTCTGATCATTCATTGGCAAGATCCTCTGGCACCCGCCAATAAGTCAAACCATTGAATTTATGCGGCTCAAGCCAACTTTTTTCGACAATCCTTTCGACCACTTTGCCAACTCCGCAACGCTGGCTGCGCGCTTGCATAAAACGCTTGCCGTTCAGCTCACCATTGGCGATTTCGCGCAAGCTTGGGCATCGTTGTTTAAGCTGCCAATGTTTCAAAATGAAAGTAAAAACCTCGCGCTGGCGGTCTGTCAGCGGCGGCCTCATTGCACAACTTCCCAGTCAATATCTAGCTCGCCATTTTCAAGGACAGTGAGCGTTGCGTTTTCGAGCTGGAAAGATCCGATCGCGCTGTCTTTCATCGTTTGCGCAAGCGCGCCACTTATTTCCCGCTCAATCTTTTGCCATTTTTGTTTTTGGAATTTGGCGAGCTGAATGTCGCTGGCAAGCATCGCCAGATCTTTTTTAAGCTCTGCGTCTATTTTTTTAGCGGTTAGGTCGATGACCTTTCCCCCGATCATCTAATTAACTCCGAAACTACCGGCAGCATCCACAGGCCACCAAAAAGCATAATAAACAGTGAAATTGCGCCGATAAAATCTGTGAAAAGTATCCAGCATAATCTGCCAATGCTAGGCTGGCTAATTAGGTTGTGCTGACTTTCTGATGCGCCTGGTACACTATACAATGTATATATTATGCGCCTAAGCTTTCCACAATCTGCCTCAAGTGTATATTTCATTTACTTAATCCTCTACCCTTTATTTTAACGCAGCAATTTACTGCGCTTAATCTCGCCCAAACTGGTAGTCTGGGCGCACCACTGGCTCATTTAAGTCTTCACGAGCCAACAATTCATCGTGGCCGTTTGTATCGACCGCGTAGGTTCTACCGCCAACATACTCCATCCGCTGGCCTTTAAACTGACCGCGCGGATCTGCTGGCAGAACGTGCTGCATATCCCAATGCGTGTTTCTAGCTGCGCGCTGCGCCAAGATGGCTTTGTCAACGCCCCGCATTGAGTTACTTTGATCGATGCGCCTAAGCTCACCGGCAAGGCGCTCAAGATGCTCTGCATTTTTAGCAATATGATCCTGATGCCACATCTGCATGGTCATGCGCACAGTCATGGTCATCCCACCTTGGCGCATTGCAGTCACGGTTGGATTAACTTGCTTTTTTCTGCGTTTCATTTTTCTCACCTTTCGAGCCAATATAATCTATTTTTGCGACTTGCGAAGGTAAAGCCTTTTGTCTTTTTTTCAGCAGCCCTAAAAAATGCTCAGACTCATGCACTTCTGTCATTTGAAACAAATCAGAACTGTAATCTGCATAACCTACAATGCTCTCGCAAAGTTCGTCAGAGGCGTAATAGTACAAGGTTTTTCCAACCTGTTTAGAAATAACCCAGCCTGCCTTCACTGTTTCTTTAAGATATGCAGAAATCGTCTGTCGGCTAATGTCCAGCTCGTTAGCAATTTCGGTTAATGTGTAACCCTGCTTTACCACTGTTCCGACATAAAGCAGTCGCCCAAACACTGCCTTCTCAGAGGAGCTTTGGAACCAAGCAGTCAGCTTACTTTCAGCAATCCAGCGCTGGCGGTCTTTGAAAACTTGAATTTCAGTGCGTGCTAAATGATATGAAAAGTCATTCAACGCGGTTTTATAAATATCATCCATCGATCTGCCCCATTTTTTTCATGCGCTGTATCACACGATAAACAGCGTTCTGCGTCCAAGCATTGCCCTTTTGATTAAGCACTTTTTTGGCGTTAAGTTGGCGCGCTATATCTGATTGAGACATTCCTCTGTCGTACATAACGCAAATTTCGGGCCAAGCTGTCAATGCAAACTCGTCAGCCTTCTTTTGTTTCGCTGCGTTACCTGCATCAATGAGCGCTTTTTGATTAGGCGTTCCAAGCATGTTTATCTCGCGTCCAGAGCGCGTAATATGAGGCTTTCCTGCCTCTAGTTTTTTGCGCACTCTGTCTAAACCAGCCTGCGCTCGCGCGACAATACGATCGCGTTGAACTTGCGCATTTGCAGACAGAACCTGAATGCTGCCTTGGCTAATAATAGGATCATCAGCGACCTCTATCGCCACCCCCTGCTCTGCTAAAGTTTCTAAAAACTCCAATGCAATCCATTGGCGTGATGCAAACCCCTGCAAACTCGCAAGCGCAAATGTAGAGCTGTCAGATTTGCAATGCTCCACGCAGGCTTGCAGCTCCTCGCGATCATCAAAGTCGCGCGTTGCTTTGCCCTTTTCAACAAACCATTTCACCGATCTGCCATCAGCCAACGCAGTGATTTGCCTGCGCTGGCGATCCTGATGCGCTTGGTCAGCGCTGTTGTAAATAAAGCCATTAAGTTTCATTCTTACCCTCCCAGATTAAATCGTGTTTGCTGCCATTTGAGCGGCTAAGATAAAAGGGTTTTTACCTTGGCGCTCAATGCCGCTCGACTGGCAGTAGAAGCCACCATCAAAGTCGGCGCGAACATAAAACACAGGCTCATTCCAATCATCGCCGTGCACGAGGTAGTCGGTCACTTTTTCGCCGTTAAAATCATATTCGCGGGCTTCAAGTTCAAAGTTGTAGCCGTGAAACTCAAAGCAATTATCTTTGACGCAAATGGTCGCCTCTTCGCCAGTCCAGTTTTCTTTGTTAAAAGTATAATGTTTCATTCTTACCCTCCATTTTTACAGCACCAGAGGTGTTTACCCCCTGTGTACTTGTTTAATGTATATAAATTCATGTAGTTCTATGCAAGCCCATTTTACTAATTCCAAGTAGGCGCATGGTGACAAAATATAAAACGCAACAAAATCAACGGGTCGCATTGCACACAATGGTCGATCCAGAAGTTAAATCAGCGCTCGACGAGGCCAAAGAAGGTCAGCAAGTCAGCCTTGCGCATCTCATCGACAGCATTCTCCGCGAACATTTTACGCTCAGAAAAAAGCGAAATGATCAATTCGCGCAGAAAACAGGAGAACACGGATGAGCAGAACCCCGTCACAGATCGGTCGTCTTGCTAAACAAAGAGGCGAGGGATTTGAGCGCGAAATAGCTCATGCTCTCTTTGACGAGCTCGGTATCACTTTTGTACGAGAGCTGGAACAAGTAAGAACTGCAGGCTTGTCAGATCTTATCCCAGACGATGAGAAATTTCCTTTTGCCCTAGAGCTAAAGCGTCGTCGTTCTGGCGTTGGAATACCAAAAGGCGCTTGGCAACAGTCGACCGAAGCCTCGGACATCGACGCCGGGATCTATCCAGCCGTCATTTATCGCTACGACAACCGAAAGGCTCGCTGCGTTGTTCCATACTCCGCAATCGTCGAGGGCGAACTAGGCGCAAAAACAAAAAACATAAACGACAAAGCCGAAATCTCATTTCCGAGGTTTTGCAAGCTGTCACGAGAGATCATGGCCTGGAGATCGATCAATGATCAGTGATGAAGTGAAAGCTAAAATTAAGCTAATGATCCACGAGCTTGATGCGCTCATGGTTGATTTAAAGCGTTTCCCAGAACGTCCAACTGCCCAGCAGCGGGTTGGCTCTGTTAAAAGCAAGCTAGAGGCAATTAAACGCGCGCTCACTGGTGGCAACGATGAATAGCGCTGTCTTCATTGCAGTCGCAGCTTTTAGCTCGTTCGACGACTGCGTCAGCTTTGCGCACAAATATCAGCTTTACCAAACACTCGCGGAGCAATGCGGCAAGTTTAAAATGCCAGCGAAAAGCCTCGCGCCGCTCTACTCAATTAAACCTTTACCCCGACCACAGGAGCAAAACCAGTGACCATTGAGTACGACATAAGCAACAACGAATACCACAACGAGCGCCCAGGTTACTCGTCGACGTTTATAAAAACAGCCTGGCACAAAAGCATCTATCACGCGAAAAACGGCTCGTCCTCGATAGCAATGGCCGTCGCAGACCTGGGAACGTCCGTCCATGCAATGACGCTCGAGCCCGAAAAAGATCTTGTCAGATGTGGACCCGAAACGCGCAGAGGCAACGCATGGAAAGAGGCATATGCAGCGGCAGAGGCTGACGGCGCGACATTGTTGCCAGAAAAAGAATACTACCAGGCTGAGGACATGGCGGAGGCTTTGCTCAAACACGCAGAAGCTGGAGAAATACTTAAGGCAAAAGACAAAATCTGCGAAGCGTCTATTTTCGTCACGCATCCAAACGGCCTCAAGCTCAAGGTCCGACCTGACATTTATGTCCCGTCTATGTCTATTTTAGCGGACGTCAAAACTGCCCAAAGCAGCGAGCCTCGAGCATTTGCAAGGCAAGCTTGGTCGCTCGGTTATCCAATCCAAGGCGCGTTTTATAAAATGCTGGCAGAGCTTGCTGGTTGGAAGGTGGACAGCTTTGCTTTTTTAACTGTTGAAAAAGACAAACCTTACACCGCGCACGTTCACTACCTGTCAAACGAAGCGATCGCCTGGGGGACTGGTGTCGTCAACCACGTCCTCGATCAAATTAAGTCACGCGAGCAGAGCAAAGACTGGTCTCCTGATTGGGGTCCGCACTCATTTATCGAGCTCCCAGCATGGCTTTCAAATAATGACCAAGAGGAGAAAATTGATGTCTGATTTTAAACGAATGAGAATTAAAGGAGTTGACTTAAAATGGCCGAAGCTTGACCAGCTTTACCGTTACGACCCTACATTTAAACGAGAGGACGGAGGCAGAGGAAAAAGCGTCCCAGCTCAAGCTGACGAAGAACGCGCAGAATGGTCCGTCACAATGAGCCTCCCCGAAAAACGAGGGAAAGCGCTTTTTGCAAAGTGCAAAGAACATTTTGAAGCGCGTAAGCCAGGCGAGGAGTTTGGAGGCGTTTGGGGTTATAAAGAGCTCAACGGCGACGATCTTATTTTAGATTATACAGCCTCAAAAAAAGCTAAAAACTCGAAAGGCAAATACAACGAACAGCCCGAAGTTTTAGACGCAAATGGTGAACCACTTGCGAACCGTTCTATTTATAGCGGCTCAACCGGGGACGTTTATTTTGCGATTTTTACTGCTTTTAATCCAAGCGAAAGAAAAGAAGGCATAAGCATCATCCTCGACAAGGTGATCGTCACAAACCCAGTCTACGGCGGCGGCGACTATGACGACCTAGACGACGAAGCACCAGCTCCAAAAAGCAAAAGTTCATCAACCGAATACGATGACGAAATACCTTTTTAAAGGATGAGCAAGCCCGTCGATCATAAGCAGCTAGTCAAGCACCTAAAGACTAGGCACAAGCGCGCAGCAAGAGCGCTTGCCTACGTCTTAGGGACTGGCAGCACAGAGGCTTGGTATGATTACGCCGAGCTGATTAGGCACAGACTAAAGCCAGAAGAAATCGCCGGGCTTGCTTATGCAGCACTTTTAAACGTGGAGCCGAAACATCGCTTGGCAATGTATGAGCTAGTCGGCGACCTGCAGGTGCCGTCTGGTCCACCAATGCCACCATTTGCAGAAGACATCGCCTTTGATGCGACTTGGTGGGCTGGCATTGCCAGCAAAGACGAGCTGAGGGCTTACCTTCTCGCGATTATTAACAAGCTAGACGAGGACGACAAAGAGATCGTCGCGCGCAATTTGCAAAAAGGACGGATATGAAAGTGGCACAAGGGGAGGACTGGTTCACAAGATGGGAGGAGCGCGTCGGCAGCGAGCCCGCGATACCAGACGCAAAACCATCTTTGTTTATCAAAGCCTCGACATTCGCAGACCAAGACGTCCCGCCGCGTCAATGGCTTGTAAACGGGTTAATACCAGCAAACACGGTGACGTTGCTATCGGGCGACGGTGGAGCAGGCAAATCACTGCTGGCTTTGCAGTTGGCAATGAGCGTTGCAATCGGGCACGAGCTGCCCTGGCTTGACCGAAAGATCGACAAAGGCACGGCGTTTTATGTCGGCGCAGAGGACGATCTCGAAGAAATGCAAAGGCGCGTCAACGATGTGTCAATGGGCAACATGATCGACATGCGAACGCTCGAAGACTTGCACTTGTCGTCCTTAACAAACAGAGACGCACTTCTGTCGGTGGTGGACAACAAAACAAACATTGTCCACCCCTCCCCGCTCTGGCATCAGCTCGTCAGCGCAATCGAGGCGCAAAAGCCTAAGCTGGTCGTTTTAGATACTCTGGCCGACTTTTACCCAGGCAACGAAAACGACCGAGCACAAGCGCGCCAGTTTATCGGTCAGCTCCGGCAGGTTTGCGTTAAGCAGCGCACAACGATCGTTTTGCTGTCGCATCCATCGCTCTCGGGAATGGCGACCGGGACAGGCACGTCAGGCAACACCGCCTGGAACAACTCAGTCAGATCGCGGCTCTACATGACTAGGCTGAAAGAAGACGGCTACGAACCAGACAAAGCAGTCCGAAAGCTCACAGTCATGAAGTCAAACTATGGCGAGACAGGCGCTGAAATTATGATGCGCTGGAACGACTGGAAATTTGACGCTGAGGGCGAAAAGGTCGGGCTTGATAAGGTCGCGGCAGAAGCCAAGGCCGAGCGCGTTTTCAAGTCATTACTTAAGCAGCAAAAGGAAGTCGGGATTTACCTGACGCACAAAACAAGCTCGCTCTATGCCCCTCGCGTAATGTCGACGCTGGTTGATCGGGACGGCGTGACGAAAAAGGAATTTGCGCGCGCGATGCAGTCGCTAATTACGCGGAAAGAGGTCGTCATAAAAGAAGACGGACCGGCCTCAAGACGGCGCAGCTTTTTGGTGCTGCCATGATGCAAACCCCCTACAAACCCCCTACCAACCCCCTTCAAAGGGTGGGTGCAAACCCCCTACAAACCCCCTACCAACCCCCTTCAAACCCCCTAGCCACACACACCCCCCATACCCCCCTAGAGGTGCTGAGCCCCCGCAAGGCAGCGGGGCTCGCACTATGAAGGGGAAAGTGGACAACATTTTGGCCCAGCTTCGACGCTTGGGCTTTGAGGCAACATGGCACGATCGCGAGCCGGGCAAGCTCGGCGGCATCGCGGAAGATTTCGCTGACTTAAGCGATCAAGACTTTGAGAGGATGCTGACAAAGGTCAACTCTCTTGAGGAGCTGGCGGGCATTGCGAACCGTCGCAAGCTCCTGCGAGCTCCCTGGGTCAAGCGTTACTCGGAGGCGCAGCGTCAAATGATCGTCAGCCGAAAGCTTGAACTGCAAAACAAAAGGAAAGGCAAAAGATGAACCGAGACGAATTTCTTGAAGCGGCAAAGCAAAAGATCAACGGAGAGCGCCAAGACGACTACGGCGACGCTTCTTTAAACATGCTGAGAATTGCCAACCGAGCTTCACAGCATATCAGCGCAGACTTTGACGCGGCATCGATCGCGATGATGTTGGTCGAGGTAAAGCTTGGACGGTTGGCGCATAAATACAAGCGAGACAGCGTCGTCGACGCGATCGGCTATCTCGCTCTCTTTGGTGAGCTAGAGGAGGCAGGTCATGGCAAAACTGAAAAAGTGGGAGAGGAAATACCAGAAGAAATACAGTGCGAGCGGATTTATCAAGCAGAAGATCCGCCAGCACGACGCGGTCAAATCCCACGCGCCGGTCACTTTGCCGGATCTACCTTGGGAGACTGAGCATGAGCGACGCGATGATGAGACGCCTGGCAAACCACGACTGGAAGCGGACGCTTAGGTTTGCTCATGATCGCGCGATTGACGACTTGCGCCTCGATGCGCAGTTAAAGGATCATCATCTTGGCTTTGCGTTGCTTAAGCATGCGGCACACGTTGCTCGCATTGCCTACCCTGCCCCTCCGAGATCTGGAATGCCGACAGCCTCAGCAATGCCAGAGAGCGGCGACGAGGTTACGCAATGGCAGCTGATCAGCGCTTATCTGCAGGGCTCACTTGTTTCTCTGCCAGATCTGCAAAACCGGCCAGCTCGACCAACAGCGCGAGACGTTGATGTCACTGACTTGGTCCTTCATATCTGGCACCATAAGTGCCTGATGCGAAAAGGCGATAAGTCTAGGATCAAGCGAGCGGTTTACCTCAAGGCAAGCGGCGTCCGTCCCGAGGTTATAAAGCGGCTGTCGGGTCTAAGCCCTCCCAGGATACGCAGCGCTCAGGTTGAGGCTGGTGAGGACATTATTATCGCAATTAAACGATTTGAAAAAAAATGATTGCTTTATCCGATTTAGGATCAACTTATATTAACAAATGGCAGACAAAACGTTTTCATTTTTACTCCTTTAATTCCTTTTGCAAAAAACCCTCCCAGTTAAGCAAACGGAAAACTTGGCCGTCCTAGTGGCGGCTTTTTTTATTGCATGAATAAACAGCGCAGCAAACACGCCGAGCACTATCGCAAGCTCTATATGACCAAGCGCTGGCGCTTTTTGCGCGCTGAGGTTCTGGCTCGTGACTTGTTCACCTGTCAGCAACCGGGCTGCGGCTCCCGTTTGGTCAACGGTCGATCCGACCCGAGATCAGCGGTCGTCCATCATAAGACGCCACACAAAGGCGAGCTTGAGCTTTTTTATGACAAGGACAACCTCGAGGCAGTTTGCTGGACGTGTCACTCTGGCGCGATCCAAAGCGCTGAGGCTCTAGGATATGACAGCACGATCGGTGCTGATGGATGGCCTGTCGACCCTAAACATCCTGGCTCAAAATAGCCGGGGGTGGGTCGATCACAAAAACGACAATGCGCAAAACCGGCAGGCTAGGTCGACACTTTTCGCTAACTAGGATTTTTACGAGGAAAAATGGCAAGAACTAGGACGGACAGTAAAGAGAGCGCGGTAAAAATCATGCAAGCGGCTGCGCAGCCAGTGCATCCTCCGAGCAATGTGCCTCTTGATCAGACTGACCTGCCGTTTTTTGCAAACGTAATTTCTGAGTTTGCGCGCAGCCAGTGGAGCGACCACGCTTTAGAGATTGCGGCAATGATGGCGCGCTGCATGAATGACTTGAACCGGGAGCAGCAAGCGTTAAGGGCTGAGGGATATATTACGACCCGCGCAAACGGGACAACCGTCGAGAACCCGAGGCAGCGAATTGTTAAGTCATTGACTGGCGACTTGCTGTCATTGCGTCGCTCTCTTGGAGTGAATGCTCGCGCGCGCGAGGAGGCGCATGTTTCGGCTAAAAAGACATCGATCGCAAAATCGATCGAGACTGAAAGTCCTCTCGGGAATGGTTTGATCGCTAGACCGCAATGACAACCAAAGGCGAAAAGATTTGCCAATTTATTGAGGAGTTTTGCATCATCCCCGAGGGTGCAAAGGTCGGCTACCCGATGAAGCTGCTAAAGTTTCAGCGCAAGTTTATCTTGGATGTTTTTAACAATCCTGGCGGAACGTCTCGCGCGTATTTATCGGTTGGCCGAAAAAACGGAAAGTCGGCGTTAATTGCCGCGATTGTTTTAGCGCACTTAGTTGGCCCGGTGGCAAAGCAAAACAGCCAGATTATTTCTGGCGCTAGGTCTCGAGACCAGGCGGCTTTGGTTTTCAAGCTGGCTGAAAAAATGGTCCGTCTGTCGCCAGAGCTAAACAAGATCGTCCGAGTTGTTCCATCGCAGAAAATGCTCGTCGGTCTTTTGATGAATGTTGAATACAAAGCAATCTCGGCGGAAGCTGGCACGGCTCACGGTCTCAGCCCGGTCCTGGCTGTACTCGATGAGGTCGGGCAA
>Ga0228630_1000550_pt1 | contig 15661 bp, 14 predicted proteins | sample 37DmetaG_FD_183038 | JGI IMG/M metagenome (GOLD analysis project Ga0228630, IMG submission 183038) | Seawater microbial communities from Monterey Bay, California, United States - 37D | ecosystem: Environmental > Aquatic > Marine > Coastal | place: USA: California | collected 2016-10-25 | reverse complement strand
CGGCGCCGACCAAAGCGCTCTCGAGGCCGCCGCCGAAGCCGCTCTCAACTCGCGCATTTTTGGTCAAAACGATTCCGCGACGCTGCTGACCGAAAACTACCTCACTTACCTCCACCATTTCCGTACTGAAACGTCGCGGCAACGGATCGACATTGCTCGCGACACGATTATTAGCCTGATTAACGCGACACCGGGAGTCGACTTTGGATTACAAGTCTTCAATTTTAATCGCAGTCAGGGAAACGATGATCATGGCGGCAGGATTATTGCCGGGGTGCGCGAAATGTCCGCCGCAAATCGCGCTGCGCTCGTGACGACGATCAACGAACTGACAGCCACCACGTGGACCCCGCTGTGCGAATCGCTCTTTGAGGCGTACCGCTACTTCTCCGGTGGGCCGGTATTGGGCGGGTTTAACGGCGGCTCCCTCGAACCCCCCGCCGACACAAGCATTATGAACAACAACCGTTACCAGAGCCCTATGCGCTCCTGCCAAAAACAGTCTTATCTAGTTGTCATCACAGATGGCGTGCCCTTTTACGATAATGATTATGACTCACTGCTTCGGTCGGAACTTGCCTTAAAGACCGGCGATCGCTTCGATGACAGTTACCTACCTGGCGTCGCCGAGTGGATGCAAACTCGTGACGTCAATCCGAATTTGCTCGGGCAACAAAACATCGTGACCTACACCATTGGGTTTTCGCAGGGGGCCGACGACGCAGCCGACCTGCTCGCAGAAACCGCAACCCGAGGTGGTGGCCAATACTATGCCGCGAGTGATGCTCTGGCTTTACAAGGCTCCCTACAACAAATCTTCAGTGAGATCTTAGCCGTCAACGCAACCTTCACTGCTCCTGCCATTGCAGCAAACAGCTACGACCGCACACAAACACTTGATGCCATTTACTACGCGATGTTTTTACCCTCTGATCGTCCTCGCTGGACCGGCAATCTGAAAAAACTTCGCATCAATGATGATGGCCGGGTGATGGATCAGATCGATCGCAGTGCCATTAATCGCGAAGGCGCCATTGCAGATACCGCCTGCACTATCTGGACCTCACTCAACACTTGCACTCGTGCATCTAGCGGGGGCGACGGTAATGAAGTCTTGCTGGGCGGTGCGCTCGAGGCAACCGTTGCAGCCACTGATCGGCGCATTCTGACTAATCCACAAAGCGACGCGGGAACCTTAGTCCCATTGAGCGAAAACGCCCTCATCCGGGCTGTCGGTGATGAAAGCACGCTGTTGGGTCTTATCGGCGCACCTGACGGGGAGAGTTTGACGGGTTATATCAACTGGCTTCGCGGACTCGATGTGGACGATGATGACGAAAATGGCGATACAACAGCCATTCGCAATGACGTGATAGGGGATCCGCTTCACTCCAAGCCGCTTGCACTGAGCTACGGTGATGGCGGGGGCACCAGAGTCCTCATGGGCACAAACCATGGCTACTTACACATGTTTCATGACGTAGGTGAATCGGTAACGGAAAGCTGGGCCTATTATCTCCCTGAAATGCTCCCAATCCTGCGGGAGTTGCGCCTCAATGCACAAACGGGCGGGCATACGGTTTATGGCGTCGATGGGGCCGTATCGGCCTGGGTGATGGATGCGGATGCCGACGGCAACATTGAAAGGCCGAACGATAAAGTATGGGCTTTTTTTGGCCTGAGGAGAGGTGGACGAGCTTACTTTGCACTCGACATTTCAGATCCCGATGCTCCAAAAAGGATGTGGTCAGTGGACCACACTGATCCGGGCATGGGCGAGTTAGGACAGAGTTGGTCGGAGCCCGTTGTCACCCGGGTACCGGGGATTGATGCCCCCGTCATCATCATCGCCGGGGGGTATGACAGCAACAAAGACAGCATCGGGGTGGGCACCCCCGACTCAATGGGCCGAGCTGTCTTTATTTTAGATGCCGAGTCAGGCGACATCGTTCATCGTTTCACCGCCACTGAATCAACGACGATTGGAGTGACCCAATTTCCGGCCACGGACAGTCTCGCCACGAAAGTGAGCATCATGGATACGGACGGCGACAGCGTGACCGACCGCTTTTATGCCGTCGATACGGGCGGCAATGTATGGCGGTTTGATCTGCCAGACGATGACAGTGCGCACTGGTCTGTTTTTCACTTTGCCGAATTGGGCGGCGACACGCTCGCCACTGACCGACGATTTTTCGGTGAGGTTAGCGTGGCGCCCTCGAGTTTTGAGCGGGTAGAGGCCATCACAGTAGAACAAAATGGTGAGGATCAGCTGATCACAACGTCCTCGGAGACGCCTTTTGATGCGGTGCTCGTAGGCTCGGGTAATCGAGCCTCTCCCAACGGTGGCGCTACACAAGATTATTTATTTCTACTGCGTGATGCCGATATCAGAACGCAATATTACGGCGCAGCAGGAGTCCCTCCTCCTCCCCCCATTTTACTGTCAGACCTTTTTGATGCGACAGGCGCACTACCGGGTGAGATTGAGACCGCTGACAGCCGTTTGGCATCGCAACTCACTTTAAGTGCCGCCAAGGGCTGGTATTTGCCTTTACGCCCGACTGAAAAAGCATTATCTGCGCCGACCCTGATCAGTGGTGTGGCCTATTTCACGACTTTCTTACCCGGCGAGTTAGCCTCCACCAACACCTGCGTTGCGGCAGGACAAGGATTTCTTTACGCCTTTACGCTGCAAGACGGTCGTCTTCTCAAACGGACCGTGATTGGCTCGGTCCTCCCCGATACACCACAAATAGTCGTGCCACCGCCTAGTGATGATGGCGGGGACGACAAGTGGAGCCCCGATCTCTTTTTGATCGGTGTCGGCGCTGGTGAAGACGGCAAGGGCACCATTGATACACAACAATCGCTCACATCGAAACGGATCTACTACCAGTATGGAGAGCGAGAATGAACCATCGGACAGCCCACGGCTTCACGCTATTGGAGCTCATGATCACCGTTCTCATTGTGGCAATCTTAGCCGCGATTGCTTACCCCAGCTACCAGAGTTACCTCGCGCGAGCGTATCGATCAGAGGCCTATACCGCACTTAATCAATGGGCGAATTTGCAAGAGCAGTATTTTCTCGATCAACGCCGTTACGCCGACGATATGAGCAGCTTGGGTGCGCCAGCGAATTCGTTCGTCACTGCCGCAGGGCACTACAGCGTTCAGACGACTACCACCGAGACGGGATTTACTCTTACTGCGACCGCCCTAGATAATCAGCTAACGCTTGATAGCGCGTGTTCAACGTTAACCCTGTCTAGCGATGGCGTCAGAGCACCGAAGGACTGCTGGCGATGAAAAAATGGGGATTAATACTTTTTGTTTGTCTTTGTACTTCGCCCGCACACGCTCAATTGTGGCGAGACTATAAATGTTTTGTGCGGGATGCCAGCGGTACTGAGTGGGTCCATCTCGTTGAACTCGATGCCGAGCAGGAAAAACAAGCGATTAGCGCACTGACCGATCGGTCCATCCTAGATAGTTTTGGCCAACCACTGGCGCGCGTCAAAACAGTGGTGGAGTGCGTGCCACTCGACGTTGCCTTCTCATCGACTGCAGCACGGCAACTCGACAGCGTCACGCCAAAGTAGTCGGTGTGTCGGCTGTCAAACCCCCAATACCTCCCTCACCGCGTGGTCTGAGGGGGACTGCTGCCGCACGTCTCCTGCAGACACTGATCTTGAGCTGAACTGACGGTTCGATACGCCAACTGCCAGTCAGCGAGTACGTATTGATAGGGACCCATCATCGATAACGCTGCCAGCGAGAGCAGTGTCATGACCATACTCGTCACAAAAAAACCTCGCCGTAAAGATAACGACAAAACGTTAACCACGCGTAGGTCGGCCAGCGGAAACCAGTAACCTTTCGATCGCTAAACCGGGTAGCGCTGTTTCAGAACGCGGCGGCCCGATGATCGCCTTCACGCGCACAGCATGGCTGCGCCCAGACGTTAACCGCGCCTCCTTTCCCGTCAGGTCAGAGAATCGATTTAAGTCGCTGAGTTGCCATGCATCGATACCCAGCACCATCGTTTCAGGCTGAGACCAGCGATACGTCGCCTCCAAACCCTGTGCGATCTGCTGCAGCCGGAGCACAGCGACGCCTTCAATACTGTCTTCAGCACTCCGATGACGGAGCACAATGCGCTGCACTCTGCCCCACGCAGCACTTTCTAGACATCGATGGGGACGCTCCATGTTTTTCTCCCAGCTAACCTGCCATTGAAATTCTTCGATCGTTTGCTCGCGGTGAAGGTGGCACTGCGTCGAGACAATTTGATAGCCCGCCCCCTCTCCACATTCATCAGGACAGGGGAGTACTTGCTCAACATACAATCCCACGCCAGTGTCGGCGCCGGGTAAGCAAGACAGGTTCGCAAGCTCTACGATTCCGAAACCGCCCCAATGCGGTTGAGTCACCACCGCTCCAAACTCCTTACAGGGGTCCATTAGGCTGTATTGAACCGCCTCTCCCTCACTCGTGATGTCATCTGTTATCCACGTATCTGGCAGCTGCGCCGTCCTCACAAGTGAGTCAAGAAAATCAAACACTTGCCTTGCTCGAATGGCTTGTTCGCTGCGATCGCCCGCTTTTTGCGCTGCACTGATCATGTCAGCACTGGCCGTTAACAGAATACTCAATAGCACCAACGCCAATGCATTGACCACCAAGCATTCGATCAGTGAGAAACCCGATAGGCGTTGATCGCTTAAACGGACACAACAATGGGATATCGTAGAGGTCACTTCCGCGTCATGCTCTACACTAATTGCTGGCGTCAGAGCGGGTGATGACCATCAAGCTGCCATCCATTTGCTGCCACGTCAGTGACACCCATCCATCAGCTGCAGCGGACAGATCTCCCTGAGGGAGAGCTCGCAACCACGCCTCTATCATCCCGCAATGAAGCGCCTGAGTACCCCACTCGGAGGGCCCGCACAATTGCGCTGCTGAGGTGAGTGACACGCCTTCCCACGACGACACCGCTGCTAATTCGTCAAGTAGAAACCCAGCCATGGTGAGTTGGTAAGCGGACATCGACAGCGCCGTCAGTTCGCCCGTTAACTGCATCAAACCAAGTAGCCCTGCAAAGCCAATACTGGCCGCTATTGCATAATCAATCCACATGGCTACCGGCTGCTCAAATCAGTTGTAGTCCAAACACCACGATGATCCAGCGCAAGCGAGGGCGCAGTAGGCACTGTGCTCACGAGGCGCAGCAGAAAACCGGCATCAGTGGACTCTACACTCAGTTGGTAGTAGTGGCCTACGGTCTCGGACAGCACCGCTAATGGCGGTAATTCGTCGGTCGCGGCATACCGCGTATGTTGCTGCCAAAAATACCGCTGGTGCAGGTTCAAACGCTCGAGAACGACTCGCGCCTCACGCACCGCAGACGCGACCCGCACCGATTGCCAGGACGGCATCGCAATAGTTAACAGTGTCGACAGGATGCCCACCACCACCAGCAACTCGATCAATGAAAACGCACTCATCGGAGTCGGACCGGAACGAACAAACCTATCTCTGTTCATCCGTCTCATATCGGCCACACTCGTATTATTGTCGATTACCAACCAGCGTGAACGGTCTCCGCCCCAATAGACAGATCACCGGTGATAGCCGATCTTCAGTGGCGCTTTGTGCCCTCTTCGCGCACCTTTGTTGGATAGGAACCGTGATCGTCGGTAACGGCTATATCGCTCACCTTATCGCCAGTACTGCGATTATCGAGACTTACGCCGTCTCGCCGACTGCGGCGCCGGGCGTAAACGTAATCGTCCCGTTGACTAGCCCTGCCTCGATCTCGTCTCCCGGTGGGAAGTCACCGGCGAGCAACGCGTGTGCGAGTGGGTTTTCGATCAACTGCTGGATCGCACGCTTAAGCGGCCTCGCGCCGTACACTGGATCAAAGCCGACCTCAGATAAATGCTCCATGACATCGTCGCTCACCGCTAAACGCAACGATCTCTCCGCTAATCGATCGGTTAACACCTCGAGTTGGATCGTCGCAATATCGCGAATGTGTTCTTTTTCCAGAGAATGAAACACCACTGACTCATCGATTCTATTGAGAAACTCGGGTCTGAAATGCTCACTCACCCGCGCCATTACAGCGGCTTGAATTTCGTCATAACCCAGACGCGTTCCGGCATCATGAATCAGTTCAGAACCCAAATTAGAGGTCATGACGATAACAGTATTACGAAAATCCACCGTTCGACCTTGGCCATCGGTCAAACGACCATCCTCTAATACCTGCAATAAGACATCGAAAACCTTTGGGTGTGCTTTTTCAACCTCATCCAGTAAAAGCAGTGAATAAGGTCGGCGGCGCACTGCCTCGGTTAAATAGCCGCCTTCCTCATAGCCCACATAACCCGGTGGCGCACCGATCAAGCGGGCGACCGAGTGCTGTTCCATGAACTCTGACATATCGATACGCACCAGCGCCTGGTCGCTATCAAAAAGGTACGCCGCTAGCGCTTTGCAGAGTTCGGTCTTACCGACACCGGTCGGGCCGAGAAATAAGAACGAACCATTGGGGCGCTGTGGATCAGCTAATCCGGCACGTGCTCTCCGCACTGCATTGGAGACTGCGGTCACTGCCTCGTTTTGACCCACGACCCGATCATGCAAAGTCGTTTCCATGCGCAGCAGCTTCTCTCGATCCCCCTCGAGCATTTTTGCGATCGGAATGCCCGTCCATCGCGAAACAACCTCGGCCACCTCCTCATCGGTCACCCGAGAGCGGAGCAAAGTGGGCTCAGGCGCCTCCACGTTGGCAGCCGAGATTAGCTGGCGTTCCAGTTCGGGCAACACACCATGCTGTATTTCAGACATGGCGGTGAGATCACCGGCTCGACGCGCGACGTCTAAGTCCAATTTGGTTTGCTCGATCAGACTTCTGATCTGCGCAGCACCCTGTACGACGGCCTTCTCCGCCAACCAAATCTCTTCGAGATCCGCATATTCCCGCTCGATGCTATCAATTTGATGCGTTAGCTGTTCGAGCTCACTGCCGGCCGCAGCGGTTTTATCTTTCTTAACCGCTTCACGCTCTATTTTCAGCTGAATCAAGCGTCTTTCCAATCGATCCATCGACTCCGGTTTGGAATCGATCTCCATGCGAATTCGACTGGCCGCCTCATCAATCAAATCAATCGCCTTATCGGGTAATTGTCGATCAGTAATGTAACGCTGGCTCAGTTTGGCCGCAGCAATGATGGCACTGTCAGTGATATCAACGCTGTGATGCACCTCGTAGCGCTCCTTAAGGCCCCGTAAAATAGCAATCGTGTCTTCTTCGCTGGGCTCTTCGACCAATACTTTTTGAAATCGTCGCTCAAGAGCCGCATCTTTCTCAACAGACTGACGGTACTCATTTAGTGTCGTAGCACCAACGCAGTGCAGCTCCCCTCTCGCGAGGGCCGGCTTGAGCATATTGCCAGCGTCGAGTGAGCCTTCGGCCTTACCGGCACCCACCATGGTGTGCAGCTCATCGACAAATAAAATGATGCGCCCCTCTTCCTTAGAGAGCGCATTCAATACCGCCTTGAGGCGTTCCTCAAAATCTCCTCGAAACTTAGCGCCGGCAAGCAGTGCGGCAAGATCTAGCGCGAGAATACGCTTGTCTCTCAGGCTGTCTGGGACTTCGCCGTTGACCACCCGCTGAGCGAGACCCTCTATAATGGCGGTCTTTCCAACGCCGGGCTCACCGATCAACACCGGATTATTTTTGGTTCGACGCTGCAACACTTGTATCGTCCGGCGGATCTCCTCATCACGACCAATAACCGGGTCTAATTTGCCTGCCGCTGCGCGCTCCGTAAGATCCAACGTATACTTTTCTAAGGCCTGCCGCGTCTCCTCTGCTTCGGCACTGTTGACGGCGTCTCCGCCGCGCACCGCTTCAATGGCACGACCTAATGTCTCACGAGTGACGCCTGCGTCCGTTAACAAACGATCGGTAGGCTTACTGTCTTGCATCGCCAGTAGGACCGTATCGGTGGAAACATAAGCGTCACCCGCTTCTTGTGTCAGTTTGTCCGCACGATTCAAGAGCCGCTGAGTATCCTGGCTGATGTGGATATCCTGATTTCCCGATACGGTGGGGATTGCCTGCAGCGCTTGCTCGACCGCTTTTTCTAATTGCTCCGTCTGTACCCCCGCAGCACGCAACAGATTCCGCGTCGGTGACCCCGCCTCCGCCAACATCGCCTGAAGAACATGGGTGGGTTCGATAAAGGGGTGCTCATATCCAACAGCGAGTGATTGCGCACTGCTCAACGCGGCCTGTAACGAATGTGTCAGCTTGTCCATGCGCATGATTCTCTCCTTATCCTCGTTAACTAACGCGCTAACGTGCCCTAGAAAAGATATGGGGCTATCAAATCGCCTTTCAAGTGGGGTTATTGCGCAATCTCATGCTGCCACGCCTCACTGCTAGGGAGCGCCTCGTCTGTCCCACATTAAGCGCGCCACACCACTGTCGCCATACGCCCCGTTGCAGGGCCATCGCGACGGTGTGAAAAAAAATCACGAGGTTGAGCGACCGTGCAACTGCCGCTTGCGGTGATCGTGTCAATTCCGGCACGGTGCAGAATCAAGGTTGCCAGTGCCGGCAAGTCAGCCATCCAATGACCTGTGGTGCGAGCAGAGGGGTAAAAATGATGCAATGCCTCTTCCCCCTGCGTCCTCCACAGACACTGCCGCACCTCTTCACCCACTTCATAGGCGTTCACGCTGATAGCGGGGCCTAACCAGGCAAACAGCTGCGCTGGTGCTGACGGTAATGTTGTCAACAACGACTCTAGGACACCGTTTGATAAGCCGCGCCAACCAGCATGCGCAATGCCCACGCAAGAGGCATCTTTTGCGGCGATGACAACCGGCAGGCAATCTGCCGTTAAGATGGCGAGGGGCGTGCGGCGTTGTGTCGTCCAGTGCGCGTCCGCTTCACTGCAATCGGTATGATCTGCCAAGACGGTTCGATTGCCATGCACTTGCCGCAGCCAGCAGATGGGCTGCTCCGGCAATACCGATTGCAATCGTCTTCTGTTCTCTCTGACATGCGCGGGATTATCCCCCACGTGGTCGCCCAAATTCAGCGTATCGAATGGCGCCTTCCCCACTCCGCCATCCCGAGTCGTCACGCCTATCGTCACACCCGGAATATCGATCTCAGGCAGGATCAACGAGAGCGATGGCCTCACACTGCGTCTTCCTGCTCTAAACACCCTAATAACCCAGCCATATCGGCAGGGATCGGTGTCTCAAAGGTCATACTGTCTTGTGACTGAGGGTGAAGAAAGGTCAGCTGACGGGCATGCAGCGCTTGTCGCCTGAACCCTGTCAGCGCCGCCACTAATTGATCACTAGCCCCAGCAGGCCGCATTGCCCGGCCCGCATAAACCGGGTCACCCACCAGCGGATGTTTACGCCATGCGAGATGAACGCGAATTTGGTGTGTTCGCCCGGTCTCAAGACTGACTGACAGGTGCGTATGGGCGCTAAATCGTTTTTCAATGCGATAGTGCGTCCTAGACGGTTTGCCGTCCTCTACGACCGCCATTTTTAACCGTGAAGTGGGATGACGCCCAATCGGCGCATCGATCGTACCCCCGCCGGTAAACGTGCCGCGGCACACAGCACTGTATAGGCGGCTTACCGATCGATCCGCCAGCTGCGCCACCAAAGACTTATGCGCAATGGCAGATCGAGCGGCCAACATGACCCCCGAGGTGTCCTTGTCGAGTCGATGCACAATACCCCCTCGAGGCAACGCGGACATTTCCGGGGCATGAGCCAACAAACCATTGACCAATGTGCCGGTCTGATGGCCTGTTGCAGGGTGGACCACCAACCCGGCCGGCTTATTGAGCACAATGACATGCTCGTCCTCATACAAAATATCGAGCGGCAGGGGTTCAGGCGCCCATTCGACGCGATCTTCGGTCTCAGGCCACAGTAACAACTGGTCATCAACCGCCACTTTGTCCTTCGGTCTGGACGCTTGGTGGTTGCGCTGTAGACGACCCGCCTTAATCCACTCGGCAAGTCGACTGCGCGAAAAATCAGGGAATAAGTGTGCGGCAGCAGCATCTAACCTGATTCCGTGTAAATCGGCAGGAATGTCGACCTTGAGTGCTTCTTCACTGTTGAAAACTTCCTCTTCCAAGCGCTGTGACTCCCTAACAGTTACGTTTACACTACACGGCCAGAATGTATCACGGTGGAACGATGATCTTGGTGTTTTCCAGATGCGCGACTCAAGCGTTGCTCCTCAGTCTCTTGTTGTTCATATCGGGCTGCTCTTGGTTTGGTGGCGACGATGACGAGCTGATTGCTGATTCAGGCGAGCAGCAAATGTACCGCGAAGCCCAGCGGCATTTGAAAAACGAAAATTTCAGTCTGGCAGTCCGCAGCCTACAGGGGTTGGAGAGCCGGTACCCGTTTGGTCAATACGCTGAGCAAGCGCAGTTGGAACTCATCTACGCTCATTACAGCGCTTACGAATTTGCGGCTGCGAATGAGGCCGCCGATCGATTTATCCGTCTGCACCCGCGGCATCCCAGCGTCGACTACGCCTACTACATGAAAGGATTGGCCGCGTACGACATTGAACCGGGATTCTTCTCGCGTTTTATCCCCTCGGACGATACCAAACGGGACGTGAGCCATATTCAAACAGCCTTTGCGGAATTTGCGCAACTGTTGGCGCGTTTTCCAGATAGCGCCTATGCACCGGATGCAAGGCAAAGAATGGTGCACATGCGGAACATGCTGGCGCGGAACGAAATTCATGTCGCCAACTATTACTTTCGCCGCGGCGCCTACATGGCCGCACTGAATCGTGGAAAATACGTAGTGGAGCACATGCAACAGACACCGAGTGTTGCCGATGGGCTCGCTATCATGGGGCAGGCTTACCTACTGCTTGGCCTCGATGACTTAGCCGAAGATTCAATTGCCGTGTTGTGCGAAAACTACCCAGACCATCCTAACCTCACCTCGGGATGTGAGTTCGATAGTGTCTACACGATGGATGGACTGCAACGATCTTGGATCAATCAGGCAACGCTCGGTCTGTTTGACCCGCCTAAACCGCCGCAATTCAACTATCGCCCTAAGACGTAACCCCCACTTATTGGGGTGATCGCCAGGCCCAGGTAATGGGGTAGCGGCGGTCCCGGCCAAAGGCGCGTGGCGAAATCCTGACGCCCACGGGCGCTTGGCGACGCTTATATTCATTCAGATCAATCAATCTCACAACACGTTGGACGTCCTCAGGGGAAAACCCCGCAGCGATCATGTCGTCACGGGACGCATCGCGCTCTACGTAGTGCTCGATGATTTGATCCAACACCTCATAAGGCGGCAGGCTATCTTCGTCTTTCTGATCTGGCGCCAATTCAGCTGAAGGTGGGCGGCTGATAACGCGCTCAGGTATGCACTGCCCCAGCGTATTGCGATATCGCGCCAAAGCATAAACCAGCATCTTGGGACAGTCTTTCAACACATCGAACCCCCCCGCCATATCGCCATACAGAGTCGAGTAACCCACGGCGAGCTCACTCTTGTTACCCGTTGTGAGGACCAGCAAATTTTTCTTGTTCGAAATGGACATCAACAGAACGCCTCGACAGCGCGCCTGCAAATTTTCTTCCGTGATATTAGGTTCAAGACCCTCAAATGCGGGAGCCAATGTCGTCATAAAGGCTTCATAAAGTGGCTCGATCGATCGATTACTAAATGCCACCCCCTGAGTGTTTGCTTGTTCGGCCGCATCCTCGATACTCATGGATGCCGTATAACGAAACGGCATCATCACCGCTTCCACCCGCTCAGGCCCCAAGGCGTCGACGGCCACAGCGAGGGTCACTGCCGAATCAATGCCGCCGGATAACCCCAGTACCACACCCGGGAAACCGTTCTTGTTCACGTAATCTCGCATGCCCAAAACCAGCGCCTGCCAAACCGCGTCCAGCTCATCTAGTGGCGTTGCCACAGCACCTGCTGCCACCCTGAGCTGTGGTGATGTTTCAATCTCTACGCTCAGCATGACCTCAGCAAACTCGATGGCCCGATGCTGGACATCACCGCGCGCATCCACCACAAAAGAGCCCCCATCAAACACCAGTTCGTCTTGGCCGCCGACCTGATTAACATACAGTATGGGTAACTGGTGCGTTCGTGCCAGCGCAGACACTTGCGCCGTTCTCTCAGACTGCTTACCCCGATGGAATGGCGACGCATTGAGGTTAATCAATAGCTGCGCACCGGCGGCGGCGGCATTCGCGGCAGGATGCGGATGCCAGATATCCTCGCAGATAGTGAGCCCTATCGGCAGGTCTTTAATCGTGACGACGCAGGTGTCTGCACCCGCCTCAAAGTAACGCTTTTCATCAAAGACCTGATAATTGGGCAGGCACTGCTTATCGTACTCCGCCACGACTGCCCCGTTGTAGAGCACTCCTGCGCTATTGAATAGCAGGCCACCTTGCCGACGGGGGTATCCCACCACCACGGCCAGGCCATCAGGAAGATCTTGGCACAGGCGCTCAAGTGCTGCCGCGGTCAGATCTGTGGTGTGCTGGCGAAGCAATAAGTCCTCAGGCGGGTATCCCGTTAGCGTGAGCTCTGGGAAAACCACCATATCAACACCCAACGCAGACTGATCAACACACACGTCAAGGATCCGCTGGGTATTCCCCTTAATGTCTCCGACTAATGTGTTGATTTGCGCCATAACAATTTTCATGACGAAGTCCTCTTATCTCGTGTGGTCACAGGCCAAGCCAAGGCGCGAAGGGTAACGTATTTCTGCCCCTTGAATCGCCCCTCGGCGCTCTTTTCCACTGATTCACATAAGACAGGACACATAGATCAGGGACACGCACCCCACTGCTTTGCCAATCTGGGCCTGCCCAAGCGATTCACCACAACGGACCAGTTATGCCCGCCCGAGCATGCCGATAAGGTCACGTTACGGTTACCAAATCCATACCGGTCCCATCGTAATGTGCCACCCACTACCGCAGTGCCCGCTCGGTTGCGCACCGTGACGCCCTCAAGTGGCAACCAGACCTTGTGGAGCGTCGCTGGCAATCCGGCCGGGCTCATCAGCACAACAGACTCTCCAAAATGTCCCTCACAGGTCGGTTGTTCTGCCTCAAGGTGCTGCGTGGGGCAGAGCATGCTGTCTTCACCCGATAGCAGCGCTTTGCTGCGTGCAGTCTGCACCATGCTGTACAACTGATGGGCGCCCGCGCGAGCCCGTGCTGCCGCCAATTGATCTCGAAAGGTGGGCACACTCATAGCAGACAGTAAGGCAACCATCGCCACTGCCAAGAGGCACTCCAATAGCGTCAGGCCCCGTTGCGATTGCAGTCCAGCGTCATTCATCGCCACAACATCACAGCCCAACCAGCAAAACACCATGTCGACGCTTATTTACGATGATGAGTGTTGGTATTTGACCGCTGAAAGGCACAGCATCAATACGGAACAGTCTGAGCTTGCACCAAACCGTCAGGTGGCCTCGCGCGATTCGCCTACCGCCGTTCAGCCCTCGTTAAGGCCAGCAGCGTGGGGGGGGAGTGCCTAGTCCACCGCCACGGTGGGTATTCGCAGCGCTTTCGGCAGGGAGAAGGTCACATTTTCTTCACGCCCCTCGAGGTCCCTAACAGTGGCAATCCCCCGCTGCCGCAACGTATCGATGACTTCTTCTACCAGTAATTCAGGTGCTGAAGCACCGGCAGTCACTCCCACGGCTCGCGCATCGTCCAGCCAAGTAGGATCGATCATGCTGGCATCATCGATCAAATAGGCGCTGGCGCCGCAACGCTCAGCTAACTCTCGCAGTCGATTCGAGTTAGAGCTGTTAGTCGAACCCACTACCAACACAAGGTCCACCGCTTCGGCGAGCGATTTGACCGCATCCTGACGGTTCTGAGTGGCATAACAGATATCGTCTTTTCGGGGTCCTTGAATATCAGTGAAGCGCGCGCGCAGCGCATCAATCACTTTGGCCGTGTCATCAACTGACAAGGTCGTTTGTGTCACATAAGTCAGTGCACTGGGGTCGCGAACTGCCAATGTTGCCACTTGCGCTTCGTCCTCAACCAAGTAGATCGCACCCCCATGGGAGGTATCGTAACGGCCCATAGTGCCTTCAACCTCCGGATGACCCGCATGACCAATTAAGATGCATTCCCGCCCTGCCCGACTGAAGGCGGTGACTTCGACATGCACCTTGGTCACCAACGGGCACGTGGCATCGAACACCTTTAGCCCTCGCCCATCGGCCTCATCTTGCACCGCTCGAGAGACGCCGTGCGCACTAAAAATGACAATCGCATCATCGGGCACCTCAGCCAATTCATCGACAAAGATGGCACCGCGATCACGAAGATCATCCACAACATGACGGTTATGAACCACCTCATGACGGACATACACAGGGCGACCAAACACCTCGAGGGCCCGATTAACAATGTCTATTGCTCGGTCCACTCCCGCGCAAAATCCGCGCGGATTAGCGAGTACGATATCCATCAATGCAGTTCCGCTGGCTCCACTTGCGCAATGCGCACCTTAAAATTGATCGTCCTTCCCGATAAGGGATGATTGAAGTCCACTTTGACCGTTTCTTCATCCACTTCAGAGACCATACCGGGCACTTCACCGCCCGCCGCGTCTGCAAACGAAAACAGCATGCCGGGGGCTAGGGATTCTTCGTCAAAATCACGGCGCGGCAAGGACTGAACGTTATCGTCCTGAGGCTCGCCAAAACCCTCCGCCGGCGGAATCCGAAACTCCGCTTCATCACCCGGTCGCATACCCAGCAAACGCCGCTCAAAACCGGGCAATAAGGAGCCGTCACCCATGACAAAGCTCACTGGGTCAGCGCCAAAGTTCGAGTCAACTTCCTCGCCGTTTTCAAGAGATAGCGAAAAATTTAAGGTCACGCGTGTGTTGCTTTCAATCTCAATATTCATGGCATCAGGATACGGGGGGTTTCTCAATTGGGGAAGCCTTTCCCGCTAGCATAATAATGAGCCAGCAACTCGCTCCAGCTGTAATGGCAGCGTCGGCAAGGTTAAAAGCAGGCCAAAACCACTCCTCATAGTGAAGAGAAATAAAGTCCACCACATGCCCTTGCGCCACCCGATCAATCAAATTCCCCACACCGCCGCCGAGAATGAGACCCAATGGCACGGTCAATATGCGGTCGGCAGGTGCCAAGCGCCATAACCACACCACAATAAACAAACTGACCAACAAGGCGATACCAGAGAGGAAGTAGCGCTGCCAGCCCCCTGCATCAGCCAAAAAACTGAAAGCGGCTCCCGTATTGTAAGTCAGCATCCAATCAAACCAACTCGTCACGGGTACGGGATAGCGATAACTGAGTTGGTCTACCGCAATCTGTTTGGTCCATTGATCGAGCACCACCACCACTACCGCGATGGCCAGCCCCACCCAAGGTCGTTGCCACCGGGCACCCCACCCAGATTGATTAGGCAAACTGTCTTACCTCGCCAGGGCCTTCAATATTACTCACGCAACGACCGCAGAGCGTCGGGTGGGTTGCATGCTCGCCCACATCGGGACGGCGATGCCAACACCGCTCGCACTT
>Ga0228630_1000532_pt1 | contig 15937 bp, 8 predicted proteins | sample 37DmetaG_FD_183038 | JGI IMG/M metagenome (GOLD analysis project Ga0228630, IMG submission 183038) | Seawater microbial communities from Monterey Bay, California, United States - 37D | ecosystem: Environmental > Aquatic > Marine > Coastal | place: USA: California | collected 2016-10-25 | reverse complement strand
TTTGTGAAGTGGTATGGGGTAATAAATCATTGTGGCGACCCCACGTTCATTCATAAATGAAGCAAAACCATCACGTTTTCCGTCAGGAACGCATAGCGTAAATTGGTGATACGTATGGTTCGAAAAAGATGCCGTTGAAGGAAGTACAACTCCATTCAAAGATTCAAAAGCACTCAAATACTGTCCCGCAATTTGAATTTTCGCCTTTAATGCCTGCGGCAAGTAATTCAATTTAATCGTGAGCGCTGCAGCTTGAATAGGATCTAACCTTGAATTCACTCCTAATTGATCATGATGGTATTTTTTGCTTTGTCCGTGGCTGGCAATAGATTTTGCTTTTGCAAGCAACGAAGCATTCGTGCTGGCAATTGCGCCTCCATCCCCGAGCGCACCAAGGTTTTTCGTCGGAAAGAAACTAAATGTTCCAAAGGACCCTACTGTACCCGCATTGCGACCAGCATATTTACCGTTGGTGAAGACTGCCCCAAATGCTTGTGCCGTATCCTCCACAATGGGAATGTCTGGAGCAACGTTTTCTAATGCCTCAATATCGGCGCATTGTCCATAAAGATGCACGGCTATAATGGCGGCAGTTTTATCAGAAAGTACAGATTTGACTGAATCTGGATCGATAGTAAAGGTTGATTCATTGACATCACACCATACCGCAACGGCTCCTAACAATCCGATGACTTCGGCGCTCGCAGCATAGGTAAAGGCCGGAACTATTACTTCGTCCCCAGCTTTGATATCCAGAGCCATTAGTGCTATTTGAAGCGCATCGGTACCGTTTCCAACTCCGATTACAGGTGCACCTAAGTAAGATGCTGCTCTCGCTTCAAAATCTTGTACTACAGTTCCTCCAATATAACTTCCGCTGTGTACTACAGAGAGAACAGCTTTATCCAAATTGCTTTGATAAGGCGCATGGATTTTGGGTAAATCTACCATTGGAATTGACTTAGACATCGTCATAGAATTATACTGCAAAATAGGGCGAATCCATTAGGTTAAAAAATATTAACTAATCCAGCTTGAGCCAGCGTAATTGAGCTATTCTATCCCCGTCAACCAATCGGATAAAATACAAGCCTACACTTCCCGATATACTCAATTGCTTTCGATGTGTCCCTGCTGGCAGAAATTCTAAAAATATTTGTTCCCCTTGAGGGTTAAATACCGATAATTCTGCGTTGGCGGTCGTCGCTGGAAAGACCAATTCAACCCATTCGTTTCCAGGATTTGGATAGGCTGCGAATTCGGGTACAGAATCCGATCGTGACCAATTCGCATCGTATTTTTTCTTACCTCCTTTATCGGGACAAAGCAAAGCGCTTATTGACTGACTCGATGCATACAGTATGTAAACGGTATCTTTTCCGATAGTTAATAGGTTACTATTTGCTTTAGAAAAACTCGTATTGTCAGCAAACAAGTAATAGTACGAACCATTGTAGCTGATGGTTGTAGTAGGTGCAAAACTACCCGCTAGATCATACATTACCTGCTGACTAAAAGTATTATGTCCTTGCTGTAATTCTAGTTTTTCTAGACTTTGAAAACTCACGCCTACTGTATTATTTTGAAAGATGTTTCCAGCATTTTTCGCCAGTTTCAATTGGCCTTTAAATGCCTTAACACCAATTGTATTATAAGAAAACGTACTACACAAAACATGAAGTTTCGATTGCACCGATTGTAATCCAGCGCTGCTGTTTGAGGAGAAATTACAAGACTCTATTTGAATCCATTTACTAGGACCACTAAGGATTAACCCAACATCATTATTATGGAATAGCGATCGTTCAATAAGGTAATCACCGCCCGTTATGTGGCCACCCGTGGTGTTTCCTGTAAACGAATTCGCTGTAAACAGTTGTGGCGCCGTCGTTGCGCGCAATCCCATATATGCATTAGCAACCGTTGTATTGGCCATTTCCCATTGAACAGAATCATGAATTGACATAGCAGGTCTACCTCCTAGGAATTGACAATGCTGAATATCTACAGTGCCATTTGATACTATAACGGAGCCATTTTGTTTCTTACCTGTTTTAATAAATTCCGTATTCCATAGTTGAGCGCTGCAGTTCAATTGAAGCGTGGCCTGTGATTCAAGGCTTAATTCGCATTGATTCAATAGAAACTGATCCAATTGTATAGGAATTTCAAGTGTTGATACCATCCGAATCTTAGCATCTTCCAAATGAACTACCGTATGTTTTCCAGCTAAAACAGCTGCATTTTCCCCAAAGGTAAATTGCCCTGGTCCATTTGGTCGAAATTCCGCTTCTGATTCTAGTATAAGCGTTCCATCTAGTACCATAGCCCCACTATCTAGTTCTATAGATACACCTTTTTCGATAATCAATGCAGCGCCATCTCCAATTTCTAATCGGCTAGCAAACTCGATGTTTAGAGATGCTCCTTTATGGAGTACCAAAGCACTGGAACTATTTACTCGTAACGAAGCTATCCGATCTGGCCCATCGCCTATTTGAAGCCTCCCATAAACGTGTAAAGTATCTGAAGTACAGCCCCGTCCCACAAAACAATATACCTTCTGCCTTGAAGCAGCTAAAGTGGCAGAATTCGCAGCACCGCTAAAGCCATTGCGAGCCAGTCCCAAAGTTATATTTTTGGGGACTAACACTTTCCCTAGATCGCTTAACACGGCACCAAAATATACGTGTTCCTGAGCGACGTTATAACTCGTCTTTAAACTGTCTTTTAACTTTTCATCATAAATGGAACGTAGCTGTGCCAGTCCATAGGCAATTATTGTCGAATCAACGGCGATGTGCGCTTGATTGGGATCAGCGTTATCGTGTACTATTCCTGGTGCAACAAAACTATGAAAAGAGGAGATTGGAAGATTTCTTAAGGGCCGGTTTACAAGGCTATCAGCCACATCTAACGCACTAAACGAGGGAATAAAGCAATGGGTAGGGCTATGGATTTTGCTGAGTATTGGTATTTTAAATGCTTCTGTTGTTCCCGTAAAGCCTCCTGGCACTTCAGCATAATTTAAAGGAAATTTATGCTGAAGTACCATAGTCGCGCCTTTTGTCATTCGCTGCTTCATTTTCGCTAATCCATGATTAGTTCGATTCTGACGCTTAATTATTGCCTTAGAAAGGAATGCTTTTGATAAGCCAGGGATCATTGATCCTACTGCAGCGATGAGTTGGACTTTACGGGCAGAACACCGCGCAGTCCAGTTCATTTGAAGTGCCGTTACCAACTGTCGAAATGAGGTTGCCTGAAATAAATAAGAGTCAGCATGACTGTGCGCAACGGCCTCCATACCAAATACCAAAAGTGAATCGCGATATCCATCAAGATTAAAGGTGATGGTATCTGGATGATAGCCAACAGCATGTTTTACGCAAGTCTGTAAGGTCAAACCGTGCCTAAAATAACGGCTGAAAGGGTCCTTCAATGTTTGCGGTATTCCCATGTCACTGCCATTAGCTATGGCGAATGTACGCATACCGAGAGGTAGCATTCCCGCCTTTCTAAGGAGTTGTTCACGCGCCTTACGTGCGGTAGGATCAAAGTGCGTGACTAACAGTCCGCGTGCCGCTTCTGAATTCACTACCCGAGTCCAGGGATTCCTTGCCATGGGTACAAAAGGCAGCAATTCGGCGTAATATTTACTGGCTGCTTGAAGTCCTATGGGAATAAATGCGCCGCGATGAGGGACATCAAAGGAGCCATAACCTATGATAGGGTAACAACAGCCTGCTTTGGCAAGATCGTTTATGGCCATCTTCGCGATGACCCCCCCCATAGAAGCACCAATCAGTGTAATCTCAGCAGATGGATTCTCATCGTTTATCCATCTTATAGTCCTCAAGAGATTGATCTCATTCTCTTGAAGTGATAACTTAGCTTCTCTAAAATCCAGATGTACAATATCAAATCCTGCAATTGTAAGGGAATCATACAACCAACTTAATGGATGGATGTGTTGAAAGATTTGCGCTCCATTTTCGTTAAATACGTAACCGCTACTGATACTTTTATAGGTAAGATTTCCATAGGGCTGAATGGAGGATTCGAAGCCTTCAATAATTAAAACAGGTTTTTGAAGCCCCACAATGGGATTGGCATATTTAACCGTTATCCGTGCACCTTCTGATGGATCTGCAGTTGGTAAACAAGGTGGAGATGGCAATTCATTTGTTAAAAGTTCTCTATGAGCTACAGGAGTATTAAATACGACATTGAATTTTAGCCTACTCTCAGCGGTTTTTCCATTTTTATAACCGCGTATCCGGAGTTGTTTAACGAGATTTTCCACGTTCGGAGTGGCACATTGGTAAGAAATGGAAATCAATTGGTTTGTATTGATTTTTCGAAACCCGTTTCCATCGGCAAAGTCTACAGATATACTATCTATGCCGCCGATATTCTGATACACCTCACTTTCGTCAAGATTGAAGGTCACTAGGGCTGTATTTGATTCGCTGTATACAGATGAATGAAGGACGGATCCAATAAATGTTGTGTCTTGCAATACCGCTTGTTGCGCGAGTTTTATGGGGTCGCCTTGATAAACAGGATATTGCCCTTGATCGTCAACGAAAATGTATTCGTCTATTAAATCGAATTGGCCATTATGAAAATCTAAATAACCTTTAGCTAAGGAGTTTGAATCTAGCGTATTAAAAGTTGCCCAAAGTAACATAAGAGGAACATCTACCTTGTCCTTATATTTTCCCTCCAATTGCAAACTGTCCCAAGGTAAAAGGCGTAGCCCATTCTGTGCATGTAAGACACCGGTAGAGTCATACAACTGACTATGAAACAAATCCATATACACATACTGCATTCGCTCGATGTTCGCACTTCTGCCCGGAACTTTTCCGTTATGAAAATGAGGGTCTAACGGGGTTTCGTGCGTAAACAAATGCACGGAACTAACATCGTGTAATAATCCAGTGGGGAATATTTGAGCGGGTAGTTTCTCATAGATCCAATCCAACGAATCTTGCAATTGGGCATTCGAAGTAATGGGAATAAGGATACAAATGACCCAAGAAAATAGACTAAGTAGTAATGCTTTCATAAGACGCGATATTTGAGATTTCTATTCAAATTGGCACGCGAAACCCTGAAAGTCAATTTTTGTATAGAACTTAAAGTTGCGAACAAAAAAAGCCCCCAATCTTCTCAGATTGGGGGCTTTTGAAATTTTGCTTTGCGGTTACTTACATCGCGCCATCAAGCTTCGCCGCAAGTACTTGCTTGCTTGTTGCTCCTACTTGCTTATCTACGATCTCACCGTTTTTGAAAACCAATAGCGTTGGGATGTTACGTACACCGAACTGCTGTGCAACGGCACCGTCTGTATCTACGTTTAACTTTCCTACAACTGCCTTGCCTTCGTAATCACCCGCCAATTCATCAACAACTGGTCCAACCATGCGGCAAGGGCCGCACCATTCTGCCCAGAAGTCAACCAATACAGGTTTGTCTGATTTCATTACAACTTCTTCAAAGTTTGCTTCTGTTATTTCGAGTGCCATAAAAATGTATTTCTTTTTCTTAATTCAAAAGTAGGACCAATTTAGCCTTGTAACCTATAGGCTCCACCTATGAGGTCATTGATGTTATCCACACGAAATGACCCTATTCTGTTAAAAACCCTATTGAACCAGCAAGAGCTGGGCTGTACCGTCTCTACGCACGATATAACTCCCTCGAGGCCAATCCGAAATATCGATGGTACCCCCATCAGCTAAATCACCCTCAAAGTGCACGCTACCGCGCATATCAATAATTTGAATAGCACGAATAGAACCTGTAGTTTTTAGCGTGAGCGTATTACTTGCAGGATTGGGGAAACACGTCCAAAGTCTATCCTCTTGCTCATTCATACCGATGTTTAGCGCCAGTCCAAAAGCAAAACCACCAGTGAATCCGTTTGCCGAAGTATCTAGACGAATCCAACGTTCTGGAAATGTATTTGCGACATCAAATGGAATGAGTGAATCGCCTTCAAAATAAACTTGAGTCACCAATGTATCTGTAAACCATGCACTTGTTAGATAGCTCTTCAGATGAATGTGCGAAGGACGGTTAGGATAAATACCTGGTAATTCAGTATGAAACACCGTAGATTTTCCTGAAAGTTCTAATTTGCCTCGATAAGCAAAGTCGTTTGGATTGCCATCGACATTGCTATAATCGCCCAGCGCATTTGCGTGCCACAACTCCACCATATAAGTGCTCGCAAGTGTATCTAAATCTACCGTATCACAATTCGATGAAACATAGAACGTAAGCTGTAAAGCTCTTGCCGTGTCATTAACCCCGGGAGCAAGGGTGTCATTAGTAATCATCGGTGCATTTTCAATGAAATAGGGTCCTAACTGGTCCGGTGTAGTTACACAGTTCACCTGGGCTATAAGAGGTGTCGTAAACACCAGCAAAATACATCCAATCCACTTTGTCATCTAGTTCAAAACTTTAGGTTGTAGTTTAGGGTGCTGTTCTAATACCTGTAACAAGTCCTTAGCAATAGTGACTTTGAATTCTTTTACAGGCAGTTTAATATCTAATTTTTCTTCTAGATCTATAACATGCAGCTTTACTCGTTTTTTTCCAGGGTACAACGCTAAAAGCTCATGAAGTTCATCTACCAATGGTGTGGTCAGTTGTTGTAAATCCAGTTTAATTTCTATACTCTTACTGCTTTCCTCCAAAACTTCAGACAGTAAACGCACCTCCGCAACATCAACGCTCAAGCGTTCTATAAAGCCTTCACCTTGGCGTTGATTAAACTTTCTACCGCGTGCTCTTATATAGAGTAGTTGTTCATTATCGAAGAAGTGACGAAACTTTAGATAATCTTCGCCAAAAAGTTTGAATTCATAATCCCCATGAAAATCCTCGAGACGGAATATCCCCCATCCTTTTCCCATTTTTGATATGCGGTGTTGCGCATCGGTCACTATACCCGCAACGGTTACATCTCGGCCTAATATACTTTCAACATTATTCAAGCGGCTCAAAGAGGCGTTACAGAAATACTTAATCTCTGTTCTAAAGTCATCAAGCGGATGAGAACTGAGGTATACCCCATTAATCTCCTTTTCCTTCTTCAGAGCAACGATTGATGGCCATTCAGGTACGTCCGGCATAGTGGGCGGGGGAAGTTCTTCGCCTGATCCTTCACCAAAAAGTGAAGCCTGTGCACTTTCTGCATCGTTTTTCTTGCCTTGTACGTATTTGATTGCTTTTTCTACAAAGCTGCGTCCACCCTCTTCCTCTGAGAAATACATCGCACGGTGGGTACCTTCGAAATCATCCATAGCCCCCCCTAGAATGAGGCATTCAATCGTTTTTCTATTCGCTTGGCGGAGATCAATGCGCTCTAATAAATTAAAGAGATTTTTGAATTGTCCTCCATCTTCACGTTGTGCGATGATTTCCCGGACTGCATTTTCACCTACACCCTTCATTCCGCCCATCCCAAAACGGACTGCACCTTTTGGGTTAACCGCAAAACGCAATAAACTTTCATTCACAGAAGGACCCAATACTGGTACACCAATGCGGCGGCATTCTTCCATAAAGAAGGTGACCGTCTTTAAATCCGACATATTATTTGACAATACTGATGCCATAAATTCCGCAGGATAATGCGCTTTGAGATAAGCTGTTTGATAGGCTACCCAAGCGTAACAGGTGGAATGTGATTTATTAAACGCATATGAAGCGAATGCCTCCCAATCCTTCCAAACCTTTTCGAGCACGTCCCTATCGTGACCACGTTCTTCACCGCCGTCTAAGAACATTGGCTTAAGCTTATCAATGATGTGTTTTTGTTTCTTACCCATACCCTTGCGAAGCATATCGGCTTGACCTTTTGAAAAACCCGCCAACTCCTGGGACAACAACATTACTTGCTCCTGATAGACGGTTATCCCGTAGGTTTCTTTGAGCTTGCCCTCCATAGCATCTAAATCGTAAACGATTTCCTTACGGCCGTGTTTACGATCGATAAATTCAGGTATATATTCGAGCGGCCCTGGACGATACAAAGCGTTCATTGCGATGAGATCTGCAAACTCTGTAGGCTTCAGCTCTTTGAGGTATTTTTGCATTCCAGCACTTTCGTATTGGAAAATACCAACAGTTTCTCCTCTCTGAAATAATTCGTAGGTTTTCGTGTCATCAAGCGGAAAACTATCCGGGTCTAAATCCTCATCGTGACGCTGTTTGACCAAACGGCATGCCTCTTTGATAATGGTCAGCGTACGCAGGCCTAAAAAATCCATTTTAAGCAGTCCCGCATCTTCCACCACGGAGTTATCGAATTGGGTACACCACATTTCCGAATCCTTTGCACGAGCCACGGGAACCAATTCTCGAATATCACTTGGTGTAATGATTACTCCACATGCATGAATTCCAGTATTCCGGAGCGAACCTTCCAAAACACGAGCTTGGTTGATAGTCGTTGCCTCAAGCGATTCGCCTTCGGAAAGTGATTTTAACTGGCGAACCATACTTGCTTCTTCAGAACCAAATTTGCTTCGTAGTTGCTTTTCATCTAATTCCCAGAGCTTTTTAAGCTTTGTCATGTCTGGAATTAGCTTTGCAATACGATCCGTATCCGGCAATGGCAATTCTAGCACCCTTCCCGCATCACGTATGGAACTCTTTGCTGCCATCGTACCGTAAGTAATGATTTGAGCAACCTGAGAGGAGCCATATTTATCAATAACATACTGTATGACCTTATCACGACCTTCATCGTCAAAATCAATATCAATATCGGGTAGTGATACACGCTCCGGATTCAAAAAACGCTCGAACAGCAGGTCATATTTTATAGGGTCAACATTTGTAATTCCCGTACAATACGCCACTGCAGAGCCGGCTGCGGAACCGCGCCCCGGTCCTACACTAACGCCCATTTGCCGTGCGGCTTCACAAAAATCTTGTACAATCAAGAAATACCCAGGATAACCCGTACGTGCAATGGTCTCAAGCTCAAAGTCTAAACGTTCGCTAATTTCCGTTGATAAGTCTTCATAGCGCGTTTTCGCACCTTCGTAAGTCAAATGTCGTAAGTATGCATTTTCGCCACGTTGTCCCCCATCAATCTTGTCTTGAGGATCTTGGAATTGCTCGGGAATATCGAATTCAGGCAGCAATACATCGCGCTCAAGAGGATACAACTCTATTTTATCTAAAATTTCTTTTGTTGTGTTTAGTGCTTCAGGTAAATCGGAAAACAGCTCAACCATTTCCTCTTTACTCTTGAAATAAAACTCTTGATTAGGGAATCCGTAACGGAAGCCTCGACCACGGCCTATTGGGGTACTCTTTTGTGCGCCCTCTTTTACACAGAGGAGGATGTCGTGCGCCTCCGCATTTTCCTGGGTTAAGTAGAACGTATTGTTAGCGGCAATGTATTTGATGCCGTATTCTTTGGCGTATTTAAGTAATTGTAGATTGACATGATCCTCTTCATCAAGGCCGTGACGGTTCAATTCCAAGTAAAAATCCTCACCAAACTGATCCAGCCACCATTCCAGAGCTTCTCGTGCCTGTACTTCACCCACATTGAGGTAGAGATGCTGTATTTCTCCGCGTAAGCCTCCGCTTAAAACAATTAAATCTTCTTTATTTTCAAGAAGGAACGATCTATCAATTCTCGGAACATAGTAAAAGCCGTTCAACATGCCTTCACTACTGAGCTTTGCAAGGTTGTGGTACCCTTTCTTTGTTTTGGCTAGGATTACGATTTGATAACCATCGTCTTTTTTACTGCGATCGAGCCTGTCTTCGCAAACGAAGAATTCGCAACCTATAACACCAACAAACGGATATTCTTGAAGTGGCTCGTTCGATGCTCCACTTTTTACTTTTTCATTGTGCTCATAGGCCTCTCGGTTTCCAGGAACTGACATAACCGCGCGGTTAAAGTGAAACGCGCCCATGATATTGCCTAGATCCGTCAATGCAACTCCTGCATGACCATTCTCCACAGCAGCCCGTACTAATTCACTTACAACAGTCGTTGCTTGTAAAATAGAAAACTGACTGTGGTTGTGTAAGTGTGCAAAATCAACATCGGCAGCATGGAGGTTAGAAGTGGTGGTTACCTCAGATGCTTCCTCTCCTCCTAACCCTTTAGCCCTCTTTTTACGTGCTTCGTCAACAGCTAAACCTATCGCCTTGATAGGAGCTGTATTTGCAGTATAGAATCCATCCAGAAAGCCGGTAGGTTTACCTATAGCCTCGGGTGTAATAACCTTTAGACGTAGTAACTCTAGAAAAACGCGAGCGGTTGCCTCGACGTCGAAGGCTGCATTATGTGCCTCAGCAAATCCTTCTCCAAACAAATGGACGTGAAGTTCTTCAAGTTTTGGCAGTTTAAATTTACCTCCTCGTCCACCTGGTAATTCGCATAATTTAGCCGTCGTTTCCGTACAAGAATCCAACGGTTTTTTCGCGTCCAATGGATTGACACCCTTGACCCTGTAGTATTCACAACCAGTCACATTAAGGTCAAAGTTAACATTGTGACCCACAAGGTATTCGCACTTTTCAAGGGCCGTCTCAAAAATCGCTAAAACATCACCGAGTGGTTTTCCTTCGCTCTTAGCGCGTTCGGTAGAGATCCCGTGCACTTTTGTTGCATTAAACGGTATGTCAAATCCGTCGGGATAAATAATATGATCCTGAACTTCCACGAGCGCGCCATTCTCATCGTGGATTTGCCATGCCAATTGAACCACACGAGGCCAATTATCAAGGTCCGTAATGGGGGCATTCCAATTTTTTGGAAAACCGGTCGTCTCAGTATCAAATATTAAAAACATAGAGGCGTAAAGTCCTAATGAGGTACTCTCAAAGCTAACAAAACTATACGCCTTCCTAAAGGAGTGTGAATAACTATTGACTACTTCTTACAACGCTAATAAAGAGTAGATTACGATTCCTTTATGGGATAAAAAGGATGCAGATCTTGGGGTAAAGAAGCCAACGGATGCGCCTCGGAATCTAACGGGCTGATCTGTGATTCACGCATGCCATGAACAATACTAATCGCAGCATGTGCGTCGCGCTCTGAAAAGCCTTCATCGTTCAGAATATGCGCGTAAGAACGAGAATGTAATTCTGTAAAGCCTTCAGTAAAATCGAAAGACCATTGGTCGAAACATAAACTACGGTGAATTCTACCCCCATTTTGTACCACCGTTTCAGGTAATGTCGCTGCATTAATGCTAAGAAACCAGCGCACATTTGCGTTTTTAAAAGACAAGACTCCTGAAGCGCGATCGTGCGAGCGGACATGTACTTTTTGATACTGGACAGGGCCGAAAATCCAATGCAACATATCAAAGAAATGAACGCCAATATTTGTGGCAATTCCGCCACTTTTTTCTTCATCACCTTTCCAAGAAGCATAGTACCAATTACCACGAGAGGTGATGTAAGTCAGCTCTACGTCAAAGATGTGAGTCGGGTCCGATTTTAATTGGTCTTCTACTTCTTTCTTTAGTGCAATCACACGTTCATGTAAGCGTAATTGAAGTATTGTAAACACCTTTTTATCAGTGCTTTGACTAACCGAACTTAAACCATCTATATTCCATGGTCTAAGCGTTAGCGGCTTCTCACAAATACAGTGTGCATTCATGCGGAGTGCATAGCGTATGTGACTATCATGAAGATAATTTGGAGAACATATGCTGATATAATCTACTCCCTGTCCACGTTCCGAAAGCTTGTTTAAATGCCTGTCGAATCGCTCGAATTCTGTGAAAAATGCCGCTGAAGGGAAATAGGCATCTAAATGCCCTACACTGTCACTGGGATCATAAGCTGCAACCAACTCCCCTCCTACATCTTTTATTGCTTTTAGATGTCTTGGAGCGATATATCCTGCTGCTCCTATAAGCGCGAAACGCTTCATTTATCCTATTCTTTGGTCGTACGTAGATCCCATAGATGGGTTGTCGCCCATTAAGCGTGCCATCATTTGCTTTTTCACAATATTGAAAATAACCATGTGTACGTCTTCCGTGACTTCCATATCCATGACGGGTGCGTGCACATTGATGGTTGCGATTTGTGCAATTTTGCCGCCTTTAAAGCCACTTAATGCGACCGTCGTAGCGCCTTTTTCATTCGCATATTCCATCGCAGCCACTACGTTTTTACTGTTGCCGGATCCACTAATACCGATGACTAAGTCGTGCGGCTGTAAGAAATTTTTAAGTGGCTCTATAAAAATGCTTTCCCAGCCGATATCATTGGCAATAGCCATCATTGAGGGAAGATTGTCGTTTAAACAGATCATCTTGAATCGTTTATCCAATCCATAACTAGCACCCTTTAAGAAATCACCAGCGGCATGAGAGGCAGAAGCGCCAGAGCCACCATTTCCCATGGTGTAAATGTTCCCTCCCTTTTCATAGGTTGTATGAAAAGCATCAACCAATTCGTCCAAGCGAGTTGGGTCTAGAGCGTCGAGCGTTGTTTTTACGAGGTCAATATATTCTTGTGCGTTCATGTCTTGGTGTAATTACGAATTGGCCACTAAAATAACTGAATTATTTGCGCCATCGTATAAATCCTACTACACTCATTGCAGAATATATTACCATGAGCGCTGCATACACCCATAGACCCTTTACACCGTAAAGGATAACCGAAGCGATGTTTAAAGGAATCCAGTAATGGAAGGCAGTACGAATTCTTTTAGCTTCCTGCCAAGTCGCCCACAATCCAAAAACGGTAGTAAAAGCGTCAAAATAGGCGTATGATACACCAGGCAATGTATTCAGAGCATATCCTAAACCGAGCGCCGCAGGAATTCCAAGCAAAGCCAGATATTGAAATTTTATTGGAAGCGAAACCAACGCAACTCGCTCACTAGAGGAGCGCCCATACCATTGGCTCCAACCGTAAAAGCCCATGAGAACGTATACAAAATAAAGACCACTTTCCGCATACAGGCCGGCTCGTAGGAATAATGCCACGGAAAGTGCAGAGGAAAGGGTTCCAAAAGGCCACGCCCAAACCTTCCGTTCGATTAAGCCATAAATGAACAGCAACCCTAGAAGCGTCGCGCTCCACTCTAAAAGTATATCTATAGACATAAAAAAACCCCGAGCTTCTCGCTCGGGGCTAATTTAAATGGAATCTGCGAGGATTAGACCAATTCTTGCACTAAGTCCGCTGCCTCTTGCAAAGCAATCGCACTGTGTACTTCTAGTCCACTCTCATCGATTAATTTTTTTGCTTCTACAGCATTCGTTCCTTGGAGGCGAACAATAATAGGTACATTAATATTACCCATGTTTTTGTACGCATCAACAACACCTTGGGCGACACGGTCACAACGGACGATACCACCAAAGATGTTAACTAAAATTGCTTTTACATTTTGATCGCGAAGAATAATACGGAATGCCTGCTCTACACGAGCTGCATCAGCAGTTCCGCCTACATCCAAGAAATTTGCGGGATTACCACCTGCCATTTTTATAATGTCCATGGTAGCCATCGCAAGGCCTGCGCCATTTACCATACAACCAACATTACCGTCAAGCTTTACAAAGTTTAGACCGGCTTCTCCTGCCTCTACTTCTATAGCTTCTTCTTCACGCGTGTCGCGCATTTCAGCGATGTCCTTATGACGGTATAATGCGTTATCATCGATAGTTACCTTTGCATCTACAGCCAAGATTTTATCGTCAGAAGTCTTTAAGACTGGATTGATCTCAAATAGAGAAGCATCTGCACCCTCGTAGGCACGGTACAGCGCCGTAACGAACTTCGTCATGTCCTTAAAAGCAGCACCACTAAGTCCTAAATTGAAGGCAATCTTGCGCGCTTGGAATCCGGTTAACCCTACCTTAGGATCAATCTCTTCCGCAAAAATTAAATGCGGTGTCTCTTCTGCTACCGTCTCAATGTCCATTCCACCCTCTGTGGAATACATGATCATGTTGCGTCCAGTTGAGCGGTTAAGTAAGACCGACATATAGAATTCTGAAGTTTCGCTTTCCCCAGGGTAGTATACATCCTCTGCCACCAATACTTGATGTACTTTTTTACCTTCTGCTGAAGTTTGAGGGGTAACCAATTGCATCCCTACTATACTAGCGGCTACTTCTTCCACCTTATCAATACCTTTAGCAAGCTTTACACCACCGCCTTTTCCGCGACCACCAGCGTGAACTTGTGCCTTAACTACGTACCAAGAGGTACCCGTTTCTTCAGTGAGTTGTTTCGCTACTTCAACTGCTTCTGCTGGCGTTTGAGCCACTTTTCCGCGTTGAATGCGCACGCCGTAACCGGCTAAAATTTCTTTTCCTTGATATTCGTGGAGGTTCATAGTGTTCCTTGATTTGCTCACAAATTTAGGGTACAACCTTTGAACGATGAACCTTTTTAATCGCTAAAGTTGTTAAAACAATATATCCAATCGATTACCGATATTTGCACATGCCCAAAACCTACCTAATACTCCTATTGGCTTCCCTATTCTTTGGCCTTGGTGCCCAGAATTTGCCAAAATCAGCATTTATTCCAGCTTTGCCAGATGAAGGTATGCGCGTTGATGGCGTTTTGTCTGAACCGCAATGGGATACAGCGGCGCAATTGGCTCCTCTAGAATGCTACTTCCCTGAACCATCCGCAACACCTGATGGGATTAAAGATGACGTCCGTTTATTCTACACTGAGAAAGGTCTGTATATAGCTTTTGCGTTTATCGACGATACTGCGCCGATATTGAGTCAATTAACGCCGAGGGACCGAGTCAATGCAAACACAGACTGGGCTCAAATCATCATCAATCCATTCAACGACGGGTCGAATGATTTCAATTTTTACCTTAGTGCCGCCGGTGTTCAAGGCGATTCTCGTGCTACTAATGACGACGATGAAGACGGAAGTTGGAACGCCGTCTGGTACAGCTCCGTAGTGAAAACAGAACATGCGTGGAAGGCAGAAATTTTTATTCCCTACCGTGTGTTGCGTATGCCGGAAACCAAAGAGGGCGAGGATCCGAAGCCATGGGGGTTCAATATTAAAAGATCCGTTCGCAGTACGCGTACCCTGTACAGTTGGAACCCTATCGATAGAAATTTTGATAACGAGTCCCTCCAAAGCGGTGTATTAGAAGGTATACGCGTAGTGAACCCGCCTAAACGCATCAGCTTAAGGCCTAATTTTACAGGTTCCGTTCAGCGCAACAGCCCTAGTAATACCACCAGTACAGGAGCCGCTGGAGCGGATATTAAAATTGGTCTCAACAAGAGTTTTACACTGGACATGACGCTGCTCCCTGACTTTTCACAAGTAGCTTATGATGAGCAATTTGTGAACTTCGAAGCCTTTGAACAACGGTTCGATGAAAACCGTCAATTCTTCACAGAGGGTGTCAACCTCTTCAATAAAGCCGGACTTTTCTACAGCAGGCGTATAGGTGGTAATCCCAAGAACTTCACCAATGCGAATCTGGGCGATCTCGAGAATACCACGCAGAGTTTTACTCGAATGTTAAATGCAACGAAAGTCTCCGGAACTACAGATAAGAACCTCAGTATAGGATTGCTCAATGCCCTGACTGCAAATAATTATGCTTTTGGTAAAGATTCCACTGGTGCCGCTGTCAAGATACTTACAGAACCAATGACCAATTATAATGTCTTCGCTGTGGACCAGCGCATTGGTACCAATAACTCCATAGGATTCATAAATACCCACGTGCTTCGCTCCAACGCTTTCGGGTCTACCCGCGATGCACGCGTTTCTGCGGTAACAGCGAATCTAAACTTATTAAAGAACAGCCACTTTTTCAATGCTACTGCCGCACAAAGCAGTGTTTACGATCTCGAGAGCCCTTACAGTGGGGGTGCTGGGAGTTGGGAAATGGGAAAACAAACGGGAGCAT
>Ga0228630_1000522_pt1 | contig 16165 bp, 15 predicted proteins | sample 37DmetaG_FD_183038 | JGI IMG/M metagenome (GOLD analysis project Ga0228630, IMG submission 183038) | Seawater microbial communities from Monterey Bay, California, United States - 37D | ecosystem: Environmental > Aquatic > Marine > Coastal | place: USA: California | collected 2016-10-25 | reverse complement strand
TTAAAAAGGAATGTATATTTGCAACCGCATTGGAGAAATGGCAGAGTGGTCGAATGCGGCAGTCTTGAAAACTGTTGAGGGTCACACCTCCGGGGGTTCGAATCCCTCTTTCTCCGCAAGTAAATTCCCTAATATATTTAATATCAATATGTTAGGGTTTTTTATTATATGTATTTGTACGATTAAAGTCAAAAAATTCCAACCTAAAACTTTGAAATAAGACCCCCATCCCTAAAATTAAATCTGATTTTTATTTTGAGACTAGAGTGCCTATAATGGTATATAGCCTGCTAGTTCAAAATATTTTAATAAATTTAAGTCACTATTTTTATAATAACACCTCTCTAATACCCTAAAACTATTTCATTATGAAGATTAATTAAATCTTTGGAATGGAATTAGTAAATTTGAGAGTTTAAAAAAAATTAGTCGTATTTGTAATTTTTATAAAAAGCTGAAAAGCTTATGAATCTGAAGTCTTATTAACTAATGAAAATATTTCAATTCAGTTCCGACCCTTTCAGCATTTAAAATAGAAATGCTTATAAGGTTATTTTAGAATTAGCTTTAAGACATAATATATTAAATTATCATCATGAAAAATTCAATATTTATATCACTTCTTTTTATTAATATCTCACAAGCACAATTATCTTCCATCAAGATAAAGGATTTTATTGATCAACATAATTCATTTGAGCAAAATGATGCAGGTGAGGTTAATGCAATTAATGATAAAGAAATAAATAAATTAATTAGATTTTTTATTCAGGAAAAATTTTATGGTCTAGTAGAGTTGACTAGAAGTATAGTTTGGGATTCATATGAAACATTTATTAGTCCAACTAAAAGAAATCAATTAAGTAAATATATTATACAAGTAAAAGTAAAAGATGTAGAAAGGCTTAAGTATCTTGAAGTATTATACAACCCACATGAAAAGAAAGTTGACACTAACTTTGAATGGGACTCTAGAGACGAAGAATTTAACTTATTAAACGAGCAAGCTTTAGCTCAAAAAAAAATACCTAATCTATTTAAACTAGAAATTTCAAATCAGGATGACATTCCAAATATTAATGAATTTATTTTACAGCATCAAGGTTTTATCGATGAAATAGAAAGATTAAATCTAAGTGAAAAAGAAATAGTCCCTATAAATGCTGCAAATATAAATGAGCTTATACGCTCTTTCAATAATTCAAATTTTACAAACTTGGAATATACCCGAAACGTTATCTGGAATTCATACAATACTTTTGTAAGTCCATTTGATAGATACCATTTTCACACTTTCATTGCACAAGTTAAGGTTGAAGGAATAGACAGGTTAAAATATCTTGAAGTTTTTTATAATCCAGTTAATGACAAAATAACGTCTGACTTTAAATGGAGTGATGATAAAAATGAATATTTAAGAGTAAATTAATTTTAAACAGTTCGATTTTTCTTTTAAACTAGGACACTTTGGGCAGTGGTTTTTAATCTTGTTGGAATTTAAACCCAAAATTTGACAGGCACTCCAAGTCAAAATACAAGGGGCATGGGTTTTAAAAAACGATTTTTATATTTAAATAGGGTTAAGATTAATAAGCCGCTAATATAGAAAACTTTTGATGTAGTTATTTGTTCGATTGTTGTAGGGTCAGATCTTAAAAGTCAAATTGATCTCAACATATTGTTGGGATTAGTATCGAAAGTAGAATTATTTGCTCTATGGCAAAGTAATTTCTTTCTTGATTTGTTTAAGAATTAAACTATCATTTTTAAAATATCCTTCGATTAATTTTGTGTAAAATTTTTCAAAAGAAGCTTTTTCAATATCTAAAATCGTCATTTAAAAAAAAGGTCTAATTTTATTTAAATAATTTATATTATGAACTTTACATACAATGGTAGTGAACTTAATCAAAAAACAGTTCTTGGACATCCTTCAGGATTATACATATTGTTTTTTACAGAAATGTGGGAGCGTTTTTCTTATTATGGTATGCGTGCAATTTTGGTTCTTTTTTTAGTTTCTTCATTTAATGATGGAGGATGGGGATGGGAAAGAAGTGAAGCTTTAGCATTGTATGGTATTTATACTGGTTTGGTATATATAACTCCTATTTTTGGAGGTCTAATCGCAGACAAATTTTTAGGCTACAGAAATGCAGTAATATTAGGAGCATTTGTAATGACTTTGGGCCACGCATCAATGGCATTTGAAGTTTTTAATGATCTTTTTCTTTATTTAGGTTTAATATTTTTAATAATTGGTAATGGTTTTTTTAAACCTAATATAAGTTCAATTGTAGGTCAACTATATAAGACTGAGGGACAGGACAAAGATGCTGGATATACTATATTTTACATGGGAATTAATTCAGGAGCATTTCTGGGAATTTTGTTGTGTGGATATATTGGAGAAAATATTGGATGGCACTATGGTTTTGGATTAGCTGGAGTTTTTATGTTTTTAGGAATGTTACAATTTTATTATGCTCAGAAAATTTTTGGAAATATTGGAGTTTTTGAAAATGATATTTATTCGGAGAAACAAATTGATAAATCGTTAAACACAAATAAAAAAATTTCATCAAAAATCGTATATGATAGGCTTTATGTTATTGTTATTTTTTCCCTTTGTGTAATTTTCTTTTGGTGGGCTTTTGAACAGGCTGGAGGTTCAATGACAATTTTTGCATCTGACTATACAAATAGGTTACTTGACGGGAGTGGTGCTTTAGTATTTAAAATATTTAATTCATTAATTACAATAGTTCCAATGATAATAATAAGTTATATAATTTATCTCCTATGCTTGAACGTTTTTTTAGTTTATAAAATTTCAAGCATATTCTTAATATCAAGTTTTTTAGTTATTTGGTTAATAATTATCTGGATGCTTGCCAGAGAATTTAATAATCCATCTACTGAGGTTCCTGCTTCTTGGTATGGAATTTTAAATTCATTTTATATAATAGTTTTTGCTCCATTAATTTCAAAAATATGGCAGAGTAAGTACAATGTATCAGGTCCTTATAAGTTTGGCTTTGGTCTAATTTCATTGGCAATAGGATTTGCAGTTCTTTCTTACGGCTCATATAATATTCCATTAGGAGCTAAGACTGCATCTGTAAGTATGTTGTTTTTAATTTTAGCCTATTTTTTCCATACAATTGGTGAGTTATGTATTTCTCCAGTAGGACTTTCTTATGTTAGTAAATTAGCTCCAAAAAATTTAGTTGGTTTAATGTTTGGGGTATGGTTTGTTGCTAATTTTATTGCAAATACTGCTGCAGGATTTACCGGGAGTTATATAGATCCAATTGTTGAGAATTATGGAATGAGTTTCTTTTTCTTAATTTTTACTGTTATTCCTATTGCAGTTGGAATAATTATGTTGTTTGCAAACAATAAAATAGTTAGAATGATGCATGGAGTAAAATAATTGAGATATTAGAAATATATTTTATATCTTCTATTTACCTGCTGATAATAGAAGGTGATTATTTATGTCTAGTTTATGTATCCTTAAAACTTAATTTGACAGTCTTTAGTTGATTTTTTTTACCTTTTAAAACAGTCCAAACAATAAATGCCTCATTATCTAATATTTCTAATTGAGGGACTCCTGAATTTCTTCCACCGTCAATTTTAGAAATTGTAATTGGTGCTGAAACTTTTCCATCTATTGATACCTTTTTTATTCTTAAATATGTCCCAACATCATCACCTTCAATATAACTAACTAAGACTTCCTGTGGATTTAAGAAAGCAACATCTACTCTACCGATAGCATCATCATCGTTAATTTTTATTGGGGTACCAAAAGAAGCCCCATTAGATTTTGAAAACGAAAGATTTACTGTTGGCTTTTCGTTAGAAACAGTAAACCAGCTAATAGCTAAATTATTTGAATTAGAGGCAACCTTAGGGCCATTTACGGGGCATCCGTTTATTTCCCAACCATCATTATGAATAGGAGTTGGAACTCCCCAAATACCATTTATTTTTCGGGCAATATAAATGTCTCGAACCTCTTTATCACTCCTATCCCTGTAAACAACTACAGGTCCTTTATTAGTAACTGCTATTGATGTCTGACAGCAATCACAAGTCGCTGAATCAAGTTCACTTTCATCTATAATATCTCCCTTATTTGTAATTTCAGCAAAGCGTATGGTCATTGGCTTATGATATCCATCTAGATCTTTATCTACAGTATTTCTACCGTCCAGCCAAGTAATAAAAAATCCCTGGTTGTGGTTGGGTATTATACTTACAAAGCCATGTTCTGCTTTAACACCATCGGTATTTAATAAAAAATCTTCTTTTACTTTCTCTCCAGATAATTTTTGGAGACTTAAAATAACATCATACGTATAAGTACCAGAATCAGATTTCTTTAAATAACTTGATAAAATTAAATTTTCATTGATTGCATGAGCTGGAAAATCAGCCCAATTAACAAACCAGTTGGAACCAGTCGCCATTGTTTGAGTATTAGTCCATTTCCCTTCTTTGAGTTGACTGAAATTTAAGGTAGATTTATTCCCTTCATTAGAGGAGATCCATGATAATGATAAAGAACCCTCCCCAGAAACAAGACTTGGCTGCGCATTACTATTCTCATGTAAAAAACGGATTTCTTTTACTACAACATCTTTAGATGTACATGAAATAGCTAAGAAAAAAAAAATAATAGTAAACTTCTTCATATTATAATATTTTAAGCTTATTTATTATTTGTTCAGAATCCCATGTAATTGTTCCAACAATAGTTTCAATTTTTTTTCCATTTTCGTCAAAGATATATGATGTTGGTAAAGAATAAATTCCAAGCATTTCATTAGATTCAACTGATTTCAAAAAGTTAAAGTCAAAATTCTTAATATTTTTAAACTTAGATATTTTTGAAATTGTTTCGTCAGAAACTAACAAAAAAGTGTAGTTGTGATTTTTTAATATTTCTTCAGCTCTTTTCAAACCAGGCATCTCCTTTATGCATGGTCCACACCAAGTAGCCCAGTAATTGATTATAATTTTTTTTCCTTTATATGCTCTTAAATTTACTTTATTATCATTCAGATCTACAAATGTAGTTTTACGCTCCATAGATTCTAAATCAGATACATTTTTGTTTTTAGGAATTCCCCTATTACAACCAAATAATAAAACAAGACAAAATGAGCAAAGAAATATTTTTTTCAAATTTTTAACTTTAAGATTTAAATGTAACAAAAAGTCTTTGCTTGGAAGGATTTATTTTTTAAGTCTATTTAAATTATAATATATAAACTGTATCTCTCAGTTTATTAATAAAATAATTCTTATAAGCTCAACCAGTAGGTTAGTTTAAGATTTATTGACCGGAATATAGGACCGAAATCACGAGTAAAATAATTATCGTTATATACAAGGTATAAATCTGAAAGTGGAGCAAAACGCCATTGTAATCTTGAATTTATACCCAAATTATCTGATTGATTACTGTATTGGACTAAAGTAGACCAAAACAGTTTTTTATTCAGAGTCAATTCTACTTTAGGACTTATTAAAATAATATTGGCAGATGGGTAAGGTTCTGGAAGTCGAACTTGATTGTAGTCCCAGAGTAAACTCATAACAACTTTAGGTTGAATTCGAAACTCAGTATTTCCCTGATAAGAAAATCGTGTACCATTGAAAAAAGAACCGTATGAAAGTTCTGACGAAAAGTTAAATAAATTTGCGAGGTTAGACTGGTATTCAACTGACCATTGATTAAAAGTATAATCAATGTTTGCAGGAAGAGGTTCTCCATTTTCAGATCTTGTTGGATCAAAGGGATTTGATAAATATATAAATTGGTTTCTTACCGAAAATCCAAGTTGATTCTGTTTTTTAAACTCAATATTATACTCAAATCTTCTAAAATGATCTGTTTTTTTATAATCTAAACTTTTTTGTTGCCAACTATAATTTGACAATTGAATACTGTGTGAATTTATTCTTCCCCTTTTTGGATAAAAAGTACGCTCGCCAGAAATACCAGTTTTGATAATCCCAGTTCGTGGAATAAATCCTAAGTCGGAACGAAAATCTTGATCTACATATACCCATTTAGAGGATAAACGCCAAATACGAGTATTATAAATAAGAGATGCCCCTGATGAAAGATTTCCTTCAGAGTCGTCGGGCTGAAATGATTTGTGAGTATAAAACTTTCCAATCCATTTATTATTCGCTGAATTCAGATTGTAGTCTAACCCAAAAACTCTGTTATAACGATCTTTTTCTTTTAAAAACTCATAATCTTTGAGACTTTCTCTATTTACTATAAAAGCTCCAATCTGGGATTGTTTGAAAACCTTTCTTTGTAAGACAAACATAGTATTATTATTGGAGGCTATTTCATTGCTTAAGTCCTCTTGATTTTGAATGCTTAAAACTCCAAGTCTCCAATTTTCATCTATTTTACCACTTAACCTGACACCGCCCAAAATGTTATTCTGAATGGTGTTTCCCTCTCCATCTCTGGCAATTCCAATACGACGTGAAAAAAACGGAACTGCTTCCCTACTTCCTCCAAAATTTTTAAATAAATCTCCATTATCAATGAAAAATTGGCGTTTTTCAGGTAGAGAAATTTCAAAACGAGTCAGGTTAGTGATAATATTATCCACCTCTACATTAGAAAAATCTGGATTGAGAGTTACGTCTAAATTCAGACCATTTCCTATAGCTACTTTCAAATCACCTCCAATAGTCAGTGAATTATTAGTAGAATTTTCTTCAAAGCTTTTTGATAATAATCCATTCACATAAGGAATAAGATATAGTGGAGTCTTATTCCTTTTCAAAGGTTCTTCAAAAACAAGTTCTCCAAGATAACCTAGGTTGACAGGGATTTGATTTTGAGGTACAGGAGACCAAGAACTTCGTTCGTTGGTTTGCATATCAAATCGATAGGCTTGAAATCCCCATTTTTTAACCCCTTCAGGATATTTTAAGGAGTTTAAAGGAATAATAATTTCAATGGTAAATGAGTCATCTTTTCGAGTACTAGCTGTCTGCCATTTAATATCCCATGTTAAACTAAAACCTGAAACAGCAGTTCCCCCGTCAGAGATTAAGCCTTCACGTTGAACCCCTAAGGCATTAACTCCAAATAAAAAAGCGTTCTGTCCATCACGAAAGGTATCGAAGAGAACTGTAACGTTGTCATTAGAGCGTGCACTGAAATCTCTTTTCAATGAACTTACTCTAAAATCTGGACCAATACCTTTTGAAAAAGAGCCAATGTAAAGATTGGTATCATCATAAAGTAATTTTACTATAGTTTCATTTCTAGATTGCAGTGAGTCAGTAGGAAACATCTGCCAAAAATCAGTTACTATTTCTGCTTGATCCCAAATATCTTCGTCTAATACACCATCAAGAAGAATATTCTGATCAATCTTTTTAACAAAAACTGAACGTTTTTTTTCTGTTTGACCATTACTTTTAATTGAATTTAAGGCAAATAATAGTGTAATTAAAACAGTGTTTTTGAGATAAATACTAAATTTCATTCAGTATTGAATTTTATTATTAAGAAATCAAGATGTCAATTTTAGACAACTGTTTTATCTCTTGGTTTAATTTTATTAAAATCTAGTTATTTGTTAAGGATCTCTTCATAAAACTTTTGGCAAATGATAAAGATTTTTTTCTTGCCTCAGAATTTCCCCCAATACTTACTCCACGATCTACACAAAATAAAAATCCAATCTTTTGAAGGATCGGATTAGACATCGGCAAACCAAGATAATTCATTAATACATCTCCTTTTTCAGTTAAATCAAATAGACAATTTTTGAAGCTATATCCATTTTCATTTCTATGAACAGGCTCTTCACTATCAAATCCATGGTGTGAATTCGGATAAACTGTAATTCCAATATTATTGTTTTCAGACAAGATATCTACAAGATTTTCACAAGGATTAGATGGGGTCCAGTTATCATCTTCCCCTATTAAAATATGCATTGGGGCTTTTGTAAATAATATATTTTGTGGATTAAAAAAACAAGGAGGATAAAAGGCTAAATGAGCGGCAAAACTAAGTTCCTCTGAAATAATATTTTTCAGTGGCATCCAACCCGAAAAAAGAGCCACAGCTCCTCCAAGGCTCCAACCAGTAATCGCTACTTTATTTTTGTCAATATTAGAATGTTTTGCAAGTTTATCTAGTGCTCGATATGAGTCAAGTATCATTGCTGCTGCAGTTACCTGATTTTGTGAACCCACAGTTGAAGTTATGCCCCTACTTTTAAAACTGTTTAATTCAAATGTTGCAAATCCTTCCTCTTGGTAAATCTTCATGTAGTCAAGATGATGTTTTCTCCAACCCATACTACCTGCAACTCCAATAATTAAAGGATATTTTTTATTTGGATTTAAACTGTCCAGAGGAATAGTTAATTTCCCAAAAACATTTTGTTTTTCCAATTTATCAAGATCATTTATAATATCACTTAATGAAAATGGATTTGCACTTTGAAAATGAACAAGTTCTTGATTAATTTGTCCGCTAACATGATTGATAACTAAAAATGATAAAATAAAAAATAATCTTTTCATGGGATTTGTTTATTTAAATGTAATTAATTAAAAATACTCATTGTTAATTAATGAAATACTAGAAAATTCAAAAATTAAAAATTGACAAAAAATGACTTAAAATCATTAAAAATGGTTAAAAAACGACCAAAAATGATCAAAATAACTGAAAAAAAGTCAAAAATTGAATATTTTTCATTTTATAAAAAAAGAGTTTTTGTGTCAATTAATTACCACTCTTTTATAAAAAAAATAATTATTATGTCCCCCTTCATAAAATTGAAAGGTCAATAAAAAATGGTTTGAAAATATTGTAGATTTAACAATATTTTTTTAAAGTCAATTTTATGAGAAAAATCCGTCTGCTTAAGGGACTTGCAATACTTATGATACTTTGTGGGTTTGGTATAATTTAAATTGGCCTCTCATTAAAACAATAAAAAAATTGAAGCAGTATAATCCATCTTCTGAGTATTTATGTCTAACAAATAATTTCATTTTATAAAACTTAATTATGAATCTATCAAGGGAGTTTGATATTATAGTTTGGGGTGCTTCTGGATTTACTGGAAGATTAGTTGTTTTATACCTATTTAATAAATACGGTGTCACTGGCGATTTAAAGTGGGCAATGGGAGGTAGAAACTTAATTAAGCTAAAAAAAGTAAGAGATGAAGTAGCTAATAAGGATGTTCCATTAATTATAGCTGATAGTGATGATAAAGTTAGTTTGATGAATATGGTTAATAGAACTAAAGTCATTTGTACTACTGTCGGTCCGTATGCTAAATATGGTTCCAATTTAGTGGAGGCTTGTATCAAGTCTCATATCCATTACTGTGATCTAGCCGGAGAGGTTCAATGGATTCATAAAATGATTAATAATCATCATTCATCAGCTAAAATTAATGGTTCTAAAATTGTACACACTTGTGGATTTGATTCTATTCCATCAGATATGGGTGTATATTTTATTCAAAGAGAATCTAAAGACAAAAAAGGGATTAAAGCCCTAGAAATAAAAATGAGAGTAGCTGCTTTAAGTGGTGGAATTAGTGGGGGTACTTATGCTAGCTTAAGTCGAGTTCTGGAGGAATCTCAAAGAGACAAGATGGTTTATAAGGTCTTAATTAATCCATACGGATTGAACCCCTTAGAGGATCAGTTTGGTGAAGATAAATTAGATTTAAAAAGTGTTATTTTTGATAATGCATCTCAAAGTTGGATTGGTCCATTTGTTATGGCAAGTATTAATACAAAAGTAGTAAGGCGAAGTAATTCTTTAAGCAATCATTCTTATGGTAAAAATTTTAGATATGATGAAGGCACAATTTTTGGAAAAGGTCTTTTTGGGAGAATTAAAGGCATTATAAGCACTGTTTTAATTGGATTAATTATGTACGCTAAACACGGATCTTTATTGAAAAAAGTCTTAGATAGCTTTTTCCCTAATCCTGGAGAGGGCCCAACAAGTAAAAAAATAGAAAAAGGATTTTATAATTTAAGGTTTTATATCATCTTAGAGGATGGATCTAATGCTTTTGCCAAGGTTACTGGAGATATGGATCCAGGATATGGATCTACTTCAAAGATGTTGGCTGAATCTGCTGTTTGCTTAGCAAAAGATAAATTACCAAATAAAAGTGGTGTTTTAACACCCTCAGTAGCAATGGGAGACTCTCTTTTAACAAGACTAGAAAAAAATGCTGGTTTAAAATTTAGTTTTGAATCTTAGAAATATTACCTTCTTGAGTTAAGTTTTGCTAATAACCTCAATATTTCAAGATATAACCATATTAGAGTGACTAATAAACCGAATGCCCCATACCATTCCATATATTTAGGGGCGCCTTTTTCGGAACCCTCTTCTATAAAATCAAAATCTAATACTAGATTTAGAGCAGCTATTATAACTACAACAATGCTAAATCCAATACTTAATGGAGAAGCATTATTTACACTCATAACACCAAGACCTGAGCCAAAAAATCCCATGATAAAGTTTATTAAATAGACTATTGCAATCCCCCCTGTTGCTGCAAATATCCCAAGTTTAAAATTTTCGGTAGCTTTTATATAGCCTGATCGATAAGCTATTAATAATGAAACTAATATCCCTACTGTTAAAAGTATAGCATTTGTTACAATTCCATCATATAATGAATTATACATGTAAGATATTCCTCCCAACATTCCACCCTCTAATACAGCATAAATAGGAACAGTTATTGGAGCCCATTCTTTTTTAAAAACAGTAATAATAGCTAATACAAAGCCCCCTATTCCACATCCAATTAATAAAATAGGATTGATTACATCAAAAGTAAAATAACCTGTACCTATAAGAAGTAAAAGGCTTATTGCGGTTTTATTCACAGTCCCTTCAATAGTCATCTGATTATCAGCAGAAATTGTATTGGTAAACGTTTTTTTTGAAAGAACAGGATTTCCGGATCTTAAAGACAGATGTCTATTCATAATATAATTTTTACTACTAAAATGAACAACAAAGATATTAGGTTAAAATAAATTAAAACTTATAAATGTATTAAGTTTTAAACTTGATATATTAAAATCATCGCCATATGCTATAGATTATTCTCATGAAGAAGATTAAGTTAATGATATTGTTTAGTCCATTGTTATTTATCAAAACAGAGTGATAGAAATTAGCTTTGTAAAAAGATATTTGAAACTCAAGTTTAGCTGATTCAAAAAATAGGTTCATAAGCCTAAAGCTTTTTATTATATTTAAATAATTTATTAAACCTCCCTTAAAAATGAAACATCAATTCCAATTGGTCTTTGTTTTATGCTTTTTTTTATTAAATAGCTGTAAAGAAAACAGAACTAGTAAAAATTCTAAATTAGAAACTGAAGAAGAATTAATTGAAAGAGCTCTTAAAATACATAAAAAGGTTCTTACACTTGATACACATGCCGACACCCCTATAAGGATGATCGAACCTGGTTTTGACATGTCAAAGCGACATGATCCAAACGAAACGGGATCAAAGGTTGATTATCCAAGAATGAAAGAAGGTGATTTGGATGCAATTTTTTTTGCTGCCTTTGTTGCACAGGATATTCGAAATGATAAAGGTAATTCAAGAGCAAAATCACTTTGCATTCAAATGATTGATTCTATTTTAGTTTCAATCGAAAGAAATTCAGATAATGTTGGGTTGGCAATTAACCCACAAGACGCTTATTCCCTTGAAAAAGAGGGAAAGAGAGCTATTTATATTGGAATTGAAAATGGATATCCAATAGGAGAAGATCTTTCAAATGTAGAAACATACTTTAATAAAGGAGTCCGTTACATTACTTTAGTTCATTCCTCAAATAATGATTTAGCAGATTCTTCAACTGATCCGAAAGGATCAGAACATGGCGGTATAAGTAAGTTAGGATCGAAGGTAGTTAGTGAGATGAATCGCCTAGGTATTATGGTTGACGTTTCCCATGGCAGTGATAGTGTTTTTTATGACGCCATAAAACTATCTAAAGCACCAATCATTGCTACTCACTCTAATGCAAGAGCGGTAACTAATCATAAACGCAATATGACAGATGAGATGTTAAGGCTTATGGCAAGTAATGGTGGAGTAGTTCAATTGACAATGTTAGCTAATTATCTAAGAGAAGTTCCTCCAAATATAGAACTTGATTCTGCAATAGCTGCACATCGTTTTAAAATGAAGGATATTGATAAAATGACAGATGAAGAAAAAGTTTTTCTTAGAAAAGAATTTCAAGAAATAAATGAAAAGTATCCAACTCCGCCAGCTACAGTAAAACATGTGGTTGATCATATTGATCATATTATAAAAATAGCAGGGATTAATCATGTTGGTATTGGTTGCGACTTTGACGGTGGTGGGGGAATTGAAGGAGTTTTTGATGCTAGTGAAGTAATGAATATTACCATTGAATTAGTAAGACGTGGTTATAACGAAGAACAAATTGCAAAAATTTGGGGTGGTAATTTAATTAGAGTTTTTAAAGAAGTTCAAGCAATTTCTGAAAGAATTAAGTCAGATTCATCTGCGTAATTATTTTTATAAATTAATGACTATACGGTGGTTAATTATTTTACTTACTCTTGCTTCTTTTAATAATTTAGACGCACATCCTCTTCGCCTATCGCTTTGTGAAATTGAATATACTTCAAGTACAAAATTGATATCAATTCATCTCAAACTATTTTTAACTGATGTAAATGAAGCGTTATTATTTAATCCCAAAAGTGATGAACTTGCTTTTTGTCAACCTAATGAGCCAATTAAGGCTAACGAATTACTTCTCAACTATATAAACCGGTTTTTTTATATTAAAGCAAATGGGAAAAGAATATCTTTAAAAATTAAGCAAAAAAGATTAAATGGTGATGGTGAAAATACAGCGTTATTGGTTTATTTTGAGTTAAGTCAGCCTGTAATATTAGAATCCTTAGAAATAAAAAATAATATATTTACGGACCTTTTTTTTGATCAAAATAATATTGTATATATTCATTTAGACGATGAATCAAAAAGTATTATGCTTAATAAAAAAACAGCTATTCACAAACTAGAATTTTAATATGCATCCTTTTGAATTTTATTTAAAATTGGGTTTTGAGCATATAGCTAATTTAAATGGTTATGATCATATCCTTTTCTTGGTAGTCCTCTGTGCAGTATATCAAATTAGTCAATGGAGAAATATTTTAATTTTAGTGACTGCCTTTACAATTGGTCATAGTATCACTTTATTTATCGTCTCCTTAGATTTTTTTTCTATTCCGTCACGAATTATAAAATTACTTATACCCTTAACAATTTTAATAACATCCTTGCAAAATGTTATTAATATCAAACAGATAGAAAACTCCTCACGCATGGGTAAGAACTATTTCATGGCTTTATTTTTTGGTTTGATTCATGGCATGGATTTCTCCAATTACTTTAAAGCGCTTATAATGTCTCCTGATGAAATTGTAATCCCGTTGTTAGGATTTAATATTGGTATTGAATTGGGTCAACTATTGATTGTTTTGTTTATAGTCTTGATTTCATTTATTTTTTTAAACATCATAAAAATAAAACACCTCAAATGGAATTTATTCATTTCAGGAGCGGCATTTGGAATTTCCTTAATTTCTATAATGGAATTAATTTTTGACAAATAACCTTGATTTTTATATTTGAATAAAAGTCTTTATAACTTAAAATTAAAAATCAATAATGTTGATATTCTGAAATTTGTAATTGATTGATTCCTCCTAAGAAACTATTTACAGACATTGGTGAAGGATGAAATGGATTCCCAGATTTTGTCATCCCTAAACAATAAACAATCAAGTTTTTTTCTTTAATAAATTCTAAAATTTTAGAAGCTTGTAGCTTTAAATATAAGTGATCATCTACATGATTACCCCAACAACATAAAATCTTGTTTATTTTAAATTTTGGATTTTGAATCAATTCCAATATGACATTTAAATTCTGATCAATTAACTTTAAATCTGGTTTTATTGGTAATTTTTTAGGATTTACTGTCCTTAGCGGGTAAAGATTAACCAACCACCAACCATTACAACCGTTATTATTTGCGATTTTTTCAATATTTCTGGAAGTAGGATCTAATTTTCCCTCATTAGCTTTACTAGGATTTAAACCAATTGCCATCATTTCAACTGTTCCGTTTTTCCCCAATAAAAACCTTTTATTATTATCGTTTATTGGTCTACATATAATTTTTTTATAGTAGCTCATTTACAATATAGAATTAATTAAAAATATTAGAATGTAAGTCTACCAGTATAAAGGTTGTATGCCACTAATATAAGAATGATAAGAAAGCATTGGAAAAGAATCTGACCTGGTGTATCCCATTTTTTCATGGTTTAAATCTACAAAAACAGATACTAGTAGAGGACTATTTCTAATAATTAAGTATTATCTAAATTGAGTTCAGTAAGAAAAAAACGGTATAAAACTACAGTCCTCCTCATTTTTTTTTAAGACATCAAGAGAATGATGAGCGACCAAATCTTCAAAAAATTTAGCTGCTTCTTTGTATATTGTTTATAGTTATTAATAAATCAGTTAAAATGAAAAATATATTTTTCATCATTTTTTCTTTTAATGTTTTACTTGCTCAAATTCCTAATGGGAAAAAGATAGTTAGTTCCTTATATATTTACGACATGATTGGTAAAGAATCGATTTTATTAGCAAAGGAAAATAGATATTTTGAAGCACCAAATTGGGCACGAAATGGAACTTATCTCTTGATCAACAGTAATGGAAAAATTGAAAAATATTCCTTAAATGGAGAATACTTAGAGACAATCAAAACTGGGAGTTTACAAAAGTGTAACAATGATCACGGCATTTCTTTTGATGGAAGAACCCTATACTTTTCAAGTGGAAAAAATGAAATAAAAAAACATAATTCATTTATTTATAAAACCTCTCTTAAAGGTGGTCCCACTGAAATATTAACAACTGAATCTCCTTCATATTGGCATGGTGTTTCACCTGATAACAAATTCATTGTTTATTGTGCTGAACGTGAAGGGAACTACGATATTTATAAAATGAGTTCAAATGGAGGAAAAGAAATTAGACTCTCAAATGCTGAGGGATTAGATGATGGTCCAGAATATTCTCCCGATGGAAAGTATATTTACTTTAATTCTTATCGCACAGGTAAAATGCAAATTTGGAGAATGCTAAACGATGGCTCAAATAAAGAACAAATGACCTTCGATAATTACTCTAATTGGTTTGCTCATATTGCTCCTCACAACGAAAGTGCAGTTTTAATAAGTTATATAAAAGACCAAGGCCAGAGACACCCTTTTGGAAAGAGTGTAAAACTCAGATTACTGGATATAGAAACAAAAAAGGTTAGTGATTTAACTTCTTCATTTTTTGGTGGGCAAGGAACTATAAATGTTCACTCATGGAATCCTGAGGGCACTAAATTTACATATGTTTCTTACTCTCTGATAGATAAATAAAAGATGAATGCTTAAAAAAAAAATATTATCAATTATATTAATTTTTATAGTCCTAAATACACTGATATATACTGGGGTCAGATCTTTTTTAAATTATAATGAAATTCCCATTTATGACTATAGGTTGATTTATGATTTTATATTCAATAAAAATGATGTAGTTCAATATGATAATTTATCTGAATTATTAGGATATGATAAAAATGATAAACTTCTAATTATCCATGCTGACGATTTGGGTCTGTCAGAGTCTGTCAATAAAGCCTCTTTTGACGCATTACAAAATCAATACATTAACTCTGCAAGTGTTATGGTTCCTGCTCCAAATGCAGTCGAGGTTGCGGACTATTTTAAAGAAAATCCTAATATAGACTTAGGTATTCATCTAACTTTCACATCTGAGTGGAAGGATTATAAATGGGATGGAATTAGTCAAAAAGATTCTATTTCATCTTTAATTAATAGAAATGGTAATTTTTATGAAAAGAAAAAAGAAATTATAAAAAATTCTAATCCTCAAGACATAAGAAAAGAATTACAAGCACAAATAGACTATGCAATATCTATTGGGATAAAACCAAC
>Ga0228630_1000508_pt1 | contig 16362 bp, 7 predicted proteins | sample 37DmetaG_FD_183038 | JGI IMG/M metagenome (GOLD analysis project Ga0228630, IMG submission 183038) | Seawater microbial communities from Monterey Bay, California, United States - 37D | ecosystem: Environmental > Aquatic > Marine > Coastal | place: USA: California | collected 2016-10-25 | reverse complement strand
TAGCAAAAGTACCTCCCATAAAAGCAACAGCTACTTGAATATCTAAATTCTTAATAGCATCTTCTATAGCTTCTCTAGTTTCCAACACGTTATTAAAGTCAGAGTAAGACGCTGGAACACTTTGAGGCGCGTTTGCCATTTCCGTTATAGTTTCGTTAGCATCAATATCTTCTGCTATGGCCTCTAAATAGCTTTCGAAAGATCCTTCCTCTATTTCTAACTGTTTTAATTGTTCTTCTGACTTTATCGATTTAAGTACACTGAAAAACTGTTTAGATATAGATTGTTGTAATTTAGCTGGAATATCTTCTGTGCTATAAACTTGCTTGTGCAAGGCAAGTATACTTTTTAAAGTAAAGTTTCCAGGAATAATCATTTTAAGACCTTCAAAGAACTCAGGTGCGTTAGAGTTCCAAACACTTAGCTGCTTGTCTGTTAGATTACTTATACTTCTTTTTACGTTACCTCTTTCAGCTTGTTTGTTAAATTCTTGTATTGTGTTATCTGCTAATTGAACACCTAATCTTTCTTGATTATCTTCAAATGCTTTTCTTATTTCACTATCAGTGTCTTGTAGCTCTTTACTATATACATCAAAAGCATACTCTTCAGCTAGCGCTTTAGCTAACGCTTCTTTCCTGCCTCTAATAACCTCGTCACCTTTAAACATGTAAGTTAAGAACTGCTCGTCAGTAATTTTATTAGCAGCGTTAGGTAATCTTCTAACAAGTTGAGCGCCTGAAGTTCTACCTGCTTTATCGGTGCCAACGCTTTCGCGATCTATTTTTTTACCTTCCCAGTCAGAAGTAAACTTACCATCAACAGACTTTTGAATAGCAAAAGGCATACCTTGCATAAGCCAAGTTGTAGTCATGTTTTCAAGTATAGGTTTCTTAAGCTTTAAAAAGTTGTTTCTAAGTTCACCGCCACGTTTAGCTCCTAGCATTTTCTTAAACTCAATATCCGCTTGCTTACCTATTTCTTTTTTAATCTCAGACATTAAAGGCGTAACAGTCTTGTTTATAGACGTTGCAGCGTCGATGCGAGATTTAAGTGTTTTAGTTATGAGTAGTATCTTGTCTTGCACTTTCGCAACCATTTCTGTTGGTAGCACTTTGCTTTCAACTAAGTTCTTATATTCAACCCTTGGAGCTTCTGTAGTTGTAGTTTCAGCTACAGGCTCTGCAACTTGTCTAGCTTCTTCTGTGTCTAAGCTTTCAGCCTGTCTTTCAGATTCTATAGCTAATCTTTTCTTAGCATCTAGCTTACTAAATCTAGCATTAGCGAATAAAAACTCACCAAATGTTATAGGATCACCACTAGTGGTTTTTCTAATAGCTGCTGGATCAAAGTTAATTAATCTATCAACAACTCCTTCTAGCGTTATTTCTGCTTCCTCTTTAGACAGCGCTCTAGAGTTAACATAGTTGTATATAGCTCCACCTGGTTGAGTTGCGTTAAATATAGGGTTAAATACTTCTCTACTTTGAAACTCTTCTTTAGTACTAACATTTTTAGGCACTAAGTTGTTTATGTTTTCAAGTAAACTTAAAGATTTCTTTTCTGCAGTAGTTTTTTCAAACTGTCGTAAACCTGCTTTCGCTTCTTCAGTAAGTTTTCCTTCGCTTATACCCTTTTCATAATCTACAATAAAATCAAAAACTTGTTTACCAGAAGTAAACTCTAATTTTTTAGGACTTATGTTAAGTTTAGATTTAACGAAGTTCAATATCTTTTTACCTAAATTCAACCAAGTGCTTTCATTTAAATCGCTAAAATTTATATTTCCTTCTGCAGTAAGTTTAAAAAATTGTGTTAACCACTCATCAGAGTCTATGCCATCAACATCTAGGCCAGATGTTGCAGTTTTTAACTCTTCATCTGTTAAAGCTCCTTTTTTAGCTAGCCCTTCTAGTCTAGTTTTTTCATTTCTGTATCCTTGTAAACGTTTGTTTACTATTTCAAAAACACCTTTATCTTTAAGTACTTGCTTAAATTCGTTTATTACTTTATCCATTTTTGGATCAAGCTTACCGTCTTTAGACTTAAACTGACTACTAACTATCTTGTGTAAAAGCTCATGCGATGGAGCAGATATATCTGCTTCTCTTGCGGCTTTTTTTAAGTTTATATATATATTACCATCTTTAGCTGTAAAAAACGCGTTATCAGACTGAGTAGGATCTATATTGTACTTTTTAAAATCTTCGTCTGTTTCTAAAACTATAGTTTCGCCTTCTACACCTTCTATCTTTGCTGTTTCTGATGCAACTGTTTCTACGTCTTTTTTTATTTGACCTTCTATGATTGGTTGTAGAATATCATTTTGCTCATCTTTAAGTTTCTGGATCTGATTATCTACATTTTTACTAAAAGTTTCATTATTTTTTATAGGCTTTTTTTGTGACTCTAATTTATCTATTTTTTGTTGTATAAGCGCGACGTCTATATATTCTTGAGAGTGGTTCAACATCCATTTAGGTGCTGCATATTTGCCTACTGCTTCAGCTTGCTCTAATATTTTTACTGCGTCGTCTTGAGTTATTTTGCCTTTATTAACAGCAAAATCAAGCAATTTTTTAGTCTTCTTTGGGTTTTTAGATAGCTCATATAGGTTAGTTAGTCTAGATTGTGGGCTTTGTTTAAAACCTGGCGTGCTGAATCCTGCCATTAGACCTGCTGTGGACATGGATAATATACTTGTACTTATGAAGTCGTCTACAGAATAGTTTGCTTCAAGTAGCTCAAAGCCAGCCTCTCTATTTATATCTTCATTAACTAAAAATACTTCTCCTGCTTGTTGTATGTTCTCTTGAACAGTTTCTTTAAGACCTTCGCTGAAAAAAGCTTTTGTCTTCGCGGTGTTTGGTAATAGTTTACTAACAGAACCACTAAGCGATTTAGAGAAAGCTTTTTGAGATCCTGTACTACTAAAGTTGCTTATTGCTTCATTTATAGCTTTACTATTAACAAGCCAGTCGTCTAACTTGTTTAACATCGGTATCCTAGGGTTTATAGGTCCAGTAAGTCCGTATAGAACACCCATTTCTAACTGAGCTCTGTTTGCTAGCTTTTCTGCTACTTCATCAGAAAGTCCAGCCTGTTTAGCCGCTGTTATCGTGCTCTCATAACCAGTTTGCGCGCCATACATTGTTTGAAAAACAGATGCGTCAACTGTTCTTGCGTCAAAAGGTAATTTCTTACCAAAAGTACCTTTAGTGCTTACAAATCCAATCTTTGAAGTCGCTCTAGTAGTCATTGGTGCTAAACCTCTTGCAGCTCTTAATTTATTAACTCCACTTATATATCTAGCTGAAGTTGCTAATCTTGCAGCTCCTATACCTTTAGTTCCTAAAACTTGAAATGCTATGTTGCCCATAACGTTACCAGCGACATTAGTAAAACCTCTAGTACTATAATCTGAGTCTTCAACTCCGTTTATATCTATTAGGTTGCTGATTTTAGATTTCTCTTTTTCAGACATAGTTTGCCCGACAGCTAGATTGTTGTCAGTGTCATAAAGTCTACCTTCAGAATCTTTCAAGTACGTTTTACCGTTGTACTTTAAAGACTTACCGCTTACTCTCAAGTATTGAAGATTTTTCTGTGGATCAAGAGCTTCTTGCTCCATCTTAGCATACCTTTTCTGCTTAGCTACTTCGTCAAAGCCAAACACCCCTATTTTATCTTGCAACCAAGTTGCGGTTTCATCTGCTGCGTCTAAAAACCCAACACCTGTTTCCTTTACAAACTCAGACGCTCCTTCAAAAAACCCTCTAGCATCGCTTTGATCTTCTCTTTCTTTGGAAAACTCTAATTGATCTTTTATTATTTGTTTAGTTCTCCAAGACAAATTAGCAAACTGCTTTTCCCTATAAGAATCTAGCTTTTCGTAATCAAAAAGTGTGCTTTGTCCATTTTCTATTTCATAGCTTTCGTAAGCGTCTTTAAAGCTTTTAAATTCTTTGTATTTTTCAGGATTTTCTGTATAGTCTTGATGAAAAGCTTTAGCATCTAGCTTTTTATTTACAGAATTCATGTATTGTGATAGCCTAGTATCTAATACTCTTTCTTTTGCAACGTCTAGATTATCTTGACCTGTCGCTCTAGCGTCTGCACTTATACCTACTCCTGAGCCCGCTTTAAAAACACCGCCTTCTACATCTTTTCTAAACTCATCAACAAACCCATTTTTAGATAACCAACCTTGAAAGTCAGAAACATTAACTCCAAGACTGTTTAGCTCACTAGCATTATAATATTTTCTAACAAAAGTATTGTCACTTCTTTGGTTATAGTATAAGTTTGTTTTATCAGGATCGATGTCAAGGTCAAGTAGCTGCACTTTGTCTTCTACATCTTCCTCAAGCGTTAGCTTTGGCTCTATGCTTCCACCAGACTTCCAAGTTTTGTAAAGATCAAACTCTTCTTGACCACTAAACATAGTCACGTCGGGTGTGTAGTCTTTCATTTGGCTATTCATTCTTGAAGCCAAGAAATCAGCTCTTTTGAATCTCTGTATTTGAGCTTCTTCTTCTTTATCAAACTGCTCATCAACTTCTTCTCTGTACGCAGACATTGGCTTGGCGTATGTTAGGTCGAAAGCGCTAGGATCAAAAGCCGTAAGCTCTCTCCAATCTTTAGTCTCGCCAGGTGGCGGTTCGTTATTTACGTTGATTAAATTTTCTTCCTCTGGATTCATATTTTATATTAAATAACTATTATAAATTAACCTCGTTTAGGTAGTCTTATGTTAGCATCTCCTTCTTTGGCTTCTTTAGCTGCTTGGTTCCTAGTCTTAGCTTTAACACCTTCTTCTTCTGGAAGTCTAGTAACATACTCTGGTCTAGCCGGGCCGTATTTACCTTCTTCGCTTGATGGTGTTTCTGTTGCAGATTTTACTTGCTGTCTGTCAGGACTGTCGAAAGCCATACCTGATTGATATTCTCCTACTGTTAATATCAAAGAAGGTTGACTAACATCATAGTTAGATCTTATATAGCCTGTTATTTCTCCAAATTCATTCTTCATAGGAACCATAGAGTAATATTTATTAGATCTTGTACCTCCCGGGGTTTGCTGTCTTCTTGATGCAGCAACCTGTTTTGCTTTATAACCTGATCTAGATGTTTCAACTATAACATCCATATAGTTGTCTACTACAACGTCTCTTAATGCTTCAAATGTCATACTGCCATTTTTATAAGCTTCTACATTTTGAGCAATGTAAGGATCGTCTATCATCTTAGTTTCACCTACTAGACCGTCGTATATTAGTGACATCAATGTATTTCTGCCTCCTTGATCTACGCCCGCTCTTATAGAGTTTTTATACTGGTTGTACATTATGCCACCTTCTTTGAGCACAACACCGCTCTTGTAAGCATTAGAGCCTAATGTCATTAAGCTTTTCGCGGCTTTATAGTCTTTTAGCTCGTAGCCTGGCAAATCATTTAAAGCGACAATACCATCATCACCTGAAAACGCTATATTACCATAATCATCTATAGCCATATCAAATTGCTCTGTATACACAGATCTTAATAAATTAACATTAGCTTGATTTTCACCATACAAAGAAGTAGCTTGGTTTTGAATATTGTCTATTATTTCGGCTTTGTTCTTGCCGTATGACTTCATTTGATTATCTAGATTTTCAAACGAGTTTCTTATGTTGTTCATTTGATTAGTCATGTCCATATACATCTCGCTACCTACCTCGTACTCATTGACTTGATTAGCTAGATTAACATATTTAGACTTTTGAACTGAAAGAAAGTTTGCTATATTATTTCTATATTTGTCTGGCACTGCGGCTAAATCAACATCATCTGGTAATTTGTTTAAATAACCTTCTAATTGTTCTTCATAATTATTTTTAACTACACCTACTGGATCACTTGTTCGCAAAGGTTGACCCTTGCTAGCCTGCATCAAGCCTTTGTTGAATGCTTCTGATGCGTCTATGAAAGTACCATATAAATACCTATCTTGTGCGTTCTGTACTAATTGTGAATCTTTCATTTTTGATCTATTAATCCTGTGCTTTCTACTATTGGTGTTACTGCTTCACTAACTCCTCCTGCTAATTGACCAATTCCACCTATAACTGCTTGTTTTGCTTGTTCTCTAGCTAAATTAGCTGCTCCTAGTCTTCCTTGCGCCATGCCTAGCAGTGTATTTGTTTTTTGATTTTGCATTTGTCTAGATATAAGCTCGCCTTCTCTTTCTTGTGCCTGTAATTGTCCAGCCATGCCTCTTTCAGCCATTAGGTTAGATCTTTCTTGTTGACCTATATCTACTGCTGCTCTTTGTGCATTAACTGATTGTTGACCTGCCATAGCTTGTGCTAACGCCGCAACACCGCTTCCGCCGGCGGCGCCTTTAAACTGATCCATAGTATTAGCCATGCCTTGAGCTTGTTGCTGTGCTGTAAAGTCAGCTGCTTGCGTGTTTACAGTAAGATCTTCGTATACGTTCTCCATATTAGCATATGGATTAGAAGTATCTCTAGCTTCTAACTGAGCTTTGTATTGGTTGTATTCTTGTTGAGCGGCTCTTTGCTCCGCTTTTCTTTTTTTACTTCCTATTATGCCACTAGCTATACCTGCGACACCAGAAACCATACCAGGTGATGTCAGCAAAGATAGTGGGTCGAATTTTAATGGTGATTTTTTACTCATTTTAATTTATTATCTTATAGTTACACATTATTTACTACTTTCAAATATCTCAGATCCCATAGCAAATATTTCTGCCTTTTCAGTAGAATTGTTTTTAACTTCTACCTCAGCATAGTACCCAAGCAAGCTTGTCATGTTCGCCCTATTGTCTTTGCTAAAAAACAAGAAATCATTAGACGCAGGTAGTACTGTATTGCTTGCCACGTCGCAAGTTATTTGTTTAGCTGCGTAGTTAACAGCCGTTATGACACCTAATCTAACAAAAGCATCAGCATAGTCTACCGTGCTTGAGTTAGAAAAAGTGTAAGTGCTGGTATCAGCATAGTACGCTACGTCAGTAGTTCCTTGCTGTATCGCTTGATTTAATGGGTGAGTTAATGTAAATGTTATACTTGGCATATTATTAATAAGTTTGTAGTCCTGGTGATCCTGCTAGATTTCCTAATGATTCTTCTACGTCCGCTATGTCTTGATATGTATTATTAAATCTATGTATTATATCAGCATCGAACACATATGACTGAGAAGCACTCATAGCGCCAATGTCTGTTTGGTCAAACTCTATAACTACAGAGAACGTAGACAAACCTAACGATCTGTTTGTAGTAGCGCCTTGGTTTAACGTAAGCGTAGGAGCAGTATCTATACTCATTTGTGCATTGCTGAACACCGTATCAGTTGATTTATTTATAAAAAACAATTGATAATTAGCAGTATTATAGTTTAAAGGTAAACCATCTTGCGCGTTTAAAAAAGCGCCAGTTATAGTATATTTAACGTGAGAAGTGTCTGTAGTTATATTTTGCTTACTATAGCCGCCTCCTGAAAAGTTAAGTACTTGTCTTGATATTGAATAACCTATATCAGAAGTATATCCAACTCCTCTAGACAAAGAGTTAACAAATTTCTTTACAAGCTCTGCTATGTTGAAAGATATATCTAGTGTTGTTACTGATGTTTGCGCAGACGTAAATGCAAAAGTGTCTAAGTCGTGTCTTAAAGTTATATCGTTAGTACCAAAATCCTGTATAGTTAGATCTCTAGCTGTTAAGTACAGTTTTGTTCTATCTACAGCGGGTGCAGCTATAGTTGTAGTATTTTGCTGGTTTACCGTGCCATCATTATCAACATCACCAGAAACATAGAACGTAGAAGATATTTCTATAGTTTGGCTTTTATATATAGGCGTTGCATCTGTTGTAAAGAACTTTATCTTAAAAAAATGATCGTTATTTGCAATTGCAAAAGCGTTTCTAAAGCTAGACGCATTAAAACTAGTCTTGTTTGTTAATGCTTCTCTTTGCTCTAAAGTTAAAACTATAGTAGCAGTAGTTTCGTGAGCTTCGGCATGAGTGTGGCTACTGTATCCGGTAGCTTGTATTGCACCCGCATTAAAACCATCTGCTGTTGCTCTTAGTTCTGCAGTAATCTTAGGATCTATTATTCTACCAAAGCTTAAAGTTTTAGTATAATTCAAATCACTCAAAATAAAGCTATTGCCTTGGTTAGGTAAGTGGAAATCTTGACCACCGGTGTCTGTTACTACAATGTCATAACCATATTCATCAGCCGGAGGTGTTGGTGATGAACTCTTTCTACCTCTTGGTTCTATACTACCTTTAGAAATATCAAGATGGTCAAAGTATTCTATAGTATTAGTAGTAGTTCTACCAGTATTTTTTGAAGCTGTAAAAAACACATCACTATTTCTAGTAATATCAAAAGTTATTACGTCTGGATCTGGAACTACATCTATGTCTGGTGCATTGGGATCTACAGTAGTACCTGTCTCTGGTATAATAGTAAATCTATATACTTTATCTGCAACGTCTGTAGGTATTAATATATTTTTAAAAAATAAACCTGTAGCATCTAAAGTATGCGGATTTGTTGAGGCTATGTAGTTTCCGTTAGAGTCTATCTCAGATGGATATGTTACAGTAGAGCTGCTAGGTAGAAAAATACCTGATATAGTAGTTTTAGAATTATCAAAAACGTATATACCATCTGTAGTATCAGTAGTGTAAGTAGAACCAGATAAGGTCCCTCTTTGCATTTTTATTCTAAACTGAGCTCCTATGTCACCAATTATTTCTAAACGCCTATTTATGCCTTCTAAGCCAGCATCACCAGTGTTCATTCTATATCCATATATCTTTTTATCTAGACCTGGAATATCTGCACCAGCTCCTGTAAAAGTTACAACATCATTATTTCTACTAACTTTTGGTAAAACAGCTTTTACAGTATAAACTACTTGAGTCAACCTATTAGAGCTATCAAAAGTGTTTACTCTGTCTATTTGGTAATCTTGAGCTGCTGTAGGATCAGACGAGTTAGTTATAGCTATAGTAGGATCTTCATCTATAAAATCGTTAGTTGTTGCAGCTATAGTCATAACCATTATAGTTACTGTGTCGCCAGGGTTATCATATGCGTAAAAATCTGTAGTAGAACCAGACGACGCAAAATCTAATACACTAGAAGCTGTAAAAGTGACTTTATCTGGCGAAGCTGGTACTGCAAATGTGCCTTGAAGTTTTACTGGCACTAAATGTGCTGCAGTTGCTTCACCAGCAGGGTCTATGTCTAAAGTTATATTTTCTGTAGGAGTGTAAGAGTCTACAAAGTCTACAGTAACAATCACTTTATTACCAACAGTATAAGATCCGTCGCTTTGAGGACCGCCTGTGCTAGCACTATCAGCTAGAGTTATACTGTTTATTTTAGCTGCATCTGGGTTTGCTCCAGCAACAAAGTCTCTTGCTGCTACAACATAACCTGAATCAGGTATTATTTCTAACGTAACGCTGGTTACATCGTTCTGTCCGGAGGTTACTATAACCGTCCGTTTTTCCATACTGCAGTTAACTAATGCCATATTTTATTGTACTATTATTTCTATGTCTTGACCTTGAGATCCTGTTATTGCGCTTATATATCCTAAACCTTGAACTGAATATTCTTTAGTATCTAAGTTTAAGTCAGTAGTTTCAGTTCCTAGTATGTTATAAAACCATTTACCTTCTTTATCCTTAAATGTTTTAACTTGCCCGCTTTGTAAGTCAGACTCTATAGAATCTACCCACCAACCACTCTTAGCTAATCTGTTTTCAAACTTATTGTCTGCATCAGGATCGTCAACGAACACTCTAGCTTGCGATCCTTCGTAGTTTAAAGTTTTGAATGATTTAACAGAGCCAGGTGCGTCGTTGAATATAAATTTAACAGATGAATCGTATTGAACACCATAAAAGTTATTTCTAGTTTCGTTATCATGAGACCATATTTCACCATTTTTAAACGTGTAGTATATGTTGTTTAACGATAAGCCGTTTTCTTTTATAAAGCTTTTTCTTGTAGTCCAACCATTGACATCTTCTTTGAACGAAGTAGTTTCATTGTAACCACTGGAATCTGTCTGATTAGTTATTGTTAAATTGTATTCGTCTTTGTTTTCATCATAACTACCAATTACTTTTTTAGCAGCGGCTAGCTTATCTCTAAAATAGTCGTCCATACCATAATTAGATATTGGCGTTAAACCATTGCCTGATAATCTAAGTATTACGCCTCTATTTTTATCCGAGAAGTATGCTCTATTTCCATATCTAGAGTACGACTCTGGATTTTTACTTATACCATAATCACCTGCATAAGGTTGTATAGAGCCTAAAACATTAGTGCTTGATACTACGTTTTTACTTCCGTCAGCATTAAATAAAGCGTCTCTGTCAGCTAATACTTTGACAACATTGTCTTCTAAGTAAACGTCTAAGTCGCCTAACCTAAACTCCATTAGTTGTATTGAACCATACGAAGGATTTATAGCCTTCGTTATTTGCTCTGCTTGTATAAATTGATTTAGATTATTTACGCCAGATGTTGAGTTATAAATACCAGAATATATAATATCTGATTTTTTGTTTACTTCTTTATATTGGTCTTCCAAAACTGTAGATGCTCTAACGCCTTTACCGATAATAGGTGCGTTGAAATCATCTCTTATTCTATCTGATTCAACACCGTTACCAAAGCTAAAACAGTTTGAGTAAGATATTGTATTTAGTACTCCATGACCGGTTTTACCTTTAGCACCACCTGCTTCGTAGTATACATCTAGCTCTGCAACCTCTTTAGGCTCTGTCTCCCATATTGCTGGATTACTAGACGTAAAAGTATCTTCTGAATAGAAATCTTTTAAAAACTCCATGTTTGTAGAGTTGGGTTTAGAGTTAAAACCTTTTTCAGCAGGAGACCACGCTATTGGTTTGTCTAGCTTCAGCGTCCACTTTACTACTCTACTTCTAGGCGTTTTACCTCTGTTAGTATTCCTAGTCGCATCTTGATGTGTTATCAAGTTTGTTCTGCTCCAATTGGTTATAGTGTATATATTTTCATCTTTATTTGGGTCATCTGTAAATCTAAACTTACTGCCTATTGTTTCTAGTACATTTTTCATAGAAGCTTGAACTCTAGTATCTTCTGTTCCGAATTGATTCCACACTCCCCATCTAACCTCTGAATTCGCACTATTATAACTGCCACCAAAAGCATGGAAAGCTATTTCTATCACATCCCAACCCGTATTAACACCATAGCCAGGGTCTTTGTGCATACCGTGCTGATAAGAAGATCTACCGCCTCTCCATATTCTTCCGTTTTCTTTCATAGGTCCGCCTCCCCATTGAGAGTCGTGATAAGTGTTGTAGCAGAAAAACCAACCTGCACTTAATACCGCCTTGTTTTTATCAGGAGGATTAATTCCGGGGTAATTACCTTTATCCTCTTTTGACCAAAAATCTCCTTTGCGATCATATCTCGGCATACCATATATAGGCTGAGAATTTACAACTTTGTATTCTTCATCGTTTTGCTTTATAAGTATAGCGTTTTCTAAAATAGAATCTCTTTGTATTTTAACAAAAAATCTTCCTTGAAACTCTGGCTTTCTCTTTATTGTTTTTTGAAAAATCTCTATAGATAAATTAGTAGCGTTTGCATCGAATAGACCTACAAAAGAGACATCTTGCGATTCTAGTTTATTTTCAAAATTTACTCTATAGGCCGCAGGTTGTAATTCTGGTTTATATTGTATATTAGCTATTTCGTAATGTTTAGTTTCGTTCCTGCCATCTGATAGTACTAAAGTTAAATCATTTAGCTGATGCACTGGCACCGCGGAAGCTCTTTCGTCTCCTGATCCTCCGTATATTGTTTGCCAGTCTGGGGCTTTTATATCTATATACCCACCGTCCTCTGTTGGCCAGCCACCGCTACTAGCAAATATAGATCCACTACCGCTGCCACTGGCGTTTTGTCTATTAAGCTTACCTTTAGACACATCTTCTTCTTTTATAAAGTCAGGTGCTTCGTTTTCTATAGCTAGTATTTTGTATTTAGCTTCATCTTCAACAAAATCGTCTTTATCATGCTTTTTCTTTAGAGTAATAAATGTATCTTCTTGAACTTTGTTTCTTTCAGACGATGGAAATGACAACCATACGTTACCATCTTCAGCAGGATAATGTCTATCCATAGCTAAATTGTAATAAGGCTGTGAAGTTTCTTTTATGTAATACTTATATGTTTCGGCCCAATGTGGTATAGGGCTCTTTATTCTAGCAGTAAAGAAGTTTTTGTTTGGAGCAAAGCCTTTGTTTAGCTTTACAGACCCACTAGTGTCTGTCAATACAGGTGTTTCTCTTCCATACTTGTCTCTATATACAACTCCTAGTTGGTATGTTCTCTGAGACTTTATAGATTTACTAGGCTCTCCTACGCGAGCTGGATTGCTTCTGGCATTAAAAGCAAACTTTATAGATATATCTTCTACATCATTAATGTTTTCCTTTACATCGTAGTTTTCTACGTAGTTACCTAATAATAATCTGTTGCCTGAAACAGCTAAAGCTTTTGCTTTTTTAGGTACATTATCAAAAGGTCTAAGTATTTGATTAGATGGTATTACTTTGTATATTAATTCTGAATCTATTTCTAGTCTTCCTTCATAAAAATCTGGGTAAGCAGATGAATCAGAATATTCAGGGTCAGTACTTTTAACGCTTTTCACTACATATATGTTGTTACTAACAGAATCTTTATAAAGTATATCTACTTCAACAACACCGAAAGGAACTTCATAAGCCCAATTAACTATTTCTAGCTTTCTAAGCTGATTAACCATTCCTAAGTTATATCCCTTTTTAGGATCATAATCAAAATCGTCACCTATAAAAGCTACTTCACTAAATGGAGATATAGTAGAATATTCACCGTCTTTATATTTATATCTATGTGCAAATCTAACGAACTTAGTTTCAAATAAAGCTGGTTTTTGTATTAACTCTACTTTCCAGTTCTGTACATTTTCTTCTATATTTTCACTTATAGAGTCTATATTTATTTTGAATATTTTTGGATAAGCTTCGTATGTTTCTACTATAGAAGCTATTATTGCAGAGTCTTCGTCAACAGCATTTTCATCAGCTGTCAAAAGCGTTATTTTAACTTTGTCACCTTCTCTAAAGTCTGGAGTTGTACCAGATATTATTATTTCACTATCAACAGGGTTAGGTAGTGGACGGTTTAAAGCAGAGTCAGCTGTACCATCGCCATTTTGATCCGTATATTCTCCCGTTGGTAATGGTTCCCAGCTATCTTCAGTAGTGTCTAGATATGTAAAAGATTTATTGTAAAGTGTACCAGATATAGCGCCATCTCTAGTGGTGTTGGCCATTTTTAACCTAGGCGCAAGTAGTGGACCTTGTTTTATAACTGTGCAATGCTCTTCTTTAAAATCAGCTCCATTTACTTGTGTATGTGTCCAAGTATTATTAGTGTATGTTCTCCAGTCAGTAATTTTTATTCTCTTTGGCTCTGTTTGATTATCAGTCCAAATTAAAAAATCATCTAATATTTCTATTCCAGTTATTAAGTTGTTTCTACTAAAATTAAGTATTCTATTAGTGTCTACGAGTACAGGAGTTACACTATTAGTTTCTTGATTATATTCTATAATTAAACTTTTTGTTTGACTCTCAACAAACCAGTATATGCACTCAGTTTCGTCTCTTCGTATTGCTCCAACACAAAAAGCATTGTCACCTAAATTAGCCGCAATACTATTAGTATAAGGCAGCTTATTGCCTAGTATATTTTGCAACGATCCAACGTCAGATCCCTCCGAAGTTGACACTTGAACGTTTAGTGCATCTCTATATTGACCATTAGGAACTAATCTTTCGTCGAGGTCTTTATTCATCTTACCTCCACTGAATGTTCTTTTTAATTCTGGCATGTATTAATGTTTAATTATTTTAGATTTGTTTTTCATTATAAGATTTATCTCTTCTATTTTCAGATTAGATAATCTTAATTTAGCCTGTCTTATAGCAGCTCTTCTTTCCTTTTTAAATCTAGCTACTACATACTCTGGAGTGTTTACTCTAGCTGCAAGTATCGCATGTGCTATGTATTTATATATAGCTTCTTCAGCGAACTTATGAACTCGCATTTCATCTTCAGTCCCAAGACCATCGCTTATATATTTTATAGTTATTATTTTGCCATTCAAGTCTGAGCTAAAGAAAGCATACCCTCTGGAATTATCTATAAAAAACAATCCATTAAATTGAGCGTGCTCAGGTGTTAAGCCATACCTTCTGCCCTCGGCTAATGTAGCATCGGTGTCTGGACCACTTACGTTTTCTACTGTGTTGTCGTTGTCGGAGTTAGCTTTAAATGCTTTCCAAGTTTCAGAATCTTCAATTGTTAGTAATGTGTCGTCGTCTCCGAATACGTAATTATAATCACCGTCTTGTAGTATAGCGTTAGGGTTACTAGTTTTTCTTGCCGGATATATTATTCTTTCTACGCCTGCATTATCTTTCCAAGAGAACTGCACATAATTAACATAGTCGTGCGGTAACTTCATTTTTAAAGAAGGTGGTATCTCTATCTCTTGAGATTTTTCAGACTTCAAAGTATCGTAGCTAAATTCTTGTATTGCTCTTTGAGCATGAAAGTTTATATCTGGTATTTTTGCTTTAGATATTATTTTGCCTTCACCAACATAAGCAACTCTAAAGTTATTCGTTATGTCTCGCAAACCTATGTATTGATAATTACCTAATTGATCGTCAACGTTTATTTCTCTTACTAATATCAAAGCCCCACTAGCTGGAGCAGTCGTAAATGTTAATGTTCCTGATAAGTAAACGTAATCACCGTTATCTACTTCTGTGCCATCGACAAAAACATCAATGTCAGATTCTAGTAATGGCGCGGGGCTAAAGCCTAAAACAAAAGCTGTAGTTGATCCATCACCCGTGAATTTCTTACTATTATCGTAGTACTGTTGTTGTGTTCCCTTGAATAATGCCATTTCTTATTGTTTTTCTTGTTGAATGTTCTTAGCTTCTTCTGTTGCAGCTATTTGATACAATTGTGGATCTCGTATTACTACACCAGCAAGCGATAATATTTTTAAAACTAATTCAGTTTCTTCCGCAGCGTGCAGCTCGAAGTTTATTGATGTTGTTGGATTATATAGTGCTTCGTCATTAATTATAGTGTATCCCCAGTAAACGTCCACCGGTTTTTTTATATAATTAATATTAGTACCTATTATACCGTCGCCATACATAACTATACTATTACTTTGTATAGTGTATAGAGGTCTAGTTTTAGTAGGAGCAGTTAGCGGCGAATTTAGATATTGCCGTAACTCACTATGGCTCATGTGTTGAGCTTCTATTATTTGAGTAGTGTTATCTATAGATACTCTAGCGAACACAGCTCCTAGCCTATATACCTCTAGCACGTCTAGATCTGCGTTGGTGGCTGGTGCGTTTACTATAGAGAATTTTTCTATTTTTTCTTCGAGCATATCGACAGGGTCGGCATGTATCGTATCATTGCCTGGTAATCTTAAAAACTGATTAAGATCATAAAAATACTGCTCGAATATATCTAACTGAGCTTGATTTGCAAGGGTGTTGAATTCTTGCGGAGTTATATAGCCTCTCTGCTCTTTATTAGCTATAGCTAAAACTCTTAGATAAACTGTATTTATATTTACTGCCATAATTTCTTTTTATATAGTTTGTGGCCACCTATACAGATGACCACATCCTATAAGTGACTATTAATTTAGTTTCTTTTCAATAGCATTGAATACTTCAACACCTTCATCTGTTTTAAACCATGCGGCTAGTGCAGAATAGGGTTGTTCTTCAAATGGTACGGTAAATAATTTTCTACCGTTACTAGCCCACTTAAACACTCTGTTGTTGTCAGCTAGTTTTATAATGTTTGCCTCAACGGCTTTTACTCCAATGTTTCTTAGTTGAACATTATCATCTTCGGCTAATTCTATGAAAGCTTGAGGATTATTTCTAGCAAACACTAGTATATCTCTTTTTATTTCTTTAGAACTCATCTTAGACACTTTAGAGCCTTGCTCTACTCTTAGTATAGCTTCAGAAGCATCAACATCTAGGCTTTGTGCCAAGTTTAACGCTGCTATTTCTAGCTCTATCCAATCTACTTGATTATCAGCTATCTTTTCAGGAGCGAACTCTTTGTATAACGAGTTTAGTCTTGGATGATATACCGAAAGAAGCAATTGCAATGCTTGGTTTTCTTTAGGAACAGTTAGTTGGCCATTTCTAAAAAC
>Ga0228630_1000507_pt1 | contig 16372 bp, 10 predicted proteins | sample 37DmetaG_FD_183038 | JGI IMG/M metagenome (GOLD analysis project Ga0228630, IMG submission 183038) | Seawater microbial communities from Monterey Bay, California, United States - 37D | ecosystem: Environmental > Aquatic > Marine > Coastal | place: USA: California | collected 2016-10-25 | reverse complement strand
GTGGTGCTTTTGGGGGTTTTTAGATCTGATGATGAGTCAGCGGATGATCAGTAGAAGTTAGAGAAAGCTAAATCCGAGCAGGCTGTTCGCGGTTCATTCTTCAGTAATGGCGAGAATAAGGAGGTCAGTATAGATACAGCTTCGAAGAGGGTTTTGAGGGATAAACCCCAAGTGATTACGATAGAATCAGGGCTACGATATAAGATTTTAAATGAGGGTGCAGGTGGTAGTCCGGGGCTGGCCTCTAGAGTGAAAGTGCATTATTTAGGCGCTCTTGCTGATGGAACGATCTTTGACAGCTCCCGCGAGAGGGGGCAACCCACAGTTTTTGCTCTTAATCAGGTGATTAAGGGGTGGACGGAAGGACTTCAGTTTAATGAAGCCGGGGGCGGTGTATCGTTTTGTTATTCCGTCTAATCTAATCTTGCTTATGGAGATTCTGGGGCTGGAAGTGCCATTCCTGCCGGGGCGACCCTGACTTTCGAGGTTGAATTGATTTCGATCGAGAAACCATGAGCCTTGCCAAGGCCAGCTGGTCCGTTAGATACTCTTTTTGTGAGCGAGACAGAGCAGCCTTTGGTGGGTGTGGTCATGGGAAGTGATTCCGATTGGCCAACCATGGAAAAAGCCGTCGAGGTTTTGGAGCGATTTGGGGTCCCCTTCGAAGCCCGGGTGGTGAGTGCGCACCGCACTCCTGAGTTGTTAGTGGAATATTCTAAATCGGCTCAAGAACGTGGTTTGAAAGTCATTATTGCAGGAGCTGGTGGAGCAGCGCACCTTCCTGGAATGGTCGCTTCAATGACGATTCTACCGGTGCTTGGTGTTCCGGTGAAGTCGCGGGCGCTAAGTGGAATGGATTCGCTGCTTTCCATCGTGCAGATGCCGAAGGGAATTCCGGTGGCGACTTTTGCGATTGGCGATGCCGGAGCGGGTAACGCTGGTCTGTCGGCGATTTCGATTTTGGCGACTACCGATCAGGCTTTGGCGTGCAAGCTGCAGCAATTTAGGGACGAACAACGGGATACGGTGCTTGAAAAAGTTTTGCCACCTCAACCCTAATGATGACGCTAGGAATTTTAGGGGGAGGGCAGCTTGCCCGAATGTTGTGCCTTGATGCGAGGCGAATGGGGGTGAGAACGGTAGTTTGGAGTGGGACGCCGACTGCAGAGCCAACGGAGGGCGTGGCTGACCTAGTTTTGAAGCGTAATTTTGACGATGTTGAAGCGCTCGAGGAATTTTGCAGCCAAGTTGATGTGGCAACGGTGGAGTTTGAAAACATTCCGCTGGAAACTTTAGAGGCTGTCGAAGAGACGGTTGGGCTTTATCCCTCAGCTGAAAGTATTGGAGTCAGTCAGCATCGTTCACGGGAGAAGACGTTTTTTCGGGAGCACGGGATTCCTTGTGCGCCTTTCATGTTAGTGAATTCGTTCGCTGAGCTGGACGTAGCATATGAGAAGATTGGGCCGGAAACGGTTTTGAAAACGGCGGCCTTTGGTTATGATGGCAAGGGACAAGTTAAAATTACCTCAGTTGACGAATTAGAGGCAGCTTGGGAATCAGTAAAAGGTGAACCTTCGGTTTTGGAGGGGTTTGTCGATTTCCAGTGCGAGGTCTCCGTCTTAGTAGCACGCGATCAAGGTGGTTCTTGTTTGGCGTTTCCGGTAGCGGAGAATGAGCACCGAAACCATATTCTTGATCTGACGATTGTCCCAGCACGGGTTTCTGTAGAAACCTTGGCGGAGGCTGAGTCGATCGCGATCCGTTTGGCGGAGGAGTTGGACTATCGGGGGCTTCTTGCGGTTGAGTTTTTTGTCGAGAAATCGGGTCGTGTGGTGGTGAATGAGATGGCACCGCGTCCGCACAACTCAGGCCATTACACCATGAATGGTTGTGTGACTTCACAGTTTGAGCAGCAAATAAGATCTGTTTGTGGGTTTCCGCTTGGCTCAACAGAGCTGTTGGGTGACACCGTCATGGTGAATTTGCTCGGTGATATGTGGAATCCAGATTTAAAGACCAGCGAGATTTGTGCGACCGAAGGTGCGAAGTTGCACCTCTATGGGAAAAGTAGCCTTGGTGAACGGCGTAAGCTTGGCCACGTCAATGTGGTGGGTGGCCATGATGTGGAAGCGCGAGCTCGCCAGCTGAAGAAAAAGCTTTTAAGTTGAGTGAAAATGAAATTCTTATTCTCGTTGTTATTCATGTTTCTTCCGGTAATGGGTGAAGTCAAAGTGGTGACTTATAATGTTCGTCAGGATACGAGTGGCGATCGGGGTGAGCGAGATTGGAAGAATCGTTCGCCGCACGTTGTGGAGTTTCTGAAAAAAGGAAACTTCTCAATTATCGGACTTCAAGAAGCGAAGCATAATCAGGTTGAAGATGTCAAAAAGGGGCTCTCTAAATTTGTCCAGATCGGAGTTGGCCGGGATGATGGAAGGAAGAGTGGGGAGTATTCTCCAATCTTTTTTGACCCTGAAATATGGAAGGCCGATATGGCGGAGCAGGGGACGTTTTGGCTTTCAGACACGCCAAAAAAACCCGGGAGTATGACTTGGGGAAATCGTGTCACGCGGATTTGCTCTTGGGTGCGGTTGATCGGAAAAGAGGGTGAATCACTTTACGTTTATAACACACACTGGGACCACCAAAGCCAACCGTCACGCGAGAAGGCAGCAGAGTTAATCCTGAAGCGAGTTTCAGAACGAAAGCATTCTGGTGCCCCTGTGATATTAATGGGGGATTTCAATGCCACCACCGCGAACCCAGCGATCAAGACTCTCATTAAGTCGGGCGCTTTGGTTGATCATGGCGGGGAAAGGCAGAAGCAGACTTTTAATTTTTGGAAGCCTGGTTTGAATGAAGGCCTGCGAATCGATCATATCTTCACGAGCCCTTTGATTAAAAAAGCAAAGATTGAAGTTCCGGCCGCTAGCGATCCGGTAGACTCGGATCACAATCCGGTGATTTTGACCTTCGACGGGATCTAGATATCGATCACGTAGCCGCCCTTATTGTTGACCGCTTCAGCTTCATCAACATGGATCCAGCGGATGGAGTAGTTTTTCCCCCACGAGTCACTAACGGCGATTTCATTGGTCTCTTCGTTGTAACCAATGATCATACAGAGGTGGAAGTTAGCTTTGGTCTGTAATACTTCAGAGTTCTTTTCGGCTGCGATTGCAATCTTTGAAGCGTAGTCCGTCCAGTTAGTGACATTACGTCTGGCCCGAGTTCGGGCATTTGCGACTTGATTGTAACCGGGCAGGCTGCACATCTGCCATAATATTGGAACTCCCTTATCGATATATCTTTTGAGCTTATTGGGAGCAAGTGACTTGAGTGGGATCTCACGCGCAGTGCGACCTCCTTTGCTTCGTGTCGTGAAGGCAACTTCTTCGTAGAGTTTTTGGGTGTTTGTTCCTCCACCTCCTTCGGTTGCGAGCGTTGCGAGAAGATACATGTCGGAAGGAACTCCGGCGTGTCGCATCGCACGCTCGAAGGTGGCAGGTGCACAATATCCTTTTGGGCCTTGGTCTACCATGGGGATGTTCTTTATCTTAACATCGCCATTATCTTCATGGGACACGTTCTTTTTGAGGCGTGCTTTGATTTCGCCATCGCTCACACGGGAAAAACGACCTCCACCGTCGGCGAACGAGGCTCGGACAATACTGAGTCTCACATATTCTTCTTTTACGTGCGCTAAAAGAAAGGAATGGCCGTTCCAATCCCAGCGTTTGACTTTGTGCTTATCATTACCCTGGCCGAGCATCCGCTGTTCGGTTGGCTCGCCAAGCACCGATGTGATGGTTCTTGCGATAGATGCTTCATCATAAATCATTGCACCTTCGAGGGTGTTACGATCAATCTCTTTTCCGTTATTTTTGAAGTGGTCTTCGCCCGCGCCCGCAGTGCTAAGGGAATCACCTTTATTAGAATAAATAATAGAGAGTGAAAGCGTCCGGCCTTCATGATCGCCATAGGTTACGACGGTTTTGGGTTTCGCTCCAGCGAGGGAATAAGATCCCCGCGTATAGAGCCGATAGCTACTGGTGAAGGGTGTTTCTGACTCAGTTGGAAGGCGGAGTCGCCGGGCGACATTGCGAGCAGGTTCATTCCAGATATTACCATTGCTGGCAAAGAGTTGGTGGCTGAGAGCTTCGTTCAGCAGTTTGAGGTGTTTCTCAACCTTCTCTCGATGGGCCGTCCAAGTGTTTCGGATATCGTTGCGGGACACTTCAGACAGATAAGCCAAGGGGGTTTTGAATTCCTGTCCATCGGAGCGCCTTAGGAGCGCAACTTCCTTTTCTAAGTTGAGGAGCTCAACACGAAGCTTGTCGGTGCCGTTGGCTTCCTGAAGAGTGATCAAAGGCTCAGAATTGGCTGCGAGAGTGACTAGGCAGAGGGTAGACGTGATCTTGCGAAAGGGCATGAGAATCGGGGATTGAGGAACCTATGGCAGAAACGCGATTCCGCTTGAATAAATTAGTTTCATCATACATCAATAACGACAGCTTGTGGGGGCGTTCTGGTTTCGACTGGATGCTTGAAACGCTGGCTGCATGTAGAGGTTGATCGGTTGGCCTCTTTAAAAAGCCGTTCAAAACAAATAATTGCAGACTCTAACGAGCTCGCACTTGCTGCTTAATTGACAGCAACGTCCCAATCCTTACGCCTATTACGGGGCGGGGCGACTACTTAATAGGCTGGCTTCTAAGCCGGGGATCCGGGCGAGGGAGCGAGATTCAACAGGATTATCGGATCAGTGAACGGGCCGGGTGAGGCTCATCGATCTTAAAGCAGCAAACGCCCGGCTAAACTTGTAGATGCCTTCGTGAAAGGTCTTCAGGACAGGGGTTCGACTCCCCTCGCCTCCACTTTTTAATAATCAGCGGCCTACCTTCGCATCTGGACGTTGGTGAGGGCCGTTCGTAATAAGGCGTGAATCAGCGGGGCTGTAGTCAGCTACTTTGGGGTGATTCTTTACTCGAAGAGAACATGTCGATATCGATAGAAGCGTCGAAGTCGAGGGATGACGGCTTCGGTCTGTGACGAGACTGTCCCGGTTGCGGTCACGGCGTCGCCGATTTTTTTCCATGAATTCGCGGACAAGTCGTCGGTTTCCTCGAGCTGATAGGCGCCGCCCGGGGACGAGGTCCAGCTCAGAGTGACCTGTTCATCAGCGTGCTGAATCTCCGTAATGACAAGGGGCGCCACAAACTCTAAAGCGCCCATGTCTACGTCGCCGTTAACGACACGCTTGATGCCTGCGTAATCGCCGTTTGCAATCATCCATTCTTGATTAGTTCCGGTGTCTCGGCATGGAGAAGGTTTGCTCAGGCGATAGTCCTCCGCGACCAAAGGGTCGCTGTTGATGTTACCGTCTTTCAACTTGGTTCCGTCCTGAATGCAGTTGTGCTCCAGAGTGACAACGTAGGCTGCTATGGGTAGATTAAACCCGCTGTTGGAGTAGAGGATGTTGTTGCGAATGATGGTTTCATCGACCGGGTCGAATGAGGACTTCCAGAAAACACCCCCGGTGGTGTGAGATGAAAGATTGCCGAGCACAGTGCAGTTTTCGAGGCTGCCCCGCCCTTGGATATAGATCCCCCCGCCATCCGATGGAACGTCGAAGTAGCCCGGCGGATGCTCCGGGTCGTAATGGCTGCGATTATCTAGAATGAGGCTATTTCCCAGCATCCCGTTCTCGATGTAGGCACCACCCCCGATTCGGCTACCGTTGTTTTGAATGAGGCACCGCGTGACCACGCCCCCTTCGCTGATATGTACTCCTCCCCCCTGGTTGCGCGGCGTGACCGCGCTTCCGACGGTAAAGGCGACCACACTCGGGGATCCCTCATTGTCGAAGATTTGGCAATCACGCATGGTTCCCCCGACCATGGTTACCCCCCTGAATTGATTGTTGTAGATCTGGCATCGGACGACCGTGGAGTGGTCGCAGTCCAAGGCGCCTACCGAGGTGACATTGTTTCGGATGATGCAACGCTCGATCAAACTACCGTTGCCGACATGGACCGTGGAGGGATCCGAGAAACCATCGCCTCCTTTGTTGTTGTCGTAAAAGATGCAATCGCTCACGACGCTGCCGTCCCGGGCGGCCAGCGCGGCGCCGGCGGGCAGAATTCCGTGAAGCCCCTGATTGCCCCCGTTCTCCCGAAACACGCAGTTGTTAATCACACAATTTCTGGCGTATACACCCCCGCCATATCTCCTCTCGGGATCACCAATGAATCCACCCCGTACGAAACCATGTTGAATCGTCAAGTCGACGAGGCTTGCATCATTGATGTCAAAACAGCGGACATCATTCCGTCCATCCACCACGCAATCATCTGGGCCATTAAAGCCTTTTATTGTGATGGCTTTGTTTACGGTGATGGGTCCTCTCAGTATGTAGGTATGATCAGCGAGATAGATGGTGTCACCTTCTACCGCGGCGTCCACCGCGGCCTGGATGTTGGTGGCGGCCTGAGCCCATTTAGCGAACGGCGGCGTATGATTTCCATCAGGACTCACATAAAGGTCAGCAGCCTGAGCGGTGGCGGTAATTACCCAAATCAAGGTAGCAAAAATAGACAGAGATGTTTTTTTCATAATGCTGTTGGCTCCTTACTCGATTTTCACCGCAATACGAAAGAATTTTCGCGGCGCAGGAAGGGTGGAAAAGATGGCAGACAAGTTGGTTCCAGTACCTGCTAGAGGGAGGCCAAGGTCGGTCCAGGTGCCGACCAGGCTGTCGCTGAATTGTACCTGGTAGATCGCACCCGGCGCAGACAACCAAGTCAGCTGGAGTTCGTCGGGCGAGAGCAAGGTGACGCTCAGCCGATGTGGGAGGGACAGCGTTGGGTGGGATCTGGCTTCATACTCCTCGAGGTTCGTTGTCCCGTCGCCGTCCGGGTCACCGGCAGCTCCCTGGTAGGGATCGACGCTGCCGTCGTCGTTCGGATCCAGCCCGTGATACGTTTCCCAACTGTTGGGCAAGCCGTCGCCGTCGTCGTCGTTTCCGTCGTAGCGCAGGGTGAGGACCTGTTCCGGCGTTTGATACGCCCGGTTGCTCAAGGGCTGGGCCGCAAGGCTCAGGATGGTGTCGCCCGACGACAAGGAGGTGCTATAGCTCCAGGCTCCGTTAGTCGAATTCAAGGACACTTCCGCAGTGCTTTGGTTGACTAGGACCCGGTGAGTGTCGGGCACTACGAAGCCTGAAAGCTCCACCTCGGGAAATGGTTGCCAGTAGATTCCTCCGATTTCGGATGCGATTGGTTTTGGAGCGAAGCTCGCGGTGGAGTCCACGAGGTCGCTGATCTGCTGCTCCACGAGGTCGCGCCTCAAATTGAGATACCCTCTGGTCGTTGCCGGCGTTCCCTGATCCGCCGCGCTCAGTCCGCCGGGGTCAATTAAGTTAAAGTGGTCGTTGATGGCATCCGTCAGTCTGGAAGGAAGAAACCACCCGTCCAGTTCGTCGGCCAGGATCTGGTAATAACGTCTCTGGAAATACGGAGTGCGCATCAAAGCCTCCAACGCTTCAAGCCCCGGAGGCCATTCCTGACGGGGCAGGGGGGTCTCCACGTGAATCGACATGCCGAGATTCGCCGGTTCCCACGTAGCGTCGAGATCGAGCGGTTCCAGCCTCAGAAGACCGGAGTCCGGATGCTGGTAGACAGCGTGATTTCCACTGATGCCGCCGAGGATCGTTTCGTTGTTTCCGAGCAAGACCATCGAGGCCGCCCAGCTCAGCCACTGGTCCGGGTCGATGACCTGTCGCACCGCCGCAGCGTAGTCGACTGGGTTCGGGTTTCGAATCACATCGAGCACTTCTAGAATCTCGACAGGGAGAAGCCCGGCCTCTCTTTCGCCCCAGCTTTCGTGCCAAGTGCCGGTGGACGCACCACGGTAGTTCCTTTCCAGGTAGTCCCCACCGATGCGCTCTGCCCACAGATACGGCCCTTGGTCCCGATGGTTTACGTGCAGGCGAATGGCCTGGAGCTCAGGAACTGCGAAGCCCGCTTCCTTGACGTATTCGGTAGCCAGCCATTCCGGTCCGGGTCGCTTCCCGTTAAAATTTAAACGATCTTCGCTCGCAAACGGATGATCGTGCTCTAGGTCGATTCGGTACGATTTGACCGTCCACTGCCGCTTGAGCGTGCCTCGGTATCGATACCGGGCAAATGGGAATACCTCGTCGCCATAGGTCATCGTAATGGGTAGCAGCTCGTCGCTCGAGAGTTCGCGCGATTGTAATTCGTCCAGCGTCTTCTGGGAAACCAGCAAGCGAAACGACGGCACACCGTTCTGCGCGGGGGAGTCCAGACAGAGGTAGCGCAGTGTGAAAGGAACCTCTCCTCCCGAGGCCAGCTGAAAGACCGGCGCTCCCGGCGGCCAGGTGGCGAGGTCGCCGGCGTCGTCTTCCGCCTCAATGTAGTATTCGACCAAATCGCGGTCGCCCTGTGGGGGTATCACCGCGACCAGATCCATGGCTGAAATCGGCGTCATGGCGATCGACTGAAACACCACATCGGCATCTTTCTTCCAACGCAGGTGAACCGGTCGGTCTACGTTCGATACCCGAGCGCGAATGGTAACTGCCTCGGCGGATGTTGGTATCACCGGATAGTGCCCTGCGGAAAAAATGATGGCCGTTGCGTTTGTATCCGACTGGTTTACGGTCCCGGGCGTTCCTTCAGATACAACGCTGCCCATCATCCAGGCTTCCGGGAGCGCGTTGTCCATTTTCGGCGACCTTAATTCAAGCGAAGCGCCTTCCCCGTCCGCCGTTCGCGGCCACCGTCCGCGGTCCCCGTAAAAGACCGCGTCCACCACGTTCCCCAGCGCGTCGCGCAGGTTCAGGTTTTCGCCCCGGTTGGAAAGCCGGCGCGAGTCAAAAGGGCCCAGCGAATCGTCTAAGGAATACTTCGCATTTACCGAGTCCGGATTGTGAGCTACCACCAAGTAGGCTCCGGCTGCGAGAGTCTCGCCCTCTGGAAAACTGTAGCGTATGCCTCCGTCAATGCTCCATCCGGTTAAATCCACTTCGTCGGAGCCCACGTTGTAAACTTCGATGAACTCCTCCGCGTCGTTGTTGCCGGCCGGGTGATACATGATTTCGTTAATAATGACGGCGGCTGTCGTCGGTGGCTCATTTAATTGGCCTGGTGTACCGTTGGCGGGATAGTAGCTCCAAGACGGTGAGCCGTCCGGATAACGGCCCCGCGTCACATCGGCTTGCTGGGCGCCGAATGCGACCCTGCTTTCCACCGTGAGCCCGTCGGAACGGGTCAGGAAAACTTCCTCGCCTTCGGCCGATATTCCGAAATTGAGCGAATCGAAAAAGACCGATTTTCCGGGTTGTAGGACCGTGTTCGGAGGGATGATCCATTCCGTCAGCGTTGCTGCGTCGTCCGTCAAATACCACCCCGAAATATCCCGCTCCGTGTCACCGCGATTGTAGAGCTCAATCCAGTCCGCTGTTCCGAGATCCGAAGACGCCAGAAACTCGTTGATCACGACGGATCCTTCCGCCACATCGTTTTTACGCCCGGGAGTCCCGCCCCGTTCCACGCTTTCAGCCCAGTGAGATCCGATGTTGTTGTCGCTGTTTACGTCAATCAACTCCAAGGACGATCCGGAACCATCCGCCTCTAGGGGCCAGCCGTCCGCGTTCCGGTATTCCACCGTGTCCACGTCGCCGAGGTTCCCATCGACTAGGCGAGCCACCGCATACTCGTCGCTCAAGTTACCCGACCAGGGGCCTAGGACGCCCGAAAGATCGTAAGCGGCCTCGAGCGAGCTTGGGTTCGCCGCTACCACCAGAAACGAACCAGGCAGAATCGTCGTCCCAACCGGGAAGTCGAAAAAGGTTTCATCCACCAACTGCCAACCCGTAAGATCGACTGCAGAGTCACCCCGATTATACAATTCTAGATACTCCAGAGCGATGGCATCGTTGTCGGGACGATACATGATTTCATTGATGATCACCGAAGATTCCGCCGGCGGGTCCGTCACATTCAGCGAGTTGAAGGGCAAGCCATCGGCTGCGTCCACCTGGCCGTCCCCGTCGCTATCGTAACCGGTAGCCACATCTTCGAACGCACCCGCGGTGGGCGTGGTGGAGCGGGTGACTCCGTGGTAATCGACCGTGGGGGCGAGACGGGACGTGCCCGCGTTTAGGGCGGGTGAGCCGAGTTGAAGTAAGACGTTTTCGGTATTCAAATCCACGAATTGGGGATCCGCATTGGTATTCCCCTCGCCGGGCCAAACTTCGGCACCACCGATCACCGAATATCTCACATCCAGAAACGATAGGAGGTCCTGCCGGATGCTTTCATCGCAATTCCAAATAATCCCGTTCACCCAGTGGCCCCGCGCCCCGCCCATGCCAATTTCTTTTTCGTAGGCGCTGACGCCGACTGTGCAACTTACGACGCTATTGTTCGCCATCACTGGGGCTGAACGATCCTTCACCGCGATTCCGATCGTGCAATGTAGCACCACGTTGTTCTCGACACGGGCATTGGAGCCTTCACCCAACGAGATCCCTTTATCCGCGCAGCGCCGGATCAGGTTCCCTGAAATACGCGCAGCGCTACTGCCCAGGTCGATTCCGTCTCCGGAACAATACTCAATAATGTTCTGCGCAATGTTAGCGGGCTTCAATCCTTCCCCGCTGTATTCCAAGTCCACGTCGATCGCATCAGCGCCGTTGCGAATGTGATGAAAGTGGTTGCGTGAAATGTCTGCGTCGCACCGGACGGCGTTGACCCCTTCTCCACAGTTCCGAAAGAAGGAATCCGCCAGCTTGAGCCTTCCGTCATGGCAGCGAATCACCGTGTCCGCGATCTTTTCAAATAAGCAATTTGAAAACTCCAAATCAACTTCCCAGGCTTCTAAGGCGACCTCGTTTGAAACGTAATCGAAATGGCAGAACTCGAAAATACTCCTGCTTGAAAAAGTGTTCCAAACCCGGGCTCCAGAAAATTCAATCCCCGGCCATCCGCTCGATCCAGTTGCGCGAGTGAAAAGGATGGGTTGGTTGGCTGTGCCATTGGCGAGCAGCGATCCCTCAACCAAAATCCCAGCATCCTCGGCCAGCATTACCGTCACCCCGGCATCGACAACGAGGGTTACGCCCGGCCGGATAATGACCTTCTCGGTTAAGGAAACAGGGCTGTCTGAGAGAGTCCATTGCGCGTCCGACGTAATTTCGGTTGCGGACGAATGCCCGAACGCAAGCATAAGGCATAGAGCCTGTATTCCAGGCAGTTGATAGAGGACTGATCTCGTTCTCATTGCGTTCCCTTTGGATCTATGGCCCCGCCACAGATAGAGTTCTATTGAGGTGCTTAAGCATTTCGGGCCTTGTGTAGGGGGTTCCTAACCCGCTCCATGGATTCGGCATAATATTGGCGCGGCGATTGTTCCTCGTCGACCTTTGCTGAGGATCATGACTCGCTAAAGAAAAAAAAGTTACAACAAAAAAATCGAGCTGCGGTAAGAGAAAGCAAATCAAATTTTGGGGTAGTGCATCCTAGAAGCGTAATGTGACTTTTTATTAGTTTTTGGACCCAATGGTTTCTTTAACGGCTGAGAACAATTTTGCTGGCTTGTTCAACCGTCTTCGATGCGCTAGCGCTAGTCCGTGAGATTTCGCGGCGTTTTTTCTGCCATGCTGTACTTTTTAGGTCGGTTCCTCGACGCGGCGGAAGATCCTCCGGACTTTAACCGTGAAATTAGACCTATTTTGGCGGAAAATTGTTTTCATTGTCATGGGCCAGACAAGAAATCCCGTAAAGGGGGATTACGATTGGATACGTTGGAAGGAGCAAGAGGCGGAGGGGAGTTTGCTGAGGCGGTGGTGCCAGGGAAGCCAGAGAGGAGTGAGTTAATTACTAGGATTCATTCCGATGATCCGGATGAGTTGATGCCACCTCCTGATTCCAAGCGAACACTCACCAGCAAAGAAAAGGAGCTTTTGCGAAAGTGGATCGTATCCGGAGCTAAGTACGAAGAACACTGGGCTTGGGTGGCGCCGGTCCGGAAGGGGATTCCTAAGGTTGAAAATTCAGCAAGCATCAATAATCCGGTAGATGCCTATTTACTTCATCGACTTGAACAGGAAGGATTAAAGTTTTCAGAGCGCGCTTCGGCAGGGAATCTTTTACGTCGTCTTTCCTTAGATCTGATCGGGCTCCCTCCCACTCCAGAGGAATTAGAACGGTTTTTGACGTCTGAAAATTACGAAGGTGAGGTGGATCGATTACTTGATTCGCCTCGGTTTGGGGAACGGTGGGCCCGGCATTGGCTCGACTTGGCGCGCTATGCCGATTCAAACGGTTTTCAGGCAGATCAACTTCGACCGTCTTGGGCTTATCGTGACTGGGTGATTAATGCGCTCAACGAAAATATGCCCTACGATCAATTTACGATCGACCAGCTGGCCGGAGATTTGCTTCCTGATTCAAACCTAAATCAAAAGATTGCTACGGGTTTTCATCGAACGGTCACTTGTAATGTGGAAGCGGGAGTGAGTCCTGAGGGGAATCGAGTGAATCAGGTTTTTGACCGTGTTAATACCACGGCTACGGTCTGGTTGGGGATTACCTTGGAGTGTGCGCAGTGCCACGATCATAAGTTCGATCCATTTTCGATGAAGGATTATTATTCGTTGTTTTCCTTTTTTAATAATACCCCTCTTGAAGTTCAGCCTCCTTCAAACAAGAAGGATGTCTCGCATGATTTTATTGGGCCGTATTTGGATTTACCACTTTCACCAGAGCAGGCAGTAGAGGCCCAAAAAATTGATGGGGAAATTGCTGTTTTGGAAAGAGAACGTGATGAGTTGAGTAAAGTTGGAGGTTCGAAGTTTTGGGCGTGGCAGGAGTCAATGGTAGCGGCGCTGGAAAATCAACCGGAGTGGAGGCCTCTGACGGTGAAGTCGTTTGGTTCCTCGAGTGGCGGAGAGTATTTAATTTTAGAGAATGGCTCTGTGTTATTGACCGGGGAGGTTCCAGACAAGGTGACTTACACCGGGGAATTTGAGACCGATCTTCAATCGATTACTGGTTTTAGATTAGAGGCTCTAACTCACCCTGATTTACCGGGGAGAGGGCCGGGCCGGGGAGATGCAGCCCGTCCCAATTTTGTTCTCAATGAATTCAGAGTAGCGATAAAAAAAGGCGGGAAGGAAAGCCAACTGAAACTTCAGAATGCGGAGGCTGATTTTTCACAAAAGAACTGGGATATCGCAGGAGCTGTTGATGGTAAGGTAAAGACCGGTTGGGCGATAAGCCCCCAGTTTGGAAAGCCGCATTTTGCGACTTTTCAATTGGATCGCCCAATTGAGAGTCTGCGTGGATCAAGTTTAGTTTTCCGGTTGGAACAAAACTTTGGTCAAGGAAGGGTGATTGGGAATTTGAGACTTGCTGCAATTTCTGACCCAGTTGGAGCAGTGGCTTTACCGCAGGAGGTTTTAAGTGTTTTAAGAAAGCCTGAAGGGAAGAGGAATGCGAAGGAGACAGGAAGGCTGAAGGCTTACTTTTTGAAATCTAATGTCAGGTTTTTGACGCTAGAAAAAAGGTTGGCTCTCCTTAAGAATGAAAAAGCTACCCTCAAGCCCGATCGGACTTTGGTGATGGTTGAGTTAGCGAAGCCGCGCGAGACCCGGATTCTGAAGCGCGGTAATTTTCTTTCTCCTGATCAGCTCGTTAGGCCGGCAATTCCGGAGCGGCTTCCGAAGTTAGAAAGACCTTCTAATCGGTTGGATCTGGCGAAGTGGCTCGTGCGCCGGGATAATCCATTGACGGCGAGGGTTACTGTGAATCGTTGGTGGGCCGAGCTTTTTGGGGGTGGGATTGTGGCGACTCTTGAAGATTTTGGAACTCAATCTGAACCACCTACTCATCCCAAGTTGTTGGACTGGCTTGCAGTCGAGTTGATGGAATCTGGCTGGAATATGAAGCACGTTTTAAAGACCATCGTTCTGTCTCAAGCGTATCAGCAATCTTCGCGGATGGCTCCTGAATTGTTAGAGAAAGATCCCATTAATCTTTTGCATGCACGGGCCCCGAGGTTCCGGATGGATGCGGAACGGCTTCGTGATAATGCTTTGGAAATTTCGGGGTTACTTTCGAGTAAGATGTATGGGAAGCCAATTATGCCATATCAACCGAATGGTTTGTGGAGACAGACCGGTCGCAACGAGCCAAAGTGGGAGGAGCAAAAGGATGAGAATCGCTGGCGGCGAGGTGTTTATATTGTCTATCGTCGTGCGGCTCCATACCCTAGTATGGTGAATTTTGATGCGCCGGATCGCAGCTCTTGCACGGTGCGGCGTCCCCTTACCAATACTCCAAGCCAAGCTCTTACGATGCTTAATGATCCAGCTTATGTCGAGATGGCTCTAGCTTTTGCAGATCGAATTTTGACCGGAAGTCGGGATGTGTCGGGGCGCATCGATTATGCCTTTCGTTTGGCTTTGGCTCGATCAGCGTCGCCAAGCGAGGTGACAATTCTTGAAGAGTTGATTCGGGATCGTAGCGAGCATTATCGGGATCATCCGGAGAAGGTTTCCGCCATCTTGAAGAATCCTAAGTTTTTCTATAAACCAAATCATAAAAATCTTATTGAATTGGCGACATGGTTTCACGTCGCCAATGTCCTTCTTAATCTTGATGAGACACTGACTCGGAAATAAGAGATGAATCCAAACCCATTTCTCACTCAGAACCGTCGGTCTTTTCTTCAAAAGAGCGGATTTGGTTTTGGGGGTGCCGCACTAGCTTCATTGATCAATCAGGATGCTGCGGCTATTGCTGATGATCCCTTAGTGAAGCTCGGACTGCATCATGCGCCGAAGGCGAAGAGGGTGATTTACATTCATATGGTCGGAGCTCCGTCGCATCTCGATCTGTTTGACTTTAAGCCGGAGTTGCAGAAGAGAACGGGTAAACTTTGCCCTGATGAGTTCTTTGATCTTAATCAACTGGCTTTCATTCGCGAGCAACCCAATCTTTTGGGTACGCCAAAGGATGAGCGTTTTTCGTTCAAGAAATGTGGTCAATCGGGGACGGAAATTTCGAACCTTTTGCCAAATCTTCAAGGCATGGCGGATGAAATGTGCTTCATCAAAACCCTCCACACCGAACAGTTTAATCATGCTCCTGCTCAAATGTTTACGCTGACCGGGTTTGAGCGTTTCGGGCGGCCCAGTATCGGGTCCTGGGCGAGTTATGGATTGGGGAGCGAGAACCAAAATTTACCCGGATTCGTTGTTTTAATTACCGGTCAGGTTCTCGGAGCCGGAAATAGTGCTTTTGGGAGTGGGTTCCTTCCAACAATTCATCAAGGAGTGGAGTTTCGTTCGAAGGGAGACCCAGTCCTCTACTTGTCTAACCCGGATGGGGTGTCTCATCTTGATCGAAAGCTGGTAGTAGATGCGGTGAAGGACCTTAATCAGGTCGCGTTGGATGATGTTGGAGATCCTGAGATTGCGACCCGAATTAGCCAGTATGAGATGGCTTATCGAATGCAGACCAGCGTGCCTGAGCTAATGGATATTAAGAGTGAGCCTAAGCATATTCATAAAATGTATGGAACGAACCCCGGCAAGAGCAGTTTTGCCAACAATTGTTTGCTGGCTCGTCGTTTGGTGGAGCGCGGTGTGCGATTCGTGCAGCTCTTTGATCAAGGCTGGGACCACCATGGAGGAGTCTTCGATAATCTTCCCAAAAAGGCTAAACAAGTGGACCAGCCGATTGCTGCTTTGCTCAAGGATTTGAAAGAGCGGGGTCTTCTTGAAGATACGCTTGTTGTGTGGAATTCCGAATTTGGACGAACCCCGATGGCTCAGGGTATATCGGGCGATGGTTCCAAGATGTCTAAGGCGGGCCGGGATCATCACAAGGAGGCTTACACGGTATGGATGGCTGGCGGGGGAACTAAGCGGGGACACGTTTACGGAGAGACCGATGAACTGGGATATGGAATCGCTAAAGATCCGGTCCACGTTCATGATTTTAACGCGACGGTTCTTCACTTATTGGGAGTTGATCACAAGCGGTTGACCTTCCGCTATCAAGGAAGACAGTTTCGGCTGACTGATGTTCATGGGGAGGTGAAAAAAGGGGTGCTCGCATGATAGCGGTCTCTGGAATGAGAGGTGAGATAGGCCTTGTGACAGAAGGTCGGTCTGTTAGACCTCTATAGAGCTTCAAGGACACATCTTACCGTTTTTCAGAATTTACCCAAACTAACTTAAATGGATAAATCGGGAGTGGTTTATTATTTGCCGAGTTTTGAGATTTTTCCGACGGATTTTCATGGCCTTTTCTAGGGCATCATCAAAGGTTGCGAAGAG
>Ga0228630_1000499_pt1 | contig 16579 bp, 14 predicted proteins | sample 37DmetaG_FD_183038 | JGI IMG/M metagenome (GOLD analysis project Ga0228630, IMG submission 183038) | Seawater microbial communities from Monterey Bay, California, United States - 37D | ecosystem: Environmental > Aquatic > Marine > Coastal | place: USA: California | collected 2016-10-25 | reverse complement strand
TTCCTCGCGAACTCGCCAAGAGATCAAGTGATTGTCATTCCCAGTCAGCCTTACCTCGGCGCTGAGGACTTGATCGACATCAGCCTCGATACTCGCCGGTGCCTCTTGTTGGTTTAAGAACAAGGATTGAATTTTGGGCGCGTTGTGCGTGGGCAAATGGCCTGTCCACATTTTCTGCATGACCTCTACGGCCTCAGTGCGCTCACCGGTCTCCAGGAACATCCCATACCAAGTTGGGGTTCGCTCCTGTTTTTGGCCCCACAGAAAAATATAGGCACCGAGGCACCGCTTAGCGTCTGACAGAATAATGTCTTCGTATCGACGAAGGATGTCGTTGGCTTTTTGGGTGCTCGATGGTTCGAAAGGCCTTCCCCATGCGGTTTCAGGGCTCTCCCAATGGCCGGTTGGTCCCCACTCTGTGATTTGGTAGGGACCGTCGTAGCCGGCCTCGTCTAAGATCTTTGGAAGATGATCAATCTCGCCATAAATTTGGAATGACAGAAAGTCGAGTGATGGCGCTCGTTTAGCAATGGCCTCGACTGTGTGAGCATCGATACCAGCTAACATGGTGGTCACCGGATGATCAGGGTCCTGGGCTTTAATACGAAGCGCGAGCGCCTCGACCGCATCCCACACACTGTCATTTTTGGCGCGCAGGTTCAGTTCGTTACCAAGTCCCCACATGAGGAGTGCAGGGTGGTCTTTCAGCCGCAGGACGTCCTGCATCATTTGCTCAATTTGGGCGTCGACTGCTGTTTGATCGGAGTAATCGAAGCCATGTCGCTCGCGGGCAATATCAAGCCCCATACAGACCTTCAAACCCAGCGTTTGTGCTTCATCAAGAATGTCAGTCGCATCGCGCTCGCCATTGGTTACGCGCCATGTTCTAAAGGCATTACCGCCTGCCAGAACTAAAGATTCAAGACGACCGAATTCCAGCCCTGCTCCTTTAATGAAGAAGGGCGCACCGTCAACGATTAGCTGATATCCGCTAGTCTGATTGCCGAGGAGTTCTACCTTTGCCATGAGTGCTTGTATGTGACACTTTTATTAAGAATTTTTGAGGGTTTAGGATAACAATCGGTCGCGGGGCCGATAGGTAAAAGCGGTCAAAATGGTATTCTGGTGAGACCAATGGGCGCAGAGTGCCTCATGGGTCAACAGGGCACTGATTTAGCAATTCATTCGAAACTTTTAGGGGTAAATTGATTGGGCTCAATTTACCGAGAGGGAAGCCCGAGCGCACCGCGCTCAAGCCCCTTCAGTGGACGATCAATTTGAGGATACCGTATACCGTCGGCTAACGTGGCCTTGACGACTTTCCTCAGTAAAGCGCGGTTCATGAAGGATTTCGTTCGTGTAATCCTCTGCCTGATCCAGATAATGCGGTGAGTCTGGGTTGGTCATGTCGTTGCCGTATTGGTGAGTGCCGAGAACCCTTTGTTCACCCTCAGGCGTCCAGCGAATGAAGTAATAAAGGCCATCACCGGCTACAGCGGTGAGATGGTTATCGCCCTCGAGCCGTCGAGAGTAGATGGCTCTCAGTGTGTCCGGGCCACCTGCAACCGGCCAATGTTTGCCGTCTCTTCCGTGGCGATTCACGTCTCCCCAGGCGGGGTCTAGACGCCCTCCAATAGCCAGTGTTTGCTCAATGCAGTCATTTAGGATTTGGTTTGCATCCGGGGCGCTTGTACCACCACTTTCCGCCTGCCATTCGGCTGCAAGCACACAGACTCCCAATGCCGCACCGCGGTTGGCTTTGTCTGTTCCGCGATCCCAAGACGATAAAATATCGATAGCGCTCGCGACGGCCTCGCTTGACGGTGGCAACGCTGTTACCTCATTGAGAAAGGCCATCCCACGATAATGAATGGAATAACGGTTGTCGTGTTTCAATTGCCACGCTTCATCAAAGGAAATTTGGCCAAACTCCTCAAATAGTTCGAGTCCGCGCGTCGCACGGTTGGTCATGCGCGTCTGCCATCCGCCATTTTTGGGCGCGTGAGCGGGTATCGGATTATCCCGCGCCTCGCTTATGTTAAAAGGCGTCTGATTGGCGCTGTGCACAAATCCCGATTGAGGATTAGTGATTTGGGGCAGGACCGAAGTAGGGTGGTAGTCACGCCAAATGAGCTCCGAGCGATCGCCGGGTAGGTATTGCTGCCAATTCCAGCCAGGAGCTCTTATGGGTAGCTGAGCGTTGTGAATAAAGTGGATGTCTCCGTGTTTGTTAGCATACACAAAGTTAAAGCTCTGGATGTGGTTTAAGGCGACGGCATCCTTCCATTGTTGGAAGTTCTGAGCCTTGTTCATAGCCAGCCATTGTTCGACTTGCTTCATCTCGTTTATGCCAGCGTAACGGATGGCATAAACACCATGGTCAGTCCGCAGTGCGGGACCATGCTCTGAGTGGAGGACCTCTCTGGTTACAGACCAGGGTATGAATCCCCAAAGCTTCAGCTTGAGCTTCACTTTTCCTACTTCAAGGTCTCGCCACTGGCCATCAAGGCGGTATTGGTTGGGGTTGTCAGGATTTATTTCGAGTACATAAACATCTACGAGATCGGGCTTATTCACAGTGGCCCCCCAGCCATGCTCCTCTGTAAACCCAACACCCATGGTTGGGGCGCCGGGGAACAGTCCGCCCATGACATTGAGCCCCTCGTCCGACTCGATATGTGCTTCATACCAGGCGACAGGACCTGTCAGGGGTTGATGCGAATTAATAATGAGGTAAGTCGAGCCATCATCTGTGCGGTTGGGTGCAATCGCGGTCGCGTTAGAGCCAATGGGTTCTTTGGGCTGTGGGTTGTAAGGCGCCTTGCTAACCGTATTAGGTCTCTCATCACCAAAAAGTGCCAGCACGGGCTCATTGAAACCATAAAAAAGCGGGTGGCGAAGCATGTGGCCTGCAACAATATCTTTACCGGTTACGGGCAGCAGCTCTGGGTGTTTAACTTCTGACGGATTATCCGCTGCAAAGGCATTGAAGCCCGCTGCAAAACCTTCAACATAGGCACGGATTTCGGGGGACAGATCGCGCTCGTAGTTTTTATCGAGCGTTCCCCATAAGTCGAGCCACTTTACTAAGTAGTCGGTTTGTGCGCCCTCTTGCCCCTCATAAAGTCCTGCGGTGCCACGATAAAAGGGCAGGCTGCCTTCCATAATCGGCCAGGCGTCCTCCGCCTGCGCGTACGCTAGTCCAAAGGCCGCGTCTGCGTCGGTGACACCGTAAATATGCGGGACGCCATAGTTGTCTCGTTCGATGGTCGCTTCAAAGGCTGTCGCTGATACGCCACTCATTAACAGTAAACCAAGCGATGCCAGGGACGAAAATATTCGAAGGACGCGTGTCATCATTTTATTGTTCTCTCACTGTTAGGAATATCGTGCACCCAAACTGCGCGCACCGCGGTTTGAACGCTGGGTGGTTATGCCCACAAAACGAACCCATGTACCGCAGACGCTTGCCGCAATGATGTGTCGCCCTCGGGGTGTACGCAAAGTAATGACTTATGGTCGCATGCTAAAGACTTTGTCCAGCTTGTGACGTGGGGATTACCTGTGCGCGCGTTATACTCGCACAATGAATTTAATTGCGCTGGCCGTTCCCTTCTTCTTACTTGCGATCGCTATCGAGTGGTTGTGGGGCCGTTGGTCTGGGCGAGATACCTACAGACTCACGGATACGGTGAGCAGTCTCACGTTGGGTGGACTATCGCAAGCCCGCCGGTTTGTTGCACTGGGTGTGGGCGGTTCGGTTTATGCCTGGCTGTCTTCCGTTACGCCGTTTGCGACCTGGACGGCAGAGGGCTGGGCAGCATGGGTAGCTGCCTTTTGTTTGTATGACCTTTGTTATTACTGCTCGCATCGAGCGGGGCACGAAATAAAGCTCTTTTGGGCTTCCCATGTCGTTCATCATCAGAGCGAGGACTACAACCTGTCGACCGCTCTGCGGCAGACGAGCTCGGGCTTCTTGTTTGGTTGGATTTTTTATACGCCCCTCTTTTTTATCGGTGTCCCCGTTGAAATGATGGTGACGGTAGGCGCTTTGAATCTCATCTATCAGTTTTGGGTACACACGGAGCATGTTGGTGAGCTCGGTTGGTTCGAGTACGTTTTTGTATCTCCTTCGAATCATCGCGTGCATCACGCAAGAAATACCTGCTATCTAGACCGAAACTACGGTGGCGTGTTCATTATATGGGACCGCTTGTTTGGCACTTATCAACGTGAATTACCCTCTGAGCCCTGTGTCTATGGCATTACTAAACCCATAAAATCATGGTCGCCTATCGAGGCTTGGATTCACGTTTACAGAGACATACTCAGCGATATGGTGCGCACCCGACATTGGGGCGAACGCCTTTGGGTGCCTTTCTCTCACCCTGCATGGCAGCCATCTGATTTAAGGTCTGACGCAACAAAAAAGGGGGAAGAGGACGGCCCCTTTGAAAAGTATGATCCAAAAATTTCACGCGTGAGGAAGATGAGTGGTGCTGTGAATTTGATTCTTATCACGTTGCTTCTGCTGCTGGCACAACAGAGCGAGATGCTAGTGGGCTTCGAGATGTATGTATGGGCTTTGATGCTTTGGCTGGGTGTCGCAAACGCCGCCTTGCTAAGCAACGTTGACTCTCGGCTGTTTAGATTACAGGAGATAGTGAAAGCTTTGACATTGGGCGTTTTTGCGCTGCAACTCCCGACCTTCACTGCGATACTTGTTATTTCGCTGGCATTATTGGGTTCAGGTTGGCAATGGATAGCGAGCAAAGAGGTGGCTGTCGCCACCTCTTGAGGCGATCAAAGCGTGCCGATATAAGCCGCTAAATTTCCGATGTCGTCATCGGTCATGGGTTTTGCAACAGGCCACATCATGGCGGACTGTGCACCTCGAGCTTCACCCTCACGATAGGCTGTGAGTTTGCTGGAGATGTCGCTCATCGCCTGACCCGCTAATTGAGGTCCGATACCGCCCTCGCCATTGCCGCCGTGACAGGCAACGCACTGTCCGTAGTAACTCTCGCCCAGCGCTTCAGGTGATGCTGCCGCGAGCGCTTCCTGTTTAACACGCTCAATGTCGGCGATGCTGCCACCGTTTTCGGCCTTCCATTCCTGATAGCAATCACCCACGCAAACATTGCGGTTGCCAGTCCATGACTCGTCATTGGTGGTCGTTCCCACCCAGATTATTGCGGTGATAGCAATCGCGAACCCCGCGACGATGACGTTTGTGTTCATTAAATTCCCCCGGGTACAAACTGTGGTGTTTTTGTCGGCGCGAATGATAAGGCCTTTACCTAGTTGATGTAAGTGGCTCGGTCGTATAGCGGGCAATTTCACCTTTATCCGCGCTATAGCCGATCGCTATTTTGTGACCACAGACAGTCAACCTGCGCTGTGGACTGTGAGACAGAAGTGCACCTCATTGGGGGTGTCGCCGCTTGACGACTACACAGGCGGACAGGGCATTCCTTTGGCAGCATGGAAAGCAAACTTAAATGCCTCCATACTCGGCTCCGTCAAAAAACGCCCACAGACGATGAGAGAGGACCTACGATTGTGAATGCTGCTTACACCGGACAAATTAAAGTAAGATTTGCCGATACCGATGCTAACGGACACACCTACTTTGGAAGCTACTTGGTTCTCGCCGATGAGGTCGTGTCTGAATACCTCGCACAGGTTGGCTGGGACGGTGGGACAGATGGGGATTTCTTGACCTTCACGGTAAATGCCAATATCGACTTCGTTGGTGAATGTATGGCGTGGGACATTTTGGAAGTGTCGTGTCGTTTCACTAAAATGGGTAACAGCAGCTGTGCACTTGAATTTGAGATGTTGAATACGTCCACGAATGAGGTGGCTACTCGAGGGTCCTTTACCTACGTCTTTGTTGATAAGGCAACGCGCAAGAGTCGCCCGATTCCACAAGCCATTAAGACTTCAATCATAGCGGCACAGCCAGAGTTGGCAGGTTAAGTCAGGGCAATACAGTCACGCTTGTCCTGCGTATCACACAAGCACAAAGAGACTGACTAAACGGGACCAGCGTTAGCTATGGAAGACACGGTGAATCCACAGGGAAATCCGCAAGGAAAGGGCGTTGTCATGGTCTTGCAGCAAATGGCGGCCGCAGCTCCTGCTGAAATTCGCCCTAAGTCAGCCGATGAGGCGCTTTTGGACTATTGGTGTTCGAGTCTCGTACTGTCCGCCGCATTTAAATTCAGGGTTGCTCCGGATAACACCTATTTTTTGTATCGGGTAGGCTTGGACTGGCAGCTTTCTTTGATTGCCCCAAATGAGTGGGGCGCACGTATTCCGGGCGAATTCGTTGCTGAGTGTCAGCTGAGTCCTGATATGACATGGCAATTGCAATTTGACAACAATTTGAGCGCCTCGGTGCGTGCTGCCTTGGTTTCGTTTCTTGAGGGGTTTCAAGCACAGGCTGCGTCATCAGAAAGCTTTGACGAAATGCTTCCCGATTACGTCGAGAGTCTGCCTTATCAACAACGGGTTCTGGCTTCCGCGCTGAAGCGATCGTTGAAACATTCTTTGCGGCTTGCGGGTGACAACGGGGTGGGGCTTTTAGCGGCGGTAGTCGAGCGGCGGCTCTCTATCACCCAATAAGGCTTCGTATTCAAAGTCTCGACCACGTCGCGAGTAAAACTCGTCTTTTGCGGCGCTGAGAAGCGCTGGGTTTTTGAAGAGATCGACGGCGGTCAGTGCCATCGATTTCGCGGCGACGATCATGCCTTTGTGTCCAATGGGGGTGCGTCCCGCCGCAACCGCCTGCCAAGTGTGCGCGCCTGTACCGGGTACCCATGTCGCTGCACTCATCCCTACCGTTGGTACGGTCCAGCTCACATCGCCAACGTCTGTTGATCCGTTTCCGCGGACGCCGGAGGTGTAGGGTTTAATTTGTGCTGCTCTTTCGGCCAGGAGCGCGTCGTCGGGCAAGGTCTTGGCGATCTCGTTAGCAAAGGCTACGTCGGCCTCGGTGTAGTTCACGCCACCGACCACCGAAAGGTTTTTATGCATGACCTGAGCGAGCGTGTCGTTGGGCAACACACTGTAATTACCATGAATGACTTCGTAGCTCATTGTCGTGCTTGTGCCGAGCGCCGCCGCTTCGGCGGTGGCAACCACGCGGTCCCAGATGGCTCTTAAGCTGCTCTCATCGGGATGTCTTACGTAATAAAAACTCTGGGCTTTGTTCGGAACAACGTTAGGTGCAGAGCCTCCATCTGTGATGACGTAGTGCAACCTCGTAGACGCCGGTACATGTTCTCGTAATAGATTGACCATAAAGTTCATCGACTCGACCGCATCGAGGGCAGATCTGCCGCGCTCCGGTGCCGATGCAGCGTGTGAAGAAATCCCCGAAAAGGTGAATTTTGCGGAGCGATTGGCAAGGGTGCTGGCTGAATCAGCTGCATTAACCGATGCCGGGTGCCAATGTATGACCGTGTCGACGTTGTCAAAGAGGCCCGCTCGTACCATGTAGACTTTTCCCGATCCGCCTTCCTCCGCCGGTGTGCCGAAAAACTGAATGGTGCCGGATGTGCCGGTTTGTTCGAGCCACTCTTTTGTAGCGATGGCCGCGCCGAGTGACCCGGCGCCAAATAAGTGGTGACCGCAGGCTTGTGCTGAATGTTTTCCCTCAATCGCTTTTGGGTACGGCAAAGCGGCTTGACTGATACCCGGTAATGCATCGAATTCACCCATGACAGCGATGACAGGTTCACCCGATCCGTAGGTTGCGATAAAAGCCGTGGGAATTTCAGCAACACCACTCTCGATGGAAAACCCCTCCGCTTCGAGAGCACTCTTGAGTGCAGCGCTTGAGCGCGTTTCTTGATAGCCCACTTCAGCGAGATCCCAGATGAGATCACTCAAGTCAGTGAGCTGATTCGATCTTCGCTCGATACTGTTGAGCACGCTCTCGTTGGCATTTGCAATCAGTGAACAGAGTGATAAAAACAAAGTGGCTACCGTGGCGCCTCGGTGTTTAGTCGTTGTCATGACGATGCTCGTGTTTTCAGGCATTGGGGGATTTTTTAGTTCAGTCAACATTGTGTTGATACTTGCGCATACTAACAGACCGAAAAGTGGGTAGCTTTTTGGGCGGAATCAAGGCGGCATTTCAGCCGATGAGTTCCTGTGTGTTGTCCTACGCACTAAAAATCTTGTGAGCGAATTTCTCCGTTTATTGCGCAGTGCCTTGGTTTGGTTGGTCGGTGTACACTTGTAGTTTCGTAACGTTAAGTTTCACCAGAGGACTTCATGGCGGGCAGTGACCAAGGCATCTCAATAGATGGGCGGAGGCAACGGGGTGAGCGGACGCGCTTCGCCATTATCGACGCGGCGCTTTCCCTTCAAGAAGAGGGCATATTGGTCCCCACCGCTCAGCAGATATCAGATCGTGCCGGCGTTTTGATACGCTCGTTCTTCCGTCATTTCGACGATATGGAAACGCTATTCAAAGCCGCCGATGATCAATTACGCGACTCTTATGAAGCCCTGTTTATCGGTGGCGACAGACAGGGTTCGCTCACAGAGCGAGTCAATCGGGCCGTTGAGCGACGAAGCGCTGCATTTGAGCAACTGAAAAACGTGGTATTGGGTACCAAAGCGCAGCTTTGGCGCTACGAGACGCTCCGCACAAACTACGCGCGGAATCAGCGAGGTTTGCGAAAAGATCTGGAGGCGTGGTTACCGGAGCTGCAAGACGTTACTGAGGTTGATTGCGAGTCCATCCATGCGAGTGCGTCGTTTGAGATGTGGCATCGGCTTCGTAGCGAGCAAGGCTTATCTGTAGAGGCTAGCCGTGCGGTTGTGAAATCGCTGCTGTTGGGTCTGCTCACCTCGGATTAATCTAGCGACCTTCACGTCTAGTAAGGCTCTAGACACAAAGATTTGCGCCTTAGCCATAAATTGACATAATCTATGACTAAATAATCTTCGGTCGCAGATGAGAATTTTCTGCCGGCGCCTTTGGGGACTTAAGCGTGAAAAGAACAGTGTTATCCGTCACTGCGTTGCTGGTTATCGCGGGGATAGTGGCTTACCAAAATCAAACGCAGCTTCTTTTAGCATTGATTAAGTATCAGTCGGCCAATGAGCACAAAGTGGGCCCGCCGCGAGATATTCCTTGGAATCAAGGTCCTGAAGAAGCTGTTGTGCCTCTGGGTGAGCGGCCACCTAACATCGTTTTGATTGTCGCTGATGATCTGGGTTACAACGATATTTCCACGTTTGGCGGAGGGTTGGCCGACGGGCGGGTTAAAACGCCGCATATTGACCAGTTAGCACAAGATGGCGTTGTCTTTACGCAGTCCTACTCTGGTGCCGGTACCTGCGCGCCGTCGCGTGCCATGTTGATGACAGGACGTTACCCGACGCGCACCGGATTTGAATTCACGCCAATGCCATCGGGCATGGCACCCATGATCAACCGCATATCGGCTGAGATGGATAACGGACTTCCTTCTGGCTTATATGACAGTGATCTTGACCAGAGTAAGCCGCCCTATGAGCTACAAGGCTTACCGCCTGAGGAGGTGACGATTGCTGAGGTGCTTAAAGGGCGGGGGTACGCGACTTTTCACATCGGGAAATGGCACCTTGGACGGCAAAATGGCATGGCGCCTCACGAGCAGGGGTTTGATCAGAGCTTACTGATGGCGAGCGCCTTATACCTTCCAGAGGATGATCCGAGCGTTGTTAATGCAAAGCTCGAATTTGATCCCATTGATCAATTCCTCTGGGCGCGCTTGGGGTTTGCTAATAGCTTCAATTCGGGTGATCAAGACCGATTTGAACCACGTGGCTACCTAACCGATTACTGGACGGATGAGTCCATTAATATCATCAACGCAAATAAAAATAGGCCTTTCTTCTTATATCTGGGCCACTGGGGTGTGCACACACCCTTGCAAGCAACGAAAGAGGATTACGAGGCTGTGGGGGATATTACGCCCCATCGTAAGCGAGTGTACGCTGCCATGATCCGCTCGCTGGATCGCAGTGTGGGTCGCATCAATGCGGCGCTGGAAGAAGCCGGACTGGCCGATAACACGCTGGTCATCTTCACTAACGACAATGGCGGTCCTGGCTACATTGGGTTACCCGACATCAATAAGCCGTTTCGCGGTTGGAAGATCAGCCAGTTTGAAGGCGGCATCCGTGTGCCGCTCATGATCAAATGGCCGGCAAAAATTGCACCGGGTACCGTCGCTGAAGAACCCGTGGCGCATATCGATGTCATGCCAACACTGACGGCGGCGGCCGGTGCAGCGCAGCCTGAAAATGTGATCATTGATGGGAAGAACCTGCTGCCTCTAGCGACAGGGAACGGCGGGGAAGCCTGGAGCCGTGACACGTTATTCTGGCAGAGCGGACATTATCGCGTGGTGCGTCACAAAGACTGGAAGCTCCAGGTGACGGCGAGACCGAATAAACAGTGGCTCTTTAATCTCGCCGATGACCCTAATGAGAAAAATAATTTGGCGGCGAGCGAGCCCGAGAAGGTCGCCGCGTTGATGGCGCTGCTCGATGCGCATTCAGCCTCATCAAGACCATCGCTGTATCCGCCAGTGGGTGAGCAGGTGATTGCCATCGATAAAACGCTCGCCGAGCATTTTGAGGAAGGTGACGAATACATTTACTGGCCGAATTAGTCTCGGCCGACCGGTGGATTCACGCTTAAAATTACAAATGACGCGTCAAAAGGTACGAATAGAATGAAGGTAGAAAATAGAGTGATCCCAACGCAGGAGCAGATGGCGGGCTTTTTGGCTCCGGGTCCAGAAGGCCCTATTAACATGCTTAACCTGCTGAAATTCAGAGATAAAGCGAGCTATGAAGATGGACGTGAGACGCAGCTGACGGGTGCAGAGGCTTACGCTATTTACTCGAAAGGTGTCCAGAAGACCCTCTCCAAGGTAGGCGGGAAGATCATATTTTCTGGTGAGGTAAGCCGACTCATGCTGGGTGAGGTCGAGGAGCTCTGGGATTTAGTGGGGATAGCTCAGTATCCCTCGCGAGCCGCGATGCTGGAGATGATGCAGTTGCCTGAGTATCAAGAAATTGCTGCTCACCGTGCCGCGGGCTTGGCCGGGCAACTCAATATTGAGACCACCCATTCGCTAGTTTTTGACACGGACAGTTAGGTAATTAAGGCATGAGTCGGGTAGTAAAGATAAGCCTCGGTGCCGCAATATGTGTTGCGGTTTTCCTGATTTCGTTACCCAAGTTGGTTCATAAGGCCGGGCTGCACCCTGACTATGCCGGGCCGACTGTCGACTTAGCGGGTAAGCGGGCGCTGATCATCACTACGAGCCATGGCGTGTTGGCGCCGATCGGAGAAACTGAAGGAGACCCCACGGGTGTTGCTGCATCAGAATTAACCCATCCCTATTACACCTTTGTAGATGGCGGGATGGATGTGGATTTGGCCAGTATCAAAGGGGGTAAAATACCGATAGACCCCGCGACGATTAATCGCGTCATGAGGACCGCTGAAGATGAGCGGTTTCTCAGCGACAGTATTGCGATGTCCAAAGCAAAACACTCGATTCCTATCGCAGACGTCGATATCACGGCTTATGACATTGTTTTTATCTCAGGAGGGTGGGGAGCATCATACGACCTAGCACAAAGTCCTGTTTTGGGTGAGAAGATGAGTGATGCGTACTACGGTGATAAACACGCAATTATTGGTGGCGTTTGTCATGGGGTATTAGGTCTGGTCAATGCGCGAGCGACTGATGGTAGCCTGCTTGTGGCGGGTCGCCGCATGACAGGCGTGACCGATAAGCAAATAAAGGAACTGGGGATCGAGGTGACTCCAAAGCATCCCGAGACCGAGTTGCGCAAGGCGGGTGCCATTTTTGAGAGTCAAACTGCCTTTAGAGACGTGTTTGCCACCCATGTTGCGGTGGACGATGAGCGACGCTTTGTGACCGGTCAGAATCAAAACTCGGGCCTTGAGGCTGCACACATCATGATGCAGGTATACGCAGTACGTGAGGGCTAGAGTGCCCCGAAAGAGGAGAGTTCAAATATGAGACGAGTGTTTTCACTTGTTATTTCGCTCCTCGCTGCGGTGTTCATTGTTATGGGCGTCCGTTGGTTGATCGCACCCGAAGGTATTGCGCCCGAGTTTGGCCTCACGCTGGGCGACGGTCTGGGTCTCAGCTCACAGATTGGCGACATGTCGGGCTATTTTCTGTTTCTCGGCATCTCAATGTTGCTCGGTGTCATGACGGGACATCGCCCCTGGTTCTATGCAGCGGCCATTCTCCTGTCACTAACGGCCGTGGGGCGCACCGTTGCTTGGCTGATTCACGATGCAGCACTTGCGAGTCAGATTCGCTCAGAGGTCGTTATTGCGGTGCTTCTATTAATCGCTTCGCGGGTTTTGAGCGAGGACGATTGAGTGCCCTTTAGATATCGTCTCTGTCTGTTCGTTGCGGCGGCGCTCTCGAGTGCGAGTTCAATAGCCACTGAAATTGCAGACAGCGCGAGCGGGTCATCGCTTGATACTTCCGGGCGTCCGAACATTGTTTTAGTGTTGGCCGATGACTTGGGTTTCAGTGACCTAGGATCCTACGGCAGCGAGATCAACACACCCAACCTGGATGTTCTGGCACAGGAAGGCGTCCGGTTTAGCAACTATCACACGGCGGCCAACTGCGCGCCGGCCCGCGCGATGCTACTAACCGGTGTAGACGCCCACCTTGCCGGTGTTCCCAACATTCCTGAGATGCTCTCGCCTGAGCTACAGCAATATGAGCATTATCAGGGCGTCCTTGGCGGCAACGTCGTGACGGTGGCCACGCTGCTAGAGGATGCTGGCTATCACACCTACTTGGCCGGAAAGTGGCATTTGGGCGCAGGACCGGGGAAACTGCCTAGTCAGCGAGGTTTTGAGCGAACCGTCGCGTTGGCGGATTCCGGTGCCGATAACTGGGAGCAGCGGCCCTACATCCCGCTCTATGACACCGCCAACTGGTATGCCGATGGTGAGCCTTACCAATTGCCAGAGGATTTTTACTCATCACGCTTCTTAGTCGATAAGACGATCGAGTTTATCGACGGTAACCTCGCCGATGGCGAGCCATTCTTTGCCTATATACCGCTGCAGGCGGTACACATTCCCGTACAAGCCCCGCAGGCCTACATCGATCGATACATGGGCGTGTACGACGAGGGATGGGATGTATTGCGAGAAGCGCGTCGAGCGCGCTCCATCGAGCTCGGTCTCGTTCCGCCTGACACCGACATGGTTCGTATGTCGACCACCGATGATTGGTCAGCCCTAAGCGACGAGCGGCGACGTTATGAGGCGAAACGGATGGCGGTCTATGGCGCCATGATTGAGGCGATGGATCATCATTTAGGTCGATTGTTTGACCACCTCAAATCAATTGGCGAATACGACAATACCCTCATCATTTTCACCTCAGATAACGGCGCTGAAGCCAGTGGCTCAGCCGATCCATCATCATTTTCGGCACGGCAAGGGCCAACGTCAGTGGGGTACAACATTGACTATGAATCCTTGGGCTTGAAGGGCAGTTACAACACGATTAGCCCCAGTTTTGCCAGTGCAGCCGCCAGTCCATTGTCGCTTTTTAAATTCTACGCGGGGGAGGGTGGCATGCGAGTGCCGTTGATCGTTAGTGGGCCCTCTGTCACCAAAGCCGGTGAGATCAATCATGCCTTTTCTTTTGTTACCGATATCACCCCTACGCTGCTGAGTGTTGCTGGCGTTACCGCCCCGCGAGATCGCTACAGAGGCAGGCCTGTCGAACCCATGGTTGGCAGGGATCTCATGCCATTGATTATCGGAGAGATCGACCGGGTATACGAAGAATCTGATTCTGTCGGGTATGAACTAGCGGGCCACGCAGCGTTGTTTCAGGGTGACTACAAGCTCCTGTTTACTCGAGGTGCTCTGGGCGATGGACAGTGGCATCTGTATGACATTGTTCGAGATCCGGGTGAGACCCGTGATCTGGCCGCCTTGAAGCCGGCGCGTCTGCAAACGATGTTATCGGCCTACCAGCGCTATGTCAGGGAAAATAGAGTATTGGAGGTGCCTGCTGGCTACAGCCACACCAAACAGTTGCTGATCAATGTCCTCCACCACCAATTCAAGATGCCAGTGCTCATTGCCATGCTAACGGCGCTGATATTGCTGCCGTTCTGGGTGGCTTATCGAACGAAAGAGAGATCTAGCTAAGATGTTAAAACCCCATCGACTTTATGCGATTACGCACTCGCTTTACTCGGGGCGTGCCCGGAGTTACCTCATTAAATATCAGATCCCGTTCGAGGAGCTCTCCACAGGTCATGAGAGCTTCAAGGCAGAGGTGTTACCCAAGGGAAAATTAGCGACCATTCCCACACTGGTGACACCAGAGGGTGAGGTTATCCGCGATGGCGCTGCCATCATCGAGCACTTTGAGGCGGAAAATGGTCGACCTAGCCAGCCGAGAGGTCCCAAGCAACGCATTATCAGTGCACTGTTTGACGTTATTGGCACCGATGGCTTATTGCGGCCAGCTATGCACTATCGATGGAATTTTCCCGAGGACAATCTCGCCTTTGTTCGCTACCACTTCCTTCACTCGCAGCGCGACACACCGGAGAGGGTTGAAAAGACCGAAGCCATGATGAATCGCATGCGCTACGCGGCCATGATTTTTGGCGTTACCGAGCACACTCAGGATGTGGTCGAGTCACTCTATCTTGACTATCTAGATGCGTTAAATGCGCATTTCGAGCAGTACCCGTACTTACTTGGGTGGCGCCCCAGCGTGGGTGACTTTGGTCTCATTGCCCCGATGTATGCGCACTTGGGTCGTGATCCCCATCCTGCACAGCTCATGCAGCAGCGAGCGGTCTCAGTGCATCGATGGGTCGAGCGAATGAATCGTGCCGATCAGGACGTGCCGGAGTTTTTTAACGCAGGTACAGAGTTTATTGATGACGATAAGGTGCCTGAGTCGTTGATGGCTGTCTTGCGGGTCTTGGCTGAGGATTTTGTGCCGGAAACCCTCGCTGCGGCAGAGTCGATTAATGGCTGGTTGGCTGAAAATAAACCAGAAACGGGTACCCCGGCAGTGGGCCGACTCGCTCAAGCAAGCGGGACGGCAACCTTTGCTTTGCGTGGGCAGACCATAGAAGCCCTAGCCCAACCGCATCGTTTTTATCTGTTGCAGCGAGTTCAGGACGATTACGTGAGTCTGTCTGAAACCGAAAAAGCCGCTGTCAACGCGGTGCTTAGCAAATCGGGCATGACTTCCATTCTCGACGCATCCCTAAACCGGCGCATTGAACGCGCCGATAACCTCGAGGTTTGGGTTTAGCCCTTTCGTGAATTTGCTACGTTGAGCCGCGGGGGCGCACAGAATCATCTGGGTAGAGTAGGCGAAGATCGTCGTCGCTTATCCTATCCGTCCTGTGATGAACGCCGAGCGTCCGCCAATGCGGTTAAGGCAAGAAGCAAAAGTCCAATGAGTAGCCGCGGATCTCCCAGGTTGAAATCGGGCTCGACGGGGAAGGCGATGGTTTTCTCCAGTGCTGCCGCTTTGAAGTGATGTTTACCGCTAAATGCCGGATCCGTCACGATCTCGAGGAAATCGCGTCGACTTCGGTAGCGCACTAAACCGCCCATATCCCATGTGTCCACACCCTCGACGCCAATGACATCTATGCTGCGATAGGCGGCCGGTCCCATCATGACAGGGTGTGATCCTCGCGAGAGCATGGCCGGGATCATATGTCCCATGTAGCGGTCCATCAGTTGCTGTGCATTTTCGCCCGGCGCTGCACCGGCGACGTTCCCAGGCGTCTCATCGTAGTCGATGTTATTGATCATGATGAAATGCTTGCCGGTATCTTCTTCACCAAATTGCCTGATCATCGCAATTGCTTCCGGTGAGCTCCCGTTTGCTTCCATTTTCACGACGAAGTTATCGACCTCGGCGTCAGAGAGAGGGCCGCCAGACGGGGTATACCAAAAGAGGAAAAGAGCAAAGAAGAGGGCAGGTAGAAGCCAGATTTTCATGCGAGTTGTCATGACGAAGTCCTAGGCAGATCTGAGCGATCGTCCGTTTTTATTGTAAGTAATATGACAAGATACCGGTTTGCTCGAGAAGTGTCCGAACCGAGGGATCTTGAGCGGCATTCACGAGATTCAACTCATCTTTTACATGTAAGCGCGCCTGATTAAGGCGTCTCGCCGTTCGAGCGCGGGTCACGCCATAACCAATATCGTATTCATAGAATTTCTCGCCTGCGAGCCCTGCCGAAATATTAGCGGCTGATGACACGAAATAGGTTCTAGCGAGGTAGTTCAGTATTGAGGGTAAGGTGTCTGGAAATGCATCGTCATGAAGCCAATCGCCCGCCGTAAGTTCATCGTCGGCAAAGAAGGGCTCGGTGTACTGCGTCAACATGGCGTCATATTGCCCCAGCCAGCTTTTGGGCTCGGGATCGGTAATAAAGTGCGCCTTGCTCGCGCCTGCTAATGCAAAGTCCGCGAGGCACGGCCGATCACCTAGGA
>Ga0228630_1000461_pt1 | contig 17523 bp, 9 predicted proteins | sample 37DmetaG_FD_183038 | JGI IMG/M metagenome (GOLD analysis project Ga0228630, IMG submission 183038) | Seawater microbial communities from Monterey Bay, California, United States - 37D | ecosystem: Environmental > Aquatic > Marine > Coastal | place: USA: California | collected 2016-10-25 | reverse complement strand
CGCCCCAAAAATAGAAGGAAAACTGGCGTTGCGCGCGTCAATTACTGGCGAAATTGTGATGGAGGAGGTCTTTGTTCCAGAGGAGAACCTGCTACCTAATGTCGAGGGCCTTAAGGGACCCTTCGGCTGCCTTAACAACGCCCGCTACGGCATCGCTTGGGGAACACTCGGTGCCGCTGAGACGTGCTGGCACACAGCGAGACAATACACCCTTGATCGGCAACAATTTGGGCGCCCTCTCGCAGCTAACCAACTCATACAACTGAAACTGGCAGACATGCAAACCGATATATCCTTGGCGATGCAGGGCTGCTTGCGCGCCGGTCAAATGCTGTCTGCTGGCAGAATCTCCCCAGACCTCATCAGCCTCATCAAGCGAAACTCTTGCGGCAAGGCACTAGAGATCGCACGTAAAGCACGAGACATGCTGGGCGGTAACGGTATCTCTGACGAATACCCTGTGATGCGCCATATGATGAATCTAGAAGTGGTGAACACCTATGAGGGCACCCACGATATTCACGCCCTCATTCTTGGCCGCAGCCAAACCGGTATTCCCGCGTTTTGACACACGAAGGGAATTGGTAAACGAAGCAGGGGCCACTGGGCAGTCTTGGGCGTTTCAACGGGCTGTCTTTAAAGCACAGCGGTAACCCTCATTGCCACAAAGAGAGATTTTCTCTAGTCGCTTTCTGCGCGTGCTCACAGCATCTGCTGCAGAAGAAACAGGTCGCTCAAGGACAAAGGTTACGTGCAGGTGACTCATGCAGTTTGTGACTTCACCTCGTGCAATGCGCTGACCCCCACACTCCATGCCAATTTGGTTTGCCGGTCACCTTTAAAGTGAACTCGCTGGATTTACAGCCTCTGCATAACGTATAGTCCTGCGCCGCAACACCACCTTTTTTCTCACTGCCGGCCGCCAAGATCGGCACAAACGGCCGCGAGGTCTTGTCTATCGGAGGCTTAATGCAATCTCATTCACCGCGCCAACACCTGGATATGGTCATTGTCGGCGCTGGTTTTGCAGGTCTCTATATGATTCACCGAGCTCGCCAAGCGGGTTTATCCGTGATGTGCTTTGAGGCAGGAGAAGGTGTCGGCGGGACTTGGTATTGGAATCGCTATCCCGGCGCCCGTGTCGATATTGAATGTGTCGAGTATTCCTACTCCTTCTCCAAGGAACTCGAACAAGAGTGGGATTGGACTGAGCGATATGCGGGTCAGCCCGAAATCGAACGCTACGCTAACTATGTGGCGGACCGCTTCGAGTTGCGCTCAGACATTGTGCACAGCACGCGTGTCACGTCGACAGTCTTCGATGCCTCACAGCGGCACTGGGTAGTAAAGACCGATCAGGGACACGAAGTCACGGCGGACTTTTGTATCATGGCGACGGGCCTGATTTCGGCCCCCATTGAGCCCAGCTTTGAAGGACTTGAGGATTTTACCGGCGAGCAGTACCTCACGAGCCGTTGGCCGGCACAAAAGCCGAACTTTGAGAACAAGCAGGTCGCCGTGGTCGGCACGGGCTCGAGTGGCATTCAGGTTATCTCACAAGTTGCAGAAGAAGCTGGCAAGCTTTATGTGCTGCAACGCACCCCCGCGTATACGATTCCACTGCAAAACCGACCGGTCGACCCCGGACATGCCACAAAAATGAAAGCGCAGTATGCAGAACTGCGAGAACGGCAACGCAATTCTTTTTCTGGGTTTACCTTAGTGCACTCCGATCTTGCCCCCCCACCCACGCAATCCGCATTGGAGGTTAGCGATGAAGCGCGGCGGGCCGAGTATGAAAATCGTTGGGCGTCAGGCGGGCTGTCACCTTATTACGCCTTCACGGATAGTTTGCTGAATATGGAATCCAATCAAACGCTGGCTGAGTTTGCTCGGGAGAAGATCCGCGCGCGCATTGACGATCCCGTTATCGCCGAAAAGCTGTGCCCGCAATATCCCATTCTCACCCGTCGACTGTCTCCTGAGACGCGTTACCTCGAGGCTTTTAATCGACCCAATGTCGAGCTCGTTGATTTACTAGAGACGCCCATTCATCGATTTACTGAACAGGGCCTCGTTGTAGGGGACACGGAACTCCCACTGGATGCCGTTATCTTCGCGACCGGCTTTGACGTGATGACAGGCGCTATGGATCGCATCGACATCCGCGGTCGTGACAACCTGACTCTGAAAACGCGTTGGTCAGAGGGGCTCACCAGTCACCTCGGCATGATGACGGAAGGGTTTCCCAATTTCTTTTGGATCAACGGTCCACACAGCCCCTTTTACAATCCGATCTTGCTTGCTGAGTATCAGTGTGACTTTATTTGCGATCTGATTACCGACCTCAAGGCGGACAGTACCGATCTGATAGAGCCGTTACCCGAGGCAGAGGCACAGTATGTGCAGCTCACGAATGATATTGGCAACAGCACGCTTTACCCTCAATCTGACAATTACTACATGGGGGATAACATCGAAGGGAAGCCCCGCAATACTCTGTTTTGGTTTGGTGGCTTTCCGTTTTACCGTAAGCAGTGTCGGCTAGCACGAGCGGATTGGTCTGGCTTTCGGGTAGAGTGAGACGCCAATTGTGACGATACTCCTCAATCGCCTGTTAGTGAGACAACCCAAAGCGCAACATCAAGGCTTCGCATGTGGCACCCGTGCGATATTTATTCAGCGATAAATGGAAAACCCCATGGATAGAGTAAAAGACAAAGTCATTGTGATCACCGGCGCGGCCTCAGGCTTAGGACTCGCTGATGCGCGGGCCTTAGTCAGTCAAGGGGCAAAGGTCGTGATGACTGATATCGATGCGGAAGCGGGACAAAGCCATGCATCAGATATTGGCGCCACATTCTTCACACAAGATGTCAGTAACGAAGCGTCTTGGGATGAGCTCATGGGACAGGTTGAGCAGCAGTTTGGTCGCCTCGATGGGCTAGTCAATAACGCAGGTATTGCACCGATCGCGACGATCGAAGACACCACGACCGATATGTGGCGACGCGTGATGTCCATCCACCTCGATGCCACGTTTTGGGGATGTCAGTCGGCGATTAAACTCATGAAGCAAAGTGGCGGTGGCTCCATCGTCAATATGTCCTCTACCGCAGCACTGATTGGACTGGGGCCGTATCTCGCCTATTCCGCCGCCAAAGGCGGTATTCGCTCCATGACCAAATCCATTGCTATTCACAGCCGGCAGGCTGGGCTGGGCATACGCTGTAATTCAGTGCACCCAGGCTCCATTAGCACGCCTATGGTTCACACAGCACTAAAAACATTATTAGGCACGGACTTGCTGGCCGAGGAAGACCCAGAGAAAACACGCAAGGCGATGGGTATTGGTGAGCCCGACGACGTCGCACAGATGATCGTCTATTTGATGTCGGATGAATCGAAGCATGTGACCGGCACCGAAATGGTCATCGATAATGGCGACACGGTCATTTAATCAATAATTCAGTCAATTAGATGAGGACTCACTGATGCATATCACCGGCATGGTGCACATCAACATCAACTGCAGTAATTTTCAAAAATCAAAAGTGTTTTACGAAATGCTGGGATTCAAGGTGTACTGGCCGGTCCCTGAGACCAACACAACAGAGATTGCCAATGCGGTCGGCATGCCTAGCTATCGGGTCGAAGGGGCCTTGATGGAGCTACAAAATGCTCAGCAGCGGATGGTGATTGATCTACTCGAATGGAAATCGCCAAAAGACGACTCGCCACCCTACCCTAACCTGCATCGGCCTGGCCTATCGCGGGTGGCGTTAGCCAGCGCCGATATTGATGCCGACTATGCGTACCTCGTGGATCAGGGGGTTGAGGTGGTGTCGGCGCCTGTAAATGTCATTACGTCCGAAACCAGCTACGCGCGATTCTTCTGTTTTAAAGACCCCGATGGAACGTTCCTGGAGTTGGTCCAGGTGATCACGACGGAGTAACCCAATAGATTCATCTATGGCGCTGGGCTACTCTGGGGCAGATCTGGCTGCAAATTCCGCATAGGCTTTTGCAGTCCCTTTCGCCATCTTGTCGCCATCAAAGGGGATCGACATCTCGGGCGTAAACTCGAGCACAATCCGCTCTGGGGTGTCTAAGAACTTCACAAACAGATCGGGATCTAACCCCATGGTGAAGTCATTGTCTGAATCCGCGACTTGGGCCATCCCCATTGCCAGCAAGTTGTACATCCACAGTTTAGTCTCACGATCATCATGGATCACCGTGTGCCCTTTGTAGGTCACGGTCTTGCCCCCGCCCATATGGGTGCCTTTACTCGACATCACGACTGCCGAACGACCATCGCGAGCAATCGCCTTAATGCGCACCCGCTCACGAGTTGCCGTCATCCAAATCTTGCCGTCTACTGGCACATACGCGCTGGTCACACCCAGCGGGTGTCCCGCTTTGTTCGCCCAGCAAAAGGTGCACTCTCCCGCAGAATTGACCAGCTCCTGCTCGCGCTCAGGATCCAAGCGATATTGCTTCACATCGTCATAGTTAGTTTTTTGCTCAGACATGCTGGTGATTCCTTTTACAACTGTGAAATAGATATTAAGCGCCAGAATACTTTTTTCGCAGCCTCAGTTTGAGGCCAGTGCGGTACAGGCGAAAGCATACTTGATTGATCGACGGAAGTCGGCTTTCACCGACCTGATTTGCGCCCCAGACACTAAGATTGGCTCGGCTTTTCAGCCAGGCAGCACTGACCCAGACCGGCCTGGAGCTGAATACCCATAAAAATGCCTTGCAAATTTTACAGAGTCGTGTAATTTTCGCCGCATAACGATAAAGTGCGTCAAAAAATGAGAGAAAGCAGGGGCAAATACGCGTCTCCCGTTCAACAAGAACGGAGGGCTCGTATTTTAGATGAGACACTCAAATTGCTCCAACAGGAGCAGCCCGCTGACATCAGCATGGGACAAATTGCGGCGTTAAGTGACGTCAGCACCAAAACGCTCTACAACCTGTTTAGCAATAGAACCACACTCTTTTTAGCTGCAGCGGCGAGAACGCGCAGCAATGTCGAAGCTAGCTTGCCAGAGATCAGCGCGGGCGGCGGCATTCAGCGAATCATAGAACTGACACGCCGCTCGATGGCCATCTTCAAACAGTCCCCAGAATTCATGAAATCAACCATGTCAGTCGTCTTAGGAATCAGTGCCGACGAAGAAGCGGAGCACGACCGCATTGGACGCACAGAAAAATCCTTCTATGCGTCATTGCAAGCTGCGAAAGCCCACGGTGACCTCATTCCTGAGGCAGATTGCGCCCAACTTGCACAGCTGCTTACCGCCAGTCAATGGGGCACCGCCCTTTTGTGGCAAAAAGACCTGATATCACTCAGCACGCTTGAAACGCATGCTATCGTGAAACACTGTAGTGATCTCATGCCATTCTGCGTGGCGAGTAAAAAAAAATGGCTTGAAGCTTTACTGTTTGAAACACTGAACACCGGGCAAGAAGCCAAGGAAAGAGCCAGTAACGGAGTATTAGAAGCAGTATAAGAATCGAGATGTAGAAACTCGAATTAAGAAGGTAGTTTAGAAGTAGATATAACAATTCACCAATGTTGTCATTCACCATCAAAGGGGTAGTCATAATGATAAAGCAGCATCACATGCGTCCAAGCAAAACTCCCAAGCGACTGTTAACGGTCGCCTGTTCGGCCGCCATCGCAGCAGGATTCAACAGCCTGCCTACATTCGCTCAAAACGAGCTGGCACTGGAAGAGGTCATCGTTTCAGCAACACGGCGCGATGAGTCTATTCAGGACGTTGCCGTATCGGTTGCGGCGATTACCAGAGAATTGGGCCAAGCGCAGGTGCGTCGACTGGAAGATCTCCAGACCTTCAGTCCCAGCACTTATATCCGACGCTATCCAGGCGCTGGTAGCGCTGCGTTTATTAACATCCGAGGCGTCGGCACCACAGACTACGACAAGAGTTTGGATCCGCCCATTGGCGTCATTATGGATGGCCTATTTTTGGGCACCGCCAGCGGCGTATTGATGCAAAATTTTGACATTGAGCGTATCGAGATACTGCGTGGGCCACAGGGCACTCTGTTCGGCAAAAACACTACCGGGGGCTTGATCAATATCACTCGTGGTGCGGTTACCATGGAGTGGGGCGGCGACGTGAGTGTTGCGGTTGATGAGCATGGTCGTGAAGACGTCAAAGGCGTTGTGAACGTCCCGCTTATCGAAGACAAGCTCGGCGTCAAGCTGTTTGGTGCTCAGATCAAGAGCGACGGCTGGATGTACAACACGACACTGAATCAAGACGTTGGCGGCGACGATATTGTCACCTACGGTTTTGCCATGAAATGGCAGCCCAGCGACAACTTTGATCTCAAGTGGCACTACGAGAAAATGAAGGACCAGAGCGATCAGGGTGGCTACGTTAATACTAACGATGCGACGGATCTGACTTGTGTGATTTACAACCAGTGCTTCAGTAACAGCACAGATAATGAGACACAAAACTCGTCGGATGGCACCAACTTCAGTGATAACGAGTACGACACCAATATCCTGACTGCCAACTGGCAGCTGAATGACGGTCTGTTGCTGACCTACATCGGCGGCTTCCGAGATCAGGATGAGCAGAACATGCAGGACTTTGACGGCTCATCCGCCCCAATGCTTCGCATGAACTTTTTCAACGAGTGGGAACAGACATCGCATGAATTGCGTTTGAGCAGCACCACAGACGGTCCTTTCCAGTTCATCGCTGGCTTATACTCTTTCGATGTGGACTACGAGCAAGTCTGGGACGTCTACGATTTGTTTACCACGCTAGGCCTTGCACCCACCTTTGATCACGCGAGCAGTAACGGTCAGTCGCAAGAAACCGAGTCGATTGCAGCGTTCTTTTCCATGGACTATGACTTCAACGACGCTTGGACGTTAACGGTTGGTGGACGTTACACCAAAGAAGAAAAGGCGCTCATCGGCGGTAATGCGGGAGTGGTTTACCTGCCGGGCACAGATCCTCGCCCAGCGCTGGTAGATCCTCAGCCCTATGCCGACGAATGGTCAGAGTTTACGCCGAGTGCTTCGCTTAAGTGGCACGTTAACGATGACACCATGATATGGGCGTCATACGCTGAAGGCTTTAAGAGCGGTGGGTTCTTCGGACGACAAGCCGACTTTAACATCTCGCCCACGTTCGAGCCGGAGTTCGTCACGAACTATGAGTTGGGTATGAAGAAGACGATGCTTGACGGCAGACTCACTTTCAACCCGACCGTTTTCTTTAGTGACTACGAGGATAAGCAAGAATCGATCCTGATTCCCGTTGACCTCACCAACGTCGCAACGGTTGTTCGGAACGCATCGACGCAAGAGATATTTGGTGTCGAACTCGAAATGAGTTTTAAAATCACCGAACAGTGGTATCTGCGTGGTAGCTACGGCTACATCGATGCCGAGTACGACGAGTACTTCGCTGACCTCAATGGCGATAACATCATCACCGATAACTCGGGGCTGGTGCCACGAAATGTGCCAGAGAACACGTTTGGTCTGAGCACCACTTACACGGCTGATATTGGACCGGGCTCACTACAAAGCTCGCTCTCATTCCGATACCGTGACGCGGTTGAGCATGCTCCAGATAATGATCCTATCGGAAGTATGGACAGCATTACCGATCTCAGTGGTCAGATCAGTTACTTGTGGGGAGACAACCGCTACCGTCTGTCGGTCTATGGTAAGAACTTGACTGACAAGCAAGAACTGGCGCAAGCGACCATCCACCCGCTGATTACTCGTGGCTGGTACAACCCACCCAGAACCATCGGGGCGGAGTTTGCGATCTCGTTCTGAGAATCAAACCAGCAATAAAATCAAAAGGGGGCGCAAGCCCCCTTTTTTATTTGGAATAATTGAACAACGCGCTTTCTAGCTTCCGCAGCGAGGCCACGCAACACTGTCGAGGCGAGATTGGCCGCGATCAAGGTGGACCGTGGACTTGAGCCGCTAACCACCGGCCAATGAGCCAGCACCGTTGTGTAAAAAAACCGTATGCCACTCGTCAGACTTGAAAAGCATGCTATTGTGCTTATTGGCTCTGATCTGATAACACACTGCTGGGCAGAGAAAAAACAGGTCTAAGCTTCGCTGTTAGTAACACGAATCAGCGAGTACGGAGCTTAAAATAGAATAATAAATGCAGTGGTTAGCGCATCATAAAAAAACTCGAGCCCTAAAAGCTCAAATGCGCAGAGAAGACCAAGAAAAATATAACGATAAACCAGCGTTGTCATCCACTATGGGGTAATCAGAATGATAAAACAGCTTCACATCCATCCAACCAAGACGCCCAAGCGACTGTTAAGCGTCGCTTGCTCGGCCGCCATTGCAGCGGGTTTCAACAGCCTGCCTGCCTTCGCTCAAAACGAGCTTGCTCTTGAAGAAGTCATCGTAACCGCCACCCGCAGGGATGAATCTCTACAGGATGTCGCCGTATCCGTCTCGGCGATTGATGCCGAGCTGGATCAAGCCACTTTGCGTAGGCTGGATGACCTGCAAACCTTCTCTCCGAACCTTTACATCCGGCGAAGTCCAGGTATTGCGAGCGGGGCAAGCATCACGATTCGCGGTATCGGTACTCAAGACAGCGACAAGAGTCTCGATCCTGCGATTGGCGTGATGATGGATGGTGTGTTTCTGGGCACCTCAAGCGGTGTGCTAATGCAGAACTTTGACGTGCAGCGGATCGAGGTATTACGAGGTCCACAGGGAACATTATTTGGGAAGAATACGACTGGTGGTCTCATCAATATCATTCGAGGCGATGTCACCATGGAATGGGGTGGCGACGCAATTGTGACCCTTGACGAGAACGGCCGAGAAGATATTAAAGGCGTGGTGAACGTTCCCATCGTCGAAGACAAGCTCGGCCTAAAGCTGTTTGGGGCGCAGATAAAGTCTGATGGTTATGTTTATAACACCACGCTGAACAAAGACGTGGGCGGCGATGATGTTCAGAACTACGGGTTTGCCGCCAAGTGGCAACCCAGTGAGCAGTTCGACATCAAACTCCACTATGAAAAAACCAAGGATGAAAGTGATCAAGGTGCGTACGTAAACCGCAATGTTGGCACCGACAATACCTGCGTATTTTTCGGAGAATGTGTCACTACAACGACGGATAACGAAAATCAGAACTCGTCTAATGTCCAAAACTTTAGCGACAACGAGTACGACACCACCATCCTCACCGCAAATTATGACTTCGGCAATATGGTATTGACCTACATTGGCGCAAAGCGAGATATGGACGAGCAGAACATGCAGTCCTTCGATGCCTCACCTGCCGACTTTCTCGATATGAATTACTTTAACGAGTGGGAGCAGGAAAGCCACGAGTTGCGACTCACCAGTAATTTTGACGGCCCCGTCAACTTTGTGGCTGGCCTCTATTCATTCGAAGTGGACTATGTGCAGTACTGGGATGTTGGTCACCTGCACTGGACCTACAACCAAGTCTTAGGCTTTCCGCTTTTCCCTGACGTCACAGCACCAACCAGTCTGAAAACGCAAGGACAACGACAGCAAACCGATTCTGTTGCGGCATTTGTTTCCGCTGACTGGGCCATCACCGACCGATTGACCTTTACGCTAGGTGGACGCTATACCGAGGAGGAAAAAGATTTTTCGGGTGACGACGGCTCCATCGGATACAACCCTGCCGCAGGTGACCCTCGGCCAACGGGTCACGCGACTTGGGAAAAATCCGCAAAATGGACAGAGTTTACGCCCAGCGGCTCATTGCGCTTCCAGCTTACCGATGACCTTATGCTGTGGGCTTCCTACGCTGAAGGCTTTAAAAGCGGCGGATTTTTTGGTCGCCAAGCCAATTTCCAAAATATCGATGTCACGTTTGATCCAGAGTACGTCGACAACATTGAGCTAGGGATCAAGAGCAGTCTGTTGGGTGGCAGAATGACCCTGAATGCAGCGTATTTCCAAAGTGACTATGAGGATAAGCAGGAATCTATCCTCGTGCCTCGGGGTCTGGCTGATGTTGCTACCATCGTCAGGAATGCGGCTACTGAGGAAATCAAAGGAGTGGAAATCGACCTCAGCTTTCAGGTGACTGAGAACTGGTTTATCCGCGCCAACTACGGCTATCTTGATGCAAGCTACGACGAATTCGTCGGAGACATCGACGGTGGCGCCGAAATTGAGCTGACCGATAACTCTTATCTCAGACCAAGAAATACCCCGGAAAACACATTTGGTATCAGCACGACCTATACTGTGGCAGTTGGCCCGGGTAACCTCCAAGGCGCACTCGCCTATCGTTACCGGGACGCCATAGAAGTTGACCTCGTCAGCCAAGTACCCACCAAGGCAGTGTCTCCAGTGGATAGCGGTGGTATCGGTGCAATGGACAGCATTTATGATCTCAGCGCACAGCTGAGCTACATGTTCTCTGACGATCGATACCGCGTTACCGTTTATGGAAAGAACCTGACTGATGAGCGCGAGCTTTACAACCAAACCATTGGTGGTATTGCGACGAGAGGGTACTGGAATGACCCCAGAACCTATGGCGTAGAGTTTGCCATGTCATTCTAAATCCTCAGTGCAGGTATCTAATAACGGGGGCGAAAGCCCCCTTTTTTATGGGTTGTGCACACTGCGCGGTGATGACGTTATAAACTGCGTTGCGATAACGCACCAATAATCGTTGAAGCAATAATCAGGAAAAAGAGCTTACTGTTATGAAAAAGCTGACGCGCCGCAACTTTGTCAACGGATCAGCGGTTGCACTGGGTGCAACTGCCCTCCCCCTATCGTTCGGTTCCACATTGGCCTCGGGCGCCACGGCATACCCGCCGAGACTAACGGGACTGCGGGGTAATCATCCCGGCGCGAATACGCACGCGCATGCCCGGGCATGGCAGAACGATTTCAGTGCTGGCTCGATCATGGATACCACTGAATCCTATGATCTGGTCATCGTCGGTGCCGGCCTCAGCGGCCTTGCTGCCGCTTTTTTCTATCGACAAGCACACGGTCCCGACAAAAAAATTCTGATTCTAGATAACCACGATGACTTTGGTGGCCACGCCAAACGCAATGAGCACAACGTTGATGGCCGCCAACTCATTACTTATGGCGGTTCGCAAACCCTGGTTGAACCACACAACGCGGGGCCAGAGATCAAGACCCTCTTTGAGGGCATTGGCATTGACCTTAAGCGCTTTGATACCGCCTTTGACCTCAGTTTTTTTGGCGAGCACGGCTTGGGTGCCACCACGTATTTCAACGAACCAACGTTTGGTCGTAACACCTTAGTGCGCCACCCCTTTTGCAATTACTACAACTATATAGAGGGCCTCCCCGGTGCAGCCCTCTCCGATGAGCAAGCCGTTGCTCAAACGCCCTTGAGCGAGCGTGGCAAAGCACAGTTACTGAGAGTACTCAAAGGCGGGTTGCATTTACTGGAGGTCGCGCCAGAGGACCTCGCTGATTACCTCGAGACCCACAACTACTTTGACTACCTTAAGCAAACGCTCGGCGTGGATGATCCTCAAGTACTGCAAATGGCCAGACACTCGGGTATCGACTGGTCAAATGCCAGTACAGAGCTACTCACCATCGAAGAGGCAAAAGCCTGCGGTGCGCTGGGTTTTGCACCTGTGGCGACGTACGATGAAGACCATCCTTATATCCATCATTTTCCCGATGGTAATGCAGGAGTGGCACGCGCACTGGTGAAATACCTCGTACCGACGATTGCAGACGGCACAACAGCAGAATCCTTAGTTACTGCCGCCTTTGACTACGAACAGCTTGACCGCTCTCCCAACACCACGCGGATTAGACTCAATAGCACGGTGGTAGACGTTCACCACGCCGATAACTCAACCGATTCTGACCAGGTACTGATCCACTACATGCAGGGTAATCAAGCGTACAAAATTGTCGCAAGTCATGTTGTGATGGCTTGTTACAACGCGATGATTCCCCACATTGTGACCGACCTACCCAACCAGCAGGCGGCCGCACTCGGGCAACAAATGAAAAGCCCTTTGATCTACACCACGGTGGGATTGCGCCAGTGGCGCGCATTCAAAGAGCACGGGATTGGTCTCGCCATGTCGCCCGGCAATATGCACCAAACCGTCTTCATGGACTTTCCGGTGAGCATTGGAGGTTATCGCTATACCCAAGGGCCCGACGATCCCTGCGTCATCCAAATGATTAGCTGCCCCTATAGCGAGGTGCTCGGTAAACCAAGAGCAGAGCAATACCGCGAGGCGCGCTACCAGATGCTGGGCACGCCGTTTTCAGCATACGAAGAGGAAGTAAGAAGTCATCTCAGCGGCATGCTGTCTTCTGACTCCTTCGACTTTGATCGTGACGTTGCGAGTCTCACGGTTAACCGCTGGGCACACGGCTATGCCGTGGCGGGTCCCGGGGACTCAGTAGCGATAGGAAGACAGCCACACGGGCGCATCACCATCGCCAACTCAGACTCCGCATCAGAAGCAGATGCGATTGCCGCAATGGCGATGGGCTATCGTGCCGTGACAGAGCTATCCGTTTAAGGCCTGACGCTCAGCATATGCTCAGCAACGCAGCGAATAGCGTCGTGGCGTCAGTGATCAAGAACGGTCTCTGATCAATCTATTTATCGGGCACCGCCGCCAGCAGGAGTCTCATCCCGTCTTCTTTCACTGACTGCCAGGTCGTCTCTCCGGCTGAGTGCCCCAGTCGAACCACCACCAAGTCCTTCGACGGCATGATCACCGCCATCTGGCCACCAGCGCCGAGCATGCTGTAGAGGGCGCTCGGTGCACGGTCGTAAGTAGTCCCCTCCAACCAGAAGAAACCACCATGGACCGGCCTGCCATCAGCTTGCCACGCAGGCGCGACCGACCTCACAAAGTCTGAAAAACCCTCTGGTAGCAGACGCTCGCCATGGGCTACCCCCTTGTTCAGGTATAAATTGCCGAGCCGTGCCCAGTCTCGAGCTGTGCCCAAATCAGAACCCTGCAGCAAGATATTGCCGAAGGGGTCGGTCTGAAAGATCAGGTTCCGGATACCGATCTTATCGAACAGCGCAGTTTGCGGAAACTGATGGTAGTCATCACCCCGGCCTTCTACTGCCAGACGGATCAAGTAATTGGCGAGCACCGGGTCACAGTTGCGATAGCGGCCCACGGTATTGGGCGGCCATTGCTGAGGTCGATTGGCAGCGTAAGCAAAAGAATCGACCGTACCGGTATACACATAATGATGGTCGAAGTAATCAGCACTACTATCAACCCCTGGATCGTAGGGTGACGGGCAGCGCAAGCCACTCGACATCCGCAAAATATCTTGGATTTGAATCGCTTGGCGAGGGTCTCCCGCTGCTTGCCATTCGGGTATCGGCGCCGGTTGGCTGAGCACATACTCCCCTTGCTGAATCAACACGCCCAGTAAGGTGGCAGTGAGGCTTTTGCCCATGGACCAACTCTCTAGCGGCATATGAGGATCTATGCCCGCCCCATATCGCTCTGCGACAATCTGCCCTTGCACGGTCACGACGGTTGCGGCAGACAGTGCCCCCTCTGTAAAAAATACGTCGAGGGCGGCATCCAATTTTGTAGAATCGACGCCCACCACTGAAAGGGCCTGCGATGGACTGTCGCCCATTGGCCAGGGGGTTGTGGCCGCATCGGCCAGCGTGGTCTCAATGATCGGTGGTTCAAAATAAGGCGACGACTCACCAATAGGCAGGGGGACACAACCCAGATCACCGATGTATCGGGCCACTCGCACAATGCCCGTATCAGTGGTTACCGTGACCGTCATGGCATCGCGGTCGATAGCCGTATCACGGATGTCGAGACGCTTCTCAGGAGGCGAGGTAAAGAAGCCGACATTTTTTGCTGCAAAATCAGCGTCCAAACCCGATACAAAAATCGCCGAACAGAGGACGCGAGCAAATCCCATCGCATAGTGTGATGCTGGATCGCCCGGGGGCCCAGCGAGTAACGTGTCCAACGAGAGTCGCCGGCCACGTTCTGCCACCGTCTCAGTCGCGCCGACTTCAGGGACAGAGTCTTGTGATGCCGACGGTTCCTGCCACTCGGCACAAGACTGTACTACTAGCAAAGAACACAGCACTGCGACCTGTCGGATCATCTTTCGACTCGAGATGAAGTCAGATCTTTTTGGCATCGATTCACCTTATCTCATGGCAAGATCATTGTTGCCTAACAGACCCTACAAACGGCTCTAAGCGGGCACTCGCGCTGATCCCGCGCACCCGCGCCGGCTCTAGGGACGGATCAACAATAAAGATGCTAATCAAGTCCCTCTCCGAGCCTAACCTTCACTCCGGTGTTGGAGTGTAGCCCGACTCGCGCTGAGTCTCGACAGAAATCCGTCAACCGCCGGGGCTAACTTCGCCTTGAGCCGCTACCGTGATTCACTGAGCGTGGGCGGAAAACCCAAACGTTGACGAACCGATAGCACAAAAGCGCCAATCTCCGAGGGCAACGCCAACAAGGCGGGTGTCGCGATCAGCGTGAGCACCGTTGCAAATGACAAACCGAATACGATCGCCTGTGACAGCGGCGCCCAAAACATAGCCATTTCCCCTTCAATGGTGACAGAGCGGCCGGCCAAATCGACTGAGAATCCCGCTGCCAATGGCAACAACCCGCATACCGTGGTCACAGTGGTGAGGAGAACCGGCCGAAGTCGCTGTGCGGTAGCGCGGACAATCACGTCGCGAACATCTAACTCGGGATATTGACGACGAACGTGATTAAACGTGTCGATGAGAATAATGTTGTTGTTGACCACAATACCCGCCAACGCCACCACGCCCACACCCGTCAATAAGGCGCTGAAGGGATTGCTCAGTAGCAAGAGGCCCAGCAATACACCTGCCGTTGACATAACCACTGCCAGCAGAATCAGCGTGCTTTGATAAAAGTTATTAAACTGAGTGACCAGCAAAATAAACATGATTGCGAGCGACAAAGAAAACGCTGCCGACACAAATGCCATCGAATCGGCTTGTTCCTCATTGGCTCCTCTGAACCGAATATCAATTGCCGGATCAAACGATTGCTGCGCTAACCAGCTCTCGATTTCCCTCACAATACCGTCGGCCATCACGCCCTCTCGGACGTTTGCCTTAATCAACTCTACGGGCAAGCCATCGATTCTTTTGAGCGAGTCGACGCCAGGGGCGGGGCGCATCTGCACAAAGTTACTCAAAGGCACCATCCCCTGCTCCGTGCTGATACGCAGCTCATCCATTGCGATAATACCGCGCTCGGCTCGAGGGTAGCGGACCCGAATATCAACTGAGTCTTCGGCATCGTCGGGTCGGTACTCACCCACCTTGACGCCATTCGTCACCAACTGCACCGCCAAACCTGCCGAGGAGACATCGACACCGTATAGCGCTGCCTGTTGGCGATCCACCTCGATGCGCCACTCAATCGAGGGCAGCGCAGAGGAATCGTCAATGTCGACCAGGTTGGGTAAGGTATCTAAGTAATCCCGAACACGCGCCATTGCTGGCTCTAACAGCGCACGCTGCCGCGACGAAAATTCGATTTGAATCGGCTTACCAACGGGCGGGCCCTTTTCTAAGGGCTGTACTTCGACCTTAATACCCGCAAGGCCGTCAGTGCGCTCACGAATCAAGCTCATAATCGCTTTGCCACCCAGCTCTCGTTGCGATTCAGCAACCAGTTCGATGAAAATAGATCCGATACGATCCGAGCTGCTCCCCATGAAGCCGCTGTTGCCCCCAGTGGCACCTGGTAGCAAGCTCTGAGTGTTCACAAATCGAATACCCGGGATCTGCAGTACCTCTGATTCGACCTCGAGCACCAGATCATTCACCTCGTTGGCAGCGAAATTACCGCGACCGAGCACCGATACTTGAATAAATTGGGGGTCGGCATCGGAGAAAAAGATTGTGCCGACATTATATTTTCCGTAAGCCCAAAAAACGCTGATCAACAAACTGAATATGATGCCCATCGTCAGAACAGGCCGACGACAAACACCGACCATAAAGCGAGCGAATTGACCTGTCAGACTGTCCAGTTGAGTCGGATCACCATCCTCTAACACCCGCTGCGCTCGCAGTAGGTCAGCATTGTGCATGGAAGGTTTACCAAACAAGGTTCCCAGTACCGGACCGAATAACAGGGCATAGAGCAAAGACCCGATCAGTACCGTGAACACCGTCACTGGCAAGTACCCCATAAACTGGCCAGAGACACCGGGCCAAAACAGCATGGGTAAAAAGGCAGCCAGTGTCGTTGCGGTCGAAGCTGTCACTGGCCAAAACATTCGCTGCACCGCATCCGCATAGGCGCGTTTATGGTCCATGCCCTCGCTCATCATGCGATTCGCATATTCAGTGACCACGATGCCGCCGTCGATGAGCATGCCCAGCGCTAATAGCATGCCGAACATGACCATGAAATTAAAGGTATACCCCAAGAGGTAAATAATGGTGACCGAAAACAGCAGCGAAAACGGGATACCGAGCCCCACGACCAGACCACTGCGAAAGCCCATCGAGGCCACGACGATAATCATCACCAGCGCTAACGCCGTGAGAATATTCCCCTCCAGCTCGCGGACCTGAACAGCCGCAAACTCTGCCTGATTCTGCGATGGAATCACCTCAATACCGGGAGGGAGGCTGGCGGATGATTGCGCGACAACTGCCAGAACAGATTCCACTGCATCGATGACATTGGCATCGGTGCGCTTGGTGACACCAATAGAAATAGTTTCTTGCCCATTGTAGCGAGCGTAACTGGTGCGATCTTTAAAAGTGCGGTCTACTCGTGCGACATCTCGCAACGTCACTACGCCTTCACTCGAACTGCGAATCGGTAACTCGAGCACTTCCTCAGCCCGCTCGACGACTGCCGGCACCTTAACCGCAAATCGGCCGCTATCCAGCTCCATCGTGCCCGCTGGAATCAACCGGTTATTGCGTTGAAGAATCACCAGTAATTCTTCAACTGAAACACGATACGTGTTGAGTGCGTCAGGATCGATAATGACCTCGAGCACCTCATCGCGATGCCCTTGAAGATCCGCACTGAGTACCGATGGGATGGTCTCGATCTCTTGTCTGAGCTTCAGTGCCGCTTGGTATAACTCGCGTTCGCTTGCAGCCGCGCCGACCAGGTTGACTTGCAACATGGGAAAATCAGCTGCGGTCATTTCCTCAACAAAGGGCTCCTCAGCCGTCGAGGGAATCTCGGTCCTTGCCGCATCAACGGCCTCTCTCACGTCATTCAGTGCCTTATCCAGGTCTTGCGATACATCGAACTCAATAAAGAAGCTCGCCATCCCCTCAGACGCGGTCGAGCGCAGCTCGACGATGCCCTCAAGCTTCCTGAGCTCGATCTCCATCGGCTGCACCAGCAATCTTTCGGCATCGCCAGGCGAAATACCCTCGTGATTCACTCCAATATAAAATAAGGGCAGATCGACGTGGGGATCAT